>JAEEGL013758575.1_pt1 | contig 25946 bp, 17 predicted proteins | sample 9134231 | NCBI WGS metagenome assembly JAEEGL01 (sample SAMN16246548, study PRJNA631951) | gut metagenome | biome: gut microbiome; feature: rumen; material: fiber-attached | host: Bos | place: Iran: Karaj | collected 2018-10 | reverse complement strand
TCCGGGAGCGCCGGTCCCGCAGGATGCGGCTGCCACGGAAAGCACAAGGGCCGACAGGAAAAGTACACACTTACGCATAATGCGCAAATATAGTTATTTTTCCTCTATTTCGTTCGCCGGATGAACAGAAGTCTACTTCGCCTCGATTTCCAGCGTCAGAGTGTACTTCCGGCCCGACTGGGAGGTTACGGAGGCCTCAACGGTGTGGGAGCCGGCGGTGAGTATAACTTTCAGATCCGACACGGGCACGCCGTCGAGACTCCATTCAACCGATGCGGCGGGATCGGATTTGCAGTCGTCAAGGGCGAAAGTGAAAAAACGGCCTGCGCTGTATACTCCTCCGCCCGGATTGGAGATGGTGGCAAAATCCAGGGAGGCCACTACAGGTACCGTGACATTGAACGTCACCGACCCGTCAGCATAGGCGATATCGGAGAAAACGTATCCGCACTTCTCCTTGCTCCAGCCGACCGGTTCATATGAGGTGACCCTTCCCCAACCCGGGAAAGGCATGTACGCCTCATTGCCGTACTTCAGGTTTCCCTGGTCGGCTGCCGGTATGATGTAGAAGCACGGATGTTTACCGTTGGCGTTGATGCTGTTGTAATACCGCCAGAATGTCCAGAGGTCGGATGCAGAAACCGAATAACCGCCCAGAGACACCTCACGGCCCGACTTGTCCACGTGGTAAACCAGGAGACCGCGGCCGGGCAGATACTTGTCCCAGCCGTCGGCATTCCTGCACTCGTACAGGAAATACTCCCCATCCGTATCCGTAGGCGTCATATAGCCGATGTTGTTGTCGACGCCGGGAAGGGTCACGGGGCCGGACCTGGTGAAGCTGCGGACAGAGCTTTCGTCGAGCCAACCGATCATCACGCGCTCAAAGATATTCATGTAAGGAGGGGTACGGCTCTCGTTCAGGTACGACCCGCCGTCCATCAGGGAGTATGAGAGCAGACCCGAGCACTGTCCGTTATCAGACCCGTTGGTGTCGTAAAAGTCCGGCAGCCCCATTGCGTGGGCGAATTCATGGCAGACACCGCCTATGCCGGTAAGTTTGTCCTTGTTGACTCCAGAACCGTTAAGTTCGTTGGAACAGGCATACGAGTTTATCTTCATGCCGTCGAGCTGCAGAGTCCTGCCGGCAGCGGACAGGGACCATTGATGCGGCCAGATGGAATTGAGGTCGGAAGAATCGGCCTCGCCATATCCGGCGTAGTACATATACACGAGATCGACCTCGCCGTCACCATCCAGGTCGTAATCGGAAAAATCGATCTGGTCGTCGAGTGCCTTGCAGCCGTCGGCAACGGCCTCTGCGGGATGCTTGTCATTCCCCTGAGAGTCATTGCCTCCATAGTACGACTTGTTCCTGGAAAGCTTTACGGGGCCGAAGACGTCGAATACCGGTTCGAACTTCCCGTGCGAATTGTCGTAATAGTAGTCCCTTGCCGAGCCGGTGGCGCCGTTTTCCGAGAAACCGGGTTCGTTGAGATGGCGGTAGAATGCCGACGCAGGATCTTCCACCTTGAACGGCAGGTCGTTGAATTCCACCAGTATCACGAGGAAACGCTTCCGGCCGACAGCTATAGGATCCTGCGGGGCCCGATGCATCTTCATCCTGGCACTTCGGCGGATCCTGGCGGCTGCCGCGGCCTGTGACGGCGAGACGCCCTCGTCCACCCGGAAGAAGCCGTCGGAATCAACTTTTACCACACGTCCCTGGGTGTCCGTAAGCCAGTGTCCCCATTCGTCGCCGTGGCGCATGAGGGTTATGGTGCTGCCGTCGGGCTGCTGGAAAACGTATTTGCCGGGCCGGGCCGGAATTGCTTGAAGGGAGGTGGCGCAGATAACGGCCAGAGCGATGGAAAGCAATATCTTCTTCATGGCCTTACATTTTGATTATTACGCCGTTGCCTTCGTCGTCGAGAAGCCAGGCAAGTCCGCCTTCCATCTTTTCGGCACGCACGTCGAGCGTCCTGGAGATTACCTGTTCGCCGTACTGTTTCCAGTCGATTCCTATGGTCATACGGTCCGACAGCGACAGCGGTGAATTGATGCCTGATACGAGCACCTGCTCCTGTGTCTTGGGTTCGAGTATGCCGAAGACCATGCCGGTGCCGCCGTCGAAGCGGACGATCTGGTCGGTACCCTTGGTATAGGGGCGTACGAGGCCGTCGACGATAAGTCCGGGGAGGCCGAAGGACAGGACGGGATTGGGCTTGACCCTGACCTCTACGATGCGTACGTAGCTGCTGCCGTCGCTTCCGTTGAGGACGATGAAGACCTTGCTGTCGGAGGCGTACAGGGGGACCTGGATGCTGAAGGTTCCCTTGTCGGAAACGGGGTCGCTGAAGCTGACCTTCCAGCCCTCGGGCTCGTAGGAGCTGAATCTGTATTCAACCCCCTCGGGTGCAATGACTTCATACCCGGTTGAAGCTATGGTGCCGGCGGCTATGGCCGTAATCGCATCTTCGTCGAACAGCAACTGGAGCCGTATCATCGACTGGCTCTTGGGGAGCATGACGATGGAACCGTCCGAAAGGGTGAAAAGGACGTTGCGGGGGTCGGTGGTGAAGTCGATGCCGGTAATCAGGGAACCCTGGCCGCCGAGCATCGAACCGGCAAGAGTCCAGTTCCTGCCGTCCATAGACACATACCAGTTGCCGTCCTCTATGCGTACAAGCGGGATATGGCTGTCGGCGCCACCGGCGGGAATCTTCTCACCGCCAGCGAGGAGCCACTCTCCTCCGGCTGTCCAGTACCAGTTGCCGTCGGTATCCTGACGTACGGAAATCGGGGGCTCGCTGCCGTCGGTGCTGCCCGTGACGTATATGTCGGTGCTCTTGCCGTCGGAATCCACCAGCGTAACCTTGAAACTGGTGCCGTCCTGCATCTCGGTGACGGAGCCCACGAGGTACTTTCCGCTCAGGAGAGCCTGGATGCCGCTGAGTTTGCCGCTCATCTCGCTTACCTGCTGCTCAAGAGCGGTAAGGCGGGAGTCGAGGTCTTCCAGCTTTTCGTCTATTTCCTGCAGATGCTTGCAGCCGGAAAGCGGCAGTACAAGCAGGGCTGCCAATATCAGCATTGTCTTTTTCATCACTTTTTCGTTAGGAAGGGCAAAGGTAGGAACATTTACCCTAAAAGGCAAACTCCAGATGCAGCATCAGGCCGGTTCCTGGCATGGGGTAGCCCTTGACTATCTGGTATTGCGAATTGAAGATGTTGGAAGCCCGCAGGCCGGCACGGCAGGGGCCGAAGGACTTTGCAAGCAGCGCATCGCTTGCGGACCATGGCGGCAGGTAGTAATCCGGTGCCTCCGAAGTGGTGGACCAGCGGTGACCGGTGACGGAAGTGTCCCATTCCAGCGACCACCCGCGCCATTCGGCCTTGAGAGCCACGCTGCCGCTGTGGACGGGAGCGTAGGGAATCTGGAGACCGTAAGTCCGGCGCGACGGGTCGGAATGGTCCACGGCACGCTGGAAAGTATAGCGCAGGGTGCCCTGCAAGCGGAATTCTCCGAGGGATCCCTCTCCCTGGAGCCTTGCATCGACGCCGCCGATATCGACCTTCCCTATGTTGAGCATGCTCCAGCGGAACTGCGTGGCGGTAGGAAGGGCGACTATCTTGTCCGTCACCCTGTTATAATACGGCGACAGGCGGAAGGACAGGTGAGGGCCGTGCAGGCGCAGGTCCAATCCCGCCTGATCCGCATATTCCGGACGCAGGTTGACGTTGCCTATTGCGATGTAATACAGGTCGTTGAATGACGGAAGGCGGCAGGTGCGCCGGGCGAAGGCCTCCACATCGAGCCACCGGAGGGGCTCCCAATGAAGGCTTGCGGACGGCATCCACGCGCCGCGGAAAACGCCTGCATCCCACGCGCCCTGCCACAGGATATGGGCCGAAGCCCGGAAGCGCTCCCGGATGTAGCGGCCGGCAAGGACGGCCGTCAGCGTGGTACGCTCGGGGTCGACGTCATAAGACCTGTCGGCCTGAAGCACAGTCCGCTGGACGTCCGTAGAAATGTCGACGGACCAATCGTCGCCGATGGCAAGGGACTGGGCAAGGGAGAGATAGGCGCTGCGCTGGCGGAAACGGAGCTCGGCGGGCATCGCCATAGGATTCTTCTCGGGATGGGAGTTGTAATGGGTATAACTGTCGGCAAGTTTGAACCGGATTGCGGCGGAATACGGGCCGTCCGTGCCTGAACGCCAGCCTCCCTGCAGGAAGGCGTCCTGGTCGGCCTGCCGCTCTGCGCTGAAGGGGAAACCGGCAGCCCGGCGGATGACAGGCCCGGGGAAGCCCCTCTCGGAGCCGTAGGCATACAGCATCAGGTTCCATTCCCCACCCAGCAGGCTGCCGTCCAGGCGGCTTTCCAGCCGGAGGCTGCGGATGTCGGAATTCTCCCGGAAAAGAGTGGTGTCGAAGAATTGGAAGCGGTAGCGACCGCCGCTGTAAAGGAACTCGGCACCTGCGCTCAGGCGGAGCTTCTTCCAAACCTTGTCGCGCCGAAGCGCCGCACCGGCGGTCAGGAAAGAGCCGCCCCGCGCACTGATGCGCCAGCTGTCCTTCTGCGGCCTCGTGGGCTCAAGGTACAGCGCGGCACCTCCGGCATACTCCTTTGCAGTCTGCAGCCGGATGGTCTTCCCTCCGTTGTACAATGCCACCGCGCCGAAGCTTTCAGCCGAGAAGCGTCCCAGGTCCACCTGCATATTCTGGGCGTTGTCTATCTGTATCCCGTCGATGAAAACGCCCGTGTGCTCGCTGCCCAGGCCCCTGACATTTACCGTCTTGAGCCCTCCGGCTCCGCCGTAATCCTTCAGCTGCACCCCTGTGAAGCGGCGTACGGCGTCGGTGATGAGAGGCTGGCCACGGTCCAACTGCACCTCTTCCGCAGCCCTCGTTACCGGCACGGCGGAGAGGGCGCTCACGCGGGACGCTGAAAGCGTATCGGCCTCCTGCGCACCCAGGGCCCAGGAGGTCGACAGAAGGATGATGGCAACGGATTTACGCAACTACCAGATGGCAAAATGTCCGGGGCACACGCCGGCGGTGACCGTCCATTTCTTCTCTCCCCCGCTGAAAAGCGTCACGCTGCCGGGATTGAAGTAATCGCCGGCGTCGGCTACGACGAAACAGTCGTCGGAAAGGACAGCAAACGCATAGGGACTGACGCCGTCGAGATTGATGTTCCAGGACTCCTTCTTACCGTCCTTGCACTTCCAGGTTCTATAACTCGGGAAGGCATTGTAGTCGAACTCATTCGCATTGCCTATGCAGTACACGGTATCTCCGTTCTGCGCGGTGAAACTGGCATAATCGGCGACTTTGGAGACGCTGCCGTCCTTGATCAGCCACAGTCCGGAGTGCTCGCTGTAGAAGTTGCCGTAACTGCTGACATATACGTTGCCGGTGCCGTCGGAATAGACCTTCTGCAGATTTACCTCAACGTCGATGGACTTGAAGGACTTGAAGGAGGCAAGGTCGATGACGCTGACGGTGCGGTCGTATGCATAATCCGGTGGCAGCATAGCCGATATGCCGCCGGAATTGGCCACATACAGTTTGCCGCCGCTCACGGCAAGGCCTTCGGGCTGATAGCCGACCTCTACGGAGCCGTCGACACTGAGGGTCTTGCGGTCTATCCTGTAAACCGCCCCTTTCGGGTTTTTCGACTTCTCCGGATCGACGGACCAGTCTTCACCGTATGCGGCGAATGCACCGTTCCAGGAACTCACATATACATACTTGTCATCGTATGCAAGGCACCGCGGCATGGGCACCTGGATGGCGGCCACTTCCCTCTCGTCTTTGGCCTTGAGCACCTCGACGATACCGGAATTGTTGACGGCGATCCAGATTTCGTCACCAATGGTAACGATGTCGTTTGCCACGTCGCCAAGACCGGCGCTCTCGGAAGGGTTCATCTGCTTGAACACACCCGTGATGTAATTGGCGTCCGAAAGGCGCAGCATATCCAGCGAGGCGTTGTTGGAACCCATCTGGCCCTCATTGAGGACGAAAAGTTTGCGGAATCCCGACAGGCCGCTGATGTCCACCCGTTCGCCTTTGAGCTCGGAATCAACAGGAGGTTTCTCCGGGAAAAAACCTTCGCAGGCGGCAAGCAGCGCCGTGCAAAGTAAGAGTGAAAAATACTTTTTCATTTATTCTGCTGCTTCAAGAAGGAATACCATACTTGTGTTGGCTTCTCTGAAAACGGGGTTGAATCCGCCGTTCGAGAGGAATGCGCCGGAGAACTGCCTGCCGTTGCCCCACCAGCGGCTGCTGTCCACGTTGAGTTCGGAAACGGTGTACCTGAGCTCCGGATCCAGCCCCTGCATACGGAACACGTGCCCGCCGATGGAGTGATTCTGGAAACGCAGGCAATAGCAGAAGACGACTGCCCTGCGGCGGTCGGGAGAGACGTACATCAGTGAATAGAAATCGCTGTCGAAAGGAGAACTGAGGCGGTACAGGTCGCCACCGAAAACCAGGTCGCGGTAGCCCTTGTAAGACTGGATGCAGCGGTCTGCAAGGGCCTTTTCCTCATCCGTGAGGGTCTTGGGCTGGAGCTCCATTCCGAGCCGGCCGGCGGCCGCCACATCGAAGCGGAACTTTAGCGGGGTGACGTTCCCGGTCTGGTGATTGGGGACGGCAGAAACGTGGGAGCCCATAACGCACGGAGGATAAATCAGGGACGTACCCCACTGGATGCGTGCACGGGTGATGGCGTCGGTGTTGTCGCTCGTCCAGACTTCGTTGAACCAGCGCATCGAGCCGTAATCGATCCTGCTTCCGCCGGCGGAGCAGCACTGTACGACGATGTCGGGATACTTTTCGCGCATCCGGCGGCACACGTTGTAGAGGCCCTGGATATATTCCACGAAGAAGCGGTCCTGCTCATCTCCGAGGTACGGGCTGCCGAAGGACATTATGCGGCGGTTGCTGTCCCATTTGACATAATCGATGTCGGGCGAAAGGGATACGGTACGGTCGAACACGCCGAAGACGAAGTCCTGCACGGCGGGATTGGTAAGGTCGAGGATCCACTGGTTGCGGGACTGGTAGATCTCGCGTCCGGGGCTCTGGACTATCCAGTCGGGGTGCTCCGCGGCAAGGTTGGAGTCGGGGTTGACCATTTCCGGTTCAATCCAGATGCCGAACTTGAGGCCCTTGGAATGGGCGTATTTGGCAATGTAGTCGATGCCCTCGGGGATCTTGTCGGTGTTGACCTCCCAGTCGCCGAGTCCGGCCTTGTCGGAGTTGCGCGGGTGCTCCCTGGCGAACCAGCCGTCGTCGAGGACGAACATTTCGAGCCCCATGGAGGCGGCGTCGTCGATCATGCGCAGGAGGGTCTCGGTGGTGAAGGAGAAATAGGCGCCCTCCCAGCTGTTGAGCAGGGTGGGATTGACCTGTCCGCCCTTCCAGACGCCGTACTTGCGGGCCCAGCGGTGCATGTTGCGGGAGGCCCCGCCTGCGCCGTTGCAGCTCCAGGTGTAGATCATTTCGGGTGTCGTGAAGCTCTGCCCGGCCCTGAGGGGATACGCCGAAGCGAAGGGATTGATGCCGGAGACTATGTTGAGACGGTCGCTCTGGTCGATCTCGAAGCTGATGCGGAAGTTGCCGCTCCATGCGAGAGCGCCGGCAATGGTCTCGCCGTCGGTCTCGCTGAAGGAGCCGCCGCAGGACAGCAGGAAGGAAGGGTTGTTCCCCTGGGTGGTCTGGGTGCCGCGGCGTGTTTCGATGACCTTGGTGTCATGGGTGAGGAGGGTCTGGTCGATCTGCATTTCCGTGGCCCAGCCGCCGTAGAAGTGTGTGAGGAGGTATTTGCCCGGAGTGAGGTTGAGTGATGCGGACGCGGCGTTGCGGAGCTCAACGTCCTTCTTTCCGCAGTTGCGGATGACCGTGTGCATAAGGATGACGTCCTCCGGCACATAAGCGTCGTAAACCAGGTCAACCTCGAGTGCCGTGACGTAGTCCTTGAGGTGGACCGTCGTGGTGGTGACGCCGTCGCGGGCCTGCACCTCGTGCGAGATGTAATACAGTTCGGTATTCTGGTTGCCGTCGGAGTACTTGACATGCAGGGCGTCCAGGCCGTTGAAGCGGCCTCCCGCGGTGGGATAGGCCGAAGGGGCGTCGAAATTATGGTGCCCTCCCTGGTTGAAACCGATGAACTGGGCAGGATCTCCTGCAGGTGCGCCGTAATGGACGGTATTGACCGTACCCCTGGCATCGACCTGAAGGACCAGCTGCGTGCCGGCAGTCTCCACGGCGATGGCGCGCGGCTGCACGGCAGGAATGTCAACGGTTTCGTGTGTAAACTTCTGAGGCTTCCTGCGGGCCTCTGAAGGGACTGCGGCAAGCAGGAGCATGGCCGCAAGCAGGAGGGAACGTAATTTCATATCGGTCACAGTTTGAGTATTGCTATCGTGCAAAGATAACAATTATTGCCGGACCTGGTCATGCAATCCCCCCGACGTGCCTGCAAGAACTCAAAAAAAAAGCAAAGCACCGGCGAATTGCCGATGCTTCTTGTAGCTCCTAGTGGAATCGAACCACTATTTAAGGTTTAGGAAACCTCCGTTCTATCCGTTGAACTAAGGAGCCATCAGGGGCGCTTATTCTGCGCTCTTGACGATGATCTGACGACCTCTGTAGTAGCCGCACTCGGGGCATACGCGGTGATACATCACCGTGGCGCCGCAGTTGGGGCAGGTGGCCAGAGTGGGGACAGGAGCGAAATCGTGGGTACGCCTCTTGTCTCTTCTCTGCTTGGAGAGTTTGTGTTTCGGATGTGCCATTGTTGTACTATTTAATAATTATTACTATTTGCTCAAAAACTTTACAGTCTCGGGGTTGCATTGGTCTTCGGGGTGGACGCGCTGGAGCGGCAGGGCCGTAATGGCGTAGTCGTAGACGTCCTGGCTGAAGTCGAGTTCGTCGCCCTCTGGGGCGTAGGTCTCGCTGAATTCAGTCTCCACGGGGATTTCCAGGGGCTCGAGGCATCGGTCGCAGGGGACCGTAAGCGTGCCGCTTATGGAGCACTCTACGTCTACCGTGACGCCGTGACGTACAATGTCGCAGGCGACGCTGAGGGCTGCGCCGAGGATATCCGGGTTGCCGAAGCTTTCAAAGAACTCCTTGCCGATCGTGCGGTCAAGTTCCGTGACGGAACCGCCCAATCTATGCAGATTGACTATAAAGGGCTGCAAAGGTAATAAAAATTTGTGGTTTTAACAATCTTCGCTGTCACTATTTCTTTTACGTGCAAGCGGATCGAGCAAAATCTTGCGAATTCTCATGTGATGCGGGGTGACTTCCACGAATTCATCGTCCTGGATATACTCCAGCGCCTCCTCCAGGGAGAACTTGATTGCAGGAGGGAGGATGATCTTTTCGTCGGAGCCTGCCGCACGCACGTTGGTGAGTTTCTTGGTCTTGCAGATGTTGATGTTGAGATCCCTCTCACGCGTGTGCTCGCCTACTACCTGTCCGCAGTAAATCTCCTCGCCGGGCTCGACGAAGAAACGGCCGCGGTCAAGCAGCTTGTTAATGGAGTAAGCGATGGCCTCGCCGGTTTCGAGCGATACGAGGGAGCCGTTGTTGCGGCGCTCGATTTCACCCTTGAAGGGCTGATATTCCTTGAAACGGTGGGCGATGACGGCCTCTCCCTGGCTGGCGGTGAGCAGGTTGCTGCGGAGTCCCATCAGACCGCGGGTCGGAATCTCGAACTCCAGCAGGGTGCGGTCGCCACGGGGCTCCATACGTACGAGCGCGCCCTTGCGGCGGGTGGAAATCTCAATCGCGGCGCCGACGAATTCCTCCGGCACCTCGATGCTAAGGTCTTCGATGGGTTCGCACCTCTGGCCTCCGATGGTCTTGTCGAGCACCTTTGGCTGGCCGACCTGAAGTTCGAAGCCCTCGCGGCGCATGGTCTCGATGAGGACGCTCAGATGCAGCACTCCCCTGCCGTAAACCACGAAGGAATCGGCGCTCAGGCCGGGCTTGACGCGCAGAGCCAGGTTCTTCTCCAGTTCCTTCTCCAGACGCTCCTTGATATGCCTGGAAGTGACGAACTTGCCGTCCTTGCCGAAGAAGGGGGAATTGTTGATGGAGAAGAGCATGCTCATCGTAGGCTCGTCGATGGCGATGGGCGGAAGGGCCTCCGGATTCTCGGCGTCGGCGATGGTGTCGCCGATTTCGAATCCGTCGATGCCGACGACGGCGCAAATATCGCCGCAGCCGACGCTCTCCACCGCCGTCTTGCCGAGTCCTTCGAACACCATCAACTGCTTGATCTTTTGCTTCTGCACAACGTCGTAACGCTTGCAGAGGCTGATGACGGAGCCGGAACGGAGTTCCCCGCGGGTGACGCGCCCGACGGCGATACGCCCCACGTAGGGCGAATACTCCAGGGACGAAATGAGCATCTGCGGCGTACCTTCAACCACGGCCGGCGCAGGAATGACGTCGAGGATGACGTCCAGCAGCGGGGTGATGTTGTCGGTGGGCTTGCGCCAGTCGAGGGACATCCATCCCTGCTTGGCAGAACCGTAAACCGTGGTGAAGTCGAGCTGCTCCTCGGTGGCGTTGAGGTTGAACATAAGGTCGAAGACCTCTTCCTGCACCTCGTCGGGACGGCAGTTGGGCTTGTCGACCTTGTTGATGACGACGATGGGCTTCTTGCCCATACCGATGGCCTTCTGGAGGACGAAGCGCGTCTGGGGCATGCAGCCCTCGAAGGCATCTACCAGCAGGAGGACGCCGTCGGCCATGTTGAGCACACGCTCCACCTCGCCGCCGAAGTCGCTGTGGCCCGGGGTGTCGATAATGTTGATCTTGACGCCCTTGTAGATGACGGATACGTTCTTGGCAAGGATGGTGATGCCGCGCTCGCGCTCGAGATCGTTGTTGTCGAGTATGAGCTGGCCCAGATTCTCGGGCTGGCGAACCAGGTTGGCCTGGTAGATCATCCTGTCGACCAATGTGGTCTTGCCGTGGTCGACGTGGGCGATGATTGCTATGTTTCTGATTTCTTGCATCGGCCTTAAAAAAAGCTTGGTCCGGATTACGGGACCAAGCTTTTTAGATATTGAGGATAAAACTCTTACTTGGTAAGGAGGACGGTGGCGCGGTTCTTCTCAGCGATCTTGGAGATGCGCTCGGTGTCGCCGAACCAGTAGGTCTCGATGCGCTCGGCAGGAATACCTGCGGCCTGGAGTGCCTCGGAGACGATGTTGGAGCGGTTCTCGGAGAGTACCCAGTTGCCGTCGGTGGTACCGGTCTCCTTGTCGGCGAAGCCGCAGAGGACAGCCTTGAGCTCAGGGTTCTTCTTGAGTTTCTTGAGGAGGTTGTTGATCTTGTAGCGCTCCTGGTTGCGGATGTCGTACTTGCCGATGACGTAGTAAACGATATCGTTGGACTTGGCTGCCTTGGCTGCCTCGAGAGCTGCTGCACGGGCGTCCTCGTATGCCTTCTTGGCTGCTGCCTCGGCCTCTTCCTTGGCCTTCTGGTCTGCGGCGATCTTGTCGGCGAGGTTCTTGCGGGCTGCATCTACTGCATCGTTGAGAGCCTTGGTACCGGCCTTGATGGCGTCGATGTCCTTGTCGGCGATAGCCTTCTTGAGGGCGTTGATGGCGTCGTTGATGGCGGCGACATCCTCAGGGATGAAGTCGTTCTCTGCGAGAGCCTTCTGGGCGTTCTCGATAGCCTTCAGAGCCTCTGCGATGGCGTCGTCGAGGGCCTTCTGCTCACGTGCTGCTGCGGCTGCTGCCTGTGCTGCTGCGGCTGCTGCGGCTGCGCTTGCGGCCTCTGCTGCCCTCTTGGCACCTGCTGCCTGGCCGAAGTTGAACTTGAGGCCTGCGAGGAGGGAGATCTGGTGATCAAGATAGTCGCCGGTCTTGGAGTTGAACTTGTCGCTGTGGCCGTTCTCGACTGCCTCGATCTCAATGGCGAGGAGGTCGCTCAGGCGGATGTCAACACCCGCACCGCCGCGTACGACAGTATTGAATTTGAAACCGTTCCAGTATTTGTTGTCCTTGGGGAGCTTGGTGAGGTCTGCACCGTTGTTGAAGTAGCCGACTCCACCGACACCGAGGAAGATGTACGGGTTGAACAGGCGGGCCTTGTAACCTGCGAAGAGGTTGCAGAGGTCGAGGGTAGCATCCAAAGCTACCTGGCCGTAGTTGAACTGGAATCCCTCTCCGAGGGTCTCATACCAGCCTTTTCCCTGCCAGCCGGAGATGTCGGCGCGGAGGCCGAATGCGGGGCTGATCTGATAGCCGAGGTCGATGGCTGCAGAAGGGGAAACAAGTTTGAAGAAATCATTGGTCTCACCGATGGTGTGGGATGCACCGCCCTTGAGTCCGAGGGTAAAGCCGGGATAGAAAGTGTCCTGTGCAAAAGCACCTGCGGAAAGTGCCAGCGCGGAAGCGATTACTAAGAAAAACTTTTTCATATCTGAATGTTGATAAATTTGTACTTGCTGTAATAACGTGCAATATTACACATTTTTCTGCAATAATCCAAAAAAGTGGCTGCCTAATACTCGGGAGTTACTTAACCGTTACATCACAGGTGGCGGTGAAATTGCCGTCATTGGTCTTGGCAGTTATCTTGCAGGTCCCCGCCTTTATTCCGTTAACGTAACCAGAGCTGTTCACAGTGGCAATTTTACTGTCGGAGGATGACCATGTGATGCCATAATTGTTCGCATAGGCAGGCACGACTGCGGCTGTAAGTGTTTCACCATCACCACCCTTGACAAGGGAGAGAGATGTTTTGGAAATAGTTACACCGGTGACGGGGACTGTCGAGACGCAGCGTACCGATGCACCGTAACTTCTTCCGGACTGGCTGGTGAATGAGAATCCGGTATCCTTCTGGGACAGGGTGTAAGCGCCGGTAGTTCCATAGACGGTTCCGGTCCAGACGCGGAGGTCATTGCCACCGGTCTCACCAAGGGTGCCGGTATGCGGCCAGATAAAGCCCGCGAAGGGGAACCATATGGTTCCTTCCATGAACACATTGGTATAAGTACCTCCGAAGGTGCTGTTGGTATTAGAACCCACGGCTGTAGGTTTGGGGCCGGCATTGTAGGCCTTGGCCCACATACCCTTGTCGCCACCGGTAGGAACCATCCATCCGGGAGGGCAGGGATCGTACATGGACTTGGTGAAGCCGCTCCAGAGATTGTCATTGCGGGACTTCATCCAATCGCCCTTGGTCTTGGAAAGGATAAAATGCATCGGATAATTGATCGAGTACGACAGGGGATCATTCAAACCGGTATTCTCGGGAGTATCCCAGTTCATCAGGCCGGAAACGCGTGAGGCGGCAAAATCATCTACCTGGTTGCCGGGATTGATGACGCCGCGGAAAGGATCCTTGCGGCCCCACTGATACATAAGGCCGACGGCGTGGATGTCACCGGCCGTGGCGCTGGTGGCTCCAAGGTTGCGGTCCATCACGGTAGATCCGTTGTAGTATGTATGGGCTACCTGTTCGGGGACGAAACCGGCACACAGCCAGATATGCCAGCTCCACAAAACCGTTCCATCTGATGAGAGCGCAGCTATCACGACATTTCCGTTCTTCATATCGGCAGGAACCTCGAAGGTGATGTTGTTACCTTCAAGCTGTACATTGCTGATGAGGTTGTCGGGCGCAGTGGCGGTACCGTCGCTCATCCAGAGCCAGTTGGCTCCGGCGGGACTGATTGCCTGATTGGAATTGCCCTTGACCGTGCAATTGAAAGAATACTTGCCGGGCAGGGCAACGATGTAGCTGTTGGCCGTGCCTTTGGCGCTCAGGTCGACGACTCCGCCTGCCGCAGGATTGCCGACGGTAACGACACACTTGGCGAATTTGGTGGGGTCTGCAACCGAGGAAGCAACAACCGTTACGGTTCCGGAGAACCTGGCCGTAACCTTGCCGGAAGAAGTAACCTCTACCACATTGGAATTAGCCGGCTCAAGTGTCCAGTTGATGGCCTTGTTGGATGCGTCATCTGGCAGAACCGTTGCATTCAGGGTAAACTCATCACCGATATTCTCAAGATACTTGGTGGTGACATCGAGAGTGACGGATGTCACCGGAACGGTTACAGGAACCTGGCCCTGGGGGCTTGTGACATCGTCCCAGATGCAACGGACATTGCAGGCGTTGACGCGGGGCTTGTTTGCACCGGGATTGGCTTGTCTTGCGCCCTTGTTGATACTGAACATGCGGCCGTTATTTCCGTTGACTCCACATGCCCACCAGTCACCATATTGAGTAGCGCCGCCGATGTCGCCAAGAGATGAATAGTAAGAAGTTTGAATAGTTCCTCCCATGGATCCGGAGGCCTGGTAGAAGACAGGAGAATCGTCTGCAAGAACACCGGCGAAATTGAGACCCTGCCTTTCGATTTCCGCTGAATAATATGTGTTGTTTATGGAAGAGCCAAGCGCAGTTGACCAGACAGTGTGAGAAGGGACCTTCCAGCCGGGAGGGCAGGGGTCATACTTAGTCTTATTGGCACCCCAGAGGGTGTTGTCCCTGGCTGCGCCATAAATCCAGTCACGATGTGTTTCGGATGTGCCGTACAGGATATAGACATCGGGATGTGCGGTGGCGTACTCAATAGTACCGACCCTGACCTCACCAACCATGGCATCACTTGCCAGAGGGTAAGGGATATTACCGGTATCGACGCGCTTATCACTGCCGAAGAAGGGATCTTTGCGTCCCCACTGATAAAGCAAGCCATAGGCGCTCTTGTCCTGGGCGGCGTCGGTCTTGGGATAGTTGGCATCGGCTCCAAGGTCTCGGTCCATCATGAAACCGGCGCTTCTCTTATAGGTATGGAAGCAGGTAGCATCGTCGTACTCATTTTCCCACACCCAGATGTGCCAGCTCCAGAGGACAGTGTTGTTTGCATCACGTACGGCAATGAGGGCGCTTCCGTACCCCTTGGCTTCAAAGAGCACATAATTCTTGTCGTCGCTGAGCTTCACGCCGGACACCACGGTTCCTGAACTGATGGAAGTCACGGTGGGAGTTTTGCCGCGGGTTTCCCAAAGAACGATCGCATCCTTTGCCTCACCGACGAGGTCCCCGGAATTGCCCTGTACGGTAGCATTGAACCTGTACTTGCCGGAATTCTGGTTGACGATATAGCAGTTTGCCGTCTCTTTGGCACTCAGGTCAACTCCAAGGTCGGGATCGGGCTCGCGGACGGAGATAGACACGGTCTTGGTAATGTGATTGCCGTCGGCGTCTTTTCCGTCGGTGGTGAAGGTGATGGTCGTCGAACCTACCGCAACAGGCGTAACTTTGAGGGTGGTTACGTTCCCGGAGACAGAGAGCCTCTCTACATTCACTACATCACTGCCACCGTCAGCAAGATTCCAGGAAACGGTCTTGACGGCCTGATCGTCTCCGGTAACGGTAGCGGTAAGCGTCTGGCTGTCATCACCCGTGATGAAATTCAGCGAAGCGGGAGTGACGGTAAGATTCCTGACGGGGTAAATGAGTTCCTTGTTCTTCCAGGCGCTGTGGAGACCGAGATTGATGATGCTCGGATGGAAATCGCCGTCTGCATTGATACCTGCGACGATGGGATTGTTGTATTCGATCACCCTTGTGGGCTGGGCATTGCCGCTTGTGCTGTCGTAGCTGCTGAGGACAAATCCGTTGGGGAAGTATGAAGGTAAGATGGCGAAATAATAATCGCCCTCACCGGCGGTGGTATTGATGGTAATGCTGTTCGTTCCGTCGTTATAGCCGGGGTCGGAAGTGACGGAAGAAAGCGTCCCGTCAGCATTCATGGTAACCTGAAGGAGTCCATAGGGACCGCCGTTGATGACAGCGCCGGAATTCGGTGATGAGAATACGACTTTCTTTACGCTGGCATCGTCAAGCGTGAACTTGAATATACTCACGATATTACGGAAGGAAATGCATTCCTGTGTAAGGTCTGCAAGATGGGCGACACAGGCGTGGACCTCCGCGAAGGAACGGAACGACTGATGAGCAGGCGCGACGTTTTCCACACAGAAAGAATACTGGCTCGCACCCTGTCCTGACGTAATGTTATAAACAGGATCGGTAGCGGCAGTATTGGAGGCACCCGAATAAAAGGCATTCAGAAAATAATCATTTCTACCGGAAAGGGTAAGATTGATATACCCGACACCGTTCTCCAGGGTGACGCCTGCGTTGTTCAGCTGAGCCTGCTTGGTGTAATAGAAAATTTTGTCATTCTGAACAAAACTGACGTGCTTGTTATCCTGCCCCAGGGCAGTCTTGGTGGGGACGTCGAAACTGAGTTCGTAACGGCGGGTAACGGGTCCTTCGATGGGTTCTTCATACTGCAAATCCCCCATACAGCCTGCCGACAGGACCAGAAGGGCGGCAGGGACGATGAAATCAAGTACTTTTTTCATAATAACATAGTTTAAGTGGATTTACCACGTTAGTTCCTGGTAGTTGTAATCCTCGATATCCGCACTGTAGCAGATGATTTCATTGGTCACAAGGTCGTCATAGAAGACCTGGGGAGCGTGATAAAACAGTTTTTCTTTCATATCTGGTTCATTTTTATTATTCAACTATTCCATTTATATAGACCTGGATGATTTGCATCAGGGGGGAATTGCTTATTATGCTCAACTGTATAGTGTTGCTGCCTTTGGACAAGGCTGCCGGCGGGATGGTGACGGAAACCGTGGCCGTCTCGCGGGGAGGGATGGAGGCAGGATAATCTGCCGTAACTCCATCGGGGTCGGAGAATACGGCGCGAATCTCGAGAGGCGCCGTACGCGAAAAGTTTTTCAGCTGGAAGGATACATGGGCGCTCTTGCCTGCCTTGACTTTGCCAAAGCTGCATTCGCTGTCCAGAACTTTGGGGAAAGGACCGGCATTGACCTCGGCACGGGGCATTCCGGTATAATTCTCGATGGCCGTAAGGGAGAAGGAAACCGGATCGAGCGGTTTGTCGTCAACCATAGGAACGGCCTCATACACTCTCTTTCCCCAGGAAAGTGTATCGACCGAGATTTCATAGTAAAAGCGCGTCCGGGAGTGGGGATCAAGGTATTGGTACTCCGGGACGACCTTGAGTGGCTCGGAAAGGGACTTGAAAGAAAGCGAGATACTCTTATCCGACAGATTTGCCACCCAGAAGGAATCGCTGGCAAGTTCTCCGCGATACGCCTCTCCTGCCTTGATTGGAAAAGAAGCAAAGCCGAGCATAGAAACGGTTGCAGGGAAATCGTCGGCAAGGGACTTGTCGGTTTCGAAGAATGAACCGGCTATGCGGAGAACAATAGGTTTGGTCTGGCCATCCACGAAAACAGAGATGAATTTTTCGAAAGTGCTTACCCCGAGTTCACGGATATAGATGGCCTTGACTGAGCCCTTGCCGCCAGGCTGTATCGGACCTGTGGTCCAACTTAGCCTGGTGCAGGAGCAAGTGGCTACGGCATAAGAAATGCTTACGCTGCGGCCGGAAACATTGGTAAAGGTGAACTCATGTTCCAGGGACTCGACTGTCTTGGGCTGGGAGCCAAAATCGTGACTGATGCTGTCAAAAGACAACACCTCAGGGGCGGCCAGCAGAAAGGAGAAAAGTATGGAAAATAGAAGATTCACGTTTATTTAGAATGAAGCACTACGGGTTTGGGTGCGGGAGAATGAGGATGGACTTGTGCATTGGGGCTCTTGTCGAGGCTGGACATGGAGCCATCCTTAAGAGTAAGATACCAGTTCTCACCAACCTTTACAGGATTGAACATCAGCTTGAATGCAGGGCCGGAGCCTACTGTCCCACTCATGACATAACGATACGAAAGATCGTTGTTTCCAGGTGTGGAAAAGGACATTGAAGCCAATGAATAATCTGTTACAGGCGCTCCGGTAAAGCGGTCCCTGAGCATATCGAGAGACTTGTCAGAAACCTTATAAAGCGTATCTCCGTAAAGAACGCACAAGTCCTGCAATTCAACGTCCAGGTTGCCATACTTGAGAGCATCCATAAAGTTGGCTCCAAGAGCCAGGACGGCCAATGTGTCATGAGCCGTAAGTGTACTACGGAACTCCTGCTCCGCCATTTCATAAGTGCGGAAAGTATTCCTTGTCTTGCAAGAAAAAAGTGCAAGGGAAATGAGAAGTAGAACTAAAGTCCTTTTCATTGATTTTAGGTAAAAATGGCGCGCCTCACTGAGACGCGCCATATTTAAACAGAGAGTCGATTGATTAGTTACCCTGGCTGGTCTTAGTTGCCCTTACGGGAACTGCGATTTCCTGGGTGACCTTACCCCACTTGTACTCGATGGAAACAGGGACGAAGAGGTGGAAGCTCTCGGTAACACCCTGGTGGTTCTCGTAGGAGAATACCCACTCACCGAGCTGAGCGACATCGTCGATAGGGATGGTAGCAACCTGATTTGCTGCATATTCAACCTTCTGAGGAGTTGCCTTCTTCGCGATGAAGATGATAGCGGCAGGGTTGATCTCACTGATGAGGCCCTTAGGCTCCTGACCAGGATTACGCTGGTCGGTCTTGATCTGGCTGAGGTCGATAACGATGTTCTCGAAACCGTAGTACCTGTACCAGTCAACCTGAGGAACACCATAAGCGTTGTTCTTGTAGCAAGTTACGAAGTTGCCGTTGGCATCCTTCTCGAAGATCTTGTATCCAAGACCATCGGTGGACTCGGCTGCGTTCCAGTCGCGTGCCTCCTCGATGAAGGTACCGATCTCGAAGTAGTCAGCAGTTGCAACACCGTCGCGGAGGTATGCATTGTCGCTGATCTTGAGGGTCAGAGGACGGAGGAACCTTGCGTAGATGGCTTCGCTTCCGAGAGGGATCTCGCAGATAATCTGGCCCTGTGCATCTCTCTTGACAGACTTGGCGCTGAGCTTAATCTTGCAGTAGAGCATCTTGGCAGGATCAGTCTCCTTAGGAGCATAGAGGTTGAGGAGCTTCTTGGAGATGTAGTCAGGATCGGAGTTCCAGTAGTAGCGGAGTTCGCCGGTAGTCCTGTTGAGGACGACAACGGTATCATTCTGTACGCCTGCAACCTCAGGATCGTCGAAGGTGAGAAGGAGCTCGTCGGTACCGGTATTGTTGTTGACCTTGAACTTGGTGTTCTTCCAGGTGAAAGGCTGGGTGGTATCGAAGGTCCAGTCGACTACGAGGTCGGCGTTGGAACCCTGTACCTTAACCTTGTTGCCTACCCAGTCGTGGGTGAGAGGCTTGACAAATTCGGTAACGTCGGAGTTGGTCTGGGTAGCATCGTAATCGGGATGAGAAGGATCCATATAGTAGGTAGGAACCTGGACATTACGACGGACGGTGTTGACCTTGCTCTTCTCGACATCGTTGAACCAGTATGTAGGAATGTGCTCAACGAACTGGACAGCTCCCTCGGGTGCGAGCTTGATGGTGAAGCCGAGCATGAAGTATTCCAGGGTACCCTTCTTCTGAACCTTGAAGTAGAGAGTCTTGGAGCCGCCGGCTGCCTTGATGGCATCCTTCTGGGCCTTGTCAACATAGATGTAGAAGACATCGTTGACACCGCCACCAGTTACATCACCGGAGGAGTCGGGCTTGTAGGTAATGGTAGCATACTTGAATGCAGAACCGGTCTTGGAGATCTGGTAGTCAGAGAGAGTGTTGCCAGACTTGCCGCTCTTGAGGTCATAGGTGTCGAGGACATAGCCGATGAAGTCAGCGTTGGCAGTACCGGTGGTTGCACCGTTCTGATAGTAAATCTGGTACTCGTTCCTGAACTGACGGTAGTCAATTCCGAAGTAATCCTCGAGGATGGTGGAGGACATATCGAGCCAGTCTGTCCAGAGGCTGTCGCGGTCGCAGGAGTAAGCAAGCATCTTATCGGAGAAGTCGCGAACGACAGTACCCTTGCAAGTGGTCTCCTGCACAGGAGGCTGCTCGTACTTCTTGACGATCTGGAACTTGAAGTAACCGACGAGAGCAATCTTGCCCTGGGGATCATACAGACGGGCGAGGACGAGAGGCCTACGGCCGACTGCGGAAATACCCTTGTCGCTTTCCTTTGCAGGGATCTTGGTGTTGGTGGGCTTGTCGCCGTAGTAAGGAGTGAAGAACCAGTCGTCACCCTTCTTCTCAATCTTACCGAACCAGTCTTCAGGAGTGATGTTGGCATCGTCGGGAGTGACGTTGGCATCACCGAGCCTGTACTCTACGAGGTCGTACTGGATACGGAAGCCGGGATACTTGGCGAGGAAGTCGTCGATGGACATGGCAACTGCCTTGGTGTTGTCGACGGTCCTGGGCTGAGTGGTATCGGCGTCATAGAGGTGGATGTTGACGAAGTCGATCTTGCGGTCGCCGCCGTCCCATGCCCAAGGAATACCGTTACCCTCGATAGCAAGCCTTGCGGAAGAATAGAGATGATAGAAGTCATTTACGACAGGGTTTCCGTACTCGTCGACGAGCTTGGTGCAAAGTACATCGGAGTCGAACCAGGTTTCGGAAGCACCGTCCTCATCGTAATCCCTCTGCATAGGAGAGATATTGAATGCGAGAGCTGCGAGGCCCTGCTCCATGGGAACGAGAGCTGCGTAGTCGGAGGAAACCTCCTTGGCTGCATCAAGCTCATTCTGGTAGTTCATGTCGAAGCCGGAGAGGCGGACGACAGAAACATCGCTCTTGGCGGTGGCACCAGCGGTGTTCATGGTCTTGGGCTGGAGCTCATCGGGATCGTCGATGGTGAACTGAACCTTGTAGAGGTTATCCTTGACCCTCTTTACACCATTCTCGTAGTTCTGCTTGTAGATGTTGGGGTTCCAGTCAACACCGAGAGCGGTCTTGGTGGGAACGTCCATGTAGTTGTAGTCGCGGCCCTCGATCTCGAAGGAAGCGTTCTTCTCTGCATCATATGCAGCAGGGTTGATCCAGTACTTAACCTCTGCGATGGAACCGATGTAGCCATTGTACATACGGGCGGAGTCGGCTTTGTTGAGGTCGGTGATGTAGGCCCAGGAATCATCGTCATCCTGGAAACCGTGCTCATCTTCCTTGTACATGAGGAGGTTGGTGATGTAGTTCATGTAGTTGTACTTGAAGGCTTCGATACCGCCGTAGTACAGATCAGGAACTGCAACGATGCTGCTGAGAACAGGAGTAAGCTCGATGGAGTAGGAGATGTAGTCGTCACCGCTCTTCACGTTGGAGAAGACGAGCTGGTTGTTGACAGTATCCCATACTGCGGTAAGAGGACGCTCGCCGTTGGGGAAAGCGCTCTTGCGCTGGAGTTCCTCACCGGTCTTTGCATCCTTCTGGACGAACTCGCCGGTGGCGGGATCGTACTCCCAAGGGTTGGCATCCTTGCCGTCCTTGCCGTCAGTACCCTTATCACCCTTCGGGCCCTGAGCCTTGTAGGTGGTCTGGACACCGTCGATGGCCCAATAGAGCTCACCGTCGGAACCGGTAACGATGGTGATAACGGGAGAGTGGCCGTCTTCGCCCTTGGCCTTGATGTCAGTGGCCTTGCCGTTGATAACCCATACACCGTCCTTGATCTCGACAGTGGGGGTCTCGCCGTTCTTACCGTCCTTACCCTCGGCCTTTACACCGGTGGACTTGCCGTCGACATACCAGACACCGTCCTTGATAGTAATCTCAGGGGAGTGACCAGCCTCGCCGGGCTTGCCGTTGTAAACCTGCTTCTCGGTGTTGTTCGAGAACTTTACGAGGAAGCCGTCTGCGTTGGAGACGACGTCAGTGATTACGAATCCCTTGTTGATGAGATCCTGCAAAGACTTTACAGAACCCTCAAGGGTGGTCACCTTACCGCTGAGCTCTCCATAGTTGTCCTGGAGCTCCTTGACGGCGGCGCCGTAATCTTTGGTACATCCTGCCAAAAGTGCAGCGCCAGCGATGACGCACACGATTGCCATTCTAAAGATTTTTCTCATACATTAAGAGTTTAAAAGTTAAAATTATTAAATATTATTTTGTTCTAGGGTTTAGTAACCTTGCCATCAGTTTGCCGGCCTGAGGGTATAATACCCTTTACGCCAATAAACTTATTAACGCGCAAATTTATGTAGAATTATTTTCTTTTGCAACTTTTTTCGTAAAAAAACGCATTATGCGGCGTCCCGAGCCCCGTTATATAATATAAGGTAGGCAAAAAAGGACCGAAAAAGCTGCCGGAATACTAGAAATATTCCTCGAATACCTCGTCTATCTGCTCCCAGGTGGCCTCCCTGATAACCATAATGAAGTTGGGGAAGGTGAGCGTGAGCTTGACTTTGCCGTCGTCGAAGCGCTCTATGCTGGCCTTGCCCTCCTTGAATGCCATGCTGTCGCCGGCGGTGAGCTGGCGGCGGATCTCGGGGTAGTATTCGTCGCCCACCTCCCTGCGGAGGGAGTTGGGGAGAAACTTGTTGAGGGTCTTGAGCCTTGAGAGCTTCATGGAGAGGTGTATGTCGGCGTAGCGGTGAGTGAAATCGATCACCGGCTCGGTTTTCTTCTTCCTGGCGGCAGCCTCGGCGGCTGTGGAGTCGTCGGCAGCTGCCCGCGAGACGGTCACGGGAGCGAGCATCAGGGACGCTGCAAGGGATAACAATAGTAAGAATCGCTTCATTTCAGTTCACCTCATCCAAAAATTGAGCCAGAACAGTTGTGCGGGTGGTGGGACTCGAACCCACACGCGCAGGGCACAAGATCCTAAGTCTTGCTTGTCTACCATTTCAACACACCCGCAAGGGACCGCAAATATAGCAAAATATTTACAATCCTATAGTCTTGAAGAAGTCGTTGCCCTTGTCGTCGACCAGGATGAAGGCGGGGAAATCCTCAACGCGTATCTTCCAGATGGCCTCCATGCCGAGTTCGGGGAATTCGACGCACTCGATCGACTTTATATTGTCCTGGGCAAGGATGGCGGCCACGCCACCGATGGTGCCGAGGTAGAAGCCGCCGTGCTTCTTGCAGGCGTCGGTGACCTGCTGGGTGCGGTTGCCCTTGGCAATCATCACCAGCGATGCGCCGTTTGCCTGGAACTCATCGACATACGGATCCATGCGGTTGGCCGTGGTAGGGCCCATGGAGCCGCAGGGATATCCTTCGGGAGTCTTGGCCGGGCCGGCGTACAGTACCGGGTAGTCCTTGAAATACTGAGGCAGGCCTTCGCCGGCGTCCAGCCTCGCTTTGAGCCTGGCATGGGCGATGTCGCGGGCGACGATGATGGTGCCGTTGAGATTCACGCGAGTGCTGACCGGATATTTCGTAAGTTCAGCGCGCACGGCGTCGATGCCCTTGTCGAGGTCGATTACGATGCCATTGGGGCCTTCGCCGGGACGGCGGTACTCCTCCGGAATCAGGTCCGACGGGTTCATGTCCATCTTCTCGATCCATACGCCGTCGGCGTTGATCTTGGACTTGATGTTGCGGTCGGCAGAACAACTGACTCCCATACCGATAGGGCAACTGGCACCATGGCGCGGGAGGCGGATCACGCGGATGTCGTGGGCAAGGTACTTTCCGCCGAACTGGGCACCGAGGCCTATCCGGGCCGACTCCTGCAGAAGCTTCTGCTCGAGGTCGATGTCGCGGAAAGCGCGGCCGGTCTCATCTCCCGTAGTGGGCAGGTTGTCGTAATATTTGATGCTGGCAAGCTTGACGGTGAGGAGGTTCTTCTCCGCGGATGTACCGCCGATCACGAACGCGATGTGGTAAGGAGGGCACGCCGCCGTGCCGAGGCTCTTCATCTTTTCGACCAGGAACGGAAGAAGGGTGCCTTCGTTCTGGATGGTGGCCTTGGTCATCGGGTAGAAGTAGGTCTTGTTGGCGCTGCCGCCGCCCTTTGCGACCATCACGAAGCGGTATTCGTCACCCTGTGTGGCCTCGATGTCGATCTGTGCGGGAAGGTTACACTTGGTGTTGACCTCGTTGTACATATCCAGGGGGGCGTTCTGGCTGTAGCGCAGATTTTCCTGTGTAAAGGTATTGAACACACCGCGGCTCAGGGCCTCTTCGTCTTCGAAGCCGGTCCATACCGCCTGGCCCTTCTCGCCATGGATGATGGCGGTACCGGTATCCTGGCAGAACGGCAGGACGCCCTTGACGGCGGTCTCGGCGTTGCGGAGGAACTGCAGGGCGACGTATTTATCGTTTTCGGAGGCCTCCGGGTCCTGCAGTATCTTTGCCACCTGCTCATTGTGGGAGCGGCGAAGCATGAACTCGCAGTCGTGGAAAGACTGCTGCGCCACAAGGGTGAGGGCCTCGGGACTTACTTCCAGGATGGTTTTGCCTCCGCATCCGCAATGGCCTCCGAATTTTGAGGTTTTAACAAGCTTCTCCGAACCGGGGATTCTGTAATACTCTGTAGTGTCGGGGCCGAGCTGAAACATCGGCGCGTATTTGAATTCAGCCATATTATTGGTTCATTAGGTATTCTTTCATGAAAGCATTGAGGTCGCCGTCGAGGACGCCCTGGGTGTCGGCGGTCTCGTAGCCGGTGCGGAGGTCCTTGACCATCCTGTAGGGGTGGAGGACGTAGGAGCGGATCTGGCTGCCCCATTCGATGCGCTTCTTCTGGCCCTCGAGCTCGGTCTGCTTTTCCTGGCGTTTCTTCAATTCTATGTCGTACAGGCGCGATTTGAGGATGAGCAGCGCGCGCTGGCGGTTGTCCTGCTGGGAACGGGTCTCGGTGTTCTCGACGGTGATGCCCGTGGGGATGTGGCGTACGCGGACGCCAGTTTCCACCTTGTTGACGTTCTGGCCGCCGTGGCCGCCGCTGCGGAAGGTGTCCCATTCGATGTCGGACGGGTTGATCTCTATGTTGATGCTGTCGTCCACGAGGGGATAGACGAAAACGCTGCTGAAGGTAGTCTGGCGCTTGCCCTGGGCGTTGAAGGGAGACAGGCGCACGAGGCGGTGGACGCCCGATTCGGCCTTGAGGTAGCCGTAGGCGAAGTCGCCCTCGAACTGGATGGTGCAGGACTTGATGCCGGCCTCGTCGCCCTCGATGAGCTCAGTGGTGGTCATCCTGTAGCCGTTGCGCTCGCCCCAGCGGACGTACATGCGCATGAGCATGGCGCTCCAGTCGTTGGCCTCGGTACCGCCGGCGCCGGAGTTGATGGTAAGCACCGCACCGAGGTTGTCCCCTTCCGCGCCGAGCATGTTCTTGAACTCGAGGTCCTCGAGGGAGCTGAGGGCGTCGGCGTAGGCGGCGTCGGTGTCGGGGCTGTCGGGGTCGAGCTCGAGCAGGACTTCGAGGTCATCCACCTTGGCCACGAGGGCGTCGTAGGCGGTAAGCCAGTACTTTACGGAACTGGTTTCCTTGAGGAAGGCCTCGGCCGACTTGGGGTCGTCCCAGAACCCGGGGGCGAGGCTTGCAGCCTCCCTTTCGGCCACTTGTGCGCGCTTCGCGTCTATCTTGAGATATCCGCAAAGGGCCTGCACTCGGGCGGAGAGGTCTTTTATCTGGTCTTGATTAATCATATTGAACTTACAAATATAGTTAATCGGCAGGAATAACAAGAATTTATTTTGGGGTCGGCGGGCACATTTTTTGCAGGCGAAACTCGCTGCACATAAGCACTAACAACAAAAACTCCATATGGAAAGCGTAAACATCAAAGAACTCAACGACCGCATCCAGCGCGAAAGCGGCTTCGTGGACATCCTCGGCCTGGAAATGGGCAAGGTGATAGTTGGCCAGAAGCACCTGGTTGAAAACCTTATGATAGCCCTGCTGGCAGACGGCCACATTCTCCTCGAAGGTATGCCCGGTCTGGCAAAAACATTGGCCATCAGCACGTTGTCCAAGGCCGTCGGCGGCAAGTTCAGCCGCATCCAGTTCACCCCCGACCTTCTCCCCGCCGACGTGACGGGCACACTGATATACTCCCAGAAGAAAGAGGAGTTCGAGGTCCACAAGGGCCCCGTCTTCGCCAACTTC
>JAEEGL016218610.1_pt1 | contig 25948 bp, 23 predicted proteins | sample 9134231 | NCBI WGS metagenome assembly JAEEGL01 (sample SAMN16246548, study PRJNA631951) | gut metagenome | biome: gut microbiome; feature: rumen; material: fiber-attached | host: Bos | place: Iran: Karaj | collected 2018-10 | reverse complement strand
TATATGCAACTGTTAACTTAGTTTCACCATTTGCTAAAGCCTTTATTTCACCATAATCATTAACTTCTGCTATTGATTTATCCTCAATATCATATACATAATTAGAATAATTAAAATAATCGCTATATTTAGGAGACAATTCAACTTGATAATTTTCACCCTGTTCAATATAAACTTCATTTACATCAAAATACACTTTATATCTATCCAAATACGTAGAATATAAAAAGAAAACAAAAAATCCAAAAGCAGCCACATAAAAAATAGATAGAAGTAAATATTTCCACCAACTACCTTTATTAAAATCAGATTCATTTATATATTCATAATGACCCGTTTTTAAATTTTTAACAAGAATTCTCTTATTATCCATACACTCACCTAGTATAAGATAATTTTACTATTTTATTAATAATTTTACAATTATTATTTCCTTTTCAAAGTATAATCTTTCTTATTTAATAATTTTATTCCCTTATATAAAAATTCTATTTTATCAACTTCTTTTTCAGTATGAAAATGACCACAATACCACTTATCATAATCAATACTTTCTTCAACTTTATCTAAAAAATGTTCCATTGTTTTATCTACTTTAGATTGATCTAACCATTTAAGAAAAACTTCAGTAGGTTCATATTTATGAGGACACGTATGAGATAAAACTATATCAAAATGTTTACCTTTAACTTTTTCATATATACTTTCCATTTCATCAGGACTTAACATTTCATCTTTAAACCATGGTAAACCATTTCTAATTCTATAATATCTATCTACTGAGTATGCTCCTCCTATAACGAGAACACTTTTACCATCTATATTATATACTTCACCATCTTTAGCAAATATTAAGTTAGGAAACTCATCTTCAACAAATACTTTTCCTCCAAACATATCGACTTCTCTATATGAACTAATATTCTCTGGTCTTTCTTCATGATTACCACGTACACAAAAGTATATAATTCCATCTCTATTTAAATTACGTTTTAATAAATAATCCTCATAATCTAAATCAAAATTAATACTAGCATCACCTACTACTATTAACATATCACCTTTTTCATATTCAAAATCATCTAATCTTGAAAAATTACCATGTGTATCCCCTGTTATATATATCATATTACACCTCATTAAATCTATTATAACAAAAAAGATTCAATTATTTGAATCTTTCTATACAATCAATTACTAAATTATTAAATCTTGTATTATTAGGTCTATATTTTTTAGGTTCAAATGTTTTAGCCTCTTTTAATATTTTATCAAGTTCACTAATTTTACCAGTCAATATATATCCTTCTTTTGCAAATTCATTTACTATTTGAACTTGATGATCATTTATATGTTCTTTATATTTTGCAAGCCTAGAGAATGCAATTATTTTTTTATTATAAGATAATGCATTTAATACTGAACCAATACCACCATGAGTAATAATAAGATTTGCTTTTTTCATATATTCCTTTAATTTATGATCAGGTAAATAATCATATATTTTCATTTTAGATGTTGCTTCAAATGGAGTATAACCTATTTGAGCTATAACTTGTTCTTTAATATTACCTAAATTGATTTGATTGTCTATTTCTTTTAATAGTCTTATAAAACTTTTATCTTGTGTTCCAAGAGTAACTAATATCATTAGAAAATCCACCCTCCTAACACAGCCTTAGGATATAGTTTTAGCATAGATTCCCATTGTACTATAAATACATCTGCTATTGGATAAACAAGTCTTCCAGTAAGCGTTTTAGTATTTATATTAGCCATAGTTTCTATATATATAACTTTCTTTCTAAATAATTTTGCTATATAACACATGGGTACAGCTGTATGAGCACCAGTAGTAACAACTACACTAGGTCTAACTTTAAGAAAAATAATTAAACTTTTAATACAATTATATGGGAATTTATATAAATAACTTATATGGAATCTAGTCCCATATACCAAATAAAAAACTTTTTTTATGTATGAAAAAGATAAAGCATTAGATGTCTCTGCTTTTTCAGTTACTAAATAAGACTCATATTTTTTCATAGTCTTTTTTAATTCTAATAGTTCACTTAAATGTCCACCTGTGCTAGATATAAACATTACCCTTTTCAATTCAACCACCCATTTAGCACCTATACTATATCACATAATTATTTCATTAACAAACTTTTTCCACTCTTTTTCAACATTTTTAATATAATATTTATTTACAGTATCAAAAGTATTATATTTTTTATCACTATCAAAATATTCATATATTGATTTAGCCATTTCATCAATATCTCTATTCTTAATTAATTTACCATTTTTATTATTAATAATTTCACAAGCACCAAGAGCACTATCAAAAGCAAAACAAGGTATTCCATAACTCATAGCTTCAAGTAAAACAAGCCCAAAACTTTCTTCATGAGATGTCATTACAAATAGAGATGATTTTTTATAATATTCATCTAATTCATCATTATTTAAAAATCCAGTTATCTTAATATGATGTCTAATAGAATGATTACCACCAATTTGTTTTTCTAAAGCTTCTCTTTCTGGACCATCACCACAAATAGTAAGTTTGATATTTTCATCTCTAAGTCTTACTTTTTCCATTACTCTAATTAAATCATCATAACCCTTTTCTTTAGATAATCTACCTACAGCAATAATATTTTTATTATCAAGTTTATTTTTATCATGAATACTATCTATAGTAAGAGGAATATATTTAACTTTAACATTCATTCCTTTTAATATCTTTTCATAATCTTTAGATAAATATAAACTACTAGGCATAAAATAATCAATATTAGTTAAAGAGTTTTTAACTCTTTCAATATATTTTTCATCATTATGATGATAAGCATGTTCTTCACATATAGTAATACAATCACTATTATGATATTTATTTAATAATTCATTAAATTCTATTCTAGTAGATATTATTATTTTAGAATCACATTTCTTAATATATTTTTTAATTAAATGTTTCTTTAAATATAATATTTTAACTGCTTTAAAACCTTCACCAATTATTCCAAAAATATTAAATCTTTTCAAACATCTTTTAAACTCTTCTCTATTAGGTTTTAAATTAGTTAAATATTTTACTTTAACTCTACTATCTAAATCATAAGGAATCTTATCAACAGTTTTATATAAACTAACTATTTCAGTTTCTATTTCATTACAAAGCATATTTGCTTGACTACAAATAGTTCTTTCAATACCACCATATCCAAGATGTAATGCTAAAATAGTAACTTTCTTTTTCATAATTCCTCTCTTGTTTTTTCTTCTAATTTATTTTCTATATTAATAGACATTTTAGTAATTGTTTTCTTAAATATAATTGAAATAACAATTAATAATATTATACTAAAAATATATACTAATGCCACATCAAATAAATATCTATTATTATTCTTAAACATCATTTCAAATAATGAAGTTGAGAATGAAAATATTATAAAAATATGAACTAAATAAATTTCAAAAGATATTTCACCTAATTTAACAAAAGGTTTCCAACTTAATAGTTTTTGTAGTATTTCAATCATTATTATTCCTAACAGAAATAAAATTGATGCTATTAAGTGAATTTGATAGAAATTCATAAATGATAGTATTTTATAATAATTTGTTGGTATTCCATAAGATGGATATCCGCCCATAAATATTCCAGCTATTATAAAGATTAGTCCAACAAACAAACATAATTTTTTATGTGATACAACAAAATTAGATTGATAAAACTTAGCTAATAAATATCCAACTAAAAAACTATCAAGCAATATAACATGTCCATCAGAATTAATATAAAAAGTTATAAAAGGTATTATTAAAAATAAATAACTTAGTTTTTTTCTATTGTTAAATATTATGTTAATAATTATTGTTAAAAAAGTTCCATAAAAAATAGATTGAAACATCCAAAAAGCTGTTGATATAGAATCATTAGCATAAAATAACGTATCTATAAAAGCTATTCTAATATATTGAAATAATGATAATTTATTAACATAATAACTGCTAAGCCACGGAGATCCAGTAATAGCTGAAACTCTTATATTTGAAAATATTCCATATTTATTAAAAACAAAAGCAACCATTCCTAAAAATAATAATGGTATTGCAAAATGAATATATCTTTTAAACATTTTTATAGATACTTTATTAATATCTAATTTTTTATCTAATCCAATTGTTAATACAAAGCCACTTAATATACAAAATATAAATACCCAATAATTTCCAACTATAGGAAAAGATAATATACTATGTGACAGAAATATGTCATACTTGTAATGAGATACAGCATCAGTTCCATAATATAGCGATGGTAAAAATGCAAGTAAAAAATGATGTGTAAAAATAAATACACATGCTAATCCTTTTAATCCATCTATCCATTTTACCCTATTGCTCATTTTTAATCTCCTAATGAATATATTATCAAATGTTACTAAATATATCAAACAAAACAAAATGATGAAAATAAGCAGGCAAAATAAAAAGAGAAATATTTCTCTTTTTATTAATTATTTTTTATTTTTATAATTTTACCACTGCAATAAAAATCTTCTACTTGAAGTGTATCTATAAGCTCTGGGGAGAAAACAGAAGTGTTTTCTAAATATTTGCCAAAATTATTCATTATCCATGCTTCATCTAAATCTAAATCACAAATGTCTTTAACATTTAATCTTGCCATATCATCAATAAACTCTATAATGCCTTCATATATTTTATCTAATTTTTTCATCAGTGCATCTTTGCCATATTCGCCAAGATAGATTGGATTATTCTTTTCATCGAATCTAATAAATTGCCCGTTTGGAGAAGTTAGAAATGCCTCTAATACAAGTTGATTCTTCCAGATTGGATTTGCTGGATCAAATAATCCATAATTAGTAGAATTAAAACAAGAATATACTTTTTCATCCAAAGCAAATGGTTTAATTCTTGTTGAAACAACAAAATATGCGCCATCTATCTTAGTATTTAATAACTTGGATAATTCAAATTGTGCAGTTCCAGAATATCCTAAATCAACCATTAATAATTTATCTTTTTTTGAATTAATGACACTGTTAGCATATTCCATGTATGCGTTATAATCTCTTTGAGCTTGATCAATTATTTGAATTTCGTAATCTTTGGCTATAGCAATTATTTTTTCAAAATCATTGCTATTTGAAGTGTTAACAATTGGATTTTTGTGTTTCTCATCAATAATGATTCCAAATCTATAGTAAAACAATTCTTTTAAATTTCCAACATAATATTCTTTGAGAATATGTTCTATATCTTTAAATGATTTAATATTTACATTTGTTATTGCCCTTCTTGAAATTAAGTAATAACAGGTTTTATCTATTCCTTTATATTTTTTACTAAGTCTAATAATATGTTTATATATTTTTTGTAAATAATAGCCTTCACGAGCAACAAACAAAAGTTTATTATATTTATTTATTTTATTTAGCCAATTGATGTAATATAAAAATATAGGTCCCAAAATGCTATATCCAAAACCTTTTAAATCCAACAATACACTTCCATCTTTTGTATTATTAAATGCATATGGTGAATTTAATAAAGATTTATTAACAACAAGTCCAACCATAATACTATTTTCCAAATTATTTTTAAATTCATTATAATAATTAGATATTTTATACATCTTTCTTCCCATCATCAAATGGTAGATTGGTATATTTCTTAAAACTGGTAAGTGTATATCACTTTCTTCATTATCACCAATGTGAATAAATTTATGGTATTTTTTTTGCATATAATCCCAAGCTGTACCATTATCTTTTCTAATACCATACTCAGAAGAAACAATTAAATCGTACCATCCTTTATATCCACATTTATGCAATATTTTTGTTAGTATATTTTTTGTATAATACATATCACTTAATAAGACTATTTCTCTATTATTACTTAATATTCTATTATATAGTTCTAATGATTCTTTTCTTGGAAAAATAAAGTCAGTATCTGTTTCTATTTCAAGTTGCATTATTTCAAGGGACTCTTTTTTTGTTATCTTTGCTAGATTTTGAAATTCTTCATATATTTCATTTATTGTACAGTCACCTATGAAATTTTTTCTCTTTCTAACATTTAATTCTGCTTTTTTTCTTAACTCATAATATTTGCCATCTTTGATTTTGTATTTACCATTTATTTTTTTATCTATAACCTTAAAAATATCATCAGGAGTATATATTCCTCTTGTAACTAGTGTATCAAAAATATCAAAGGAAATAATATCATATTGGAGTAACATATTAATATCATTATTAATACTCTTATTATAATATGCTTCAATATTTAAACTTGGGCGATTAAGATAATAATAACCATTATATTGATTGTGAACTGCAAAATTCATTTTATATTTTTTTAATAATGGATCATATATTCTTTCCATAACATATGCCAATGTACTTTCTATATTTTTCCCTTTATCATCAAAATCACTCCAAGATAAATTCAAATCAAAAATATCCTTCAATAACTTTACGTCGCACCAAAAGAAACTACCAGCAGAAAAGTTCAAATATGTATCTTCATATTTTAGATCAACTTTTTTATAAAAATCTTTTGCTATGCCTCCTGCCCCTAAGTAAGTTGCGCACCAATATGGCAAATCTTTATACATTGTTGGATAACATATGCCAACATTGTAATTAATTAGTAAATTAAATATTTGCATTACTGTTTCTCTTGTTCCAAGTAAACTATCCACCATATGTATACGCCATTCTTTTTGCTCATTTCCCATCCTAACAGATTTTTTAGAGTGTAAATGTAATATATAATCATATTTTTTTAATTCGTTAGAAAAAAGGACGAACATTGGGCCATAATCTCTTCCTAAGTTTTTAGACTCTTTAACCACAACCTTATCAACATTAGTTATTTTTTTAAATTTTCTTTTAATAGGCTTTTCATATTTCTTGTTTGGAACTGAAATATATAAATCAAATTTATAAGGTATATTTTTAAAATAGTTATAAAATTCATTTGCTAAATCAACATAATATAGATGTAGATGTACTGCTATTTTTTTATCTGTAAAAGTTAAATTACTCAAACCATAACCTACTTTATCAATTACTAATGTAGAGACTGGCAAATTTGGATTATATGGATAACCACATAACCTAGATAGTTTTCTTGAATTATAAACAATATTTTTAATTTTTCTTCTAATTGGTTTAGGTAGCAATAATTTTATAAAATGTTTTACAATATATCTAATCAATTTCAAAATAGATTTAATATTTTTTTTAATAGATATAACTGCTTTATATCTTATAGATTTATATGGAATAATAGCATAAATGATTTTTAATATAAACGATGTTAATTTGTATAATTTGTGATTATATTTTTCATTGATATTATTAATATCATCTTTTAAGGATACATTATTATTGACTAAAAAATTATTTTCTTCTCTAACATTTAGTATTTGTTCTTTTTGGTTAGTATTTTCTTGTTTATAATAATCTAATAACTCATATAGAAAATTATTTTCTTTTACTAATTTTTCATTTTCATTGTAGATATTATTATAATCCTCTAAAGTTTTATCGAGCATTTTGCTTTTTTGTAAGTTTTCTTCTTCAAACTTAGCATTCATAGCTTTACATTCAGATAAAGAATCATTAATTTCATTTGTTCTCAATTCTAACTGATTATATGACTCATTAATAGATACTATTTCATTTTCTAATTCTTTAATCTTTGATTCATAATCAAGTTGAGAATTATTAATTTCATTTAGCTTTAAATTAAATTTTTCATTAAAAGAATTTTCATATTCTATTTTATTAATAACCCTTTCTTTAGAAAGAGTTAATACTATGATATATTGCAATACATCCATATTCTCAATATAAACATAATTATATAGATTTTGATATAAATTTGAATCTGAATCTAAATCTACTACTGTATCAACTATTTTTCCCTCATAATAATAATCAGAGTCTTCTTTATTTATATTATTTAGAAAATCAAAAAATGATTTATCCGTAAAAAAACGAATGTGAGTATTATCCAATAACCCTAATTCGCCATAATTAAAATGCCCATTTAATAAGTTAAAAATAATGTTTTTATGGCCAACATTTGGCAAACTAATTATTATTTTACCATTTGGTCGTAAATATTGCTTAACAACTTTTAATAAATTTTCAGGATTTTTTAAATGCTCCAAAACATCAGCTAAAATAATATAATCAAAAAAATGATAATTAAATGGCAATTTTGTAACAGTTTCAAAATCAAGTTGAACAACATCCTCAAATCCACCTTGTTTTTTTACATAATTTACTAATTTTGTACTTAAATCAGCTCCATATACTGTACAATCTTTTTTATCATGCAAATATTTGCCAATTAAACCATTACCACAACCTAAATCTAAAACTATACTTCCATTTTCGACTAAGTTAGCGACTTTAAATTGAGAAGACTCTTTCATATCCTCTAAATTTTTTATAAATGCATAATTATATTTCTTACCATCATTTTTAGGAATACCTAACATATTCTTTTCTGCATTTCCTAAAATCATACTATCAACTCCTAATTAGTGGCATATATAATAACATAAAACCACTTAAATTGCTACTTTTTTTAATTAAAAACCCAATTTAATTGGGTTTTTATTATCTTCTTAAATATCTAACATATTCATCTCTATAATCTCCAGATAGAATATTTTCTATCCATTCTGGATTAGATTGATACCAATCTATTGTTTCTTGAATACCTGTTTGGAAATCATACTTTCTTGTCCAACCAAGTTCTTCTTCTACTTTAGTTGAATCCATTGCATATCTTAAATCATGACCAGGTCTATCTTTTACATATGTTATTAGTTCTTCTGGTTTATCTAATTGGCCAAGAATAGTTTTAACTATTTCAATGTTAGCTTTTTCTGCATGACCACCTAGATTATATGTTTCTCCAGGTTTTCCATTTCTAACAATCATATCTACACCAACATTATGATCATAAACATGAATCCAGTCTCTTACATTAAGACCATTTCCATAAACTGGTAGTTTTTCATCTTTAGATGCTTTACTAATCATTAATGGAATTAACTTCTCTGGGAATTGATATGGTCCATAATTATTAGAACATCTTGATATAGTTGTTGGCATACCATATGTTCTATTGTATGCCCTTACAAGCATATCAGCACTTGCTTTAGATGCAGAATATGGACTAGATGGATTAATTGGTGTTGTTTCTTTAAATTTTAAATCAGGTCTATCTAGTGGAAGATCTCCAAATACTTCATCAGTTGATATTTGATGATATCTATTTACATTATGTCTTTTTGATGCATCTAATAATACTCTTGTACCTACTACATTTGTATCAACAAATACACCTGGATTTTTAATTGAATTATCAACATGAGATTCTGCTGCAAAATTAATAACTACATCAAAATCTTCTTTATCAAATAATTCATTAACAAACTTTTCATCACAAATATTGCCTTTAACAAATCTAAAATTTCCTTTATCTATTATTGGTAATAAATTTGCAAAGTTTCCAGCATATGTTAAATCATCTAAACATACAAATTCATCATTTGGATATTTATTAACTACATAATGTAAATAATTACTTCCTATAAAACCTGCTCCACCAGTTACTAAATATTTCATATTAATCTCCTATTTATTTAATGTTAATTTTGGTCCTTGTTCCTTTTGTAATTCTAATTCCTTTTTATATCTATCAACAGCATCATGCCAATCAGGTAACAATTCAAATCCAGCATCAGTAAGAGCTTTCTTACTTAATTTTGAATTTTCTGGTCTATATGCTATATGAAGTTCTCTTCCTTCTTTAGCTGCTTTTTCATATTGAGGTCTATAGTAATCCTCAGTTGTAACATGTTTAACTGTAGTATCTGTGTCTTTTAATATATAATCAGCAAATTCAGCCCAATTACAATAACCACTATTATTAGCATGATATGTACCATACTTTTCAGTTTCAGCCATGTCAACTAATAATCTAGCTAAATCAACTGTATATGTTGGACTTCCAAATTGATCACATACAACTGTAAGTTGTGGATATTTTTCAGAAAGATTTAACATAGTCTTAATAAAATTCTTTCCATTAATACCAAATACCCATGATGTTCTTACAACAAATGTTTTATCATATAGTCTTGCAATTTGTTCACCTAAATATTTAGTTTTTCCATAAATACTTTTTGGATTAGCTTTATCAGTTACTTCATATAATTCATCTAATGGTTTAGTTCCATCAAATACATAATCAGTACTTATATATATTAATTTAGCATTATTTCTTTTAGCTGCTGCTGTCATATTTAATGTTCCTTCAACATTAATTTTGAATGCATTTTCAACATCTTCTTCTGCTTTATCAACAGCAGTATGAGCAGCACAGTGAATAATTACATCTGGTTTTGCTTGATCAATAAATTCACGAACATTTTCAGCATTAGTTATATCCATATTACTTGAATTAGCTTCAACAATATCATCATAACCTCTACTTCTTAGTTCTTTGCAAACATCATATCCTAGTTGTCCTCTAACACCTGTAACTAAGAATCTCATTATTAGTACCCCCTCTTAAATCCTATTTCATTCTTTTTAAGTTTTAATGATAAAGTATCATGTTTTAAATCCTTTTCACTTAATAATGGATTTTCAATACCATATTCATCAAACCATGCTTGCCAATCAATACCAAGCTCTGGATCATTCCATGTGATACCATCTTCAAATTTAGGAGCATATTTATTATCTACTAAATATTGAAATAATGTATTATCTTCTAAAGCAATAAATCCATGAGCAAAGCCTTTTGGTACTAATAATTGATTTGATCTTTCAGGATCAAGTACTACATATGTAAATTGTCCAAATGTAGGAGAATCTAATCTACAATCAACAACTACATCAATAGCTTTACCTGTTAATACTTCAACTATCTTTGCTTGACAATATGGATCTAATTGATAATGTAATCCTCTAATAGTTCCTTTAGAAGATAAACTTCTATTACATTGAACTACTTCTCCAAATACTTTATCAAGTCCTTCTTTAGTCATATTTTCTTTAATAAAATATGGACTAAAATATCCTCTTGAATCACCAAACTTATCTGGTATTATTTCATAACAATCTACTAAATTTGTTTTCTTAAATTCCATTTTTCTTCACCAATTTCCTTCCCATTCCTTGTGATTTTTCATAAACTTTCATTAAATATTTTCCATAATCATTCTTATATAATAATTCTGCTCTTTTTCTTAATTCTTCTGCATCAATCCATCCATTATCAAAAGCTATCTTTTCTAAACATGAAATAACTTTATCTCTATTAGTTTGAATAGATTTAACAGTATTAGCAGCATCTAATTGACTACTAAATGTTCCTGTATCAAACCAATAAAAACCTTCTCCTAAGATTTCTCCTTTTAACAACGCTCTTTGTAAATACATATCATTAAGAGTAGTTATTTCATATTCTCCTCTTTTAGATGGTTTTACTTGATGAGCCATTTCACTTACACCTTTTGGATAAAAATATAATCCAGTAATAGCATAATCTGATTTTGGATGTTCTGGTTTTTCTTCTACACTAATTATATTATTATTTTCATCAAGTTCCATAATTCCAAATCTTTGTGGATCCCTAACTTGATATCCAAAATTAGTTGCGTATCCATTTTCAGCATTTAATCTTGCTTGCATAAGCATATCTTTAAATCCTGCTCCATAAAAAATATTATCTCCAAGTACCATAGCACTTGTATCATCACCTATAAACTTTTCTCCAAGAGTAAATGCTTGAGCAAGTCCATCGGGTGATGGTTGAATAATATAATCAACATTAATTCCAAATTTACTTCCATCTCCAAATAATCTTTTAAAACCTTCTTGATCTTGCTCAGTAGTTATTAAAAGAATATCTCTTATACCAGCATGCATTAATACACTAACCGGATAAAAAATCATTGGTTTATCATAAATAGGCATAAGTTGTTTACTTATTCCTTCAGTAATAGGATACAATCTTGTACCACTACCACCAGCTAAAACGATTCCCTTCATAAATTCCCCCTATACACAAGTCATTATTATACAATATAATAATTTATAATTAAAGCATTTTTTACTTTATTAGTCTTCAACTTTCCACACTTTTTTTAAGAAAGCAATTCTTTCATTCATTTTTTTCAAATGCTTCTTATTTAATTTAAATGATTTATAAAAATATTTATGTATTGATTTTATTTCTTCTATGTGTAATTTATATTTAGTAGTAGATGAAACATTATTTCCGTGTACTCTATAGTAGTTTAAAACTTTTTTATTAAAACTAATATCACCTTGAGACATTAAATTGACATAAAATAACCAATCCCCGGCTTGCTTATATTTACCAGACATATTAAAGTATTTGGTATAGTTTCCATTTTTAATAATACAGCTTGAAACATTAGCTATCGTGCAATTTAAGTAACTAAAATTTTTAATTTCGTTCATCCCATTATTTACATATGATTTATCCCAATGTCCACTTTTTTGAATATCTATCTCTTTTTTTATTGTTCTTAACAGTATATTTCCTTTTTTATCAATAAAAGCTGTATCAGCATAACTTATCATTATGTTATCATTTTTTAAAATAGGCTTTAATAATTTTTTTAATAATTTATCATCACAATAGTCATCAGCTTCAGCAATCCAAATATAATTACCCGTTGCAACTTCAAAGCCTTTCTTCCATTGCTTAAATGCGCTTCCACTATTTGTATTATTATATAGTTTCTTTACATTAATATAATTGCTAATCCTATTATAAATATTTTCTATTACTTCCTTTGAATCATCTTTTGAACAATCATCTAAAATTATTAATTCAAATAATTTAACTTTTTGATTTAAAATACTATATATTCTTTCCAATAAAAAATCTGCATAATTATAATTTGGAACCACAACAGAAATATTTACTTTATTATTTTTTAATAATGATTGCTTCTTAGCAGCCTTTTCCAATAATTCATACGTAATATTTTGCTTAATAACGCTATGGCTCATTAGTTTTTTAATGACATCATAAATATATATCAATAAACTAGTTACATAGAAAAAGTTATAGTCCATTAGTTTTAGTAAAATTCTATAATATATTGCATGCTTTTTACCACACACTTCCCAAAAATTCCACACATATTTATTTTTCTTAATATAATACTTTTTAGAAAGATTTTTAAATTTTTTTATATATTTTGCCCTTTTTATTATATTTTTTTCTCTTGGCATGACATATATAAAAAATAAAAAAATTTGATTATACACAATTATATCTAAATATTTAGAAAAACTTTTTTTGTTTTGTATTCTTTCTACCAATTCATTAACTGCCTTGAAAATATCAAACTTTTTTTCAGAAAAATAAGAATTTTGAACTGAATCACTATGCTGAATATAATTATAAAAAGTATCTTCTGAATATGATATTTTTTTACAGTCAATAATAATAGGAATAACGGTTGCTATATCTTCATTCATTATACCTTCACAAAAGGGATATTTTTCTAAAAAACTTTTTTTAAATAATTTATTGCAAGGAGAAGCAGCTAAACCATTATTAATAATATTTATTTTATTACATTTTCCATCTACAGCTTTACTTCTAATATCTTTACTTGAATCTGAATATCTTATATATATGTCACATATAGCTAGATCAGAGTCTTCTTCTTTAATTTTGCTGTACAGTTTTTCATAAAAATTTTCTTCAATGTAGTCATCACTATCAATAAATGATATATAATTTCCTTTAGCACTTCTCAACCCAAAATTTCTACAATAACCAGCACCACTATTTGTATTATTTTTGTATACTCGTATTTGTTTATTTTTTTTAGAATACTTTTCTAGCACAGAAAAAGAATTGTCTGTTGAACAATCATCAACAATAATAATTTCTAAGTTTGAATATGTTTGGTTCAATATAGAATCCAAGCATTTACTCAAATATTTTTCATTGTTATATGATGGAATAATTACGCTAATTAAGTCTTTTTTCATTTTGTGCTTTTACCTCCAACAAGCATTCTTCTAATAATAAATTAAGTGACTTTATTCTTTCTCTTTCTCTAAACAATTTTTTTAGTCTACTATTTTTATTGTTAGTACTCGTTCCCTCTAAATGATATACTTCTAATTTAGGATTATAAATACTAATTAATTTATCATTTATAATTCTCCTATAAATAAACTCTTCTTCATGGAACAAAAAAGTTTTTTCATAAAAAGGATATTTATATTTTTTGATATATTTTTTTGACATAATAATTGCGCATCCATGAAGTGCAACATTTTTTGTAACCTTTTTTCCATTAATAGGTTTTGTAGGAGCAATAATAATATGTTTGATTTTAATATATATATTTAATAAAATTGTTAACAATCTACTATTATAAATTCTAATTAATTTGCGGCATTTATCAATTTCCTTTTTTACTTCAGAAGATGTCTTTAAAACTGGAAATGGATTAACTGATTCCCCACTAGAGGACTTAATTAATGGACCAAGCAAATCAAATTTGTATTTTTTATATGTTTCTTTTATTTCATAAATAAAATCTTTTTGTTGTATATAGACATCATTGTTAATCACAACATAAAAGTCACAATCATATTTTAGTTTAGCATATTCAATTCCTCTATTATTTGCTACTGCATAACCATAGTTTTTATCTAATTTTAAAATGTCTATCGTATACTTTTTAAGTTTATTTTCATCTGCTGATACTAATGTATTATTGTCTACAACTATAATTTTAGAATTATCATCGCATATTTTTTTTAAAAATTTTAAGCATTTTAATGTAATATCTACATTATTATAATGTAAAACAATAAAACCAATCATTATAATTCCTCCGCAAACCTTCTTTGTAATTTGCAGAATATTTTATAACAAATTACCAATAAAATCAATGAAATACCTAATAAAATTGCTAAATTAACAAATTGTGGAATATGGTGAACATAAAAAATATCTCTATATGCATTTATTAAATGTGCCATTGGATTTAATCTAAATAACCAAATCATCCATCCATCAAATAATTCTATTGAATATAATATTGGAGTTGCATAAAACATCATATTTAAAATAAACATAACAATGTATTCAACATCTTTAACATAAACATTTATTGCTGAAAGCAAAAATGCTAATGCTAAACATACTGTATATTGTATTAAAACAATAACAGGTAAAAATATAATATGCCAACTAATTCCTAGTCCGCTTGTTAAAACCAATATTACAATAATAATACATGATATTAAAAAGTTAACCATTCCACTTGTTACAACAGAAATTGGAAGTATGCTTCTCGGAAAATATACTTTTTTTATCAAATTTGAATTATTAGTTATACAAGATGTTGCTTGGGAAATTGAAGTTAAGAACCATGTCCATGGTATTACTCCACATATTAAAAATATCAAATAATTTTCAGTCTTTACTCTCATTATGTATGGGAAAACTATTGCGTAAACAGCAACTTGTAATAATGGATTAACAAAAGACCATAGAACTCCTAAAAATGATCCTTTATATTTTCCACGAATATCCTTCTTAACATTATTTTTTAATAATTCCCTATATTGATATAATTCTTTAAAAATATTCATCTTATGCGCACTCCTCTAAATAAGTATCTATAACTTTTTCATTAGGACCATCCATTACTACTTTTCCTTCATTTATCCATATTGCTCTTTTACATAGTTTTCTAATTGAATCTAAACTATGAGACACTATTACAATTGTTTTATCGCTGTCAGCTAATTCTTGAAGTTTATCATAACATTTATCTTGAAAATGTTGATCACCTACAGCTAATATCTCATCTATTAATAATATTTCAGCGTCTACATTAATTGCTACACTAAATGCAAGTCTCATATACATACCACTTGAGTATGTTCTTACAGGAGAATCAATATAATCTCCAAGTTCAGAAAAATCAATTATATTATCTATTCTTTCATTAATTTCTGCTCTTGTTAAACCAAAAACTGATGCATTAAAGTAAATATTTTCTCTACCAGTGAAATCCGGATGGAAACCAGCTCCTAGTTCTAATAAACTAGTAAGTTTTCCATTTGTTTCTATTGTACCTTCATTTGGATAAATGATTTTAGTCATTAATTTTAATAGTGTTGATTTGCCACTACCATTTACTCCTATTAAAGCAACTGTTTCACCTTTTTTTATTTCAAGATTAATATCTTTTAGTACTGTTCTTACTTCTACTTTGTTCTTTCTTCCTCTAACCAATCTTTCTTTCAAAGTATTTGGTTTATCAGAATATAATTTAAAGTTTTTAGTAACATGATTAACTTTAATAGCAATATCATCTTTCTTTTTTTTCAATTTTTTCACCTGTTTCTAATCTTTATTCCTAATAGTGTTATATTAGAAAATATTTTTATTAATATTTTATGTAATGCATTAGCATTACAATAATTATTTATATAATAATTTTGACTTTCTTTTAATAATTTAAATTTCTTTATATTATTTATACTTTTATCTACTGATTTTGAATGATTATGTTTAGCTTTATATTTATTTGATACATAAACATTGTAATTTTTTTCTTTTAGTTTTGTAGATAAGATATTTTCTTCATAATAAAGAAATGTTTTTTCATCAAAATAATTAACATCTTTTATTACATTAGATTTTATTATAAAGAAGCTTCCTGATACACAATCTACTTTTGATATATCTCCTTTATAATAGTCATCTTTATAACCAATAATTTTATTTCTTTGTTTTCCATATTTTGGAATACTTAGTTTTACTTCATCCCAACCATTTGGAAGTCTCCATCCTCTATTTAGATCATTTCCTTCTATGATAGTTGGACCAATTAATGAAATATCATCGTTTTCATTAATTTGTTTTAAAAGTCCATTTAAATTAGTTTCGCTTATTTCTATGTCTGGATTTGAAATAATTAAATTGCAATCTTTATATTTTTTAATAGCATATTTAATTCCTTCATTGTTTCCATGAGCATATCCTTTATTAGAATCTAATTTAATTGTGTCTGCTTTTAGTTTTTTTAATTCTTTGTATGAATCATCACTAGAATTATTATCAACAAAAATAATACCATCAATACATTTATAATTTTTAATTTGATTATAAAGTTTTAAACAATTATTATAATCGTTGTAATTTAATATAATAATTATATTTTTCATATCATACAAAACCTTTCAAACTAAAGTGATTGACATGTAATATTATATCTTTAAATACCTTTGTTTACAAGAAAAATACACTTTTTGGACTAAAAAGTGTACATTTATTATTAAAAAGAGTTTATATTTTTAGAATAAACTCTTTTTCTTTACCTAATAATTCATTTAATTCTTCTTGTGATAAGTCTTCTAATCCTCTATTTAATAAAGCATTATATACTATTGAATCATACATATAATCATATGTTTGTAAATGTTTTTGTTTTGGAATATATTCTTCTTCATCTTCTTCATCATCAAAATCATAATTATCCATATATAAATAATCTCTTAAAGAAGGTTCTCTTCTTTGATTATTTCTTTGTGAATTTTGTGATTTAATTCTCATATCATTTTTTATTAAATCTTGTAATAATTGTGATAATTGTGAATGATTTAATTCATATATATTTTTATTTTCTATTATTTGAGAAGTAAATGATGTAGATATATTAGTTGTATTATTTTTATGTTTATTTGTTTTATATATTTCTCCTCTTGCTAACATTAATTGATATATTCTTTTAATAGTAGCGTCTCTATTTTTAGAATCTGATAAGAATTCTGTCATTATTCTATCTACAGTAGTTTTTTTCTTTTTAGGAGTAAAGTTTACTATAAAAGATGTTACTGCTGGTTCTGGATAGAAACAATCACTTGGTACAGTTGATATAATATCAGTATCTAGAAATGTTTTACTAATAGCACTCATAATACCAAATTCTTGATTAAAATGTTTTGATCCACCTTCAGTAGTTTGTATAGGAGCAACTATTTTTCTTGTTGAGTTTTGTGACATAATAAATGACATACTTTTTAATGATTTACTATTTAATACTCCACTTTTTGATAAATTAATAAATAATGGTTCAGTAATAGTAAATGGAAGATTACTTATAATTCTATCACAACCACTATAATCAAAATCTAAAGCATCTCCTTCAATTACTGTTACATTTTTAAAACTTGAATATTTTTGTTTTAAATAATTTGCAAAATATGGATCTTTTTCTATTACAGTTAAAAATATATTTCTTTGTACTAATAAATCTGTAATAGCACCAGATCCTCCACCTATTTCTATAACATATTCTCCATCTTGAATGTTTGCTATATCAACTATTTTTTGAATAATATCTTTATCTACTAAAAAGTGTTGGTCTTTAGTAGGATTTGGATTTTTTTCTATATCCATTTTCTTTTCCCCCTTTTAAAAATTGGCCATATTATACTATAAAAGCCACAATTTGTCAATTGTGGCTATGCGTTTGAACTTGACATTTCAAATTATTTATATTAGAATAATGGGACATTAACAAAGGAGATTATTATATTTACTTATTTAATATATTTTGATATAATACCTTTGTAAGATAGATATATAATTATATCTATTATTGGTCTATCAGAAGAATCTGTTGGATCAAACCCGTGTTGGCGCAATAGCCGCTTAAAAAAACAACCTAATGGTTGTTTTTTTAATATGTCAAAATCTTTTCTTATTTAATTCTCTTAATATTTTTCTTATTTCTTCGTCTGTAAAAAACTTTTTTTCACCTTTTGTAAATAACATTTTATTTTTATATTTATAGTCATATTTATCAATAAATGTTAACATATCTGAAACTTGAAATAGCCTCTTTTCTTTATGATCAAAATCTATACGATGTTCAAATCCTTCAAATCTAAGAAAAATTGAATCAAGTATAGTGCCTAGCACTTCTTGGCCATTATCATAATACATAACTATTTTATCAAATTTACTAAAATACTGTTCGTGATCTTTTATCATATTATTTATTTCAAGTGATAATTGCTGCTTTAATATTCTACTATTATTTGTATATTTTTTGTCTATAATAATCGTTTTATATCTAACTTTTATTTTTCTTGAAAAATGATAAATTGCTTTAAATATATTCTTTCTTTTTTCAATAGTAAATTTTGAATAATCTCCTCTCTTCATTATTAAATCTGCCATATGAATCATATTTGTATAGCCTATAAATTCAAGTCTATTATTTAGTACTTTTAATTCAGGCATAATATCATCATTTTGTTCATGGAATGTAAAAGAAACACCATATAAATTTGATGCTCCTTCTCCAAAACCAAATTCACCAGTTTCATCAATAAATATATTAAGTCTTTTCATGTTTTTTCCTCACCTGAATAAATATTATTATACTAGAAATTTAATATTATTAAAGACTACTTTACATTTATTTTGATGAATGTATTTGAACTTTAAAAATAAGTTCTATTTTATTATTTTTTGAATATTGTTTAAAAATATTTTTTAAATCTTTTATATATTGTTCTTTATTAAAAGAATTACTATTTAATACTTTTGTAACAGTATTCATTTCATGAGTTATTGGAAATAATGAAAGTGATAAACCTAATGTAATAAATTCTTCTTCTGATAATTGTGGTTTACTATCTATTTCTTTCATAACACTTTTGTTATTAAAGAATTCTTTAGCGCTTTCATTATTTAATATTTCTTCTTCTAAAGCACCTTCTATTTCTGATTTATTACCATATCTAGTTTTATAATCTTTATAATTATTCTTTAATGATATTAACATGTCTTTATATATTGGATTATTAAAATCTATTCTATACCAAATAATAAATATATTTTTATTATCTTTTAATACTCTATTACATTCATTTTTAAATTTAATTGTATTAAATCTATGAAATGATTGTGAAGAAATAACATAATCAACTGATTTAGTTTTAATATTCATTTTTTCATCTGAACCATTTATTGAAATATATTTATCTTTATATTTAGAACATTTTTTATTACATATATTTCTCATGTTTTCATCTATATCTATGGCATAAACAATATTATTTCTTTCTAAAAGATCTATTGCTATTCTTCCTGTTCCACTACCTATATCCGCTACGATTGAATTATTAATATTTAAATAGTCATATACTTCTTTAGTAAATCTTGGTAATGCATCATAATATTTAGCACTTTCAATGTCTTCTACAAACATATTATTCACCTTTTTTCTTTATTAAACATTTACCTATTGCCATATAATCTAAGTTCATTCTTTCAAAACTATCTATTGCTTCTTTTGGTGTACAAACGATTGGTTCTCCTTTTACATTAAATGATGTATTTATTACTACTGGAATACCTGTTAATTTATAAAATTCATTTATTATGTTATAGAATAATTCATTATATTCTTTTGTAACAGATTGTATTCTAGCAGTACCATCTACATGAGTGATTGCTTCTAATCTATTTTTCATTTCATTTAATACATTAAAGTTTTTAGTCATATGTGGAGAAAAGATATCACTATCAAAACAAGTATCTTGTTTATCATAAAGTACTGCTGGTGCTAGTGGTCTCCAAACTTCTCTTCCTTTTAATATATTCATTCTTACTAATGATTCATATTTTTCTGGACTAGCAAGTAAACTTCTATTACCAAGAGCTCTTGGTCCTAATTCAATTCTTCCTTGATAATTAGCAACTATTTTTCCTTCTGAAATTAATTTAGCTATTACTTTTTCTATATCATCAAAGACTTCATAATCATATTCTTTTTCTTTTAAAGACTCTTCTATTTCTTCTTGAGAATATTCTGGTCCTAAATATGGAATCATTTCTATATTAGGTGTTTCTCCTAAATCTATTGATCCTTTTATAGCAGCTCCTAAAGATATTCCTCCATCATTAGCAGCAGGTTGTACAAATACTTTATCTACTTCATCCATTTTTTCAATAGCAGATGATGTTGGACAATTAAGAGCAACACCTCCTGCTAAACATACATTATGTACTCCTGTCTCTTTTACATATTTAGAAATAATACTTGTCATAATATCAGCAAGTGTTTTTTGAGCAGACATTGCTAGATTAGCATATGGAATAATGTCTTCTGTTACTTCAGTTATTTTTCCTTCCCTTTTAGGAATAAACTCACTTAATAATTCTTCCCATTTTTCTAAGCTAGCATCTTCTTCATCTTTACTTACTTTATCTATATGAAATACACATTTAAGATTATCTTTTTCATCAAAATTAATTAGTTTTTTTAATTCATCTACATATACTGGTTTTCCATAAGAAGCAAGACCCATTGTTTTACCTTCTTCTCCACCTCTAAAACCAATTTGTTTAGTTATTCCTGCATAGAAGTATCCAAGTGAAATTGGTGTCTCAAATAACAATTTCATTTCATTTGTTTTTCTATTTGCTAGAAATAAACTAGTTCCCATATATTCGCCTTGACCATCTATTATAAATACTAATGCTTCATCATAATTAGATGGTACAAATGTACTATAAGCATGTGCTAGGTGATGATCTAAATATTCTAATTTATTTGCATATTTTTTATCACCTAGTAATGCTTCTGACATTTCTTCTTTTGTTAAGAATTTCTTTCCTAACATTGAATATATTTTTTCAAAATCCCAACCAAATACAAATTTATCTATATCATCCATTGTTAAGTTTTGTGATTTTAAACATTCTTTTATAGATTCAGTTGGGATTGTATCATAAGCATGTCTTCTGCATACTAATTTTTCTTCTTCAATAGAGAATACTAATTTACCATCTACTATTAAACTAGCTCCTCCATCATGACCTCTTTCAGTCCATCCATTTAAACCTAATACTTTCATAAAACCTCCCTATTTATTAAAATAATATCCTATACAATATACTATATTCCATATAATACAATATATTCCTGATAAAAATTTCTTTTTAAAACATGGAATTATTAAATTCCAATTAGCTGTTGGTCTATTTTTATGTAATCCTTTTTTAGCAGCAGTTTTTACACCACTACCATATCTATATGCTGATTTTAAATCTTGTTTAAAAGTTAAATTATCATGTATACAAGTTAATTCTTTAATAACCCCTACTTTTAAATTTTTATTTTTTACTCGTATATTTAATTCTGAATCTTCTATCCATTTAATATCTTCATCAAAATAATAATCTACATATTTTAATATATCTTTATTTATTCCAATTGATGGACATAATGCATATCCTGGAAGTCCAATACTTCTTTGTACACTTATTATTTTACTTTGAAAATAATCACTTTTAAATTCAACTCTTCCATCAACTATTAAATATTTATCTAAATATTCATCATAGTATTTAAGAGCATTATCTGTCATAATACAATCACTATCATAAAATACTACTTTTTTATATTTAGATTTCTGTGTACCTATATTTCTTGCTCTACTAAGATTTCTTTCTTCTATTTCTATTATTTTGATATCTTTATATTGTTTTACTATATCTTTTACTTTTTTAGTAGCACCATTTAATACAACTACTATTTCGCATTCATCTTTTATGCTATCTAACATATTTTTAATTCTTATATCATCAGCAACACATATTACTACACTAATATCATATTTTTTCATGATAATTTTTCTCTTGATTTAATATAACTAATTACTTTATAAGTAACTGGTGTTAATACTACTTCATATATTATTTTTGCTAATGATTGAAATAATATCATAGTAAGTAATGTTGTAAATGGCATAGTTCCTAGAAAACCAACTAATATAAATATTGATGTATCTAAAAGTTCACCAACTATTGTTGATAAAATTGTTCTAAACCATAAGAATTTTATTTTAGAATTATTTTTAATATAATCCATTATAAATGAATTAGATAATCCTCCAACTAAATATCCTGTAAATGATGCTAAAAGTAATCTTGGAGTATTACTTAGTATTGCAACAAATGCATCTTGATTTGTCCAGAAATCTGGATATGGCATTTTCATTCCTATAAAGAATAATATAACCATAATTAAATTACATAAGAAGCCATATAGGATTACTCTTTTTGATTTTTCAAAACCATATACTTCTGTAAATACATCTCCTAATATATATGTAATTGGAAATACTAGAACTCCTCCTGTCATAGATACTCCAAATACTAATATCATTTTAGAAGCTAATATATTTGATGTTAATATTGCTGTTATAAAAATAACTGCAAGTAATAAAAATATTCTTGAATAGCTTTCTTTTTTCATTCTATTCCTCCACATATTCAATAGAATCTTTCATTCCTAATTTTTCAAATGCTTGTAATCTATCTCTACAAGGTTGGCATATTCCGCAAGCTTTATCATCTCTAGCAACACAAGTCCAAGTATATTCAAATGGAACTTTATATTTAATTCCTTTTTCAATATTTCCAACTTTGTCACTATCATTTAATGGTGCTACTACTCTTACTTTAGTATTTAGCTTTGTTGACATTGAAACTAAGTCATTTATTTTTTGATAATATTCAGGGCTATTATCAGGACAAATCCATGGTCCTGCTTCACTACCTGTATAAATAACATCAGCATCAATAACTTCTGCCCATGCTACACATGCACTAATAATACATGTGTTTCTGTAAGGAACATAAATAAAATCATCACTAACATTTTCAAAGTGAATATTAATATCTGTTGTACCAGAATGTCCTAATGCACCAAGCCATTTCATATCAATGATCTTATGCTCTTTAGCACCAAATGTTTCAGCAAGTTTGCCCGAATTAGCTATCTCCCTCTTTAAATTTTTTTGACCATAATCAACGGTTAAGAAATATAATTCATAACCTTCATCTTTTGCTATAGCTGCTGCAACGGCACTGTCGATTCCACCACTTATAGCAATAATCGCTTTTTTCATTTCTTTTTCCTCCTACAAAATTAAAGGGAATATTGCTATAACAATATTCCCATTTTAAATACTACTAAATATATTTGTGCAACTTTAACTACAAATATGTTTTAAATTAATTGAACAGTGCCCTAATATATTTGCGCAACTTAAACTGCAAATATTGTTAGTACAAAAAGGCAATTAATATAATATTTGTAATTAAGATTATGATTTTGTGCAACTTTAACTACAAATATCATAATTGTTATCTCAAATTCCCTCTTTAGGGCTAATTTAACATTAAAAAAAGGTTTTGTCAACAATAAAAATAAAAAAGACGATAAAATCGTCTTTTATAAACAAGATAAGTCAAATCCTGCGATTAATCCAATAACTCTAATAAGTGTTGGTAATAATCCAATTACTGCTAAGATTACTAACATCATTACACACTTTTTAATAGCTTTTTTAAGAGCATCTGCATTATCTGATGTAATGGCAGGTATTAATGATAACATTCCATTTAATATAGCTATAATAGCTCCTGCTATTCTAACTGCTGTTATAAATAAATGTAATATCTTTTGTAAATTGTTTCCTAATAATTCACTACATGATAATTTTTCTTCTGAAATATCAAGTCCAGTTCCATTTAACATTATGTCTGCTGCATATTGTTCTGGATCTTTTATATCTTGTCCATTGTTATTAATAAGAGCACCACATCCATTGTTTCCATTGAATGTTCCTCCATTACTACCAACTTTAACTTTACCTCCCCAGTTAAATATACCAGTTACAGCACAAGCTACTCTTGCTGGACAAGTTTTCTTTGATAATTGGTTTTTAAATATTTCTTCTAATCTTGATTTGTCTTGCCATTCAACTTGAATCTTTCCACCACCACTATCATATTGTAATCCATTTGTGGCATCATATATTATTTTGAATGATTTCTTTCCTTTTATATCTGATTCAGTTTTATATTCACATTCTAATTTACCTTCTTCATATAATTGTTCTTGTGAAACAACTTTTGAACAATCTATCTTTTGACCACTGCTTGAATAACAAGCTGCTCCTTTTGTTGTAACACTTCTATTATTACAATATGCTCCTGTTGTTGAGTCAGAATATGTTGAATCATATGTAGCATATAATCCACCTTTTCCTGTACCTACACAAGAATCACTAAAATATAGTGTTGGACAAGATATACTAGTTGAAGAAACTGATTTATATAACATATTATATGCTACATCATTTGCTCCTGCATAAGATCCAAAAGGATGAACATATCCATCTCCTGTTCCATGCCCTTCATAATCATTAAATTTTCCACTAGTTTGAACAAATTTCCCTTGTTTTTTTGAATAATACCAAATAGTTGTATATTTAGATCCTGATGATTGCAAAGCATTAGAACTCTTAATAACACTTTGTGGTACTCCTGTCATTCTATATTGAAGTCTTACACTTACACCTGCATTACTATATTCATATTCACATGCCCAAGTATAAGCATTTTCTGCTTTAATGCATATTGTTAATATAAAAAACATACTTATAGAAAATAATAATTTTATTATCTTTTTCATACTACACACCTATAATAATAATACCAAAAATAACTAAATAAAAAAAGAGATTATTCTCTTTTTTTACATTATTCTTCATCTTCAATTAATAAAGTATCTTCATTTTCAATTTTAACATTACTAATAGAATCAAATCTTTTAGTAATTTTTTCAGTTGTTTTATGAATGTTTTCAACGTCATTAGAGACTGTTTGTATACTTCTTGATAATTTATCCCATCTATCTCTATATCTTGAAAATTCAACCCCTAATTTATTTAATTCTTCATGTATT
>JAEEGL012849980.1_pt1 | contig 25949 bp, 18 predicted proteins | sample 9134231 | NCBI WGS metagenome assembly JAEEGL01 (sample SAMN16246548, study PRJNA631951) | gut metagenome | biome: gut microbiome; feature: rumen; material: fiber-attached | host: Bos | place: Iran: Karaj | collected 2018-10 | reverse complement strand
GCCCATTCAGTTCTGCGGAACTAAATCATTGTATTGTACTCATCGCGAGTACGTTTGTCAAGCCCTTTTTACAAAAAATACGAGTGGTCATAACTCGAATCCGTTATGACCACTCTAAATGGTTGCGGGGGAAGGATTTGAACCAACGACCTCCGGGTTATGAGCCCGACGAGCTACCAGCTGCTCTACCCCGCGATAGATAGCCGCTTTCTCAAGCGGCGAAGAGTATTATACCACAACAAAAAACGAAATGCAACAGTAATTTTCCGCGCAGAGAGACCGCAGAGAGACTGGGAAGCGAGAGCGGGATAGTCTGTCGCTGAAAGACTGTTAAGTTTTCCTTGAGAAAGCCCTTAAGAAAGCCATTGAGAAGGCCCTTAAGGAAGCCCTTGAGAAAACCCTCCAGGAAACCAAGAGACCGTCCGGTTTTTACTTCAGGAAACCATCGATGATCTTTGCCTCAGCTTCGGACTCGGAAAGCCCGAGCGACATAAGCTTCTCAAGCTGCTCGCCGGCGATCTTGCCTATTGCCGCCTCGTGTATCAGCTCGGCATCCACTGAATTCGCCGTGATCTGAGGCAGAGAAGAAACGACCGCGTTGTCCATAATAATAGCGTCACACTCGCTGTGACCGTGGCAGCGGGCATTGCCGCGAAGATCGGCAGTAAACTGCTGGCGGGAATTGTCCTTTGCAACAGAGCGGGAAACCACGTTTGCCGAAGAGCCGTCGCCGTTCAGTTCGACCACAAAATCTGTTGTCGCATGCTGGAAACCATGCGTCATAATCTTCTCATTGACCACGAGCTGCGCACCGTCTTCAAGCACGCCGCGCGTCACACGTTCAGTCGAATCCACGCCTTTGATCTGCGTCGTTTCCATCTCCATATAAGCATTCTTTCCGAGATTGACCACGGTCGTCGGATTCATCACGTTCGTGCCCTCTCCCCCGCCTTCACCGTAGTGCCGTTCGACGTATTTAACGTGCGCGTTCTTTTCGACGTGGAACGTGTGGATGCCGTCGTGGCGCGATTCACCGCACCCGTCGTTGTGTATGCCGCAGCCGGCAATGATCTCGACTGTCGAAGCTTCTCCGATATAAAAATCATTATAGACGAGGTCCTGGAGGCCGGGTTCGGTCAATATTACGGGAATGTACACTTTTTCTCCCGTCGTTCCGGGCTTAATGAATATATCGATCCCCGGCTTATCCTTCTTTGTAACGATCTCCACCGCTTTCGTCTGTGCGCGGCCTATCGACCTGCCGTCCGCCCTGATGTTGAACGCGCCATCGGGCACTTCCGTGATCCCGGCGATCGAATCGAGCAGTCCGCGTCCCACCGCGGCGACGTCTTTCATTTCAAAATCTATATCAAAATTAAGCTGATCCATATCAAACCTCCGAAACACAGCAAAAACTTATTCATTGACGCCGTCGAGCCTCGGGCAGGCGCGGTCGTACATAAGTCCGGGCAATATTTCCGCTTTTGTCCCCTCGCGCTCCACTCTGCCTTCACTTATTACGACGATGCGGTCGGCAATATCAAGTATCCTCTCCTGGTGCGATATTATCATAATAGCCCCGCTGGTTTTTTCGCGCATACGCTCGAAGACCTTTATAAGGCTGTGAAAGCTCCACAGATCGATTCCGGCCTCGGGCTCGTCAAATACGGCAAAATCCGTCCCGCGCGCAAGGACGGTGGCAATTTCTATTCGCTTGAGCTCGCCGCCCGAAAGGCTCGCGTTTACTTCGCGGTCAATATAATCTCTGGCGCACAGTCCTACCGATGAAAGATATTCGCACGCCTCCGATACAGATATGTCTTTCCCCGCCGAGATCGTAATAAGATCCTTAACAGTAAGCCCCTTGAACCGCACCGGCTGCTGGAACGCGTAACTGATCCCGGCCTTCGCACGCTCCGTAATACTCATATCAGTAACGTCGCGGCCGTTTAAATAAATGCGTCCTGCCGTAGGCTTATAAAGGCCGGAGATCACTTTCGCCAAAGAGGACTTCCCGCCCCCGTTCGGTCCGGTGACAACGGTAAACCCGTCGCCGATCTCAAGATTTATTCCTTTTAAAATGTCTTTCCTGCCCGTTTCGGTATTTGCAGAAAATTCGATGTCAACAAGTTTGAGCATTTTCTCCGTCCTGTCCATTCTCAATATAATGCGCCCGCAAGAGCGTTAATAGATTATAGCACATTTTTCAAAAATATAGAATTCTTAAGTTGCGTCTTAAGGTGCGTCTCGCGTTTTTCAGCCGCACGCAAGATCGTATTGACGAGTATTGACGCTTTTCCGTTTCGATGTTACAATCGGCGGGATGCAGCGAAGCAAGCGGACAACGTTGCAGCACCGCGACGGCGTAGTGCTTTTGCGGCACAAGGCAATACGTCTAAGAGGCATAAGGCAAAGGCAGGCGGCAGGTAAAATGGGACTCCAGCGTAAAATAATATTGACCGAAGCAGAAATTAGCGACGGGATGCTTATCACGGAAGAATGCGTAGATTCGACCAACCTGCTCGCAGCGAAACTTGCCGCGGACGGAGCCGCCTCGTATACGGCGGTGATCGCGGAATCGCAGACGGCAGGGCGCGGCAGACTCGGGAGAACTTTTTATTCGCCCGAAAGCAGCGGCCTTTACCTTAGTCTGATAATTCGGGACGACGTGCTCCCGGAAAGCGTAAAAACAGACGAAATATGCGCAAAATTGACCGTCGCGGCCGGAGCGTGCGTTGCCCGGAGCATCGACGAACTGTTCGGGACGAAGGCGCGCATTAAATGGGTCAACGATATTATTATTGACGGCAAAAAGGCCGGAGGAATACTGACGGAAGGCAGGATAACAGGAAGCGGGCTGTCGTTCGCGGTCATCGGTATCGGCGTCAATATTTCCCGGCCGCTTGGTGGTTTTCCGCCCGAACTTGAAGGCATCGCAGGAACTGTGAGCGAAAAGCAGCAGTCGATCAGCGGGGACAATGCCGGTTCCGGTTGTATCAATCGCATTTCATCTTACCCGCGGGAGTTTCTCGCCGGGAGGATCATCAAAAAACTGAAAGCTCAGCTCAGCGCCCTTTCCGAAAATGAAAAAAGCGCCCCGGAAGCGCTTTACGAGAGCTATTTAAAAAGAATCTCATGGATGTTCGGGAGAAAGCTTACAGTTAAAAATGCGGCCGGACAGGCGCTGTACACTGCCGAAGCCGCAGGCCTGACGCACGACTTCGGGCTCGTTGTAAAAAACAGCAGCGGAGACACAATTACGTTGTCAACGGGCGAAGTATCCGTAAGGTTAACGGAATGATATTGCCGTAAATTATAATTCGTCCCCTTCTCCGCTAAACGCGCCCGGGGCAATCACGCTGTCTTCTATTTTTGCAAGTGCTTTAAGGAACCGTGAAAATTTGCCGCCGCGCTTCGGCAGAAAAGCGACGCCGAGAGAGATCGCCGCGGCGTGTGCTTCAGCTTCTTTTCCTTCTGCAAATTCTATTTCCAGCTCATAATCAGACTTTCCGAGATAGCTCACAGCATCGAGATCGAATTCCATACCGTCAGCCTTGAAGACAGTACGTTTATTCACCAGCGCGCCGAGCAGTTTTGCTTTGCGCCCCTCAAATCTGATCGCTGAAGGAAGTTCGCTTACTTCAAAATATGACTCATTACTGTCGGCGCTCGCCCCCTTATCGTGGCGTTTTATCTGGCCCTGGAGGCGGTCACCGATCTGCCTTATTCTGAGCGTTATCCCCTCTTTATGAAGCGCACGCGCGGCAGTATCGTAATAATAATTTATTATAAGGCGTTCGGTGCCGCATTCTTTGCATTTGTTGCATAGCGCTTTCATGCAGGCGTCGTATCCGGCCCCGTCAAGCATATATTTCAGTTCGTGTTCGTTCATCTTCAAAACCTCCGGCAAAAAGAAAACAGCCCGAATCGCTTAATAAGCATCCGGGCTGGATCCAGTGCGAGTAATCGGACTTGAACCGATACGGTCTCCCATGCGCCCCTTAAACGCACGTGTCTGCCAATTCCACCATACTCGCGAATCACTGAGAGCGCCGGCCAAACCTAACGCAGTCAGCGATGGTGATTATACTCAAATGAATTTACGTTGTCAACCACTTTTTTTCTTTTCTTTCAATTTTTCGTTTATAAAATACGCTGCAAGTCCGACCCACGTCACCCCGAGCACCGTAAGCAGCGCTATTGACCCGCCGGGCATTCTTCCGAGTTCCTGCTTTTTATTTTCCTCTTCCCCGCCGTTCTTCACTTCGATCTCGTCAAGACCGTAAAGTTTCGTCACTTTCGCGTAAAGAGCGTCAATATAAGCGTCATCGACCTCCTCGCGGCGGTTGTTCGACTTAACTACCTCCTCGATCAATTGACCGGCGGCGTTCCTGAGATCCGCGCTGTGGTTAAATACAGGCGTTACGAAAGTATTCTCCTGATTGGAAAGCAGCAGTTTCGCGGCATCGATCTTAACGTGGTAGAAATCGTCGTTGTCCTCTCCCGCTCTGGATAGGTAATCTTTATACTCTTCAGTCTCCTGCGCCTTGAACGTCACCGGAACGTATCCCTCGGTGCGCGCATACGCTATCTGAACTTTATCAGTGAGCAGGAACTGGGCGAAAAGCCACGTGGCGAGCACTTCTTCGGGATCGTCTTTGTTGAATATGCACATCGACGGGCCCTGTGATATCATCTTCGGAGCGTTCGTGTCGAACTGAGGTACGGGGAGCGTCACGGTCTCGAAATCGACGAGTTTATCGTCCGATATTTCTTTAAGCGGAGAATTGCTGCCGATCCACGTCGCGCCTGCAGTCGAATCGACCGCGAAAATACACTCGCCCGCGTTAAAATAGTTGCCCGGGTAGCTCACGATCTTGAAAGTGGAGAACGCTTTCGTTTTTGCGTGCGGAGAAATGTCGAGCAGCAGTTTCCGGGTGGTGTCGTTAAAGATCAGCACCTCGCCGTTGTCCTTCGAATAGCCCGCACCGAGCTGCTTCAGCATCTGGATCATCATATTGTCCGTGGACTTGTAGATGAACGGGATGAGTACGTTCTTGCCCGAAACCTTATACGTTCCGTCCGCGTTCTTTTCGAGCGCTTTTTCGGATACTTCGAACACGAAATCCCACGTGACGATATCCGGCAGAGTGTAGCCGAGCTTCTCCACGAAAGTTTTATTGACGTAAAGCGCTTCCGTCGAGCGCATATAAGGCAGGCAGTAATAATGTCCTTCGAGTTTTCCTTCTTCTATGAACTGCGGAACGATCTCAGCCATAGACGGTCCGTCAAATTTCAGTTTGCTGCCGCCCAGGCCGTAATACGGATCGGAGATAAGGTCGTCGAGCGGAACGACTGTATTATCGCCCGCAAGGTACGCAGCGACGTTGTCCGGATACGAAATGCAGAGGTTCGGCGTGGTGTGAGTTGGAATATTGGTGATAACGTCGCGGTATATCATATTGTAGTCCGTATACAGCTTCATATTCACCTTTATGTTCGGGTAAAGCGCCTCGAAATCCTCTATTGCTTCTTTGTATATCTTCGTCTGCGCCACGTTCGTATCATTTTTAGCCCAGAAAGTTATCTCGTAATTACCTGAAAGTTCGTATTCCGGATCGACGACTTCCTCTCCCTGCGCGTTAACGGAATGGCCGGGGACAACGAATCCGACGATCGCCTTTCCTTTGTGGCAGGATGCGAAGAGCGTACACAGCATCAGCGCGCATACAGCGGCAGCGGCAATTTTTATAAAGAGGTTCTTTCTGTTTTTCATCCTTTCAGTCCCCCTCTCGAAACTCCGGCCATGATCTTCTTGCGGAACACGAGGAACAGGATAATCAGCGGGACGGAAACGACCACGACCGCGGCCATCATTTCGGGAATATTTTCCCTTCCGAAGCCGTTCTGGCGTATTTCCTGGATACCGTTGGAAACGAGGTAGTACTCCTGTTTATCCGTGATGAGCCTCGGCCACACGTACGAATTCCAGCACTCGATAACTTTAAGTATTGCCACCGTAACGATCGTGGGTTTTGCGATCGGAACGACAACTTTCAGCAGATATTTGAGGTCTGAAGTACCGTCTACCTTCGCCGCTTTGTACAGCTCGTCCGGGATCTGCTCAAAATTCTCTTTCAGCAGATAGATGTAGAACACCGACGCGACCGACGGCAGTATCAGGCCCGGGAAAGAGTTTCTGAGTCCGAGGTTCGTGACAGTAACGAAATTGGTTATTATCACAAGTTCGTTCGGTATCATCATCAGTGAAAGGAACAGCGTGAACACAAAATTTTTCCCTTTGAATTCAAGGCGGGAGAAGGCGTACGCCGCGAGGATCGATACCACGAGCATCACCGCAGTGGTGACAACGGTGAATATGAACGTGTTCAGGAAGTACCGTGCGAGCGGCACTGCGTTGAACGAGTCAATATAATTTTTAAGCGTCGGTGAGGCGGCGTAAAGTTTGGGCGTAACTTCCTGGCTGTACTCACTGTATGATTTGATCGAGGACAATATCATCCAGTAGAACGGGAACAGTACCATCAGTGCCCAGAGTGTCAGCAGAAAATACTTTATAACGGCGCCGGCAACGCTTTTACGTGCGGTCTTTTTCGCTTCCGCTCTGTCAAGTTCGTTGTTTTCGTTCATAGCAGCACCCCCTCAATAAATTACTTTCTTGCGGCGGATAATAAGATTTATTACCGTGATCGTGAGCACTATCGAGAACAGTATCAGCGCCGCCGCGCTCGCGTAGGACGGGTAACCGCCTCCGCTGCCGTACAGTTTATCGTAAACGTAGCCCACAATGGTATTCATTCCCTCCGCGTTAAGATCCGTACCGAACAGTGCGACCGCATCGCTATATGCTTTGAATGCGCCGATAAATCCGGTAATGATCAGATAGAAGAGCGTCGGGGAGATCATCGGAAGCGTGATTTTGAAGAATATCTTCGCATTTGACGCGCCGTCGACCTTAGCCGCCTTGTAAAAGTTCGGATTCACCGAAGCAAGCGCGCTGGTCAATATCAGTATTTTGAACGGCATAACGATCCAGATGGTGTAGAAGCACAGCACAAACATCTTTGCCCAGTACGGCCCCTTAATAAAATTGACCCCCGCGCCGCCGAAGAACCGGATTATAGCGCTCACCAGTCCCGCGCTGTGTTCCGTGTCGTTGAACAGGATCATGAAAACCATACCTACGGCGAGCGTATTTGTCACGTATGGCAGAAAATATATAGTCTGGAACAGTTCCTGCAGCTTTTTTATAGAGCTGAGTCCGTACGCGATCAGGAGCGACAGCCCCGTGGAGATCGGTACCGTTATTATAACCATCAGAAACGTGTTTTTCAGGGCCTGGAGGAACATCGGGTCTCGCAGCACTTTTGAGAAGTTGTAGAGACCGACGCCGAGGCTCTGCTGTGAAGTGAAGCTGTAGCCCTCCTCGAGCGAATAAATGACTACGTCCACCAGGGGGTATATCATGAATACCGCCAGAAAGATAAACGCGGGCAGGAGGTACAGCCATGCTTTAAATCCGCTTTTTTTCATATGCTTTCCTCCCGGATAATTATTCGGTCTTGAAGAACACGCGCTCTTCGGTATCGGCGTCAAACAGAAATACTTTATTTGGCTTTAATGTGAAACGGACGGTCTCAGAGGTGACGTCAATGCGGTTTTCGGCGCTGACGATCGATCTTACCGTCGGATTTTCCGCAAGTTCGTGTTCGGATACGACCGTTATATCTCTGCCCATGACCTCAACTCGCAGAAGCTTAGATTCGAACGGACCTTCCGCATCCGGAACGAAGCCCTCGGGCCGGATACCGACGTAAACTTTTCCGTCGCGCGCCCCTTCGGTCTCGAGAACGCACTTGTCACCTATAAAAAGCTTCCCGCCCGAAACGTTGCCGGAGAAGACGTTGATCGCAGGCGTTCCGAGGAACTTGGCCACGAAAAGATTGACCGGCTCGTCGTACACCTCCTGAGGAGCGCCGATCTGCTGCACGCGCCCGAGCTTCATAACGATAATGAGGTCGGAGATACTCATTGCCTCCTCCTGGTCATGCGTTACGAATATGGTCGTGACGCCGGTTTCCTTCTGGATCTTTCTGATCTCCTCGCGCGTCTGAAGCCTCAGCCTGGCGTCAAGGTTTGACAGCGGTTCGTCGAGCAGCAGCACTCTGGGCGTCTTCACAAGGGCTCTGGCAATGGCAACTCTCTGCTGCTGTCCGCCGGACATTTCGCTCGGTTTGCGCTCCATAAGTTCGGAGATCTGTACGAGTGCCGCGGCTTTTTCAGCGCGGGCGTTCATTTCCTCTTTCGTGAGCTTGTTATTACCTTTCAGGTTGGTGAGCGGGAAAATGATATTTTCGCGCACGGTCATATGCGGATACAGTGCGTAGTTCTGGAAGACCATACCCACTCCGCGGCGCTCCGGCGGATATTCGGTAACGTCCTCGTCCCCGAAAAAAACTTTTCCTTTAGTCGGCGTTTCAAGGCCGCAGATCAGATTCAGCGCAGTGCTTTTTCCGCAGCCGGACGGTCCGAGCAGTCCGACAAGTTTTCCGTCAGGGATCTCAAAATTAAAATCGTCAACCGCCACCACTTCGGTTTTGATCTTCTTGTTCCTGTTAGGGAATCTTTTCGTTAAATGATCCAAAACAACTTTCATACAGTTTCCTCCAATTTATGGCACTTACTCCGGCCTGCCGTGGCCAACGAATGCATCGGGATCGAAGCCCGCTTCTTTTACAAGTTCACGTTTTACAAAGTAATGCCGGGCGATCGATTTTGAGAGTCCGTCGAGGCCCGGATACAGGATCCTCTCGTTTATGTTCAGCTGATCCAGAAGGTCGCGCACGTCCCAGCGGATCTCTTTTTTTATTATATACTTTACGGTGTTTTGTGTACATCCTGAAAGGAAGCCCTCGATGTCGGTCATGCCGTTGGGAATGATCGAGAAAAACGAATACTGGTTGATTATGCGCTGGTCAACGGACGGCGGTTCGATGCTGACAAATGCGTTCCCGCCCATATCCTCGTCGTATTCGGAGAGGTTGTCAACGAGTTCGTCGAGCGATTCTACCGAGAACACGAACGCGTGGTTGCGCTCGAGGACGTCAATATATCTCTGCGGCAGATTTTTATTGACGTCGCTCATATCTATCCGCCACACAACACTGTCGCGCGTATCCATTTTATCAAAATTGGTCTCTGTGCTCGCAAAATGCAGCGCAGTGAGCGGAGAGCGCGTCCAGTCCATCAGCCTTGTCGGAAGGCCGTGATGCTGCCCTATTATCATCTGCCGCCATATTGAACCGCTCAGCTCGGGATCTTCGATGCGGGCATATTTTGTAAATGCCTTTAAGACCGCGGGCTCGAGGTCGCCGTAAAGATGTTTGCAGTTCATGCGCAGGCTCGTCGTAAGTCTGAACCCGGCGTCCGGCAGCCCCCTGTAAAAGTACGTTGAGCGCATGCGGTGAATAGAACTGTTATATTTCTGATCTTCTATCAGTTCCATCACTTTTGCTATTGTATCGAGTTCAACGATCCTGATCATATGAAAACTCCTGCTTCGGCAATTAATTCCGGATGATTACTGCTCCGTTTTGCCTTCTTTCTCTTTATTTTTCTTTCCTATGACAGCAGCCGCGGTCACTGCAGCGCCTGCGGCCACTACCGCCGCCCCGGCAACGATCCACGGCACCGGATCTTTTTTGGTCTCCTGCTTAGCGCTTTCCCTCTCCGGCACAGTCCCGGCCGCGAGCTGATACTTGAATCTGCCTTCAGGGGCAACGTCTCCGTTCACGTAGAAATCAAGTATATCGCCGTCGACCTGCATATTGTCCGACCACTTGAAATTAAGTACGAAACTGTCTCCGCCGCCGATCCCGAGAAGCGCTCTCGGCACAGCGATCTGGATGCGATTCGCATTGACGCTGAAATTGACGTCCCCGACCTTCTCCCAGTTCCAGCCTCCGGTCGAACGCTCGATAGTCCTAACGGATCCGTCCGTGCCTGCCTCGCGCCCGATAATATACTGAAAGCTCTCCCAGTTCGGGGTACCGTCGGACAATTTTCTGCCTCCGGTTTCTTCTACTTCCAGCAGCAGCCTCATCCACGAAGGATCGGTATAAGGGGTAAGGTCTTTCGCCGTTTCCGCCATAAAATACACGTTGTCGCTGTCATATGCGGCTTTCGCGAGGACAATATCGTTGCGGCCGGTGGTGTTAACGTATTCGAACTGTTTGCCCGTATCGAAGTTAACGTACCCTTTTGTATTCCGGTCTTCAGTATCGCCCGCGTACGTCTCGTACACGTTTTCAACGCTCTCCCAGCCCGCGCCGGTATTGATATCGATCGACACCGGTACGTCCGACACTTTAGCGGGTTCAACCCCTTTATATCTGCGTATGAAATCCACGAGCAGATAATAGTAATGGTCCTTCAGATCGCCCCTTGACGGCTCGATATCGCGGCTGTATTCGTCGCTGAAATTGTCCGGGAAAGCGTTCTCAACGCCCCAGAAGTCCTTGAACCGCCCCGCGACCCATTCGTTCCAGCCCGTGACCCAGATAAATTCGGGGTCAATATTCAGTGCGTACTCCCATTGTGCGCTGAAATAGGCGCCGTACAGCTTCGCGTTTTCGCGGCTGTCAACTTTGCCTTTTACCGGGTCGTAATGTCTTCCGAACACCTGGAATTTCGGGTTGTTCATGGCGGTCAGATGCGTTTCCGCGCACCAGTTATGCGCGATCGCCACAGCCACCTGCTCGGGGCTGCCGTCAGGGTTGCGGTTAATAAGCTGCGGGTACGTGGATATCCAGTTCCAGAGCTGGTAGCTGTCTGTTACCTCCGACTGTATCGCACCCATTACCACCGGCGTACCGTCTTCTGCCTGGACCTGGATATGATCCTGCGACTGAGCGTGATTGATCACGCGGAAATTGAAGAATTCAGATATTTCCTTGTCCAGCGGATTTTTCACAACGTTCAATCTGCCGGGATAACCCACGATCAGCGGCTTTCCTTTCCAGTAGAACCACAGATCCTGGTAAAGCCCCGCTCCGTACAATTTCGTGTAGATCTCCCTTAACTGGACCGCCACGTCGTCATAATTGAACATGGGCAGCATAAATGAGATCTGCGGTGTCTTAACGCCGTCTGCGCGGGCTTTCGACCACACCCTGCAAAGAGTAAGCACGTCGTCAATAAACGTCGCCGTACCGTTCGTATTGTCAAAGAACACGGCGTCCACGCCCGCGTCGGCAAGCAGTTCCGCCTGTTTTCTCAGCACCCATTCGTCGTTCGAACGGTAGTAGCCCCAGATCGGCTCGTTCCAGAAATAAGCCCCGGCATTCCCCCATAGAGGGCTGCTGTAATCGTTCTGTATCTCCGGGTGCTCTTTCAGGATGTGCGTGATATTACGCGTACCCGTTGCGCCGTTGCTCGTATGCCAGGTATGGAAAAACAGACCTACAGTCTTATTCTCGCGCCGCGTATCGGTGTAGCTGTTTTCAACTTTTCTGCCCAATCCGTCCGTCACGACCCACGTAGAGGAGGATGTGACAAATTTAGGCGTATTTTCCGAAATGGCGGCAAGTTCTCCGGCTTCCCCTTCGAACGTGATACCGACGGCGGCGCTGCGGTCAACGACCTGCGACCCGTTGTAGTACAGTCTTACTTTTTCTTTGCAGGCGTCCGGCATGCCCGTAACACCTATATGAGTATTGCCCTTAACACCTGTCATAAAGAGCAGATACTCGCCCGCAGCCGCGCCTGACGGCAGCTCAACATCCAAAGTGATGCCGCTGCGCAATTCCGTGAATTCCGTTTCGAATACAGGCGTGCCTTTCAGCGTTCCGCCGTAGCTGCCGCCCCACGGAAAAAGCCTCACCTTAACGGAACCTCTCGTTACCGCCGTAGCCTTTGCAATAAATATGCTGATTGATTTAACAGGACCGGTAACGCCGAACTGTACCGCAACGTCATTGTCCGTCAGCTTAAGCTGCTGATACGAATCGGACGGAACGCTGCTGTCATAAAGAGCGGTCTCATAAGAAGCTGCCATAGATATTGTCCCCCCGAACAGCACGAGCCCGGAGCATAGAAACACACACAGGATCATGCAAATAATTCTGCAAATATTATTTAACAAATTTGAGTTTGCGCTTTTATTCCGGCACGCGTTATGCCTGATCACGTTCAACAATTTTTATTCCCTCCCGACTGAGATCAGAAGCCCGGATCCGAAAGCGGTCCGTAAAGATTATTGGGCGTTTTGGCGTATTTGATCTCAAACCAGACGGCGTGATCGTACCAGATTTCGTCGTCAACGTATGAGATCTGGTCTTCTCTTTCTACGTCTGTGTCGTGCCATACGCCGCTGTTATGCATCTCTTCATTAGAGCCGTAAAGAGCAAGCAGCACGTATTCTCCCGCGGGCAATCCTTCTGTTTTCAGACCTACGAACACGCCGTCCTGCCAGTTTTCAAAATGGCCCGTCAGAACCGGTTCGCGGTCAAAAACTGTTGTTTCGTAGTCCTTATCCCACGCGTACAATTCATAATCAACTGAGTATCCGCTCTTGGCAGTCCAGGTCGGAGAATGGAATCCCAGCTCGACAAATTCGGTCGTGGCATAAAATTGCACGGCAATCCTGCGCCCGGTCCCGCAAAGCGCGTCCTGATTCTTTCTGCCGAAGAACGAGTAGCTCACGGGGGCTTCTTTTACGATCCCGCCTGAATAATCCGGCTTCTCAGTAGGCTCAGGCGTGGGTGTCGGATCAGGCGTAGGAGTCGGATTTTCTGTCGGTGCAGCCGTCGGAATTACAGTTGCGGCCTCCGTCGCCGGAGCCTCAGTCACATCGCCGCCTTGATCCGTTTTCTCACCAACACTGCAGCCCGCAAGCATTCCCGCTGCAAGCACAAATGCTAAAGCCGCACATAAAACAACTGAAAGCTTCCTGTAATTATTCATGTCCAATCTCCATCTTCCATTGATTTAAGGTTTCTTTGACTTCCTTATTTTTCGCCAGCGAAGCCGAGTGACTCTTAACTCTTAACTCTAAACTCCCTAAACTTCATTTGAACTTCTGCGAAGCCGAGTGAATGGCTAAGAATTTTGTTTGACCGAAATGCGAATTAATGAAGGGAACGCATGAGACCCAAAATTCGTGCCATCACTCGCTTCGCCTCTTAACTCTGAACTCTGAACTCATAACTCTTAACTCTTAACTCCTAACTCCCTCGCCCACGGCACCATGCCCTTCCCGATAGCATCGTCAACCATTTCCACGACCTTGTCCCATTTATCAGGCATCCCGTTTTTGATCGGCGCGAGGCGGTTCAGCAGGTCCTCCCGCGTCACCTTCGCAAGGTGCCACGTGTGCCCGCCGGTGTGGTAGTTAAGCAAAAAAGGCTGCAGGCGGTCGAGCGCCGCAGCAAACCAGCCCTCTTTCGTTGACGGATCGTCAAATTCCTCCCACAGCGCCCTGAATTCTTTCCCGTCATCGCCCGGAAGCAGCGCAAAAAGCTTGTCCGCGGCAATCCTCTCGCGCTCCGCCTTGTCCTTATTACCTTCTGCGTCGTAGCAGAACGTGTCGCCGGCGTATACCTCCACCAGATCGTGTACAAGGCACATTTTTATGACGGTCAATAGATCCGTGCCTTCCGGGGCATATTCTTTCAGCACGCACGCGAACATCGCCATATGCCAGGAATGCGAAGCATCGTCCTCCTGACGCGACTTATCAATGACGACGTTCCGCCTGTATACCGTTTTCATACGGTCGATTTCTTTCAGGAAGTTCAGCTGCTCCGCAAATCTGTCCATATTTTTTAACCCTCCCGCATATATTCCCGCATATATTTATGCGTTCCCGGACGCGTTCCCGGTGTCAATTATCTCTGCCCTTATTTTCGCACATTATTCACTTAAAATCAACCGGCTCGGGAGCGTTTAAAGCCCCGGCATCCAGGCGCTTACGGCGCTTTTTGATCAGCGCTGCGGCAATGGCAGACGCGCAGAAAACGAATGCGGATATTGACAGCAACGTACCTGCGACCTGCCCCTTAGCCTTGTACCTGAGCTCCACGTTTTTTGTCCCGGCGGGGATCTTTGCGACCAGCAATCCGCCATCGAGCGAACTTGTCGAAACTTTCCCGCCGTCTGCCTTTACCGTCCAGCCCTGATCGTACGCTGCCGGAAGCAGCAGATACCCGCCGTTCGCAGCCGCGCTCCCGTCCGTGAACGACCCTTTAATATATCCCGTTCCGAACTTTGTTATGTTAAGAGATGCCGCCTTGATGGCATCCATGTGCTGTTTAAGCATATCTTCATCCAGCACGTAAAACATAAAGCCGTTGGTATTAAGCGATCTGGCTATCTCGATCGTAAACGCTACGCCTCCGCCCGGGCGCGCACTTCCGAGGCGCTGGATGCAGCTGGTCTCTCCGCGGAAAAGCCTGATCGGATCTATATCCGTCTCATCCGAGCGCAGCTTCAGACTGGGATTACCTTCGTGCCCGTAATCTTTGAAGAATGCGTAAAGGACCCCGCCTTCGGGCAATATCACGGTGTATTCAAGTTCGGCGCCGCTGCCTCTGTAATTACCGTCCTCGCCGTTATTTCCGGTGAGAAGCGCCGGAAGCGTGAGTGTAATATATCCCCTGTCGAGCGGCTTGAAGACGTCTCCTTCAAGGCCCGAACAGAGTTTGATAAGCGCATTCTGGTTTTCAAAATAATTGTTCGTAAGGCTGAGACCGGACGGATCGGCTCCCAGCAGGAACGGTCCGTCAGCGGCGTACGGATTTCTGTAGATATCTATTCCGAACTCGCCGTCAACGCTTCCGATCTTTTCGTATTCGTACGGTAGGGCCGGGCTGCCTCTTTCAACAAGTTCTTCCGCATCCCACGCGAGAATGCCGTTACCGCTCAAATAATATTTAAGGCCGAAAATGCTGTCCGTCACTGCCGTTGCCCCGAAATCGAGGTTCCAGAGATAAGCGCAGGAATAGCCTAATTTCCCGAGAAAATCATTGACGCTCCTGTTAAACGCGGAACTGTAGTGAGCGACCGACCTGTACCCGAAGCCGACAGCTTCGTTGTAGCTGCGCGAGAAGTTCTGACTTATGCCGGAATACTTCGAAAGTCCGAGCGCGTTTCTGTCTTTGTCAACGATCCCGAGCGCCTCCGACATTTCTTTTTTGTACGTTATATATGATTCTGCGGTCTCGTAGTGGTGCGCGCGGTCAAGTCCTTCGAGCAGCGGCTTCCAGTGGTACGTTTCCTCTCTGACTGCCGTGACAATTACGGTCACGGACAATGCAAGCGCACAGAATAATCCTGCCGCGGTCTTAAGCGCGTGAGTGTTTCGCTTTTTCAGCCGGAAAAATTTCATCAGCAGCGACAATGCGATGATCAGTGCGGCGAAGATCAGGGCCAGCGCAAATTGTCTGTAAACGTGATCAGCGCCGGGTTTATCCTCAGACATATTGACCGCCGCGTGACAAAGCGCACCGATCAAACAAACCGAAAAGAGTATTGCCCCCGGACTTTCGAAGCGAAATGCCAGCACGGCGCGGAAAGCGATGAATACTGCAAAAAACGTGAGAATGAACGACCAGCGGTACGGGAACCAGTTCGGATGCTGGAAAATGTGCCACATATTGTCCAACGGAGAAAGCGCTGTTGAAAAGAGCAGGAACGCGAGTATAGCGGCTGCCGAAATACGTGTTCGGACCTTTATCCGACGGTTCATGAAGAAAAGCGGGACTGCGAGCAGCACCGCAGCGCCTCCGTAGAAGAAAGGCGCACCGCTGTTGGTAATGGCGTCGTACTCGCCTATGAACAGTTTGCGGATGAATTGGGTAAAAGAATAATTCCAGTCGGACGGGTACGAGCTGTTTGCGCCGCCGATCTTTCCTTCGAACAGCGAGAAGAATGCGGGAAGCAGGATGAAGGCAGCGAGACATGCGGCAAGTATTGCCGAAAGCGCGAATTTCAGGAAGCGGTTTGCGTGGAACCGTATGGCCGTGCTTTTGTCCAGCGCCAGTTCCGCGCCGGTTTTTCTGCGGTCAATGCAGTAAAATACGTAATATATCACCGTAAACACGCCGCACATGAACGCGACGTAATAGTTCCCAATAAAAATATACGTGAAGCAGGCAACGAGTCCCGCGATTTTTCCGCGGTCGATCAATACCTCCGTAAAGTACAGTATGAGCGGCAGCATTATCACGCCGTCGAGCCACATCACGCACATCGAGTACACGCAGTTATAGGAGCAAAGAGCGTAAAGCGTTGAGAACAGAAGCACGATCCCCGCCCTTATAGTGTTGCGCGAAAACGCCTCTCCCAGCGCGAAACGCACGGAACGGTTAAACGTCCGCATAAGAAATTTAGTGAGGAAGAGCGCCATCGTGAGCCCGCAGAGACCTATTTTCAGCACTGTAAGGAACAGCAGCCCGGCGTCCATGTACTGGTCCGGGCAGAAAACGGTCAGAAACGACAGCGGGCTCGAGGCGTAATACGCAAAAACGCCCGAATAATTACCTCCAAGCACCTTCCCCCAGTTGAAATACATATCCGCGGGAGAACGCAGATGCTTAAGTCCGGCAAGAAATTCCACATATTGTCCGGACATATCCATGATGAGAACGGATTTTTCCCCGAACGGATACATTCCGTACGCCGCGAATACGGACAATGCCGTGAGTGCAGGTATTATGAATGCTGCAATCAGCAGGAGCGCTCTTAACGGTTTTTCCGCTTTATCGAGGCGTGCGGTCTTCATTCTGCTCCTCCGTAAAGATAAGCGATCGCGCGGATGATCTCCGGGAATGCGCCTTCCGAAACAGTCGCTTCGGCGACGTGGCCGGAAATAGCTTTAAGCTCCGGAATCGCGTTGCCCACCGCAAAACTGTCGTCGGCGATCCGGAACATTGACATGTCACCGTCGCAGTCTCCGACGGTGATGAGTATTTTTGACCCTGTATATTCTTTTACGGTGCGTGCGCCGTACGCCTTATCGATCCCCGGAGCGTTGAGCTCGAAGCAGTTGCGGGAATTGGAAAGTACGTTAGCGCGGCCTGAACATATTCTTTTTGCGGCTTCCGGGACCCAGTCGTCAGAGGGTTCAGCCTTATAGACGACAAGCTTGTACACCGGTGAACTTATCTGAGCCCGCGCGCGTGCGAAATCGTCCGGATCGGCCGTGTTAAATCCGATCCGCAGGTTTTCGGAGACAATATCCGCGCACCTTAGCTCCAGTCCGTCTATCAGATCCTGCAGGAGCTCGTAATAGTTATCAGCCATGGGATTTCGCGTTAAGATCGCGTCTTTTTGGAAATCATATATGAGGCCGCCGTTCATACACGCTGCGGGAGCATTCGGCGTAAAAGGCAGATTTCCGCCGTTCAGCAGCCTTCCGTCGCGCCCTGAACACAGCGTAAATTTACCGCCGCGCTTCATAAAGTAGTCGATCGCGGGGACGTTCGCGGGGGCGATCCCGTGGCTGTACAGTGTTCCGTCAAAATCGGTGCAGATCAGTATTCCTGTAAAATCCGGTTCTTTTTTGAAATCGAAATAAATCTCGCTCATCATCCACGCCCCGCAGCTTTTGCGACGATACAGACCGATCTTCCGATCAGACTGCTTTTTAAAAATAATAGCCACCGCTTTTGTAACGATGGCTATGTGACTGGGATGGCAAGATTCGGACTTGCGAATGCCAGAGTCAAAGTCTGGTGCCTTACCGCTTGGCTACACCCCAACGGCTAGGCGGATTATATAATAATCTTGACCGGGTGTCAAGGAACGATACCCGGCAGGCTCTCAATAAACGCCTTCAGCGCCTCGGCGTCCTTCTTATGTGCGTTAGCCGAAGGATGACCGAACGAAGACGAATCCATCTCCATCTTGAAGGAATAGAGCTTTGCCGCCTCGCCGCCCAGCTCCGAAAGCGCCTTAAGCGTATGGCTGCTGTGATCCGAGCGCATTGAATTATACACCCAGACCACTGGCACGTCATTGCCGTAGAACGATCTGATCTCACCGATCAGCGCCTTCACTGCATCAATATATTTAGCCGGGTCCGAACTCATAGTGGCATCGTTCGTGCCCAGATTAACGATCACCGCATTGGGCACCCGAACCGGCTCGAACACCGTCTTCGCGGATCTGTAGCGGTCAAGCAGCTTATAAACGTCAGGCATGGTTTCGTTGACGTAACCCTTGACCATACCGATACCGGTAACGGAAACGATGCTGTGGTCCGCGTTCATTGACCTCGACAGAAGGAATGGATACCCCAGCGTCGCGTCGGTGTTCGTGCCTGCATCCGCTTTAGCATTTGTCCCGTACCCGGACGTGATACTGTCGCCTACAAATTCGAAATATAGTTGATTATCAGCGGGGCGTTCGAGGAGCGTTCCGTGCATTTTCACGGTTTTAAGCATTAAGAGGCATTGTCTGATCTCCGACTGGCGGAACACTTCAACGAGGTGGCTGCCTCTGGGTACGTCCTTCAGAAGCAGCGTGTTTTTACTCGCTTTTATTACGTCCGTCTGGCGCTCGCCGTCGAGGAACACGGTCAGGTAGCATTCTCCCGGAACGGTCGCTTCGAGGTACACGTCTCCTTCGAACGCGGCCCGGAACGCAAAGCCGCTGCCTGACCAGTCGCACGTAACGCCTTTTTCTTTCACTTCGTGCCTGCCGTACACCTTGAAGCTGTTAATATTCTCCGAAAGCGGATAAACGTTGTCAACAAATAATTCTTCGGGGAGTTCGGTCGGAGCAGGTGTCGAAGTCGCGTCCGGCGTCGTTTCCGGCGGCTGCGTTGACGTCGTCAATACTTCCGTGGGGCGGTCAATGACAGTTCCGTTGCCGTCTGTCCCGTTCTTACACCCTGTCGCAAGCGACAGCAGCATTATCGCAGCAAGCACTGCGCACGTAATTGTCCGGACAATGATTCCGGCCCGTTCGGATCGAGTAGTGTTTTTAGCCATGTTCCTGCCCAACTCCCCTCAGATTTATCCCATTGTTTTTATCCGTTTGGATCTATTCCCCCGGATCGATCCATATAGATCTGTTCAAATTATATATTATTTTCGCTTCGTTGTGAACCCGCCGTTTTCGCCGGTGTCAACAACGATCGTGTCCCCCATGCCGAAATCGCCTGACAGCATTGCCCTTGCGATGACCGTCTCGACTTTTGCCTGCAGATACCGTTTGAGCGGCCTTGCTCCGTAAAGCGGATCATACCCCTCTTCAATTATCTTTTCAACAGCCGCCGGTGTGATCTCGAGATCGAGCGACTTCTCTTTCAGCCTGTTTCTCAGCGACGCGATCAGCAGCTGAATGATCCTGCCTATATCGTCCTTGGTAAGCGGTTTATAATACACGATCTCGTCGAGCCTGTTCAGGAACTCCGGCCTGAACGTTCTCGAGAGCAGCGCGCTTACGCTGTTTCTGGCCTCCTCGGAAATCTCACCGTCCGGACCGATGCCTTCCAGCAGGAAATCGGAGCCGAGGTTGCTCGTCATAATTATGATCGTGTTTTTGAAATCGACCGTCCTGCCCTGGGAATCGGTTATACGCCCGTCGTCAAGCACCTGCAGCAGTATGTTAAAGACGTCCGGATGTGCCTTTTCGATCTCATCGAACAGTACCACCGAGTACGGTTTGCGCCTTACGGCCTCCGTAAGCTGGCCGCCCTCGTCGTATCCGACGTATCCGGGAGGCGCACCTACGAGCCTTGACACGCTGAACTTCTCCATATATTCGCTCATATCGATCCTGACGATATTGTGCTCATCGTCGAACAGAGCCTCCGCGAGCGCTTTTGCGAGCTCCGTTTTACCTACGCCCGTAGGTCCTAAGAACATGAACGAACCGATGGGTCTGTTGGGATCCGAAATACCGGCCCTTGACCGCAGTATAGCCTCGCTGACCTTCTGCACTGCCTCGTCCTGACCGATCACACGCTTATGCAGTATTTCGTCCAGATGGAGCACTTTTTCGCGCTCGCCTTCCATCAGCTTCGCCACCGGTATACCCGTCCAGCGCGCAACGATGCCAGCGATCTCATCTGCGGTCACGGTGTTGCGGACAAGCTTCACGTCGCCCGCGGACTGCTCGCTGCGCTTTTCGGCTTCGGCAAGTTTGGCTGTGAGTTCGGGCAGTTTACCGTAGCGGAGTTTGGCGGCAACTTCGTACTCATAATTCCTTGACGCCGCTTCGATCTCACCGTTGACCGCGTCGATCTCCTCTTTTATGCTCTTTACGCTGTCAATGTCCTGCTTTTCGGCCTCCCAGTCCGCTTTCATAGCGTTGAATTTGTCCTTGGATTCGGCCAGTTCAGAACGCAGTGCCTCGAGCCGCTCCTGCGAAAGCTTATCCGTTTCTTTCTTAAGCGCGGTCTCTTCGATCTCGAGCTGCATGATCTTTCTGCGCAGGTCGTCAAGCTCCTGAGGCATCGAGTCGATCTCCGTGCGGATCATCGCGCAGGCTTCGTCGACGAGGTCAATTGCTTTATCCGGCAGGAACCGGTCTGTTATGTACCTGTGTGAAAGTGTTGCGGCGGCGACAAGTGCTCCGTCGTGTATTTTTACGCCGTGGAATATCTCGTATTTTTCCTTCAGGCCTCTTAAGATCGATATCGTGTCTTCGACGGTGGGTTCGTCTACCAGCACCTGCTGGAACCTTCGCTCGAGCGCCGCGTCCTTCTCGATGTACTTCCTGTACTCGTCGAGCGTCGTCGCGCCTATGCAGTGAAGTTCGCCCCTCGCAAGCATGGGCTTTAAGAGGTTTCCGGCGTCCATCGCGCCGTCCGTCTTTCCCGCACCGACGATCGTGTGGAGTTCGTCAATAAACAGTATCACGCGGCCTTCCGATTTCCGCACTTCCTCCAGCACCGCTTTGAGCCTTTCCTCAAATTCACCGCGGTACTTCGCCCCGGCGATCAACGCGCCCATGTCGAGCGAGATGATCGTTTTGTTTTTAAGCCCCTCCGGCACGTCGCCGGCAACGATCCTCTGCGCCAGGCCTTCGGCAATAGCCGTCTTGCCCACGCCCGGTTCGCCGATCAGTACGGGGTTGTTTTTCGTCTTACGCGACAGGATGCGGATGACGTTACGGATCTCATTGTCCCTGCCGATCACGGGGTCAAGTTTCTGTGCTCTTGCACGTTCGACCAGATCGGTGCCGTACTTTTTCAGTGCATCGTACGTGCTCTCCGGGTCGTCGCTCGTTATTCGGCCGTTTTTTACGTTTTCAAGCGCTTTTACGAATCCGGAGCGGTCGATTCCGTATTTTTTCAGCAGTTTTGATATGTTTTCCGAGGGCCGCTCGATGATGCCGAGCATAATATGTTCGACGGAAACGTACTCGTCCTTCGCTTTTTCCGCGATCGTCTGGGCGAGCGAGAGCGCCTTATCCGTATCGGGGGCAATATATATTTTATCCGGTTCTCTGCCGCTTCCCGTCACTTTCGGCAAAGCCCTGATCAGGCTGTCGAGCTCGCTAAGCATGCGGTCGTTGTCAACGCCGATCGATTTCAGCAGGCTGCCTATGAGCCCGCCGTCCTGGTCGATCAGCGCGTAAAGCAGGTGTTCCTGGGTTATCTGCTGGTTATCGTTTTCTGTCGCGATGTTCTGCGCCGTTGTCAGCGCCTCCATCGATTTTTTTGTAAATTTATCTGCATTCATTAATTATCCCTCCGTTCATTGCACGTTCATTGTACGTTCATTAAACGTTTATTAAACGCTAATTAAACGTTCATTATAGTATTCCGATCCCCCTGTTCAGGGCGTCAACGTATCTGCGCTCGACTTCTGCGGCTTTGTACGTGCCCGCGAGATATCCTTTGATGAGTTCGTCGAAATTCCGTATGTAGGCCGATATCGCTTCTCCTACGGATTCGTCGCTGTAGTCGCGGTCGGTGCGCAGATGGATGGCCCGGATGAATTTACCGTCGCCTGCCTTGTAATCCGTGGGCTGCTCCGGAAAATATTTGCCAAGGTAGTGCTCTTCAAGGTTCATCCAGAGCCGCAGGAAGCTGTTTACGCCGTTGATAAGGCTGTCCGACTGGGTCCTGAAAATCACCGTAAGTTCGCCGATGGCGCCGCGCGGAATTTTGTACAGTTCCACTTCGTATTTGATCGTGGGGCGGTATTTGTATTCAAGACTGCTCTTCAGGAGCATCGTACCTGCGTTTTCGTCAATGAACGGGACAATGACGCTGTCGCGGTTCATTGCGCTTTCTATGTGCCGGAAGATGTTCCCGATACGTTTTTCGGGCGTTGCCATGGACAAGTATTCGGCGAGTATCTGGTTTATGAGGCTCGACCGGTTCGTCCCGCGTCTGAATGCGAGGCGGTCAACTTCGTTTACGACTTCGTCCATCAGCATCAGGCTGTAAAGGCTTTTTTTCATTTTATCAGGCATCTCCTTTTTGGTGGTCTGTTGGTCTGAAGGAGCTTCGTGCGGAAGCTTCCTTTGTGCTTATTATTATAATACAGGGTGCAAAACTTGTCAAGAATTTTATATAAATTTTTGCACGAGTTTTCGAGGCGGAACGAGGCGGAACGGGGGACAGAGACCCGTTTCGCACGATTCTACTGCCGGTTTACCTGAGCCCGGCTGAGTGAAACGGGTCTCTGTCCCCCGTTCCGTTTTCGGAAAAATCCGGAAATATCCGGAAAAGTCGGAAATATGTTGCTTTTTTTGCGGATTGTTGTAGAATTAGAGTATCGGAACGTATTTCGCAGAACAGCTGCTTTTGACTACTAAAGAAAGGAGAAAACATTATGTACAAAGTAATCGTCTTGATTAATAAGAATATTGATTCAAAATTCTACAGAATACTTCTGAAACGCGAAATAGAACGCACGGAAGTATTCAGTATCATAGCCACATTGACCGATATTGACGAATGCATGTCTATAGCAGCTTGTTCGTTCCCGGACCTGCTCATATTGAGCCCGTCAGAAAGCGAAACAGAATACCGCAGACAGATAGATGCTATTGTCACCTACCGTACCAAACACCCTCTCGGCGGCCTGTCTGACGTCCTTATCTTATCGAACGTCATATCTGAATACGCGGCAAGAAGGCTTTCGGAAGCAAACGTGATGTACCAGTTTATCAGTCATCTGGAGCCGTACCAGATCGCGGATAAACTGATGCGAACATACGAATCGCTCCCGAGACGCATGAAGATCGACGACGAAAAAAGCCGATTTATCGATGACGTAAAAAACATTCTCCTGAAACTCGAAGTTTACCCTTCCTATACAGGATATAAATACGTTCTTGACGCAGTAATGGCTATCAGGTACTCAAACGGAGACCAGCTGCTGATGAAAAATCTCTACCCTGCCATTGCCGATAAATACGGCAGGACCGGGGCGTCGGTAGAACGTGCAATACGGCTCATTTCTTTTGTTGCCTGGAACAGCGGAGGCTGGAAATCATGTTTTCCGAAATTTACAAAAAGACCGACAAATCATGAATTTATCACTGTTTTGACTGAATATTCACAAGCAGGCTGATACCGCCGCTATAAAATTTTACGTAAGTTAAAAGGCCGCAATTCTGCGAAATCGATCCGAAGCCCGGAACGACAAAGTAGCAGAAACGAAGGCCTGACCGGCCCGTTATATACGGAATTACCAGTTATTGGCCGGAACCGCAGCGGGCAGAATAAAAGAGCTTGGATTCAGCTGTTCAGGCGTGTCCAAGCTCTTTTATTATGTCTGGGAAATCAAATAATATAAAAGCGGGAAGCTGCGAACGGCTTCCCGCTTTTATTATGCCTTCAAGCTTTAATTGCTCTTTGGCATCAGAAGGGCACGGCAGGCTTATTCAGCCATTGCCTCTTCATTGACCTTCTTTTTCTTTCTGAGCACGAACAGCCCGGTAAGCGCGATCATTACGATTCCTGCGAATGCAAGCACGTCGTAGTCGCCGGTCTGAGGCGGCTCAGGTTTGATGTAGTCATTGACGATGATGTACTCGTCGTCGCTGATCTTGGTCACGTAGCCCGGTACAGGAATCTCACCAAGCGTGTAAACGATCTCCTTGCCGTCCTTGTACTTGTCAAGATCTTCGAAGGTGAAGGTCCAGTCGTTCAGGCTGGTTACTTCGATGCTTCTGATCTCGACGCCGTCCGCGTACAGCTTAACAGTGATGCTTACAGGTCTGCTCAGTTCAGGATTCGTCTCACCCGTCCAGAGCTTACCGCCGCTGATGTTGATCTTCTCAGGCACGTGCGGGTTGATGATCGAGGTGATAACTCCCTCTTTAGTCATGCTCTCAAGAGTGTACCCTTCGGGAATATCGATCTCTACCCATGTGTAATCGATCTCAACGCCCTTTTCGTACTTAGGCAGGTTCGTAACGGTGTAGGTCCAGCCGTTCTCTTCGTTCAGCGTAACTTCCGTCACTTTCACGTCGCCGTTCATGAGGGCAACGACAAGGTCTTTAGGACGGATGCCGTCCTGGTTGTCATTGTCTTTCCAGATCTTCTTAACGCCTGCTTCGGTAACGTCGTAACTGTTGTTGAACACAAGATCTTCGATCTCGTCGTCACGGACAACGTTCAGTGTTCCGTCGCCATTGTCAGTTACGGTGACAATGATCTCATATTCGGTCTCGTCGTATGTTACCGCGAACAAGTCGCCGGCTTTCTCGATCAGCTTGAACTTGTACTGTCCGACTTCTGCGAGCGTGTATTTGAGATTCTCAAACACTACCGTTCCGTCGGCGTTGTTGACAACGCTCTGGATGAGTTTTCCGCTCTCGTCGTAAAGTTCGAACGTGAATTCTCCGCCTTTGAGCTCGCGTCCGTTGAGGACTTTCCTTGCTTCGAGGCCAATTTCACCGGTCGCATCGTAGGTGTTCACGAATTCAAGATCTTCGATCTCGCCATCGCGGACAACGTTCAGTGTGCCGTCTTCGTTGTCGGTAACTGTGATTATTACAGTATACTCAACTTCAGAGTACGTTACTCCACCGAGGTTTCCGAGTTTTTCAACTACAGTGAACTTGTACGTTCCGACTTCGTCGATCTTACCGTTGCGGATGTATTCAAGATCAGTGAATACGATCTTTCCGTCAGCGTCGTTCTTCACGGTCTCAATGAGGTTTCCGGCTTCGTCATAAAGCTCGAATTCGAATTCTCCTTCTTTGAGCGTACGTCCGTTGAGGATCTTCTTACCCTCAAGGCCGATCTTACCTTTTGCCTCGTATTCGTTCACAAACTCGATATCCTTGATATCATCGCTGCGCACGACTGTTAGCGTTCCGTCTTCGTTATCGGTAACTGTGATTATTACAGTGTACTCGACTTCAGAGTACGTCACACCGCCGAGGGTTCCGAGTTTCTCGACTACGGTGTACTTATGAGTTCCGACTTCGTCGATCTTACCGTTGCGGATGTATTCAAGATCAGTGAATACGATCTTTCCGTCTGCGTCGTTCTTCACGGTCTGGAGGAGATTTCCGGCTTCGTCATAAAGCTCGAATTCGAATTCTCCCTCTTTGAGTGTACGTCCGTTGAGGATCTTCTTACCCTCAAGGCCGATCTTGCCTTTTGCCTCGTATTCGTTCACAAACTCGATATCCTTGATATCGTCGCTGCGAACGACTTTCAATGTTCCGTCTTCGTTATCGGTAACTGTGATTATTACAGTGTACTCAACTTCAGAGTACGTCACACCGCCGAGGTTTCCGAGTTTCTCGACTACGGTGTACTTATGAGTTCCGACTTCGTCGATCTTACCGTTGCGGATGTACTCAAGATCAGTGAATACGATCTTTCCGTTTACGTCGTTCTTCACGGTCTCAAGGAGATTTCCGTCTTCGTCATAAAGCTCGAATTCGAATTCTCCCTCTTTGAGTGTACGTCCGTTGAGGATCTTCTTACCCTCAAGGCCGATCTT
>JAEEGL011009610.1_pt1 | contig 25949 bp, 23 predicted proteins | sample 9134231 | NCBI WGS metagenome assembly JAEEGL01 (sample SAMN16246548, study PRJNA631951) | gut metagenome | biome: gut microbiome; feature: rumen; material: fiber-attached | host: Bos | place: Iran: Karaj | collected 2018-10 | reverse complement strand
TTCTTATCAAGAAGAAGGGGTGAGTTAAATTTGACACACCACTGTGTGAATATTCACACAAGGCAAAACGGCGGATATGAAAACCGCCGTTTTTTCATCACTTTTTCGAAAAATATGTGTATGGGAATCTAGCGACCTCACGAACAAAGTTCCTATGTTTCATCTACACATGAAACATCATCTGCTGTTTCGACGTCAATAGAAGATTTATCCTCAAAAGAGAGCGAACATTCCTCGGTTTCAAGTTCCTCGATGGAGAGCAGTGTTGCTGAATCCTCAATTGAATCATCTTTAGAAGAATCCTCAAAAGAAGAGTCTTCCTTTATTTCATCTTCTGCTCAGGAGGATGAGAATCTTTTTTCTTATGATTATCATGCTCCAGATCAGTTACCAAAGATCTCTATTACCACAAGTGATAATAGCAATGATTTTGCGACCGTTCCTAATCGACTAAACAAATGGGACTATGTCAATGCCAAGATCAGCATCTCAAATTGTGATGAAGACTATCAGTTGACTGATATTGATGCTGGTGTGAAAGTCAGAGGCAATTATACAGCCGATTATTCTAAGAAACCGTTTAGAATCAAGTTTAACAAGAAACAAAAGATGTTAGGTCTCAATGACGACCTGAAAGCGAAGTCCTGGGTACTTTTGGCTGATGTCAAAGACTCCAGCATGCTTCATAATGCCTACTCGTTCTATTTGGGAAATCAACTTCTCGGTCAGCAAGGTCTTTATGCCTCTGATTTTGTTCCTGTCAGCCTAGAAATCAATAACACCTATTGGGGCATGTACCTCCTTTGTGAGCAACAGCAGGTTGGCACTGGACGTATCAATGTCGCGGATGTAGAAGACCTCGATGATGAACAAGGTAATCACTACCAAGGTAATGATATCGGTTATTTCTTTGAATATGATGGATATTATTATATGGAAGGAGATACGGGTGACCCGACGTTTACCATCAACCATCCTAGTAATAATATTCCCACCTTCAAGGGCGGTTATGCTTATTGTGGACAAAACGGATATACCATCAAGTCCACCATTTATGCGGATAGTCAGAAAAACTATCTCCAGAAATATCTGCAGAATCTTTTCAAGATGAGCTATAAAGCCATTGTCAACAAACAGTATTTCGCTTTTGATGCAGATAAACAGAACCTTCTTGCTAGTGGGGCTAAAGATAGTGAGAGTCTTCTTCAGCAGTATGTTGATATCAATTCTCTGGTGGATACTTATATCATTCAGGAAATCTCTTGTGATCCCGATATCGGTTGGTCTTCTTTCTACATGAGTGTGGATATGTCTGCCACCGGCAATCAGAAGCTGACTTTCCAGGCTCCATGGGATTATGATTCTGCTTATGGTATCAAGAATGGTGTTGTCAATGATGGCTTAGGTTATTATGCAGCAAAGGGTGGAAATCCATGGTTGACTCTATTTATGAACGCATCCTGGTTCAGAGACAAAGTGAAAAGCCGTTGGAAAGAAATGGTGAATCAAGGTGTTCTTCAGGAAGGCTTCCAACTGTTAGAGGATTACGCTAGTAAATACGTGGATGAGTATAGCAACAACTTTACCAAATGGCCGAATTCCATCTCTTGGTCTAGTGAGGCACAAGGTGAATTAACCAATACCATCAAGGGTTATACGACTCAAAAGCAATGTGAGACATATATGTATAACTGGCTCCACACCCGTTTGAATTACTTGACCAAGGAATTCTATAAGGAAATGGATGTCATCACTAATGAAGACATCAATTAAGTAGACGAAAGTAGAATAAAACAATCCAATAAAAATGGCATTTTTCTTTGAAATGCCATTTTCTCGTTATAGAATAAAAATATGATCAAGATAGCGATTGTCGAAGATGAAATCAAGGAACAGGAAAACCTGCTTGCTTGTCTAAAAGAACTTCAGCAACAGGAAATGGTGTCTTTTGAGACACAGACTTTTTCTAATGCAAGTTCATTTTTAGAGGCGTATCGTCATAATTTTGATATTGTCTTTTTCGATATTGAGATGGGTGGTCTTAACGGCATGGATGCCGCAAAAGAACTTCGCCAGTTAGATAAATCTGTCATCATTATCTTTGTTACCAATCTTGCTCAGATGGCGGTCAAAGGTTATGAAGTGGAAGCCCTCGACTTCATTGTCAAACCGATTGAGAAAGCAACGTTCTTATTGAAGATGAAGAGAGTGTTAAACCGCACTTCATCCAAATTGGAAGAATCTCTCAACATTCAGGAAAAAGATGGTGATTTCAGAGTGATTCATACCAAAGACATCTATTATGTGGAGACTTCTGGTCACTATGTGATTTATCACACCAGCGATGGTGATGTCATGGAATATAACACCCTAAAGGCAGTCGAAAAGAAGATTCATCAGGATAAGATCTTTGTTCGCTGCAATCGCTGTTATCTTGTCAATTTGCAGTATCTCGATGGGGTCAAGAAGGAAAATGCCATCATTCATGGTACTCCATTATTGATTTCTCGCCCTCAGAGAAAACAGTTTTTAGAAGATGTCTCAGCCTTCTTGGGAGGACAATAGATTTATGGATACTGGTTTATTGCTCTGCATGGGAGAACTTGTTGTCGGTGAGGAACTCTTCTTGTTTTCCTGCCCAAAGAGAAAAGGTTTTGTCTATCGCATCATCATTTCTCTCATCGTGTTATTTTTGGCAAGTGCCTTTTATCCGATGCCATTAGAAATCAAATATACCTGGTGGTATTCGCTTTTGCGTTTTTTATGTCTTTTCCTTGTCAGTCTTGCTGCCAATTATTTTATCTATGATATTTCTTTTTCTGCAGTGCTATCTTTATCTGGTGCCGGTTATGCCTTACAACATTTAGCTTATCAGATCACTAGTGCAATTGCTTTAACGGGATTGCTTCAGGGCGCTGGGGAAAACAGAAGAATGATTCTAGAAGGAATCTTTTTCCCCTTTGTCTATGCCTTTGGCTATTTTGTCTTTGCTCGTTCTGGAAGAAAAGAGTTCCAATACAAGAACGTGGATTACCGCTTTGACATGTTGACTCTGATGATCTTAGCTATCTGTCTTGGCTTATCAAGACTGACCCGTAGTTCTACAGATGAGAAGGTCATTTTATCTACTTCTTTTTATTCCATCACGTGTTGTATTCTTGCTTTGATTATTCAGTTCTCTTTGCGCCGCAATATGAAATTGAGAGAAGAAAATGTGGCCATCAGAAGAATGTGGGAAGAAGATAAGAAACATTATGAAATCTCTAAGGAGAACATGGAACTGATCAGCATCAAGGCCCACGATTTGAAACATAAGATTCTTTCTTATTCTTCTAGTCTTCCAGAAGAAGAACTCGCCCAGATGAAAAAGACCATCGATGAATATGATAATTTCTTCCATACAGGCAATGATGCTATCGACGTCATTCTCAGTGAAAAGGGAATGCGTTGTGAAAAAGAAAAGATTGCTCTAACCTTCCTAGGCGATGGCAAAATCCTTTCTTTCATGAATGCGATGGATATCTATTCTTTATTAGGAAACGCCATCGATAACTCCATTGAGGCGCTGAAACATGTTGAGGAAGTGGAAAAAAGAATTATCTCCATCAACTTGGAAAACAAAGGTGATATTACCAATCTCACCATTCGAAACTACTTTGATGGGGAGTTGCAGTTAGACGAAGATGGCTTGCCATTTACCAGTAAGCAATATGAAAAAGGGTATCATGGCTATGGTATGAAATCCATGCGATTGATCGCCCGGAAATACAGTGGCAACCTAAGTATTCGAATTTCTGGAAACATTTTTGTTGTCAATATTTATCTGATGCGATGACGCCTTGAGAGTGCAGTTCATTCTTTAAAAATGACAGTTCACTCTAAAAAGGCGTTTTTTGTTTTTCTTCTTTTTTATAATGCAATCGCTTTCATATAGGAAAGGAGAAAGTTATGGAAAGAATCAAAGAATTTTTCCAAAAGAGGAACTACGGATTCTATGTCTCGTTGGTCAGCATGGTGTTATCTGTGATTGCAGCTATTGTGTATGCCGTCAATTATCACAACTACACCAACTTCATGTCCTGGGCTGGTTTCGCGATGTTCTTCGCCGGTCTAGTCGTCAGCTGTCTTTTATTCGTCTTACGCCAGGATGCATGGGCTCCACTTGGCTTATTTGCTGGCAATCTCTTAGGTCTTCTTCTCTACGTCCGTCACATCTATTCTTATGTTCAGGTCGTTGTTGCTGGTGTCGATATCTCGACCTTCTCTAGCAACTTCATCTTGTCCACCACCTTTATCTCCATCAGTTTTGTTGTCAGTATCGTCGCTTGTTTCTTACCACAAGTCAAAGTCCAACAGGAGGCCACTAAGTAATGAAAACGACATTAAAGAGAAATCTCCAGAAAGGTGCATTAGTCCTTTCTAGCACCCTCTTGGGTTTGATTGTTGTCACCAAGCAGATTACCTGGGATAATGCGGATTCCATCACCGGTATCTTACGTCAGGAAAATGCTAAGGTCATTCATCATGAAGTTGAAAATGAAGACCCACTTCATTTCAAGTCTGATTTCAAATCCATCAAAGAAGTTGCCTATAACGGCTTGAAGACTGAAATTGAAGAAGTAGAAGAAGGTGCTGTTTTATTAAAGAACGAAAATCATGCTCTTCCACTTGCCAAGGGTAGCAATGTTTCTCTCTTTGGCGGTGCTAGCGCTTATCCACTTTATGGTGCATCTGGTTCTGGTGGTATCAACACCGCTGAAGCCTTAGATTTCTATCAGGCTTTTGAAGGCTATCATTATGAAGAAGATATGCCAAAGGCTGATGGTGTCAAGAAGGGCGATGCCTATCTTAACGTCAACAAGACTTTATACGATTATTACAAAGAAAAATGCAAAGAACCTGCCAAGGATTGGTCTGGTAAGGTTGTTGGTGAAGATAACCCATATTCTGCCTTAGCTTCCATCTCTCAGGTCAGAGTTGGTGAAGTTCCGTGGACGGAAGTCAACAACGCTGCTAACACTGGCGATTTGACTGCTTATGGTGATGCTGCTATCTTTGTCATCCGTCGTAACGGTGGTGAAGGTTTTGATTTACCAGCTACCTCTGGCGAAAACGAACAATACGGTAACGTTGGCGATAAGCAAGCCAGTGTCAACGATTCCACCAATGGCGATTACTTACAGCTTTCTGAAAGTGAAAAGAGCGTTCTTCGCGGTCTTAAGGCCTTAAAGGATGCTGGTACCATCAAGAAGATCGTCTTTGTCATGAACACACCAAACCCAGTTCAGTGTGATTTCATGAATGATGCTCAATATGGTATTGATGCTGCTTTGATGACTGGTTCTATTGGCGAAGTCGGTTCCATTGCTGTTGCTAGACTTCTTACTGGTGAAGCCAACTTCTCCGGCGGTTTGTCTCAGACCTTATGGTATGACAACCTCATGAACCCAACCAACACCAACTTCACTGATCAGAACTATTTCTTCACTTATGAAAACTTTGCCGAGTTTGGTTTCACGGATTATTCCAAGGCCAACTCTCAGCAGTCCAGTATGACCACCTATCAGGTCTATCAGGAAGGTATGTATTTAGGTTATAAGTACACCGAAACCAGATACGAAGACTATGTCACTAATAAGGGTAACGCTGGCGATTATCAGTACAACAAGGTTGTCGCCTATCCATTTGGTTATGGTGAATCCTATACTGACTTTGCTTTCTCTGATTTGAGTGTCAAGGAAGCCGGTAAGAATAAGATTGAACTTTCTGTCAAGGTTACAAACACCGGTAATGTTGCTGGTAAGACTCCAGTTCAGGTCTATGTTTCTAAACCATACGAGAACTATGCCAAAGAAAACAAAATTCAGGTTCCATCTGTTGAACTTGTTGACTTCGGTAAGACTGCTACCTTAGCTGCCGGTGCTAATGAAACTGTCAAGATCACTTTGGACAAGAAGTACTTTGCTACTTATGATACTTTCAAGGCCAAAACTTATGTCATCATGGATGGTGATTATCATATCACTGTTGGTAATGGTGCTCATGAAGCCATGAACAACATCTTAGCCAAGAAGGGTTATAAGCCATCTAACACCAACAACAGAATGGATGCTGAAGGTAACGCCAACATGGTCTCCACGATGCATTTTGGTTTTGATGATGATACCTTCTCTATCTCCACTGCCACTGGTAAGCCGATCACCAACCAGTTTACTGAAGCTGATATCAACACTTATTCTGGTAGAGGTGATAACTCTGTCACTTATTATGATAGAGCTGACTGGACTGGTACTGTTAAACTTTCCACCAGAAAAGAAGACGGCACATTAGTCAAGCCACATGCCACTTTAAAGATGACTCAGCAGATGGCTGACGAATTAAGAAATCAGTATGACGCCGATAAGATTATTCTTCCAGATAATGAAGAATATCCAACTTATGGTGCCCAGAATAACCTTTCCTTACTTTCCTTAAAGGATGAATCCTTCAACTCTCCATTATGGGAACAGTTGCTCGATCAGCTCACCTGGGACGAAACTGTCGACCTCTTAAGCAACGGTAGACACAAGACCCAGTACATCGCTTCTGTTGTCAAACCAGCTACCGGCGATGAAAATGGTCCAAACGGTTATAACAATGTTTACGAACATGCCTCTCAGGGTAGCCGTTTTGCTGGTCCGACCAACCCATATTCTGAATTTGTCGAGGATCCAGATATCAAGCCAGCCGATGCTCCTCGTGGCAGTGTCTGGTATTCTACTACCGGTTGGGCTAGCAATGGTGTCTTGGCTTCTTCCTTCAACAAGGATTTGGCTGCCAAGGTCGGTGAACAAATTGGTGAAGAAGGCTTATGGTCTGGTCACGCTGGTTTACTTGGTTCTGGTTTCAACATCCAGAGAACCAACTATTCTGGTCGTAATGCTGAATACTTCTCTGAAGATGCTATGCTCACTGGTCTTATCGGTGCTCCAAAGACCAAGGCTATCGAATCTAATGGTGTCCATTGCTTCGTCAAGCACTTCGCTTTGAACGAATCTGAGACGGGTCGTCATGGTGTCCAGGAATGGATTTCCGAACAGGCTTTAAGAGAAAATTATTTCAGAGCCTTTGAAATTGTTTTCGAAGAAGGTAAGGCATTTAACGTCATGACTGCCTTCAACCGTATCGGTACTACTGCTGTTGCCAACTCTGTCAAGATTGCCAATATCTTGAGAAATGAATTCGGTATGCCAGGTATCATTGAAACTGACTATGCTGGCGATATGACCGGCGGTTCTTGTGAACCATATGTCAGCCGTATTGTCAACGTCTATACCGGTGCTAGTGAATTGAACGAAACCAACTATGGTGTTGATGCTACTGACTACACTGGTGGCACTCACACCTATGCTGATTATGCTCCAGGAACTGGTAAGATCCACTCTGGTAAGCTTGCCAAGGCTATGAGAAGTGCTGCGAAGTCTATCTTATATGCTGCCTTGACTAGTGAAGCCATCAATGGTTATACCACTGCTGATGAAATCATTCGTATCACTCCACCATGGCAGGTTCTTGTCATCACTGGTGAAGTTAGCTTGAGCGTCTTATTTGCTGCTAGCTGTGGCTGGGTCCTTGTCGATCTTGTCTTGCCATTCTTCCGCAAGAAGAAAAACGCCTAATACTAGGCTTAGTTGATAAAAAGATATCCCTTCTGGAAATCCAGAAGGGATATTTTAAACTAAGGATTTGCTGATGATGACTCCGGTTAGTCCATCTTGGTTGACAATGAGTTTGACGTTTTTAGCAGTGATGCTACCGGCGACAATCGCAGCGCCGAGAAGACCAAAGGCTGACCCTTTGCTGCAGTTGACGATAGTCTTGCAGATATCGATATTTGTCATGCTGACAAGAATGTCATTGTCTTCTTTCCACATCTTCAACTCGACGCCCTCATCATTGATTGCTTTCTGAATGTCGGAAACAACCTGATCGGATAAGATGTAATTGACAATGCCAAAATTAGAACTTAGCAAGTTGACTTTTATCTCTGTGATTCTCAAGACTAAGGTTGTTTCATCATAAGTCAGTTTGGCTTTTACTTTAGCACAGGACTTATAGAACAAGAAAAAGAAAGGCGCTTGGATATCGATGGTATCATCTTCGTTGATACTTAGATAGATGGAGTGAAGATTCACCATGGGGATTTCAATCTCTTTGACGATGGTGGCAAGAAGGTTATTCAGATCATGCTCATCAAAGAGGTATTCAAAATCTTCATCAATACCAGTTTCCTTCAATGATTTTTCGGCTTTGTAAGAAAGGAAGTCGCTTGTGGACATGTCTTCTACTTCAGTGATGTAGTCTGGTGTATTATCCGTAAAATCGACAATCAGAACACCTACGCTAGTAAAGATAAGCGCGAATATGATTCCGATGATGAGAAATAATTTTCTTATGGGATGTTTCTTTTTCATGAGAACTATTATAGTTTATTCTTTAGAATAAAGTACAAAAAATTAATGTCGACATTTGTTTTATTGACTACACTTTTTGAGCTTTTTATAAAAAAATCTGCTTAAAAGCGAAAAAAACGCTATAATGAAAATATGAATATCAAAGTTGCCATAGTTGAAGATAATCAAGAATCCAGCCAGCTTCTTTCCGAGATGCTCAACCGTTATTCTGCGGAAACTGACATCAGTTTTGAAATTACAACCCATGCTGATGGCATGGTCTTTATCAACACATTCCGCTCACAGTATGACTTGGTATTCCTAGATATCGAAATGCCATTCATGAACGGTATGGATGCCGCTAAGGAATTAAGAAAAGTCGATAAGGATACCTTGCTTGTCTTTGTGACCAACCTGGCTCAGTTTGCTGTCGATGGATATGAAGTTCAGGCGTTTGACTTTATCATCAAACCGGTGAAGTATGCTAACTTCAAGATGAAATTAGCTCGTATCATCAATGAACTACAACACCGCAAACAAGAAGGTTCCATCCTCCTTCAGACAAGAACCATGACAAGAAAGATTCCCACTTCGGAAATCTTATATTTGGCTGTGCAGGATCATGATGTCGTCTTCCATCTAGTAGATGAGAAAATCACCATCCGTTCTTCTTTGTCCGCCTGGGAAGAAAAACTGGAGCCATATCATTTTGTTCGTTGCAATTCCTATAGCTTAGTCAATCTGAAACATGTCACTAGCATTCAGGGTGATGAATTAAGACTCCATCAGGAGACACTAAGATTTTCTAGAAACAAGCGCACTCAGTTTTTGAATGCCTTTGCCCAATATATCGGTGGCACGAAATGATTGTCTTTGATTACATCAGCACCTTGGTAATGGCAAGTGAGATCTTTGTTGCGGAACTGCTTTTCTTGTGGAAAGCACCTCGCCGCAACTCTTTCTATGTGCGACTGATTTCAGCCTACGTGTTGATGATGGCTATCACTTTTGAGATTCAGCTTGTCTATACTTTGTTTTCTGGACATGGGGTCAGCTATGGTCAACCGGTAAGTGGAGATATCTCGCTTTTTAAGTTCATCTTCTATCTGGTGATCTTTATTGAATCCATCGCCTGCATGTTTATCATATTCAAAGTTTCCTTGTTTACGGTTTTGATGTATTGTGCTGGCGGTTATGCAAGTCAACATATCGCTTCAAATATCTCCTATCTTGTTCCCTATATCCCAGGACTAGGAAAGGTCTATTCCTATGTCTGGTTCCAGGTCTTGATAGAGATACTGATTACTTCCATTGTCTATCTTGTCGCATATTATCTATTCATCTACAAGCGAACCATCATTCCTGGTAAAGCCGAGAAAATGAAGAAGAGAATTTTCTTTTCTTTGTTTGTCATCTTTGTCTGTATCGGTCTTAGCCGATTGACCAGAGACAACCAGGACCGCAACTTCATCTCCGTGATTGCCGAGTCTTTGTATGCCATCATTTCCAATGTCTTTGTCTTGTTCTTCCTTAACACGCTCAATCGCAATGACGTCATGGAGGAAAAGGTGGATATCATGGAAGAGATGTTGCATCGTGAAAAGCAACAATATCTCCAGTCCAAGGAAAATATTGAGCTGATCAACATCAAGGTTCATGACCTGAAGCATCAAATCAAAAGACTGAGACAGGATAACAGCGATGAGAACTTCCAGGAAGTGGAGCGTGCCTTGAGAATCTATGACTCTCATTACAAAACTGGCAATGACGCTTTAGATGTCATTCTTACCGACCGTTCCTTACAATGCGAGAAAAACAAGATTACTCTCACCTGTGCCTGTAACGGCAAGGATCTTGACTTCATGGAAGAATCCGATATTTATTCCCTGTTTGGCAATGCGTTATCGAATGCCATTGAATCTGTCTCGGAAATTCAGGATGAGGAAAAACGTTGTATCTCGTTAAATGTCCGTTCTGAAAAAGGGATGTTATCCATCCACGTCGAAAACTACTACCAGGGAAATATCGAGTTTGAAAATGGTCTACCTAAGACCAAAAGAGATCAAGCCTGGCATGGTTTTGGTATGAAATCCATGGCGCTGATTGCCTCAAAATATAGCGGTTCATTGACCACGACTGCCATCGGCGATATTTTCTATCTCGATGTTATCTTACCGGTACAAATTGCTTCCTAAAGCCTTCATGACGTCGCTTCAACAACAACTTACGACACATTTCTTGTCAGATGAAAGCCCTAACACATAAAATTGCCATGCAACAAGCGTAAGGGGGAAAACACATGAAAAACAAAGGCTTGTGGCGTGGTTTGACGTTTGTTTCAGCCATGCTGTTATCTGTTGGTATTACCACAGGTATGACTTTGGAAAACTTCAAAGGTCAGATTGACTCTGCTTTAGGCACGCAATCTTCCAAGATGGTCTCCGAAGATGACGGTTCCTTGTGGAAGACTTTCGTTCCACCGGAAGAAGTGATGACATCTGGTAAGGTCGACACCCAGAAATTGATCAAGAAATTCATCAAGTATGGACGTCGTCAGGCTAGTGGTGGTGCTGTTTTATTAAAGAACAACAACAATGTCTTACCACTCGCTTCTGGTTCCAAGGTTACTCTCCTTGGTGTCAGATCTCACAAGTTGATTCAGGGTGCTGATATGGGTATGCCAATTGAAGGTCCAATCGTCACCTTAGAAGATGCGTTAAACAAAGACGTTACCAGAACCAATTTCAATGATATCCACAACTCTGCTTCCACTACCGGTGGCGGATGGGGTGGCGGTGTTGCTAAACCAAAGGCTTTCTCTGGTTTATCTGATTATGATTTCAAGGATGTCGGTGGCGAGGGTGCCGGTTATGAACTCAACCCTGAAACCATCGCTGCTTATCATAGCCTTGAAGAAACGTTAGGCGTTACCAACAAGGGTCCAAGAAAGAATCCATTTGATCCACATGAACCTTCTATTGAACAGTTGAATGCTGCCAATATCAATTTTGAAAGTTCCTTTGCCAACTATAATGATGCTGCCATTGTTGTCGTTGGTAGACCTAGTGGTGAATCCACTGACTATTTACCAGGTTCTGTTGCTAACGATTTAGGCTTTAGTGAACCATTACAGCTCACTCAGAATGAAAAAGACATCATTGCTAAGGCCAAAGCCAATTTCAGCAAGGTCATTGTCTTGGTCAACACCTCTTCCCAGATGGAACTTGGTGAATTAGCCTCCGATGATCAAATCGACTCTATCTTATGGGTTGGTCAGCCAGGTAACTATGGTACCTTAGGTATCGCTGATATCCTCTCTGGTAAGGTTGCTCCTTCCGGCGGTTTATCTGACACATATGCTACCAGCAACTTATCTGCTCCAGCTATGATGAATATGGGTGATTTCACCTTCAGCAACAAGGATATGATCACCAGAAGAAATTCCACCAAATATACGGTTGAAGCTGAATCCATCTACACTGGTTACAAATACTATGAAACCAGATACGATGATATCGTCAACAACAGAGGTAATGCTTCCTCTAGCAAGGGTGCTACTCAAGGAGAAAGCAATTGGGATTACAACAAGGAAGTCACTTGGGGCTTTGGCTATGGCTTAAACTATGGCAAGGGCTTCAAGCAGGAATTTGTTGGTGAACCAACTATCGTCCATAAGGGCCATGAATTCAAGATGCAGTTCAAGGTCAAGGTTACCAACCTCGATGACAAGATCACCGGTAAGAGCAATATCCAGATCTATGGTCAGGCTCCATATAAGGCTAATGGTGTTGAAAAAGCTGCTATCCAGCTTCTCAACTATGGCAAGACTCACGATATTGAGCCAGGCAAGTCCGAGACTGTCACCATCGATGTCGATTTGCAGAACATCGCTTCCTATGACATGAGCCATGATAATGGCAATGGTACATTTGGTACCTGGATCTTAGATGATGGTCACTATGCCTTTGCTTTAGGTAATGGTGCTCATGATGCCTTAAATAACGTCTTAGCCTCTCAGGGTAAGACCACCTCTAACGGCATGGATTATAACGGCGACGCTAGCAAAGTCTTCACTTATGAATATGACTATGCTGCTGGTGATGTCGATGATGTCACCTTCTCCGTTTCTAAGACCAACACCAAGGTCTCTAACCATCTTGAATATGCCGATTTCAACTACTACAAGGAAAATGCTGTCACGGAATTATCCAGATTTGACTGGGATCGCACTTATCCAATCAGTTATGTCGATTTAGAAGCTCCAGCTAGCTTGATCGATCATCTCAATGGTAAGTACTACACGGTCAGCACGACTGATGATACTTCTTCTGTCATTTGGGATTCCAAAGAGACAGAATACACCATCTCTGATATGAAGCTTGCTGATTATAACGATCCAAGATGGAACGATTTACTCGATCAGTTATCCATGGAAGAAGCGATGGGCGTTGTCGCCTGTGGTGGTAACCAGTTCAGAGCCATGGAATCTGTTGGTTTTGTCAAAGGTAACTATTCTGAAAACTCCGGTAACGGTGTTGCCTTAGCCATCAAGAACTCCACTGTCACTGCTGATTGGGCTGTTCCAACCGATGATAACAATGCTGAATATCCACTCGAAGTTTTCGCTTGCGGTCCAATGGTCGCCAGCTCCTTCGATCCAGATTTACAGTTTGAACTTGGTGAGGTTGTCGGTTTACAGGCTGCTATTGTCGGTTTACCAATCCTCTGGGGTCCAGGTTTGAACACCCACCGTACTGCTTACAATGGTAGAAACGGTGACTACTATACTGAAGATGCTGTCTTATGCGGTACCACTGGTATGGAATTCTCCATCGGTGCCTTGAAGTATGGTTTAATTGCTGCTCCTAAGCATTTTGCCTTCAACGATCAGGAAACCAATCGTAATGGTCTTGCTCCATTCATGACCGAACAGAGAGCCAGAGAAACTGAACTCCGCGCTTTCCAGATTGCTGTTGAAGCAACCAAGTATGATACGCCTGAACATGATGCCTCTATGTTAGGTCTCATGACCTCCTTCTCCAAGATTGGTGGTGTTGAATGTACTGCCAGCCGTGGTTTACTTACCGATATCTGCCGTAACGAATGGGGCTTCAGAGGCTATGCTGTCAGTGATATTCGTGATGACTTCGATCTCTTCTCTTGTGTCGTCAATGCTGGTTTGACCGGCTATGATGTCCGTATCGGTTATTCCGATTCTGGTTTTGAAAACTATCAGTCTGTCGCTGATGGTGTCAAGCCAAGTGCTGATCTCTATAAGAATGATCTCAACCTCCAGAAACAGTTGAAGGTCGCTGCCAAGAACGTTTTGTTCGCTTTCTCTCAGTCCAACATGATGAATGCTGTCAACAAGTCTTCTCACGCCGAGTGGAATATGACCTGGTGGAGAGGTGTCTACATGGCCATTGACATTGTTGCCGGTGTTGCTTTAGCAGCATGTCTCACACTCTACATCCTTGCTGCTCGTACTCAGGAGGGTGAATAATTATGACTTTCTTAAAGAAATTAAGCCTTGCTAATATCTTATATTGTGTCGCTGGTCTATTAGGTCTTCTTGGCATGATCTTTACCATCGTCACCAATTCCGTTCAGGCAAATGACCTTGGCTCTTCCGCCGGTCTTGGCCTTACCATCTCTGTTCTTGCCATGCTGGCTGGTGTTGCTGGTTTTGTTGTCAGCTTCAAGTTTGCTAAGACCTTCTGGATGCCAGTTGTCTTACTTGTCGCTCTTGCTGGTTTTGGTTTCATGTTTGGCTTCATCATCTTAAACAGAGTTGAATTGATTTCTTCCTTGTTTACTTGGGATAGCCATAATAGCCTTGGCTGGACTGCCTTTAGCACTTCTATTGTTGCTCTTGTCTTTTATGCTTTGGCTTCTATCATTATCACTGTCGGTATGTTCTTACGTCAGGATAAGAAGGAACAGAACTAATCATTAGAACTGAAATATGCCTTGAGGGTTCTCCTCAAGGCATATTTTTAAATTCTTTATTTCATTAATCAAGATAGTCAGCAAGCAAAGTTTCGACTTCTGTGACCGATAATAAGGCACCGGAATGAATCTTGGTGATCAAACCAGATGCATCGACGATGACAGTGGTGGGATAACTGTTGATACCAAAAGAAGCAATGATGTTGGTGTTGGGCAAACTGGCAAGGTCGAAAGATAAACTGTTCTGCTGTTTGAAGCTGGCAACGGCATCGACGTCATCTGCATCAGAAACAGCATAGATACCGATGTTGTCGTGAGCTTGGAAGAACTGCTCGAAGTATGGCATTTCTCTGACACACCATCCACACCAAGTTCCCCAGAAATTGAGGATAACAGCATCTTTATCTTCCATGATTTCAGAAAGGGCGGTGCTTTCCGATTTGGTGAGGTTATTATCTTTCCAGGCGCGATTGGCGTAGAAGTCACAAAGAACATCGCCTACCTTGTAACGGGTGGAGGTGGTGTATTCGGTGAATTCTCTTAATTCTGACTGGGCGACAAAGGTTTGATTAGCTTTGGCTTTATCAAAGGCTAATGGAGATTCCCAGTGATAACCTGCAGGAAGATTGGAGACACTGAGCTGATAATCTGCGGTGGGTAGATCTTCAAAGGTAACACTTCCTCTGATACCGGTAGTCAGAATTTCATCATATCCTTCGCCGGTGAGACGAACGGACAATCCTTTCATGCCTTTTTCTAATTTGTTGACGAAGGTTAATTTATAGGTGGTAAAATCTGGTAAGTTTTCTTCTTCGGCAGTAGAGACTATGGTGGAACTTTCTTCTGTCACTGTGGTGGTATCTGAAGTGGTGGTGCTATCAGCAATCGAAGAAGTATCTAATGTATTGCATCCGACAAGGAATAATGTAGATAAGACGGCTAAGCTTTTGAATAACGTTTTTTGCATAAGTGTAACCCCCTGATTTTGTTTTGTGTTCATTTTATTTCCATATGAATAAATGTTAATATACGAATAGTTTTTTGCCAAAATATTTTTTAAAAGGGGATTTTTCTCTTTTTGACTTTTCATTTCATCTCTTTTTTTGACTATCCTGTACTTTGACTAGGTGTTTTATCTTTTCTTTGTTTGTTCTATGGATTTTCATGCTATTTTTAAGGTTAAAGTTAAGAAATGATTAGAAAAAATCGGATTCGATTCTAGGTTTGAACTAAAGAAGAAAAAAATATCATACTTTTGAAAACGCTATCATAAATATTTTTCGGGGTGGAAAATCAGGTCTGGAATTCCATAGTTTAAATCTTATTTCAATCTTTCTTAGGCTTTGAGGTTTCCTTAGCCTATCTTAAGGAGTTTTCGTTTTGAAATATTGGCAATAGTCTTCTTTTTCTTCCTGTTACAAAAATTTGAAAGTTGAAACACTATCTTATAAAATGAGCGTGTTGATAATTCACTTTTGGAAATGGAAAACACGAAGAAGAAATTACCTTTATCATGGCTTTTGAAACTTGCCACAACAATCTTATGTGTTGTTGCAGGCCTTGTTTTGATTGGTGTTTTAGGTGATATCTATTTTACCGGAGAAGAAAGTGGACTAAGTCATGTCTATTCCTATGAGACTGTTGCTGCTCGTGGTGGATTAATCATTACTTCATTAGTCATCTTGGTTATTTCTTTTATCACATCCTTCGTACTTCATTTTGTCTTCAAGGATAAAGAAAAAAGAAAAGCAAAAAGAGATATCTATCATCAGTATCAGATTATGAAATCCAAGAAGGACTTATCTTTGTTAGAGGATAAAAATCAAGTTTTGTTTCAGAAGAATGAAAAGACCTTGCTTATCATTAACATCATTGCTGTTATTCTTTCTGCTTTACTTTTGATTTTTCCATTATCTTATCTTTTCAATGGTAAGAACTTTGATGCCCATGGAGATCTTCTTTTACAGGCGATTGCTCTTGGGATTCATGTTCTTCCCTTCCTTTTTGTCATATATGTCCTTTGGATTATTGCTCTTAGTTATAAAGAGAGAGTCATGGATTCTACCATTTCTCTTTTAGCAAAACTGAAGATGAAAGATGAGGTGGAAGTAAATAAGGATAACACCTTGGTGATCAACATCATCCGTGGAGTCATTTTTCTTACCGCGATTAGTTTTATCATCATCGGTGCCCTTTCTGGTGAAGTAAGTGAAGTTTTAAATAAGGCAATCAACATCTGCACTGAGTGCATTGGACTTGGATAATATGCAAAACGTGTTTTCTAAAGCGTGGTTATGGATAAAAAACCACATCCCCAATCGTCGACGTATCGTGCAGGTATTTGCTGCTCTTCTTTACAATGCCAATTTAAAAGGTTATATCACTGGCAATATCTATAAGGGTGCAAGTAAGGCAATCTGTGTTCCAGGTATGAACTGTTATTCCTGTCCTGGTGCGATTGGTGCTTGTCCACTTGGTTCCTTACAGAATGCCTTATCAGGAGCAAATCATTCCACAGCCTTCTATGTCCTTGGTATTCTCCTTCTTTATGGATTGATTTTTGGAAGAACTATATGTGGCTGGCTTTGTCCTTTTGGTCTTCTTCAGGATCTGCTATTTAAGATCAAGACGTTTAAGATCACCAAAAGCAAATTCACGTATGCCTTATCCTATCTGAAATATGTTCTCCTCGTTGTCTTAGTCATCATTCTTCCTTTGATTTATGGCTATCAGAACATCGCTGTTCCGGCTTTCTGCAAATACATCTGTCCTGCTGGCACTTTTGGTGGTGCCTATGGGCTTCTTCTCAATCCGAATAATGAAAGTCTTCTTGAGATGCTAGGTGCTTTATTTACCTGGAAATCCATGGTTATGGTCTTCTTTTTGGTGATGTCGGTTTTGATGTTTAGACCATTTTGTCGTTTTATCTGTCCGCTTGGCGCAATCTATTCTTTCTTCAACAAGCTGAATCTTGTCGGTATTGGTGTTGATGAGAAGAAGTGCACCAAGTGTGGCATCTGCGTCAAGCAGTGCAATATGGATGTCAAAGAAGTGGGTGATCATGAATGTATCCAGTGTGGTAAATGTATTCCCTCTTGTCCAGTCAAGGCCATTCATTTTAAAGGTCCTTTAGCCTATATCTTCCCTGGCTATCATAAAGAAAATTTAGAAGATAGTAAGACTCTTTCTACCATGGAAGGAGAAAAACATGAATAAGAAAAATTTGACTTGGCCCATCCTTTATTCTTTGATGGGTGTCACCCTTCTTGGTTCATGGATCTACTTCAATTTCTTTTCTGGTGAGAAGAAACCGGTAGAAGTAAGTGAGAATAAGGTCAATGGTAAATCCACGAACGAATTTACCTTTACTTCCTTCCACCATGAAGAGATTGTCTATTCTCCTGCTTTACAGGATGAAAAAGACCGTTCTTCCTTCCTTGTCTTTTTAGATGATGCGGATGATGCATTGATCGAAAGTCTTTCGCAGACAAAAAAGAAAAATGAAACCTGTGATTTCTTTGTTATCTTTCCCTATCAGAAGATGACAAGTCTGATGCAGAAGGTCAATGTGGATTATCAAGACTATGATATCCAGTTTGGCTATGATGATATCTCTAATGCTGCAATTCAGAGTTTCTTATCTTCAGAAGAAGTGGAATATCCTTATTGCGCTTATATCGATCAGGATAGCAATATCATTTCTACCAGTAAAGATGTTTCTAGGACGTTAAACCTGGTCAAAAAGAAATCAACCGGCTTAACAAATCCAAAACAAGGAGTTGAGAATCATTATCTTCCTGAGGATAGTTTCTATCAGTATCTCTCTCATGATACGTTTAATATCAGAGAAAGTTTAGGCAAAGTAACCTTCATCAATTTCTGGGGGACTTGGTGTGGACCTTGTGTCAAAGAGATGCCTCACTTCAATCAGCTGAGGATGAAATATGATGTCAATGTCATCGCCATTCATTCTTCTGAATCGGAAACGGATCAAACAAAAGATACTTCTGATGCATTTAAAGAAGAAGTCGAATCATTTATTCATGATCATGTCGATGATTATAATCCAAGCAAGGTCTGGGAAGATTATCAGTTCACTTTCCTACAGGATAAGAACGGTTCTTCTTCCTTCTATTCCAGATTAGGTGGAACAAGTGTCTATCCTATGACCTTTGTTCTTGATGATAGCAACATCATCAGAAGAGTCCATTCAGGTAGTGTCAGCTTTGATCTTCTTGAACAGGATTATCTCAGTTATAAGTAAAATCTTAAATATATAAATCGGAGGAAAAATATGAAAAAATTATTTTTGTTCACAACCTTTTTATCTCTTCTTTCTTTAACCGCCTGCAATAGCAGAGACACAAGCAGTGCTACTTCTTCAAGTCCAGAGAAAGAAAGTTCTATCTCTGTTTCTGAGGAAGAAGAAAGTACCATTGGAGAATCCTCAAGAAGTCAGATGTATAGCTATTCTGTCACTGTCTTAAAACCAGATCAGAGTCCTTGTATGGGTGTCAGTGTGGTTTGGTGCACGAGTCAAAACTGCTTCCGTCCTGTCGCTGTCAACGCTCAGGGCAAGGCTACTTTTTCTTCCGAAGCGGAATCCTTGTTTGTTCACCTTGATAATCTTCCTAGCGGATACGCCTATAATCCAAATGAATATCTTTGCACTAATGATAACTTGGATATCACCATCACTCTATCTAGCGTTGAGAATTTAAATAATGGCATTACTAAACCAGGTGTCTTTTCTGCTAGTATTGAAGGGAAAGATATTCCTCTAGAGTTGACCTTGAATTTACCAGAGGGAAATTACCATGTGGAATCCTGGGTTGATTATACCTTGGCTTCGGCTGAATTTGATGTCAATCCAAGAGTGGAGTTTCATGAAGCTAGCGATGATGATTCAGGATCTGGTGATAACTTTGCTTTGGATTTCAGCGTTGATGCTTCTAAAGTCAATGTTCTGAATATCTTTGCTAACAAAACATCGAAGTTCTATTTTGTCATCAGTCAGAAATAAAAGATGCCTCCTTGGATGACCAAGGAGGCAAATTTATTTGTTGATAGAACCGATTTTCTTGAAGGCGCGGATACCAAGATTGTTGATGATCCATTCCTTGCAGGTTTCGAAATCGGAATCATAATACATTGCGCCGACTAGTCTTTCGACAAAGGCGATGTCTTTGGCTTTGGGGAAATCCTTGTTTCCTCTTTTGATTTCATCACCAAAGAGTTCGTGATTGTAGACAAAGCGGTAGAGATTATGTTCTTTGGCATACTTCTCGTAAGGCTTGTTTTCCTGATAATGGGCTTTGGCCTCATCGATTTCTCTGTTACCAGTGTATCCACGAGTAAACAGATAATGGGAGTTGACCAGGTCCAAGACGGAACGACCTACGGTTCTGATACCGGATTCGAAAAAGACGTGGTCAGGAGAGGGGGAAAGCTTAAAGACGAATTTGAGGTGGTTTGTCTTTTTACACGGATAGTTGACTTCAGCGGCTAACTCTTCAATTTTTTCGTTGAGTTTACGGATGTCCATATAGAATTCCTCCAATGTAGCTTTTGTAAGCGCTTGCTTTTATATATTATACAAGAAATTTAATGATATGTTATCGTTTTTGTATCTTTTTAGGTAGATTTCATACATACAAAAGGAAAATGCACTTTACGCATGCAAAGTGCATTATATATGTATATTATGATTGCGTATTAAGCAAAAGGAAGGCTAGGCTTTAATGTTGAGATTGATTGAGGCTTCCTTGACTAATTCAGGATAATTCATTTTCTTACTTTTACCCTTACTTGCGATATCAAAGAGGAATTCCATGTTGCCTTCCTTGTTTCCTAAAATTGGGGAGTAAGAAGCGTTAAGGATCGTTAGTTTTTTATCTTTTAAGAAGGCTTCAAAATCAAGTAAGGCTTCAATCAGAAAGTCGGTAGACTTTACGACACCTTTCTTATTTAGTTTACCAGGGCCTACTTCAAACTGAGGTTTGAACAATAAGAGAATATGGAAGTCTTCTTTAAAGGATAAGAGTGTCTTTAATATTTCGCGAATGGAGATAAAGGAAACATCACAGACGTAATAATCGATTTCACCATGGAAGATGCTTTTATCGATATAACGGAAGTTGGTGTTTTCTAAAACGACGACACGTGAATCATTTCTTAAGGATTCATGAAGCTGACATGTTCCAACATCTACGGCGTAGGATTTTTTCGCACCATGCTTTAAGGCGCAATCGGTAAATCCACCAGTCGAGGAACCGATATCACAGATGACTTTGTCTTTCATGTCGATAGAAAATACTTCGATGGCCTTTTCTAATTTATGTCCACCTCTGGAGACATATTCAAGGACATCATTTTCTATGATGGTGATAATATCTGTTTCTTTTACTTCAAAACCATTCTTGGTGATGATCTTGTCATTGATTTTCACCTTGTTATTTTTGATCAGCTGGCTAGCCTTGCTTCTGGTTTCACAATACCCTTGTTGGGTTAAATATAAATCTAATCTCATATGCTATGTAATGATATCACGTTTCATTGTTGTTTCTTCTATTTTTTTATTAAAAAACTTAATTAAAGCAAATCAAAGTTGCTATTCATCCAAGGTGTCGAATAACGGGGATTGAATCTTTCTGATATCATCAATTCTGAGTATGGTGTTATCAGCCAACAGAATTGTTTTTTCTATCTCATCAAGGCGCTTTAGGTTCGATGTGATCTGGCGATAGCTGCCCCCGCTTTTTTTCATGTCCTTGAGGAAAAAGGTAATGGTAATCAGGATGTTGTCTTTCTTATGTTCGTTTAGATAATTGAGTTGGCGGTTGATTTCTTCTTTTTCTTCTTCGCTTAATTCGATTTTCTCATCGACGATTCTGCCGGCTTCTTTAATGGCCTCTTCATAACCGGTCAAGGCAGCAAAAGGTGAAAACTGAGCTGCTCTATCGGCAAGGGACATATGAGGATGGGTTTTGGAGACATGGCGAGGAAGATTGATGATATCGTCATAATCATGAATATCGCTCATGCTTTATGCCCTCCGATTTGATTGTTGCGGTCAATACCCGTTGCTCCTTCTTCATAGTCGTTGGCTTTCAGGATGGAGTTTTTCCCATACTTCTTCTTGATGGAGAGAAGTGCTTCCTGGACTCTTTTTTCTTTTTCGAGTTCCATACTCAGCTTTTCTTCTCTCTTCTTTTGCTGGTCATAATCCACAAATAGAGAAAGCTGTTCATCCGCACTATTGAATTTGTTGGCAGTGGTTTCATCCACCAGGTTATTGGCGGAGATGTTAAGCCTTCTAACTAGCAAATTCTTATCGACAATTTTGTCATAGAGTTTGACGATGGCACTGACTAAAAGTGTGGTCGACGAGGTATATCTTTCCATGTTGATGGAAGAATGAGCAGCCTTAGGTACTTTTCTGCCGTACCAGTCTGTTTCAATTTTTCCTTTATATTGTTCTTTGATATTTGGATCGGTGAGGTTTTCTATATCATATCCGATTGCTAAACCGATCTGGTTGGTCATGAGTTTTTTATGCACGAGATCAAGAGAGAGATCATCCATCATTTCCATGACGAGAATCTTAGCTTTTTCATAGTCATATCCGCAATGAATCACTTGGCCAGAGGAAAGGGAATTGCTGGCTGGTTTATAGTTTTTGATATCTTGCATTCTTGTTGGTTCATAACCCCAGGCATGGTCGATTAAAAGTTCTGCGTTGATACCGAATTCTTTGTAGAGAAGATCTTCGTTGTAGTAGTCATCCTTGCTTCCTAGCGAGCATCTTGCAATATCACCCATGGTGTATAAGCCCAATGCTTCTAGTCTTCTGACATAGCCGGCTCCAACTCTCCAGAAGTCTTTCAGTGGTTGATGAGCCCAAAGTTGTTTACGATAGCTTTGTTCATCAAGTTGGGCAATTCTTACTCCGTCTTTATCAGCCGGGATATGTTTTGCCACAATATCCATCGCGACTTTGGCCAGATACATATTTGTTCCAATACCAGCCGTAGCGGTGATTCCGGTGTTTTTTAAGACGTCCTGAATCATGACCATGGCAAGTTCATGAGCGCTCTTATGATAATTCTTGAGATAGTTGGTGACATCCATGAAGACTTCATCAATGGAATAGACATGAATGTCTTCTGGTGCGATGTATTTCAGATAGATGGAATAGATCTTGCTAGATATCTCGATATATTTGGCCATGCGTGGTGTGGCAGCGATATAGGATAGAGATAATTCTGGTGATTTCGCTAAGACTGTTGCGCTAGTTGATTCACCTAAGAAATCAGGATACGGACACTTTCTTTTTCTTGCGCGATTGATTTCTTTGACTTTCTGAACCACTTCAAATAGTCTTGCTCTTCCTGGAATACCATAGGCTTTTAAAGAGGGAGATACAGCAAGACAAATGGTTTTTTCCGTTCTTGAGGTATCGGCGACAACTAAGTTAGTCGTCAAAGGATCTAAGCCTCGTAAGACACATTCAACCGAGGCATAGAAGGATTTTAAATCGATACAGATGTAGGTTTTGTTTTCGCTCATCAGAATTTTTTTCTTCTTCGAATATTGTCGATATGGGCATCAAAAGAAATGGAACAGATGCCGTTGGTGTAGATTAGTAGTGGGATAACTAGAATCAGGGTTATGATTGCCCCTAGAGTATAGTATAAAAGAATTGTTACGCCGATAAAAATAGAATACACCACCATCTCTCCTAATAATGTGGCTAAGATGACTTTCTTGTTGATGGCTTTATCAAAGCGGACTTTGCCTTTTCCCATGACAATCCAGGATTCCACCAAGGATAAAAAGATATTCAAAATGAGAATCAACAAAGCAGAAAGAATAATCGGGACATGATAAAAGATCGTCAAAAAGGTACAGAAGGCGATGATAGCTGTAATCAAAAAGGCTTCGATGAGTTTTTCAAGAAGAGTCTGATAAAAGGCACAGTATAGATTCTTTCCATAGATGATGTAGGTAGAGACAAATTCGGTAATCGGAATACCAAGAACAATGATGCTTCCACCGATACCAAAACCGGTAAGAAGGGTGGTCTTACAGGTTTCTTCATAAGCTTTTAGGGCCTCACTGGAGGCTTGATAATTGCTGTTGATCAATTGGTCAAAGCCAACAAAGGTATCACCAAACCAGGAAGTGGTAAATAGTTCATGAAAGACATGATCGACGCCTTGGTCAAAGGAAAGTAGAGCAAGACGAGTGTTGATGTAGGAAGAGATTTCATTTACTTCCCCAGATTGAGAAGAAGCTAGTTCATCGGTGGAGTTAGCGATGAGGGATTGAAATGATCCATTGCCAGTAAAATAGATGACAGAAGAACCCATGGCTAAGAAAAATAAGAACATCAAAAACGGAATCCAGATCCATTTCAGGTTGATGAAATAACGTTTGATGATATGTTTGGCCATGGGGAAATTATAGCACGGATTATCTGTTGGCTTGATTGATAATTTCTTTTAATTCTTTTTTTGTGAATTCTTTCGGGACGGGGTATAAAGGATTGGCTTCTTTTAAGGAATGCCTGATGAGAAAATCGATATCTTTCTCTTGAATCTTTCCTTCAAAAGTAGAGGGAATATTCATCTTCTTGTTCATCTCTTTGATCCAGGAGATGAGGGCTTTGCTTTTCACTTCTTTTGTCGCTGCTTTATCTGTGAGCATAAATAAGTCAGCAACTTCACTTAATTTATGATAAGCATTCTTTCCATAAGCTTCTAAGACGTAAGGAAGAAGAATGGCGATACAAAGGCCATGTGGTAGATGATATACCCCACCGATAGAATGCGCTAAAGCGTGGACATAACCGACATAGGCTCTTGTAAAAGAGACACCTGCCATAAAGGAGGCTTGTAACATGCTTTTTCTTGCTATGGTGTTAGAAGAATCCTGATAGAAATCAAATAAGTGATCTTTAATCGCCTTTAAAGCTTTTAAGGCGTAGTCATCTGTTAGTTTGGTTCCGCTTCTTCCGATATAGGCTTCTAAAGCATGTGTAAAAGCATCCATGCCGGTGGTGGCGATGATGTGTTTGGGAAGGTTAGCTAGAAGGCTATCATCCAAAATGGCTGCTTTTGGAATAAGATGACCATCGTTGATTGCAAATTTATCATTGGTCTTTTCATTGCTGACAACACTAGCAACGGTGGTTTCACTTCCTGTGCCAGCGGTAGTTGGTACAGCGATGAAGTAAGGAATGTCCTTTTTGACTTTCAAGACGCCTTTAAAATACGCTAGGCTTTTTTCAGGCTTTAGGCACTTACAACCTAAGGCTTTACTTGCATCGATAACAGAACCGCCACCGATAGCAAGAATGCTGTCGCAATGATGTTCGTGATAATACTGATAAAGACGCTCGATGGCCTCAAAGGTTGGATCTGGTTTGATATCGGTATAGGTATCAAAGGTGATTTCTTCTTCTTTTAGTTTCGCTAGGAAGTTTTCGACTGGTGGAAGAGAAATGATGATGTTATCGCTGACGATAAGGGGGTGATGACATTGATTCTTGCGAAATAAAGAAGGGATATCATTGAGGGAGTGATAGACTTCCGGAATGCGGAAATTCAAAACCTTCATCGCGAGACGAAAGATTCCTTGATAGGTTCTGCAATATGCTTTATGAATGATGTTCATCTTATTCTCCTTAGCAAGACTAGTCTAAATGTAAGGCTTCCTTTTGCTTTTGAATGTTTTCTTTTTCTTGTGGAGTTAACGTGGTCTTTTCAAAACGGTATTTCTGTAAGATAGCAGGATATTTCTCATGGTCGACTTCTGACATGAACATCTTTAATGGTCTGACATACAAGAGAAAATCCCCATAGAGTCCCTGATATAGCATCATCTCCTCTTTGGTTTCGGAATGAATGGCAATGCCTTTGATTTCATAGAGATACATAGTGGAGTCAGGATCGACCGTCTCTCTTTTGAAGTGTCTTACGATATCGCCTTTATGAAGTGTTCTTTCCATGTTGTAACTGTTCCTTTGAGAAATATTATAAATGTTTTCCGTAGGAAAAGATTGGCTTTTGAAAATTTAATGTCAAAAAAGTGTTGCAGAAGCCTATACCTCGTGATATGATGTATATCGTGAAAGGCGGTATTGCATGGATGCACAATTGCGAAGAGGTATCTTAGATGTCTGTGTCTTATCGGCCATCAAGAATGAAGATTCCTATGGCTATAAGATCATCAAAGATTTGAAACCGGTCCTCGAATTATCAGAATCAACCCTCTATACCATTCTCAAAAGGTTAGAAGATAGCAAGATGCTGACAGTTCGTTCGGCGGAATATGAAGGCAGACTGAGAAAGTATTATCACATCACCCCTAAGGGGCTAAAGCGTATTGAAGAATTCAAAGATGAATGGAAAGAAATGATGAGTATCTACTCGTTTATTGTGGAGGGTTGTTAGCGATGAATAAAAAAGAATTCTTGGATGAACTTAGATCAAAGCTAAGAGGCTTACCAAAAAAGGATCTGGAGAATCGTATCAATTTCTATGATGAAATGATCTCTGATCGTAT
>JAEEGL010614967.1_pt1 | contig 25949 bp, 21 predicted proteins | sample 9134231 | NCBI WGS metagenome assembly JAEEGL01 (sample SAMN16246548, study PRJNA631951) | gut metagenome | biome: gut microbiome; feature: rumen; material: fiber-attached | host: Bos | place: Iran: Karaj | collected 2018-10 | reverse complement strand
TTTGCTCTGAGCAATGTGCTTCGAAATCATGCTTCTTGACCGAAGGACAAGATGATAGCAGCGTAGCCCGTGAAGACAAATATGGTCTCAGCGACCGTACCGTCACTTCGTTAAATATTATAATTATTTTTACAGGAGGATATGTCATGGGAATGACAATGACTCAGAAGATTCTTGCGAATGCTGCAGGTCTGCCCGAAGTAAAAGCGGGACAGCTGATCATGGCTAAGCTTGATCTTGTGCTCGGAAATGATATAACAAGTCCTGTTGCCATTAAGGAACTGGAGAAAATGAAGGTTGAAGGCGTCTTTGACAAGGATAAGATTGCTCTTGTTCCGGATCATTTTGCGCCCAACAAGGATATTAAATCTGCAGAGCACTGCAAATGTGTAAGGGAATTCGCGAGAAGAAACGAGATAACAAATTACTTTGAGATGGGTGAGATGGGCATCGAGCATGCTCTTTTACCTGAAAAAGGTTTGACCGTTCCCGGAGATGTTATTATCGGAGCTGATTCACATACTTGTACCTATGGTGCGCTTGGAGCTTTCTCAACAGGCGTGGGATCGACCGACATGGCTGCAGGAATGGCTACAGGTGAGGCTTGGTTTAAGGTACCTTCGGCTATAAAGTTTAATCTTGTCGGAAAGCCTTCCAAATGGGTATCCGGAAAGGATGTAATCCTTCATATAATCGGTCTTATAGGCGTTGACGGAGCGCTTTATCGCTCAATGGAATTTACCGGTCCCGGAGTGGCTGAGCTCTCGATGGATGACAGGTTTACCATTTCAAATATGGCTATTGAAGCCGGCGGAAAGAATGGTATTTTCCCTGTTGATGATAAGACTATAGCTTACCTTAAAGAGCATACATCAAGAAATTACAGGGTATTTGAAGCTGATTCTGACGCTGAATACGATGAAGAATATACCATTGATCTCAGCAGCCTTCGTCCTACTGTTGCGTTTCCTCATCTTCCCGAAAATACTCATACAATTGATGAGATACAGAAAATGGAACCGATTAAGGTCGATCAGGTTGTGATTGGCTCCTGCACAAACGGACGTATCGACGATCTTCGTATTGCGGCAGAAGTATTAAAGGGCAGAAAAAAAACACAGGATATGAGACTTATCGTTATTCCTGCGACTCAGGCTGTTTATATGCAGGCTATGGAGGAAGGGCTTATAAAGATCTTTATTGAAGCCGGTGCGGTTGTTTCCACACCTACCTGTGGTCCCTGCCTCGGCGGTTATATGGGTGTTCTCGCAAAAGGCGAGAGATGCGTATCAACCACAAACCGTAACTTTGTAGGACGTATGGGCCATGTTGAATCCGAAGTTTATCTTGCAAGTCCTGCGGTTGCCGCAGCCAGTGCTGTTACAGGACATATTTCATGTCCCTGTGAGCTTGATTAAGGAGGGATATGAAAATGAGTATGAATGCTAAAGGTACTGTATTTAAATATGGTGATAATGTTGATACCGATGTTATCATCCCCGCAAGATATCTCAATTCTTCTGATCCCGCAGAGCTTGCTACACACTGCATGGAAGATATCGATACTGAATTTGTTAAGAAAGTTAAAAAGGGAGATATCATTGTAGCGAATAAGAATTTCGGCTGCGGTTCTTCACGCGAACATGCACCTATTTCGATTAAAGCATCCGGTGTAAGCTGCGTAATAGCTGAGACATTTGCTAGGATTTTCTACCGTAATGCGATAAATATCGGACTCCCTATTATTGAATGTCCCGAAGCTGCTAAAGTTATAGAGGCAGGAGATGAGGTGGAGGTTAATTTTGATACCGGTGTGATCACTGATATCACCAAGAATCAGTCCTTCCAGGGACAGGCATTTCCTGAGTTCATGCAGAAGATAATCGCAAGCGAAGGCCTTGTCAATTATATAAACAGCAGCCGCTGAGACTTAATAAATGCTTAATTTTATATTGTACTGAAATGTATTATAATTATCAGGTACGGTTTAGGTACCTGATAATTTTTTGTTTCAATGAGAATAGCAAACAGTATGGCAGAGACAAAAAGATTTGAAATTGATATGTGTGAGGGCCCGCTGCTTGGGAAAATGCTTAAATTCTATTTCCCGCTTATGGCTTCAAGCATGCTTCAGCTGATATTTAACGCGGCTGATGTTATTGTTGTGGGAAGATTTGCGGGTTCACACGCTCTTGCTGCCGTAGGCTCCACATCTGCACTTATCAATCTGCTCACCAATCTTTTTATCGGATTGTCGGTCGGCGCAAATGTTATGGTTGCGAGATACTACGGAGCAAAGCAGGATGATGAGCTTTCTGATATGGTACATACTGCCATGATGACAGCTCTGATAAGCGGTGCGCTGCTTGCAGCAGTCGGCCTATCAATGTCCGGAGTTCTGCTTACAATGATGGGTACAACAAAGGATGCACTGCCACTTGCAGTTCTTTATATGCGTATATATTTCTGTGGCATGCCCTTCATGATGCTGTATAATTTCGGTGCTGCGGTCTTAAGGGCGATAGGTGATACCAAACGTCCCATGGTTTTCTTACTTATTGCCGGAATTATAAACTTTATTCTAAATCTTATATTTGTCATAGTATTCAAAATGAGTGTGGCCGGCGTTGCACTTGCTACTATAATTGCTCAGGGAATATCGGCATTTCTGATCCTTAGATGTCTGTTTAATGCATCGGGTGCTTATAAGCTTATCCTTAAAAAGCTTCACATCAACAAGGAAAAATTTTTAAAGATGATCGGCATCGGGCTTCCTGCAGGAATACAGGGAATCCTTTTCTCAATCTCAAATGTTCTGATACAGTCATCGGTAAATACTTTTGATACAATTGCTGTTGCCGGTAATACCACAGGGCAGAATCTTGAAGGCTTTGTATATATGGCAATGAATGCTTTCACACAGACTGCACTCAGCTTTTCGGGGCAGAATTTCGGTGCCCGTAAGTATAAGAGAATAGTAAAGGTGCTTGGTATTGCACTTGTCTGCGTCAGTATAGTCGGACTGGTAATGGGAAATCTTGCCGTTCTTTTCGGAAAGCCGCTTCTTTCACTTTACTCGGATGATCCGGAGGTTATAAAGTTTGGTGTTCTGCGTATAACCTATATCTGTACCTTGTATTTTCTTTGCGGAACAATGGATGTTTCCAGCGGAGTAATGCGCGGAATGGGATATTCAATACTTCCGACGATCGTCAGCCTAACCGGAGCCTGTCTATTCAGGATCATTTGGATCTTTACGGTGTTTAAGAGCATTCATTCCCTTCCTTCGCTGTACGTTTCATATCCTATAAGCTGGTTTATGACTACTGCAGTTCATCTGATATGTTTCCTGATCGTTTATAAACGGCTTATATCAGGGAAAAGCAAAAAGATTGCTTGAAACATATGTTCGATTGTGATATTCTATAAAAGGTGTGTTAAAAAATTTAGTATATTACTTAGCGAGTATTTATTTTTTTGGAGAGTTATGGAATGTTTGCTTTTGTAGAAGGCTTGCTTGAAGATATAAGTATAGATTCCTGTGTTGTGGATGTCGGTGGATTTGGAGTTAATGTAGGTATAACATCCAGGGATGCAATCGATCTGCCGGGAATTGGAGAGCATATAAAGCTTTATACTTATACTTCGGTCAGGGAAGACGGTATCAGTTTATACGGTTTTTCGAGCAGGGAAGATCTGCATATGTTCAAAAAGCTTATATCCGTAAGCGGTGTCGGCCCGAAAGCCGGTCTGTCGCTACTATCATCTATGGATGCCGATGCGATCAGGCTTGCTATTATATCGGATGATTCCAAGTCTCTTTCTAAGGCACAGGGTGTCGGCGCAAAAACAGCTCAAAGGATCGTCCTTGAACTTAAGGATAAGGTTAAGATGAGTGATGAAGCCATCATCAATGAGCTCCGCAAGGGAACTTCTGCTGATCCCGTAAAGGCTTCTAATCTCAGCATGTCCTCGGAAATGGAAGATGCGGTATCTGCACTTACAGCTCTTGGATACGGGATAACGGATGCAAGGAGAGCTGTCTCAAATATTGAGGGAGCCGACTCCATGGATTCCGGCTCTATCCTAAGCGCCGCACTTAAATTATTGTATTAGAATTATGATTTAATTGACTAAGTCGCGGAAGATAGATATATCAATATATACGAGATTAGATATGACGAGAACAATAGAAACCAGAGTTACGGAAGAAGACAAGAAAATAGAAACATCTTTGAGACCACAAAAGCTTAAAGATTATATAGGGCAGGATCAGATCAAGGAAAGCGTTTCTATCGCCATAGAGGCAGCCAGAAACAGAGGCGAAGCCTTAGATCATGTTCTGCTCTACGGGCCTCCCGGCCTTGGCAAGACCACTTTGGCCGGCATCCTTTCGAATGAGATGGGCACACATCTTAAAGTGACAAGCGGACCGGCTATCGAAAAGCCCGCCGAGATGGCCGCGATCCTGAACAGTCTGCAGGAAGGTGACCTTCTTTTTATCGATGAGATACACCGCCTTAACAGACAGGTTGAAGAAGTTCTTTATCCGGCTATGGAAGATTTCTGCATTGATGTTATAATTGGAAAGGATTCATCTTCGTCAAGCAGATCCGTAAGGCTTCCGCTTCCGCATTTTACTCTTGTAGGTGCCACAACAAGGGCAGGGCTTCTTACAGCGCCTTTAAGAGATAGGTTCGGACTTATATACAGGCTTGAATTCTATAATGTACATGATCTTACCAGGATCATTATGGGATCTGCTAAAATACTCGGGGTTGAAGTGGATCCCGAAGGAGCAAAAGAACTTGCCAGAAGGAGCCGCGGCACGCCCCGCCTGGCAAATCGTATATTAAAAAGAGTGAGGGATTACGCCCAGGTAAGATATGACGGAGTCATTACCGGAGAGATTGCAATTGAAGCGCTCGACCTTATGGCAGTTGACAGGATAGGTCTTGATCATATTGACAGAAATATCCTGCTTACCATTATCAATAAATTCGGAGGAGGTCCTGTGGGACTTGATACTCTTGCTGCCGCCACCGGAGAAGATGCGGGGACCATAGAAGATGTTTATGAACCATATCTTATCATTAACGGACTCATAAACAGGACTCCAAAGGGGAGAGTGGCTACCGAAACCGCATACAGACATTTAGGAATTGAAATGCAGTAATCTTTTATATATTTTATGAAATAAAATTATCGGAGGGACTATGGCCGAAAATACAGATGCAAAAATAGTTATTGGCGGAAAAACGCTTCTTGTTTCCAGCGAGGAATCCGCTGATCATCTGCAGCAGGTTGCAGACTATGTCAACAAGAAGATCGAAGAAAATAAATCTGCTCCGGGATACGAGAAGATGCCTGTTGATACCAGATTTATGCTTTTGGAATTAAATATCGGCGATGATTATGTGACTACAAAGGCAAAGCTTGATGATGCTCTTATAGAGCTTGCTAAAAAGAATAAAGAATTATATGAGATCAAGCAGGCATTTCAGACACTGAAAAAGAATTATGAAATAGCCAGGAATCAGGTCATAGAGCTTCAGTCAAAGGCTGCCGATAACGCAGCAAAGATAATAAAGCTTGAGACCGAGCTTAAAAAGAAATGAGTTTTGATAATCTTACAAATAAAATCAAGCCCGAATTACTTGCACCGGCCGGTAATATCCAAAGCTTTTATGCAGTACTTAATGCGGGTGCGGATGCTGTATATATGGCCGGAAACAGATTCGGAGCAAGGGCATTTGCGGACAATTTTTCAGACGAAGAATTGATCAGCTGTATTCGTTATGCCCATTTATACAATAAAAAAATATATCTTACAGTAAATACACTGATCAGAAACGATGAAAAAGACGAGCTTTTGTCCTTTTTAAAGCCATTATATAAAGCTGGTCTTGACGGCGTTATTGTACAGGATCTCGGCGTTTTTTCCATACTTCACAGCACCTTCCCCAATCTGGCTCTTCATGCGAGTACGCAGCTCTCAGTAACAGGGAAAGGTGCTGCTTCACTGTTGAAGGAAATGGGAGTAAGCCGTATCGTTCCAGCCAGAGAGTTAAGTCTTGATGAAGTTCTTGAAATAAAATCTACCGGAGTTTCTGTTGAATGCTTTATTCACGGAGCGATGTGTTATTGCTATTCGGGTTCCTGCCTTTTCAGTTCGGTCCTGGGCGGACGAAGCGGTAACAGAGGTATGTGCGCTCAGCCCTGCAGGCTGCCTTATAGCTTAGGAGAAAAAAAAGAATGCTATCCCTTGAGCCTTAAGGATATGTGTACCATAGATATTTTAGAGGAACTCATCAAAGCAGGCATAGATTCATTTAAGATCGAAGGCCGAATGAAAAAACCGGAGTATGCAGCCGGTGTTACTGCCATTTACAGAAAATATATTGATCTTTTCTTTGAAAAAGGCAGCATTACTGTAGAGCAAAAAGATCGAAAGACTCTTAATGATCTATATATCAGGAGTAAAGTACTTGACGGATATTATCATCGCTATAACGGTCCCGAGATGGTAACCATAGTTTCTCCGTCGTATAACGGCGCTGATGATGAAACGCTTAAAGATATCAGGGAAAAATATATCGGAGAGGGAAATACAAAAAAGCTTCCCAGGATCCCTATCAGGTTTTCAGCCTTTTTCATAACAGGCGAAAAGGCTTCGATATCAGTTTTTAATGATGAACACAGAGTAGAGGTGACCGGAGATATCGTTCAGGCAGCAAAGAGACACCCCATAACAGAAGAAGATATCCTGAAATCATTTAAAAAGCTGGGTAACACCATATTTTCAATTACTGATGGAACGGATGATACTGAAATCAATCTTTCGCCCGACGCTTATTATTCTCTTAAAGAACTGAACGAATTAAGAAGAAGAGCAGTGGAAGCTCTTGAGAATGAGATACTTTTATCTTTCGGATATTTTGAAAATGATATTCAGGATACATCTTCGGATAATCTTAATGAAAATAAAAAAGCCGCTTTTTTAAATAAAGATTACGGTGAAGCAAATGACAGCGCTCAGCATGATAAAGCCACTGACAATAAGCTGAACATTTATGTTACATCCACAGAGCAATTAAAAGCTCTCGGCAGTTTTGATGATATTATAGGCAGGATATATGTCACCGAGAAAATGCTGGTCTGCGATAAAGATGTATTTGGATCGGTTGATAAGGATATACCCGTCTTTGCCGCGCTTCCTTATATCAGGAGAAGTAACAGCCTCTACTACAGAAATTACATAGTAGGATGTTTGGAAGAAAGTACAATAAATGGCATACTTGTCAGAAATCTTGAAGACCTGGATTATTTTTCAAGAATAAAAAAGGCAGGAATTGATTTTGATATCATAAGTGACAGCAGCCTTTATGCGTGGAATGATGAGAGCGTTTTGGTGCTTTCGAAAAAATGCGATGAAATAGGGCTGCCACTCGAACTTTCCGGCGGTACTCATATAAATCTATGCAGGAATAATCCTGATATTCGTTTTGAGAAAATGATCTTTGGCAGATATCCGCTGATGCAATCGGCCAATTGTATTTTCAAGACTGATATGAGATGCCAGAAAAAGAATAAAGAGAAGTGTAATTTTACATATCTCAAGGATAGGACCGGAGCCTCAATACCTGTTCTTGCCGACTGCCTTCATTGTCATAACACGATATATAATCCGGTGCCGCTTTCTGTTTTTAAGCTTGACGATAAAAAAGAAAGCAATATGTCTTTAAGACTGGATCTAACCGACGAAAATGCAAATAAGGTTTATGAAGTAATGGATTTTTACCGCAGCCTTTTAAAAGGAGAAGAAGTTTCAAAGCCCGATTGGACATACACTAACGGATTTGAAAAGAAAAGCACGCAATGAGATATTTCTTTACGGAAAGCTCGAATTTAATACTTACGCTTAATATGATCGCCTATGCCGCCTTATCCCTCTGCCTTTTTACCGTTAAAAGCGGAAAGGGAAAGTCTGTTATAGCAGGCTTTCAGAATGTCTGCAATTTCTTCATAGCAGTTATTGCCTTTGCACATATGGCGATTCTTTCGAAGGATTACCGTTATATCATACTTTTTGCAGCTCTTGTGCTGGAACTGGTTTTGCTGCTTCTTGTCACCAAGCTGGCATATAAAAAAGCGGACCGTGTACTCCTTAACAATATGTGCCTTCTCTATACCTGCGGAATGATAATTATTTCAAGAATATCCGTGGGAAAAGCGATAAGACAGTCTGTCATTTTTGCCATAGTTCTTCTTATCTGTGCGTTTATCCCGCTTATTTTCTGTGCTGTTAATATATGGGAAAAGCTTACTTGGGTTTATGCTTCTGTCGGACTTTTGATGATAGGAATTGTACTTATCCTGGGGAATGCGATCCACGGTTCTAAGATAGCCATAACGGTTTTTGGACTGACCTTTCAGCCTTCGGAAGCAGTAAAGATAATATTTGTTTTCTTTATCGCATCTTTATTGTGGCGTGATCTTAATCTGAAAAAGATGATCATAAGTGCAGTAATTTCGGCTTGTTATGTACTTGTTCTTGTCATGTCGAGAGATCTTGGAAGCGCACTTATCTTTGCCATTGTTTATGTGTTCATGGTATATGTCGCTACAGGAAACAGGCTTTATCTGATAAGCGGGCTTATCTTAGGTATTATCAGCAGTATTGTTGCTTATTACCTTTTCTCACATGTCAGGATACGTGTGAATATCTGGCTTGATCCCTGGGCTGACATTGACAATAAGGGCTATCAGATAGCACAGAGCCTCTTTTCCATATCGGGCGGAGGGCTGTTCGGCACAGGACTTATGAAGGGATCTCCGCAAACAATACCTTTCTGCGAAAAGGATTTTATTTTTTCTTCTGTCACGGAGGAGATGGGTATAATTTTTGCAGTCTGCATGCTGCTTGTCTGCATAAGCAGTCTGATCGAGATGTTCAGAATATCTGCGCTTATTCACGATATGTTTTACAGGCTTATTGTTTTCGGACTTGCTATATCTCTGAGCATACAGACTTTTCGTACCGTCGGAGGCGGTATTAAATTCATACCTCTCACGGGAGTTACATTGCCGCTTGTAAGCTATGGAGGCACATCACTTTTGGTTTCCATGGTTATGTATTATCTTGTTTTATCGGTTTATATAAGGCTACGGACCGAGAAGGGGGATAGGCTTTATAAGTTCCATGTTGAAAGAAAAGAGATTCCTATCGAGAAAAAGGAAAAGAAAGAGAGCAAATTCGTAATCCTGTTTAAGCCCATTCTTTCTTTTGAGAGAAAAAAACATGTATATATTTCTTTAAGTATATTCCTTGTTCTGTTTACAGGCGTTATCGGATATTTTCTCGGATTCTATTTTTTAAACAGAACTAAACTGATCAATAACAGCTACAGCAAACAGGAAGCCAACCTGAGCAAAGAAGTCCTTAGGGGCAATGTTTTATCAGAAGACGGAGTTGTTCTTGCGTATTCGGATATATCTGATAACGGAGAACAGATCAGACATTATCCTTACGGTAATGCGTTCTGTCATGTCGTAGGTTATTCACTTCTCGGCAAAAGCGGAATTGAATATGACGAAAACTATTATCTTGCGACCTCGGGAGATAATGTTATAGACCGTGCGCAGTACAAACAGCTTCAGGGCATGGGAAGAGGTAATAATGTAGTATCCACAGTTGATTTTGATCTTCAGAAAACGGCAGATGAACTACTCGGTGACAGAAGCGGAGCAGTTATCTTGACAGATGTAAAGACGGGAAAGATTTTGGCGCTTGTTTCACATCCCGGTTTTGATCCGAACAATATAGAAAACATCTGGGATACTCTTGTAGAAGATAAGGATAATTCGGCACTTGTAAACCGCGTAACCCAGGGACTTTATCCTCCGGGATCTACATTCAAGATCTTTACGGCTTATGAGTATTTCAAGGAAGGCCTTAATGTAGATGATTACAGTTACGATTGTCAGGGATATTATGTCAATGAGGGAGTAAAGATCACTTGTTTTCACGGCGGCTGCCACGGACTTATCGATTTTTCAACATCATTTGCGAAGTCATGTAATTCCTCATTTGCAAATATCGGAATGCAGCTTGACACAAATACATTTTCAAAAAGACTGGATAAACTCCTTTTTGATACAGATCTTCCCGATCTTTTTGAAAACGCTTCATCGGCGGTTTCATCATTTGATATGTCCACATCATACAAGCAGATGCAGACTTCAATCGGTCAGGGCGATACATCGGTTTCACCTCTTCATATCAACATGGTTACCATGGCTATCGCAAACGACGGTTTGATAATGAAACCCTATATAGTCGATGAAATCACCGATGCAAAGGGACTTCTTCTAAAAAAATATCATTCTTCTAAATACCGAAGGATCATGTCTGCAGATGATGCAGAATTTCTGACCGGTCTAATGAAGGCGGTAGTTGAAGAGGGCACGGCCTCAGCGCTGAAAAACGACAGTTATACCGCTGCAGGAAAGACTGGTTCTGCAGAATATAACAATAACGGTGATTCACATGCATGGTTTACCGGATTTGCGCCCTGTGAAGACCCTGAAATTGCCGTCACCGTTATGGTAGAAAAAGGCGGAACCGGCAGTAGCAGCGCGGTCCCGCTTGCAAAAGCACTTTTGGATATTTATTTTGCAGAAGGTGATCGGTAGGCCTTGTAAGTGAAAAAAGGAATTCCGAATCAAATGATCTTTGATATTTTAAGATCCGGTCTTGTCTTAAGATCAAGAATCTGTCCGAAATCGGATTTTAAAATAGGACAGGCGTAACTACGGGGATTGATCATAATGACTTCCCATACGCTTTCATCAGTAAGCTGGATCTTAGTACCTATCTGAGTGTCGGCTATTTTTGTCATGAGTGGAAGAAGTATCTGCACATCATATTTTTCCATGCTCTGTTCAAAGGTACCCAGAATCTGAAGAGGAGTGAACGCATTTCGGAAGGATCTGGGAGATGCCATGGCTATATATGTGTCTATAATAGCCATATATCTTGCGAATTTATCTATCTTTTCGCCGGCCATATGATAGGGATAACCGCTTCCGTCATATTTTTCATGATGCATGAGCACGGCTTTTTTGATATGCTCGTTTAAATTTGTGTCATGCTTTATCTGAGCGTAACCGATCATGGGGTGAGTCTTTACCATAGCAAACTCTACATCGGTAAGCTTGCCCGGTTTCCAGAGGATATTGTCCGGAAGGCTCCATTTCCCGATATCATAATAGAAACCGCATAGAACAAGGATCCTTTTTTCTTCCGGAGGAAATTTGAGCCAGTTTGCAAATGCACCCGCAAGAAGAGCAGCATTAAAAGACTGAGTATAGGTCAGCTCATCCTCGTTGGGGACCATGTTATACAAAAAGTCCAGAAGCTCTGCCTCGTTATTGATGCAGGATTCAACTTCGTTGTAAATCGCCATCAGATCATCGGGAAATATTGACTGTTTAACCTGAAGATAACTGATAAAGATACCTTTAAAACGGATGAGATTGGTATTATATACCTGAACAAATCGCTGGAAATGATCATTAAAAAAGAGTTTTTCGTGATGGGTTGTGGCATAATCGACCGGTTCCATAATGCTTACGCACATAATACCGTTACGTTTAAGGCGGTCGATCATGACTTCATCAACCTTGGCCCGCGCACTGTACAGATCTCTTCCGTTAGCGGAAACCGGCTCAGCAAGCTCCATTCCGTTCTTCAGTTCAAGGACTGTAATTACTTTCATGTATGTTTCCCCGTCTGTATCCTATAGTAGTATAATTTGGAAAATTTACAAAAAAATTATAACATATATAGGCATGATTTGTATAATTTTTTTGAAATATGTTATACTTGTCATATGAGTGCAAAATTTAAGTTTTTCCCTCAATTATATATTTCTGAAAGCGTTGATCCCAAAAAGCTATTTTTTATCCGAATGCGGATAAAAATGGGTAAGGGCGGATATTTTATCATAGTTCCCTCTGATAGGGATGATGAAATGCTTGAGATACTTGATTCAAAGGAAGCTAAGAAGAAATTATATGACGGCCGGCTTCTTATAGTGGGCGGTATCGCTGACAATAAACCCGATGCATTAAAGCTTGTCCAGCTTATGACAATTGATTGTCAGAAAATCAGAGGAGATCTTAATCTTAAGGAATTTGTGGCATGTGGGCAATTCTTTTAAAGGTTTTATCCATAATCGGTATAGTACTCGGCTGTATTGTGGGAGTGGTTATTGTGCTTCTGCTCCTTTGTTTGCTGTGCCCTATAGTATATAAGATCGCAGGCTCGGCACATGAAGGCAAATATTATGCGAAAGTACGGATACATTATCTTTTTGGGATCATTCGTGCAGGATTTACTTACCCGGAACCGGGAAATATATATGCCAAGGCGGCGTGGTTCACTATTTATGACAGCGGCAGGCTCTTTGGCGGTGACGATAAAACCTCTGAAGCATCGGAGGATACTGTAGATGACAGAGACGAAACCGAATCTGATGGTAATGCTTCCGCCTATTCAAATGATAATCCCAAGACTCAAAATGATGAACTTGAAATAATCGATCTAAATGAGACTGATCTTGAAGAAAGTACTGATATAGGCTCGGATCCGGTTTCAGAAGGCAGTGAAAATAAAGCTGGTAATACCGATGCCTCCGGAACTGGCAGCAATAACGCTGCTGAAAATGCTGAGAGCGGTAATAAAAAGAAGATATATAATCCCATTTATCACATAAAGAAGGCTTGGGAAAACTTCAGATATAAAGTGATCACCAGGATCAAGCTTATCTGGAAGGATATCAGTTTTTATTACAAGCTGCTGACATATGATGATACTAAGGAATTGTTGTCAAAGATCAAAAAGCATACAATAAAAATCCTGAAACAGCTCGTTCCAAAGAAAGGTCATGCAAATGTTGTCGCAGGAACCGGCTCGCCCGATACAACGGCATATATTTACGGCATATACAGCTTAGTGATGCTTAAAAAGGCAAATAAATATGTTTTCCGGCCCGATTTTGAAAATAAAGTTTTGGATGGAGATATTGAGGTAAAAGGCTGGTTTAATCTTTTTGGAATAATGGTTGAAGCCCTGCCTGTTGTACTCAGCAAAAAGCTTCGTCTTACCAAGGCCAGATTCGACAAACACGGCGATAATATGGATATCGCAAGAAAAAAGGCTGAAAAGAAGCATAATAAGATACTTAATGAGCTCGAAGAAGAATATTCGGCCTAAAAAGAAGGGCTGCGCTTTTGTTTAAGGGATAAAGCACTTTACATAAAGATGATTTTTATGTATATTTTAAAGAGGTGTATCGTATGCCGGTATAACCTGCGTAATGGAGGATGTTAAGATGGCAGATAAAGACAATAATTACAAAGAGGTGATATCTTCACTGATGAGCGGAATGGAAGGGGTCCTTTCTTCCAAGACTGTTGTAGGACAGCCGACAGTGATCGGAGATACAACGATAATCCCGCTTGTAGATGTATCCTTCGGCGTAGCGGCCGGTGCAAGTGCCAACAATTCCAAGAATTCCAATAACGGAATGGGCGGAATGGGCGGAAAAGTATCCCCAACCGCTGTTCTGGTTATCCATGAAGGAAACACAAGACTTATCAGTGTGAAGGATCAGGATGTACTTACAAAGGTTCTCGATATGCTGCCCGAGGTTGTGAATAAGATCACTAAACCCAAAAAAGGTGAAGTGAGTGACGATGAAGCAAAGAATATAGCATTTCCTGCCGAATAAGAGGTTTTTAACTGATGATCGATTGGGAAGATATTCAAAAAGAAGACTCTGAAGAAGAGTTAAAAAAACTGAAGATTTTTCTTTTTCAGGAGAATATGCGTATCGCCCAGGAGAAAAAGCGTTTAGAGGAAGAGCGGGCGCGGCTTGTGAAGCTTCAGGATGATTTCATGAAGGACAGGGTCGTTCTTCGTGATGAGCTTGATGAGTTGAACAGAAGAACACTAAACGAGAGAAAAAGATTAAAGGAAGAAAACCTGTTTTTCGACAAAAAGATGGCTATTCTTACGGAAGGCTTCCGGTCTCTTGAGGAGGACAGACGTAAGTTCGAGAGAGAAAAAAAAGCTTATCTTGAGCGTATAAACTCACAGCAGGCAACAACAGGAAATGCTGACGCCGCAAAGGTTGCGGAGTTTCTTTTCAGATCCCTGGGAGGAAATAGTCTTGGAGTAAGAAAGAGATACAGAGATCTGTTAAAGATCTTTCATCCCGATAATCTTTTCGGCGATCTGGAGCTTGCTCAGGCTCTCAGCAAAGAATTTCAAAAGAGAAGAGACGGATAAAAAAAGGACAGTTCGATTTGAACTGTCCTTTAGAATTCATATATTGCTTTGATCAAGCACGCTCTACAGCGCCGCTTCTTAAGCATCTGGTGCAAACATGAAGGCGCTTGTTACCGCTGCCTGTCTTGCACATAACGCTCTGTACATTTGACTTCCAGATAGCGTTGCTTCTTCTATGAGAATGGCTGACATTGTTACCGAAGTGAATGCCCTTGCCGCATACATCACATTTTGCCATTGTATAACACCTCCTTGCAGGGATTTGAAACGTTTTTACAAACACAACATTGATATATTAACAAAAAAGATTTATTATTGCAAGAATTTTTTTATAATTTTTTAGTTTTCTTTTTCGGGAAAAACTGTTATAGTTTATGTATATGTGCCATAAAGGAGGTATATTTATGAAGAATTCATCAGTGAATACTCATATGGGAAGCATTACGGTTGACAATGATGTTATTGCGCAGTATGCAGGCAGCGTTGCGGTTGAGTGCTTCGGAATAGTCGGAATGGCCGGCTTTAATGTAAGAGATGGATTTGTAAAGCTTCTTAAAAAAGACAGCTACAGAAGAGGCATTAATGTAAATCTTCGCAATCATAAGCTTGTTCTTGACTTCCACATTATTGTTGCCTATGGAGTCAGCATTGTGGCTGTATGCGATAATCTTATGGAAAGCGTAAAATATAAAATAGAAGAATTTACCGGACTTGAGATAGAAAAGATTAACGTCTATGTCGAAGGCGTTAAGGTAATTGACTAAGGAGGACAGTTGGACGTGGGCGTGAATCAGATCGATTCCAAGCTTTTTGCAAAGGTTTTCATTGCCGGTGCAAAAAATCTTGAGGCAAATAAAGAGTGGATTAATGAATTAAATGTATTTCCGGTTCCCGACGGAGATACCGGTACCAATATGACAATGACGATCATGTCAGCAGCGAAGGAAGTCAGTGAATTGGGCGAGGCTCCTGATATGACCACACTTTGCAAAGCTATATCAAGCGGTTCTTTAAGAGGTGCGAGAGGCAATTCAGGTGTTATCCTTTCTCAGCTTCTACGCGGCTTTACCAAGATAGTCAAGACCGAAGAAGCTATTACGATACCGATTATGGCTTCCGCTTTCGGGAAGGCTGTAGAGACCGCTTACAAGGCTGTAATGAAGCCAAAGGAAGGTACAATTCTCACTGTAGCCAGAGGAATGTCCGATAAAGCAAATGATCTAGCCGCTGACGGATGTGACGATATGGAGAAGTTCTGCGAACAGATCATTGAACATGGAAAAGCAGTTCTTGAACAGACTCCGGAGATGCTCCCCGTACTTAAGGAAGCAGGTGTGGTTGATTCCGGCGGACAGGGACTTATCGAGTTCCTTAAGGGCGCATTTGATGCATATCTTGGGAAAGAGATCGATCTCACTATTGCAGAGTCTGCCGAGGAAATTGAGGAAGAAGAGAAAGAAGAATACAAATATCTCTACAGCGTAGAGTGTAAGATCATCCTTGAGAGAAATTTCATCTCAAAGAATGAATCAGATCTCAAGAATTTCCTTGAATCCATCGGAGAATCCGTTGTTATCATCAACGATGGCGGAGAGGTAAGAGTACATATCCATACAAACGATCCGGGCCTTGTTATACAGAAAGCTCTCAAGTATGGTGCCCTTAAAAACGTCAAGCTTATTAACAGGCAGGCTGACGAGGAGATCTCAGAAGAAAATGCCGAAGAAGAAGCACCTGCTTTTTCCGAGCCGCCAAAGCAGTTCGGATTCATCACCGTAGCTGCAGGAGACGGACTTGTTGAGATCTTTAAAAGCCTTGGAGTTGATTACATTATCGAGGGCGGTCAGACAATGAACCCAAGTACCGCAGATTTTATCGATGCAGCTGCGAAGGTAAATGCAGAGACTATATTCATACTTCCAAACAATAAAAATATCATTCTTGCCGCAAATCAGGCTGCTGAGCTTGTAACGGATAAAAATCTGCTTGTAATCCCTTCAAAGACTGTTCCTCAGGGAATTACGGCAGTTGTAAACTTTATTCCCGATATGTCGGCTGATGAGAATGAGCAGACAATGATGGAAGAAATTAAGAGAGTCAAGACCGGACAGGTAACCTATGCAGTCAGAGATACCTCCATTGACGGAAAAGAGATCCACAAGGACGATTTCATGGGTCTTTCGGACAGTGGTCTAGCTTCCGTGGGAACCGATAAAAATGCTGTTATAGAAGAACTTGTTGCTTCCATGGTTGATGATTCTTCGGAGCTTATCAGCATATATTACGGTCAGGATGTTACTGACGACGAAGCTGCAGCTGTATCCGATATGATCTCTTCAAAATACAACAATGTTGATGTTGAGCTTCAGCCCGGCGGACAGCCTGTTTACTATTATATGATTTCCGTTGAATAGTATTTGTATACTGTTTCCCTGAATAGTTTTGTATGTTTTATATGGTTTGCAAAACTATGTTCTTTTTGGTTTAATGTCAGAAGGAAACTGATAAAGGTTTTCTTCTGATTTTTTTTGCTTTATAGAAAAATCCTTTGATTTTCCTAATTATCAAAAAAATGATATGAATCTTAATACATCTGTTGAAAAGCTTAAGGGTGTCGGTGAAAAGACTACCAAGCTTTTTGCGAAACTGAATATATATTCTTACAGGGACCTTTTTGAACATTATCCCACTGACTACATTATTTACAGTGAACCCATACGGCTATCCGAACTTAAACCCGGAAGCGTATGTACTGTTAGGGCCGCAGTCAGCAATATAAAGGGACCTGTAAAAGCGGGCAGATATTCTGTAATTAACGTGATCCTTCGTGACGGTCTTAATACCTTGGAACTGGTTTTCTTTAATCAGCCATATATCAAAAAGATCCTTCGCTTAGGCGGCTTTTATACATTCAGAGGCAAGATCATATTAAAGGGTGCATCATATGTGATGTCAAATCCCAAGCTTTTTGGCAATGAAGAGTATATGGAAATGCTTAAAAGTCCTGTTCCCAAATATGCTCTTACATCCGGCCTTACTTCCAAGACCATATCAAAAGCTTTAAAAAGCGCATTTATCGACACCGAATGGAATGAAGATGAATTCCCGGAAGAGTGGCTAAACAGATTCTCACTTGTTTCACATAAAAAGGCACTTGAGCTCATACATTTTCCCTCGACTCTTGATGATGTTCAAAAAGGCCGGAGAAGACTTGTTTTTGAGGAATTCTTTTATTTTTTGATGATGCTTCGAAAAAACAAGTCACTGACCGTTTCGATCCCGAATTCATATAAAATGATTGAGACAGCGGACACTAAAAGATTTATCGAAGCACTACCTTTCAGGCTTACTAAGGGGCAGAAAAAAACATGGGAACAGATTTTAGGGGATCTTTCCGGTGAGAGCTGCATGAACAGGCTTGTTCAGGGAGATGTGGGTAGCGGTAAAACGCTCGTTGCTCTTTTGGCCCTTCTTGAGACCTGTGCCAACGGTTATCAAGGCGCTCTTATGGCTCCCACCGAAGTACTTGCCACGCAGCATTATAAGACCGTTAATGAATATGTAAAAAAATACGGGCTCAAATTCAAACCTGTACTTCTTGTGGGCTCAATGAAAGCTTCAGAAAAAAAAGAATGTTATAAGCTTATTGAAAGTGGTGAAGCAAACCTTATAATCGGGACCCATGCTCTTATTCAGGAAAAAGTAAAATACAAGGATCTTGCACTGGTAGTAACTGATGAACAGCACAGATTCGGCGTCAGACAGCGTGAAGCCCTGTTTAATAAAGGTAATTCGCCCCATATTCTTGTTATGAGCGCCACCCCGATCCCACGTACGCTTGCGATAATCCTATATGGAGATCTTCAGCTTTCGGCTATCCATGATCTCCCGGCCGGAAGGCAGGAGATTAAAAACTGTGTTGTCCCGGTCTCTTACAGGGCTTCTGCATATAAATTCTTCAAAGAGCAGATAGCTCAGGGACATCAGGTTTATGTAATCTGTCCTAAGGTAGAGTCTGATGACGAAGATGACGGTGAGCTTGAAAACGTTCAGGATTACAGCGAAAAGCTTAAAAGTCTACTTCCCGGTATTAATATTGAATATCTTAACGGGAAGATGAAAACGCAGGAAAAAAATGATATAATGAATAGGTTCGCATCCGGGCAGACTGATATCCTGGTTTCAACAACGGTTATCGAAGTAGGCATAAATGTTCCGAATGCAACTGTTATGATGGTGGAAAATTCAGATCGTTTCGGACTTGCACAGCTGCATCAGCTCCGTGGTCGAGTCGGCAGGGGAAAAGACCAGAGCTATTGTATTTTTGTAACATCCAAAGAAGACGATAAGACAAAAGAAAGACTAAATATATTAAATAGCAGTAATGACGGTTTTAAGATCGCATCCGAAGATCTTAAGCTCCGTGGCCCGGGTGAATTGTTCGGTGTAAGGCAGAGCGGAGAGTTCTCATTCAGAATAGCAGACATATATACGGATTCTTCACTTTTGGAGACAGTCAGCTCACTTGTGGATGAGCTTATGTCTGATGATCCGGGATTAAGCGCACCCGGTCATGAAAAGCTGAAACAGGCAGTTACTGAGCGTGTGGAAACTTCACACATGCTTCAGTCTATTTGATACAGGCAGCGAAGCTATCCGTATCATCATAAAATATATAATAGGAGAGATTTTTATGTCTAAGGTCGCAGTAGTTACTGACAGCAACAGCGGTATTACTCAAAGTGAAGGAAAAGAACTGGGTATCTTTGTCCTTCCGATGCCTTTTATGATCGGTGAGAGTGAGTTTTTTGAGGATATCAATCTCACCCAGGACCAGTTCTATGAGAAATTAAAGGACGGTGAGAACATTTCCACCAGCCAGCCTAATCTTGCCCAGGTTTCTGAATTATGGGATAAGCTTTTAAAGGATTATGACGAGATCATTCATATTCCGATGAGTTCAGGACTTTCGGGCTCCTGCCAGAGCGCTTATATGCTGTCTCAGGAGGATGAATACGACGGTAAGGTCTTTGTCATTGATAACCAAAGGATATCCGTAACCCAGAGGCAGTCAGCGATAGATGCGTTAAATCTTGCTGCCAAGGGATATAGCGGACAGGAGATTGCCGATATTCTTATGCGTGAAAAGCTTGAGGCAAGCATTTATATCATGCTCGACACGCTGTTTTATCTGAAAAAAGGCGGACGTATAACGCCTGCTGCGGCAGCTATCGGAACTCTTCTTAAACTGAAGCCTGTTCTACAGATCCAGGGAGAAAAGCTGGATGCTTTTTCCAAAGCACGTACCTCCGGCATAGGCCGTGAACAGATGATAACTGCTATAAAGAACGATATTGAAACCAGATTCGGCGGCCTTGAAAACGCAAAGGATAATATTCATCTTGAGATAGCATATACATATGATCTTGCGGTTGCAGAGGATTTTAAGGCACAGGTTCTCACTCATTTCCCGGGCTTTGACATTGTTGTAATGCCGCTTTCACTTTCTGTTGCCTGCCACATAGGCCCCGGAGCCATCGCTATAGCTTTATCACACAAGTTGCCTGAGCTTAAGTAATATGTTTTTTCATGGAAAAATTCTATTAATTTGGGAGAGATAAAATGGGACTCACTGTAACTGATCTTTCAAAAAAGTACGGAAACAAGACCGTAGTCGATCATATTTCTTTTGAAATGAACAAACCCGGAGTATACGCGCTTCTCGGAACAAACGGTGCAGGAAAGACTACATCGATAAGAATGATCCTTGATATGCTGGACAAGGATACCGGAGAGGTTCTCTGGAACGGAAAGCCTCTTAGCTTTGACAATTGCAATATAGGTTATCTTGCTGAGGAAAGAGGTCTTTACCAGAAATATCCTTTGATGGATCAGATCATGTATTTCGGAGAACTCCGCGGAGTTTCCAAAACAGAGCTTGAAAAGAAGATCAAATACTGGTCCGGAAGACTTAAGCTCGATGAATATCTTTACCCCGATGTAACCGCTCTACCGGGCGGAAGAATAAGGAAGGTTAAGCCTAAGAGCCCCGATCAGCTCTCAAAGGGTAATCAGCAGAAGATCCAGTTTCTTATCGCAATGCTTTCCGATCCGGAGCTACTGGTTCTTGATGAGCCTTTTTCAGGACTTGATCCCGTTAATACCGATATCCTCAAGGACGTTGTACGTGAGCAGATTGAAGCCGGAAAGTATATAATCATGTCCAGCCATCAGATGCCGGTTGTGGAAGAATTCTGCACTGATATAACAATACTTTCCAGATCAAAGGCTATAGTCAAGGGTAATCTGAATGATATCAAGAAAAGCTACGGCCGTGTAAAGCTTGCCTTAAAATGTGAAGTGGATGTTTCCGAGTATATCAAGGAACTTGGTATTGAGATCGTATCTGAAAAAGAATATGAATATGATCTTAAAGTAAAAGGAGAGGAGCAGGCGAATTCACTCCTTTGCCGCCTTGTTAATTCCGGAATAAGTATAATTAAATTTGATCTTTCAGAGCTCAGTCTGCACGAGATCTTTGTAAAAGAGGTGGGAGCTGATGAAGAGCAAAAATAACGGAAATAATATCTACCGGATGGATGGTTTGGGCAAGGTATTCAGATTTACACTTGCGCAGACTTTCAAGAACAAGGCATATCTTTTCAGTTATATTCTCATGATCGCAATGATGACTTTCATGCCTCTGATTTCCATGATCAGTGCAACTTCTTCCGAGAAAGCAGTTGTTGATTCGGATATTCTAAAAAGCGAAAATGAAGTAACTGCAATTTATCTGAAAAATGAATCCGGAATAAAGATCGATAAAAATGATATTTTATTATCTGATACCTCTTTTAAGGATGTTCCGATTACTTTTATAGAGGAGGAAGAGGCTATTCCTTCTCTCTCGGAAACTGAGATAGCAGTCTGCTTTATATGTGAAAAAGACAGCGATGGAAAGGATTCATACAGGGTTTTATCAGTTGTATCCGATGATTCAAAGATTTCAGCTTTTTTGCTTGATTCGTTTACAGATAAGATCTACAGGGAATTTGAGTTATGCAGGAAAAGCGAATTCTTAAATTCTGATCAGCTTCGCCTTGTAAATTCGGGGATTGATACCGGTAAAACTTTGACAGAAGCTGATTATATGGCCAAGCAGGAAGAGAAGATGCCTTCCTCGACTGTCATGATATACTCGACTGTATATTCTGTCATAGTAATGATCCTTGTATCGCTTACCGTGTCCTATGTCATTACTTCGGTTATGGAAGAAAAAACCTCCAAGCTTGTCGAAAACCTTCTCGTCAGCGTCAGACCTTTGGCATTGGTGATGGGAAAAGTTCTTGCAATGATGCTATACGTGGTTTCCATGATCGTTTTCGGCGGTATCGGAGCAGGAATATCCACAACAGTCTTTGGAATGTTTTTCATGGATAAATCCACTGTGATCTCAGAGGCTGCGGTTGCCGCAGAAACGGCCGGACTCTCTGAGGCTTCACAGAGCTTGAATATCGGATCATTTTTCGGACTTGGTATAGGAAAGCTCCTCATCCTTATGCTTTCACTTTTCCTTACTTATTTTATGTTTTCTATCATTTCGGGAATTCTTGGAAGCGCCTGTACAAAAGCCGAAGAGGTCGGACCTACCGTTATGACGATAAACATGCTGAGTATGGGAGGATATATTGCGGCTTTAATAGTACCGAATATTGATAATCCGTTACTTGATAAGATATTTTCTATTGTTCCCTTTATATCATCTTATGTTGGACCCATAAGCTATGTTTGCGGAAGAACACCTATACATATTTATCTCATAGGTCTTGCCTTACAGATTATTTTTATCGTATTTCTTTTCAGACTCTGCGCACTGGTTTACCGCAAGCTTATAGTAAATGACAGTAAAAAGCTTAATATTGCCGAAATACTCAAGCTGTCGAGAGAGGGGGTATAAAGCATGTTTAAGAATTTTGATAAGGTATTTAAGTTTTCATTTAAGAATCAAGCATTAACAAAGAGCTTTAAGGGCATTACTTTTGTTATAGCAGCATTATTATTCTTTGCCCCTCCTGTTATTATGCTGATAATCTCTTACAATATAAACAATACAAAAGAATTGAAGGCGTGCGGGGCTGAAAGAGTATATGTTGTAAATGAAACACCGGGGGATGACTCGTTTTTTGACAGTATAAAGAAGCTCGGAGTAAAAGATTATACAGATATTGATTATATAGTCTTCGATAATTTTGCTGATGCTATAAACAAATCGTCAGGGGACAGTAAGTGTTTTGTTCTTTTACTGGATTCAAACAGCGGATTGAATGCAAATATAGTGATTCCATCCGGAAGCGAAGTTAAAAAAAGCAGCGCAAAGAATTATCTGAAATTCATAGATAAGCATGAAGATTTTTTTACCGCAGGCTTATCGGGACTTGACAGTGAAGAGATAGAAAAGATCAATTTAAACAGCGAGTATAAAACATATACAGAAACAGGTCTGAAGAATAATCTTTCGATGGATGAAGATACCGAAAGAAGTGACGAGATCACAAGGGATCAGGTAAGCAAGGTGTTCAGCATGGCAATCCCTTATGCAACGATCATGCTTTTATACTTTATGATCGTCACTTTCGGACAGACTCTTGCTCAGTCAATAGTTATGGAAAAAGAATCCAAGCTGATGGATACTATGCTCGTATCTGTTAAGCCGGAGTCTCTTGTATTCGGAAAATTTTTATCTACGATCATGTCAATGCTTACGCAGATCGGAGTCTGGCTTTTATCGATAGTACTGGGATTTGCTTTGGGAAATGTTCTTGTCGGAAAGTTTTTCCCCGATACGAAACTTGCTCTTACAGTATTCTTTGACGGAATGAAGGATATTAATGTTTTCAGACCGTGGAATGTTGCACTGGCGGTATTGTTTTTGATACTTGGAATGGTGCTTTATCTATCGATGGCAACTATAGCAGGAGCAATGTCTACTTCAAAAGAAGATGTTTCAAGCAAGTCATCTTTATTTATTTTACCGCTTGTAGGCTCTTTCCTTGCTATAATAGCCGGGGGTGGTATGAACGCTGAGACTGTTTCTGACTGGATGCTTATTTTCCCTTTTACCGCAGCAATGCTTATGCCTGCGGATGTCAGTCTCGGATCGGTTTCCGGATGGGTTATCGCAGTATCTTTAATCTGCTTTGTTTTTCTTGTTATCGTATTAATTATTGTCGCCGGAAAAATTTATAAGATGATGTCTCTGTACAAGGGAAACAAGCTCTCAATATCCGATGTATTAAAGCGAACTTTTTCGAAGACATAAACAGATAAAATCATCTATATTTTGAGCCTTTTTGTTTGCAATACCACTAAATATATGATATACTGAATCAGTATGAACAAATGTTCATACTGATTTTTGCTTTATTCAGATGCTTAGCATTATTAAGAGGTTTTTATGGCACAGAAAGAAATCTATGACGCCTCGAGCATTACAGTTCTTGAAGGACTTGAAGCTGTAAGGGTGCGCCCGGGAATGTATATCGGTTCTGTTACCACGAAGGGACTGAATCATCTTATCTATGAGATTGTCGATAACTCTGTCGATGAACATTTGGCAGGGCATTGTGACAAGATATATGTTACTTTGGAAAAAGACGGATCTGCGACTATATCCGATAACGGAAGAGGTATTCCCGTCGGAATGCATGAAAAGGGAATAAGTGCAGAGAGACTTGTATTTACTACGCTTCACGCCGGAGGTAAATTCGATAATTCCGCATATAAGACCAGCGGAGGCCTTCACGGTGTAGGTTCGTCCGTTGTTAATGCTCTTTCCAAGCACCTTACTGTTACTGTAAAAACAGGCGGAGAGATATACAAGGATTCATATGAGCGAGGCATACCTACAACCGAGCTCGTTAACGGTCTTTTACCTGTTGTAGGCAAGACAAGGGATCACGGAACAACGATAAATTTCCTTCCCGATGATGAAATATTTGACAGGACAAGATTTGCTGAAGCCGATATCAAGAACAGGTTGCATGATACCGCTTATCTAAATCCCACGCTTACCCTTTATTACAAGGATCTCAGAGGTGATGTTCCCGAAGAGATCACCTTTCATGAGCCTGACGGAATATCTGGTTTTATCCGTCATATGAATGCCAATAATGAAGCTGTTACCGATGTATGTTATTTCTCGGGAGAGTTTGAGGGCATATTTGTTGAATGTGCTTTTCAGTATGTAAATGAGTTTCACGAGAACGTTCTGGGATATTGCAATAATATCTACAATTCAGAGGGCGGAACTCATCTGACCGGCTTTAAATCGCAGTTTACAACGATCATCAACGCATATGCGCATGAGCTCGGTGTTCTAAAGGAGAAGGACAACAACTTTACCGGGGCCGATGTGAGAAACGGTATGACAGCCGTAATCAGCATCAAGCATCCTGATCCCAGATTCGAAGGTCAGACAAAAACAAAGCTTGACAATCAGGATGCGGCCAAAGCTGTATCAAAGGTTACTTCAGACGAAGTCACAAGATTCTTTGACAGAAATCTGGAGACTCTTAAAAATATAATAGGCTGTGCCGAGAAGGCAGCGAAGATCCGCAAGACAGAGGAAAAAGCAAAGACCAATATGCTCACAAAGCAGAAATTCTCCTTTGATTCTAACGGAAAACTTGCAAACTGTATTTCAAAAGAAGCTGAAAAGTGTGAAATCTTTATCGTTGAGGGAGATTCTGCAGGAGGCTCTGCAAAAATGGCCCGCGACAGAAACTATCAGGCAATCCTTCCGATTCGAGGCAAGATCCTGAATGTCGAAAAAGCATCCATGGATAAAGTTCTTGCAAACGCCGAGATAAAGACCATGATAAATGCCTTCGGATGCGGATTTTCGGAGGGTTACGGCAATGATTTCGATATATCCAAACTGCGTTATGACAAGATCATCATAATGGCCGACGCGGATGTCGACGGTGCGCATATATCCACTTTACTGCTTACTTTGTTTTATCGTTTCATGCCGGATCTTATTTTTGAAGGGCATGTTTATATTGCTATGCCTCCTTTGTACAAGGCAATTCCCACAAGAGGACAGGAGGAATATCTTTACGACGATAAAGCTCTCGAAAAGTATCGTAAGAGTCATAAGGGTACTTTCACTCTTCAGAGATATAAAGGTTTAGGAGAGATGGATGCGGAGCAGTTGTGGGAGACCACGCTGGATCCGGAGCGCAGACGTATGAAACTTGTCGAGATTGAGGATGCACGTGCCGCTTCCGAAATGACTGAACTTCTCATGGGCAGCGATGTACCTCCCCGGCGGAAATTTATCCGTCAGCACGCCCAGGCCGCACTGCTCGATGTGTAGATTTTGGATTAGTTTATAAGTGCTATTTAGTTTCAACTTAATGACGGAATTTACGGTTTAATTATGGGTTCGCTACGTCTCCGCGCCGGCGCAAAATTTGTCCTCGCATATTCAAAATCGCTCTCGCTCAACTCGCAACGCTCGCCTCATCAGGCGAGCTGCTCGAACAATCGCTCGAGAACCGATTTATGCTCGGACATTTTGCTTGCGCTCCCG
>JAEEGL016565891.1_pt1 | contig 25951 bp, 25 predicted proteins | sample 9134231 | NCBI WGS metagenome assembly JAEEGL01 (sample SAMN16246548, study PRJNA631951) | gut metagenome | biome: gut microbiome; feature: rumen; material: fiber-attached | host: Bos | place: Iran: Karaj | collected 2018-10 | reverse complement strand
TCCTCCAAAAGTCCGACGTTGGTGGAGGAATTGCCTACGTCCAATGCCAGGATCATGCAGACGCACCTCCTTTGATCACACACACGATTTCATATTCAAAAGGTATAGTATTTTTTATATTATACTACACTATTATTCTTTTGACAAGCAGGAAAAAGCGCACGGACGAAATGCAGCAGCATCTCCGCCATGCGCTTTTTTGTTTGCGGTATCAGAGCAGGATACAGATCAGTCCGCCCGCGCTCTCGTTGATGATACGCTGCAGCGTGGTGCGCAGCTTTTCCCGGGCGTCCTCCGGCATCCGTTTCAGCTTGGCCTGCAGGTCCTCCCCTACCAGGTCATGGAAAGATCTCCCGAACAGATTCGACTGCCAAATGGCCTGGGTATCGTCTTCAAAATCCCGAAGCAGAGATTCGATGAGCTCCTCCGACTGCTTTTCCGTGCCTACGATGGGCGCCACCTCCGTCGTGATGTCAGCCCGGAGCATGTGGATGGACGGAGCGCTGGCCTTCAGACGGACGCCGTAGCGTCCCCCCTGCCGCATGATTTCCGGCTCCTCCAGATGCAGATCCTGGATGCTCGGCGGCACGATGCCGTAACCTGTCTCACGGACATCGGCCAGCGCCTTCGCGACTTTATCATACTCCTGCTTTATGCTCCCCAGCTCCGTGAGCAGCTGCATCAGATCCCCGTCGTCGGAAACAGAGAATCCGCTCTCCTCCCCTACCGTGCGGTAAAACATCTCCCGGGGGAGGTCCAGGGAGATCGCCGCGACGCCGGTGCCCAGCTCCACCCAGGCAACCTGTGCTTTTTCAATGCAAACCTCCCCGTCCATGCTCTCGGCGGCCGGTTGTACGTCGCAGATGCGCTTGAGAGAGGCACCCTGATTTCTTAGCATGTCGTAGATCCCGCTGCAGATAGGATGCGTCACTGGAAGCGCCTCCAGCCAGGAGGGCAGCCATACGTCCAACTCCATCAGTGGGAACTCACCCAGCACGCCCCGGATGATGTCCCGGATTCCCTCCTCCCCGACAGACAGGCAGTTGACCGCGATACAGGTAACACCATACCGGGCCGCAAGCGTCTGCTTCAGAGTCTGCGCCTCGTTGCTGTCCGGTCTGGCGCAGTTGAGCACGATCAGAAAGGGCTTTCCCAGGGTCTGGAGTTCCCGGACCACCTGCGCCTCCGCCTCCTCATAGTCCTCCCGGGAAATATCCGTGATGCTCCCGTCTGTTGTCATGACAATGCCGATGGTGGAGTGTTCCGCGATGACTTTCCGGGTCCCCATCTCTGCCGCCTGGGCCATGGGAACCTCCTGGGGATACCAGGGGGTCATGACCATCCGCTCCATCTCCCCCTCGAAGCTCCCCACAGCCCCGGGGATCATGTAGCCCACGCAATCGATGAGCCGCACGGAGCAGGTTCCTCCCCCGGTCAGAGAAAGCTCCACCGCCTCCTCTGGCACAAATTTCGGCTCCACCGTCATGATCATCCGCCCGGAGCCGCTCTGGGGCAGCTCGTCTCTGGCCCGGTCGCGGCGATAGGGATCCTCGATTTTGGGCAGGACCATCGTCTCCATAAACCGCTTGATGAAGGTAGATTTTCCCGTCCGCACCGGGCCAACCACGCCGATATAGATGTCGCCCGCCGTCCGGGTCGCAATATCCTGATAAATGCTGGTATCCATAGCATCTCCTCCGAATTCTCTGGCTTATACTTGGTGTGGTACATGGATATGAGACAGCCCCTCTCTTTATGACAGCTGACGGGATAACGGGCGCAAAAAGGCTCTCTGCCATAAAATGGCAGAGAGCCTTTTTCATCGCCACCGCGGAATCAGTAGGAATCGTCCGTCGGACACCTCCTCCCCGTCCATACCGTTTGCGGCCCGGATCATCTCCACGGTGGTGCCGCAGCTTTTGGCCACGTCCCAAAGCCCTTCGCCCTCTCCGGTCCTGCGGAGGATCAGCGAAGGCCGAGCGATCCTCTCCCCTTCAGACAGCTCCGCTCCCACGATGCAACGGACAGCGACGGAAGACTCGCACCGCAGGGTGAAGGATACGGAGAAGCGCACCTCAACACCGGCGGCAACGGGCATGGCGGACGGAGCGTCCTCCAGCGCGGCATCGGCCTCACAGGAGACGCCCTCCGGCAGCTCTGCGGAAACGGTCACCGGGAACGTATTGCAGGCGGTGTCCAGAACGCCGTTTTCATCCCGCCAGAGCACAGTGACACAGGCGGCGACGGAAATCGTCCCCCGGCTTCTGTCCTGCTCCGGCTTTCCAAGCCGGACGCGCACCGCCGGAACGGCGGACACGCCGGTCCCGGTCTCCAGCACTTCCCGGACAGATTGACGCCGGGTACTGCTCTCCAGCAGCTCCGTCCATGTGCCCGTATACCACTCCGGCGCCGCAGTCCCCTCTGTGCTGTAAAGATCCGTCAGATAGGTCACCGTGCGGCGCTCCCGCATGACCGCCTGGATGAGGATCCCCATGTCCGTTCCCACCCGGCCTCCGGCCAGCCGGAACATCGCCTCTGTCAGAGTCAGACATACGGAGCAGAGGGCCTCCTCTTCCACGTCCCTGCATTCAATGATCTGGGAGAAGGGCAGCGGGATCGTCTCCTCCCGAAGGGCGCCCTCGCCGTCCAGCAACAGGAAGGACAGCCGGGCCTCCCCTTTCACGATGAGCTTGCTGCCGATGACCCGGGCCTCGCTGCACACAAGGTCCGTCTGGCCCGCCAGCAGCGCGGCATCCGTCAAGTCCACGGACAGCTCCAGTTCGTCGGAAAAGGAAAAGGCCTTCTCCTCTACGCCGGTCACCGCAAGGATCTCCTGCCGGGTCGTCAGCGTCTGCACCGACCGGGGCGCCTCCTGACTCAGGCCGCCGGGGATATTCGTTTCCCGCCGCTCCCAGGCGTCCAGGAGAAAGCACAGTTCCAGACGGGCCATGACCTTCCGGGAGTGCAGCGTCCGGACCTCCTGCCTCTGGACAGACAGGCAGACGGCAAGGCGGCTCCGGTCTGTCAGCGCCGGGGATTCCGCCGTCACACGGTACGGGATAGACATGGTCAGCCGCTGCACGGCTCCGCCGCCCTCCGGCAGATAGAGGATATCCAGCCGAGCGGCAGCGGACAGCTCGGCATATCCGTTCTGCACCTGCTTACTGTTCAGGCAGACGGTGACGGCGGTGTCCAGGACCCGTAGGATGTCCGGGCAGGCGTCAGGCACGATGGCCTCCATGGTCTCCTCCCGGAGCAGCGCGGTGTGGTAGACGTTTTCATAGGAATCATAAAGAGTTTCCTCAAATGCCAGCTCCATATACGTTCTCTCCTTGTCAATCAGTCTTTGACCTTCTGACGGAGTATATGAGCTTGGACCATCCGTTATGTCTGTCCTTCCGGCTTTTCTCTCATACCGAGCAGCATGCAGAGCAGCCCCCGCAGCAGCTTCGGGGATCTGACGACAACGATCTTCACGGCCTTTCCCTCCTTCTCGGGGACGTCAGCGGCATATGCGTCCGCAACAGATGAACAGCAATCCGATCAGTACCAGCGCAGCGCCCAGCGGGAGCAGTACGGCCAGAAGAACGCCGACGCCCACCGCGATCAGTATCCATCCCCGTCCACATCTTCTCATCCGCCTTCGCTCCTCTCTGCTCCAGCTTATGCCGGCGCAGCTTGCCCGGACACAAAAAAATCCCGGCAGTATTTTCACTGCCGGGATCTCAGAATACGTCAAAGCTCCCAATCCTTATGTTCTTTGGCCAGTTCATAGAGCCGCACATAACTCTCATGCCGAGTAGGCTCCAGACGGCCCTCCGAAAGGGCCTCCAGCACCGCGCAGCCGTCCTCCTTGACGTGGGCACAGTCCCGGAAGCGGCACCGGTCCACATAGGGCGCAAATTCCGGGAACGCCCCGGGCAGCTCCTCCTTACGCAGGAGGACGCCCTGTTCCGAGTCAAAGGAGGAAAAGCCCGGTGTGTCCACCACGAACGTATCGTCCCCCAGGCGGAACAGCTCCACGTGGCGGGTGGTATGGCGGCCACGCCCCAGCTTTTCGCTGACTTCTCCCACCGGGATCTGCATCTCGGGATCGATGGCGTTGAGAAGACTGCTCTTTCCCACGCCGGAGTTGCCGGTAAAGGCGGAGATATGGCCCTTCAAGCAATCCGAAAGCGAGTTCAGGCCCATACCGGTGGCCGCGCTGACCTCCACGGCAGTAAAGCCGGCCCGGCGATAGATCCCCGCCAGCTCCTTACCGGAGGCAATGTCGCACTTATTGACGCAGATCACCGGCGAGCATCCCCGGAGGATCGCCGTTACCGTCATGCGGTCGATGAGAAACGGGTCCGTGACGGGAATGGCAGCGGAGGCAACGATGACCAGTTGATCGATGTTGGCCACCGCCGGTCTCTGGAACGCGTTGCGCCGGGTCAAGATCTCATCCACCATGCCCGTGTCCTCTCCTGTAAGGGTGTACCGCACCCGGTCTCCCACCAGAGGCGTACAGCCCTCATGACGAAACCGGCCCCGGGCCCGGCAGGCGATGGATCTGCCGCCGTCGTCCACGTAGTAGAAGCCGCTCAGGGCTTTATAGATCACTGCACTCATTGCGGATCGAAGGAGATATACTGGCTTTCCACCAGTTCGTCGTCAAAGTAGACCTGGACGTACTGAACGCCGCTGCCGGTGAGGGTCAGGGACAGGGTCTCGGCGCTCCGGTCCACGGTCTTGTGGTAGATGGTCTCGCTCTCCTGCTTGACCATGACGGTGACATCGCCGTCGCCCTCCGGCAGGGTGATATCCAGCACCATGCTGCCGGAAGCGCCGCTCCCCTCGTCGAAATTCTGGGCGGAATAATCCACCGTCGGTGAGAACTCGCTGGGGCCCTTGCTGATGGTCAGATCCACAGCGGTACCCTCCGGGATCTCCGCTGTGGCCTGGATGCTCTGTCCGATGACCTCGCCAGCAGGCCGCTCGCTCTCCACCTCAACGGTGGCGCCTACTTTCAAGTTCAGCGCCATCAGCTGGCCGCGGGCCGTATTCTCCTGCTGTCCGATCAAAGACGGCATGGTGACGTAGTTGATCTCGCGGCCCTTGCTGACCACCATGGTGACCGTATCGCCGCGCTTGAGCTCCGTCCCCTCCTTAGGTGTATAGGAGATAACGTAGTTTTCCGTGATCACGTCGGAGTACTGGCGCTCCGCCTCCACAATATTCAGATCCAGGCCCATAGACTGCAGCATCAGCTGCGCGGCCCGGACCTCCATATTGTAAATATTCGGCATCTTCGTGATGGTGGTGCCAATGCTGACGTCCACGACGATCTCCCGGTTGCCCTTGACGGTCCGGTCCGCGTCTGGGGACTGATTGACGATGACGCCGGCCTCATACTGCTCGCTGGTAACCATATTGCCCACCGTGAAGGTGAAGCCCATCTCGGCATACTCCTCGTTCTCCTGGACCTCCGTCAACTCCTGGCCCACCACGTTGGGCACCACGACGCTGTCCGCCGGCCGGAAGGACCGGCTGCCGGCAATCAAGAAATAGGAGATACCGAAGGCCAGCACAAGGATGGCGACGATAGTGATGATGAAATTGCGGCGCCGGTGGGGCTTCGTTTCCGTGTCATTCGTCTCATCGGCCTGCTGTTCCGCCGTCTCCACAGACGTCTGCTCCTGCAGGAGTCTGCGGGTGGTGTTTTCCGTCACACTGGCTGTCACGACGCCTGCCTTAGGCAGCATCTGCGTCGGCTCGTCCACCAGCTCCGGCGGCACCACATCGTTGGGATTGTACTCGATGTTGATGTCGGGATTCTTGCGGAATTCCTCCAGATCCGCCAGCATCTCGTCGGCGGAGGAATAGCGGTTTTGGACCTTCTGGGCCATCGCCTTCATGACGATAGCCTCCAGGCCCTCCTGGATATCGGGGTTGAGCTCCCGGGGCGACAGGGGCACGGAGCTGATATGCTGGATGGCCACGGCCACCGGGGAGTCTCCCTCAAAGGGCAGCCGTCCCGTGAGCATCTCATACAGGACAACACCGGCGGAGTAGATATCGGACCTGGCGTCGATATGACTGCCCTTGGCCTGCTCCGGGGAAATGTAGTGCACTGAGCCCAAGGCCTCCTGGGTCAGGGTGCTCTGAGTGGACGAGACAAGACGGGCGATGCCGAAGTCGGCCACCTTAACCGTGCCGTCCCGTAAGATCATGATGTTCTGTGGCTTGATATCCCGGTGGATGATGCCGCGGCTGTGGGCGTGACTGAGGGCTTTCATGATCTGGGTGATAAAATGCAGCGCCTCACGCCAGGGCAGCGCACCCTTCTGCTGCATGTACTGCTTGAGGGTGATCCCGTCGATGAGCTCCATCACGATGTATTCCGTATCGCTAGAATGGCTGACATCGTAGACGGAGACGATATTCGGATGGGACAGCATGGCGACCGCCTGGGATTCGTCCTGGAAACGGCGGCGGAAATCCGCGTCGTCCGCCAACTCCTCCTTCAGGACCTTGATGGCCACAAGTCTGTTGAGCCGGTGACAATGGGCCTTGTAGACCATTGCCATGCCGCCGGTGCCGATGATCTCCAATATCTCATATCGGTTGTCGAGCATTTTCCCTATATACGGATCCACATTGATCGCCTCCTCTCCCGGGTACGCAGAGTCGTGAATAAGATCATATCCGTCATATTGCCGTTAAATCCGGATCAAAACCGCCGTGACGTTGTCCGGCGCGCCCCGCTGCAGGGCAATGTCGATCATGCGCTGGCAGCAGTCATCCTCCGGGCCTCCGTGAATCGTCTCATAGAGGATCTCCTGGCTGCACAGGGTGTTGATCAGGCCGTCAGAACAGAGCAGCAGGTGGTCTCCCTGGCGCAGAGACGGCCGAAAAATATCGCAGTCCACCAACGGTTCGGCCCCCAGGGCCCTGGTGATCAGATTCTTTTTCGGATGGAACCTCGCCTGATCCGGCGTCAGCTCGCCCCGCCGAACCAGATCCTCCACCAGCGAGTGGTCGTTGGTGATCCGGTTGATGCCGTTGCGGTCGATCTTATAGGCGCGGCTGTCCCCCACGTTGACCACCAGGGTTTGCCGCTGGGTCACAAAAGCGGCCACAAGCGTGGTGCCCATGCCGTAATAAGCGGGATCGCTGTAAGCCTTTTCAAAGACGGCGTTGTTTGCCGCCAGCACAGCCGTGCGGAGCACTGCCGCTGTATCACGGCTCCGGGCCGCGGCGGTGACGTTCTCACAGAACACCTCCACGGCCAGGTTGCTGGCCACATCGCCGGCCAGGGCGCCGCCCATACCGTCACACACGACGCACAGGAGCGCGGAGTCCAGCTTTACGATACGGAAGCTGTCCTGATTCTGCTCCCGCACCGCTCCTCTATGGGTCATGCCCCAGGCTCTCATACGCCTCGCTCCCTTTCCATGGTGTCTGTCATTGTGTGACGCCGCAGCTGCCCGCAGGCCGCGTCGATATCGCTTCCCATCCGCCGACGCACCGTGACCGTAATGCTCTGACGCTCCAGCCGCCTGCGAAAGTCCTCCGTATGGCGGCTGGGCTTGAGCGGGCTTTCCGGCACGTTGTTCAGAGGGATCAGATTGACATGCCCCGGCATGCCCTTCAGCCGCTCCGCCAGCAGGTCCGCCTGCCAGTCCGCGTCGTTGACGCCGTCGATCATGGCATACTCGTAGGAGATCCGGCGGCCCGTAGCGCGGAAATAGCGGCGGCAGGCATCGAACAGCTTCTCTACCCCCACGGCCCGGTTCACGGGCATGATCCGGGACCTGGTCTCGTCGTCCGGTGCGTGCAAGGAGACGGATAACGTTAATTGTAACCTCTCCGAGGCCAGTTTGTCAATTCGTTCCGGCAATCCGCAGGTGGACAATGAAATATGGCGCATACCGATCTCCAGTCCGCCGGGCTGATTGACCAGATGCAGGAAGCGCATCACGTTATCGTAGTTGTCCAGCGGCTCCCCGATGCCCATCAGCACCAGATTGGAGACCGCCTCGCCGCTGTCCCGAATCGTGAAGAGGACTTGGTCCAGCATCTCCCCCGGCGTCAGATTGCGGATGTGTCCCATGGGCGCGGAGGCGCAGAAGACGCATCCCATCCGGCAGCCCACCTGCGAGGACAGGCAGACCGTGTTGCCGTGATGATAGCGCATGAACACGCTCTCGATGCAGTTGCCGTCTGTGAGACGCCAGAGATATTTTCGCGTCCCGTCCAGCTTTGAGACCTGGAGCCGGAGGATCTCCGGCACGGTAAGACGATACGTCTCCGCCAGGGTCTGCCGCAGAAAAAGCGGCAGATTTGTCATCTCATCAAAGGAGGAGACGCCCTTGTGGAGCCAGGAGAAAATCTGCCCGGCCCGGAAGGCGGGCTGTCCCAGCTCCGCCAGTTTGGTCTTCAATTCCTCTGGCAGCAGCGATTTGATCTCGGTCATGGCCGCCTCCTCAGCTTCGCGGCGAAAAAGCCATCCGTCCCATGAAGATGCGGCCAGAAGGTCAGCATCCCCGCCTCTGCTCTGCCGATGGGCTCCGGCAGATCGAAAGGCTCCTGACAGAACGCCGGATCTCTCCGTAAAAATTCATTCACGACCGCCTCGTTTTCCCGCTCCAGCACCGTGCAGGTTGAATAGAGCAGGACGCCGCCGGGGCACACATAGCGGCTGAGATTATCCAGCAGCGCGGCCTGAATCTCCGGCAGACTCTCCAGCTGGGCCGGATCCTTGTAGCGGATCTCCGGCTTTTTCCGGATGGTCCCCAGTCCGGAGCAGGGCACGTCGGCAAGCACAAGGTCGAAGGCCGCCTCCCATTCCGGGCGAAATTCCCGGCCGTCCGCCTGTTCCGTTTGAATACAGGTAATCCCCAGCCGGTTGGCGGAGGGTACGATGCGCGCCAGCTTTTTGGGGTGGATGTCACAGGACGTGACGATCCCCTCGTTTTTCATGGCGATGGCCGCCGCCAGGCTTTTGCCTCCCGGCGCGGCGCAGGCATCCAGTACACGGAAGCCCGGTTCCGGCTGCGCCGCCGTCACCGACAGGCGGGCGGCAGCGTCCTGGATGTAGAAGCCGCCCTCTCTCCACGCCGTGAGACGTTCCAGGGGGCCGGTATGTTCCAAATATAGCGCGTCGGTGAGGATCGGGTGCGCCGATACAGTGACGCCCTCCGCCTCCAGAGCGGATCTCAACGCGGGCGTATCTGTCTTCAAGGTGTTGACCTGGGCGCAGAGGGCCGCAGGCTGATTGTCCGCAGAAAGGAACGCCTCCGTCCCATCCTCCCCGATCCGCTCATACAACTCCCGAACCAGCCACAGCGGATGGCTGTACCGCAGGGCAAGCCGTTCCTCCGGCGTTTTGCCCTCGATCTCCGGGAGCGGTCCCCGGATCATGGCGCGCAGGATCGCGTTGACCATGCCGGCAGCTCTGGGCGCGGCATAGGTCCGCACTTGCTTCACCGCCTCATTCACCACCGCGTGTGCGGGGATGCGGTCGAGAAAACAAAGCTGATAGGCCCCCAGCCGCAGGATACAGAGGACCCCGCGGTCCATCTTTTTCAGGGGCATGGAAGAAAATCGGGCCAGATAGAAATCCAGCAGCGTCCTGTTCTGCAGCACACCTGCCGTCAGCCGCGAGGCAAGGGCAGCGGACCGTCCGTCCAATCCGTTGCGGCGGATGGCCTCGGCCAGATAGGCGTCTGTCCATGCACCGCTCTTCTCATACGCCTCCAAGGCAAAGAGCGCTGTGGCCCGGGCGTCAGGCTCCGGCATGCGGCTCATGCATCCGGCTCCATGGGATGGCCCAGCAGATAGGCGGAGGCCTGCATCCGTTTTCCGCCCTGGACCTGCAGTTCCCTGATGCAGAGTACCGTGCCGCCGCCGCAGACAACGGAGATGCCGCTCTTGTCCGCACGGAGGACGGCGCCGGGTCTCTTGCCCTCCGCCTGCTCCTCCGAAACAACGGTGCGGTGCAGCTTGAACGTGGTGCCCTGTATCTTTCCGGAGGCCGTGGGCCAGGGCTGGAGCCCCCGGACCTGATTATGGATCTCTCCGGCAGACCGGTTCCAGTCCACCGGTGAGAGTTCCTTGCTCAGCATGGGCGCGTAGGTGGAAGCGGCATGGTCCTGGGGCGTTCTGGACGCCGTCCCCGCGTGGATCTGCGCCACGGCGTCCAGCAGCAGCTCCGCGCCCAGCACCTTCAGCCGGTCATAGAGTTCTGCCGCCGTCTCGTTCTCGCCGATCTCCGTGGAGCCGGCAAGGATCATGTCACCGGCATCCAGCTCCGGCGCTACGTGCATGATGGTGACGCCGGTCTCCCGCTCACCGTTCAGCACCGCCCAGTTGATGGGCGCGGCACCGCGATACTTCGGAAGCAGAGAGGCGTGGACGTTGATGCAGCCCAGAGGCGCCGCCTGAAGCACCGCGTCGGGAAGGATCTTGCCGTATGCCGCCACGACGATCAGCTCCGGCGCCAGGACGCGCAGCTGCTCCGCCGTCTCCGCCTCCGTTTTTTTCAGGGATACAGGCTGGAAAACGGGGATCCCGTGATCCACGGCAAAAATCTTGACCGGGCTTGGGATCATCTTCATCCCCCGGTTTTTCGGCTTGTCCGGCTGGGTGTAGACCCCCGCGATCTCGTGTCCCGCCTCATAGAGGCGCTTTAGAGATGCCAGAGCAAACTCCGGGGTGCCCATAAATACGATCTTCATGCCTTACCCTTTCTTTGCGCGGCGGCCGCGCTTTTCCCTCTTTTTGCCGTTCTTCTCAGCCTCCAGCTCGTCGATCTCCTCGCTGGTATAGAGCTGGTCGGTGAGCTCCACAAATAGATGCCCCTCCAGATGGTCGAGCTCATGGCAGAAGCAGCGGGCAGTCAGACCGGTACCGGTGACGGTAAATGTCTCGCCGTAGCGGTCCTGGGCCTCCACCGTCACCTCTGTGGGCCGGGTGACGTAGCCGTACAGGCCCGCCACGCTCAGGCAGCCCTCCACGCCCCGCTCTTCTCCGGAGGAGGCGATAATGCGGGGATTGACCAGCTCAATGGGCTTATTGTCGTCGTTGGTGTCTATCACCAGCACAACCCGGCGCAGAAGCCCCAGCTGGGGCGCGGCAAGGCCAACGCCGTCGGCACGATCCAGGGTCTCCTTCATCTCATCCAGAAGCGCGTGCAGCTTCTCATCGAAGCTGGTAACGGGATGGGCTTTTTTATTCAACACGGGGTCTCCCCGCTGTATGATCTTCCGAACAGACATTGACAGCTTCTCCTTCCAAAAATCAGCTCTCCGGGTCGTGGTCCGCGTAGGCGGTCAGCCCGCGATTGACCTTGTCCCGCTGAAAGGCTCCGATCGTATTGGCCAGAACGGCCCGCAGGGTCTTGTCCGACGTACCGCAGACCGTGATCCGGTACCGGTACTGTTCCTTCACTTTTACGATAGCGGCCGGCGCGGGCCCCAGCAGAACGGTCTGGTAGAGTCGGTCCGCCCGGAGCAACGCCGACTTGAGCTGCTCACAGAGCCGCGCGGCACCCTGGAGTACTGCCAGCTCCTCTCTGCCCACGACAACGAGGACGTAGCGGTCCCGCACAGGCGGATAGCCGTGGATCTGCCGGCGGGCGATCTCCATCTCATAGAACGCATCGTAGTCCTGCCGGGCGGCGGCCTGGATCACCTCGTTGCCGGGGGTATAGGTCTGGATCACGGCCCGGCCCGGCTTATCGCCCCGGCCGGCCCGGCCGATGGCCTGGGTAATCAGGGAAAAGGTCCTCTCCCCGGCCCGGTAGTCGTCCACATACAGGGACAGATCCGCTGCCAGGACGCCCACCAGGGTGACGTTGGAGAAATTCAGTCCCTTGGTCACCATCTGCGTCCCCAGCAGGATAGGGATCTGCTCCCGCTCAAAGCGGCTGAGGATCGCCTCATGGCCATTGGCGGCGGACAGGGTGTCGGCGTCCATGCGCAGAACGGCGGTGTCCGGGAACGCGGCCGCCAGTTCCTCCTGGACCCGCTGGGTCCCTGCCCCCAGAAAGCTCAGTTTTCCTCCGCAGGTCGGACATTCCGGCGGCAGGGGCTCCGAGTGGCCGCAGTAGTGGCACATAAGGCGCCCGTTGGCGGAGTGATATGTCAGCCGGACGCTGCACCGGGGACAAAAGGGCACTTCTCCGCAGGCGCCGCAGTGGACCATGGGGCTGTTGCCCCGGCGGTTGATGAAGAGGATGCTCTGCTCCCCCCGGTCCAGATTGCTCCGCAGTTCCTCCAGAAGCAAGCTGCCCAGGGTACCTCCGTTTCCGTTTCGCAGCTCCTGCCGCATGTCACTGATGAGCACCTCCGGCATGGGGCGGCTCTCATACCGCTCCCGGAGTGTCAGCAGATGATAGGTCTCCTGCTGCGCCAGATACATGCTCTCCACAGACGGGGTCGCGGATCCCAGCAGCAGCAGACACTTGCTCTGGAAGCAGCGGTATTTTGCCACGTCCCGGGCGTGATAGCGGGGGATATTCTCCGATTTATAGGTGTGCTCCTGCTCCTCATCCAGGATCAGCAGGCCCAAATCCCTGCAGGGAGCAAAGACGGCGGATCGGGTGCCCAGGACGACTCTGGCCGCTCCGGTCTGTATCCGCTTCCACTCGTCGTACCGCTCTCCGGGGGTCAGACTGCTGTGGAGGATAGCCACCCGGTCGCCGAAATGACTGCCAAACTGCTGCAGAAGCTGCGGCGTAAGGGCGATCTCCGGCACCAGGACGACGGCGTTCTTTCCCTCCGCCAGCGTGTCCTCGATCAGACGGATATAGATAGAGGTCTTGCCGCAGCCGGTGACGCCGTAGAGCAGCGCCGTATCGGGCTGTCCGGCACTACGCAGGGTGGCGAGCTCTTCATAGACCGCCTGCTGCCGTTCCGTGAGGACGATGGGCTCCGCCTTCGTCCATGCGGCGTGTTCGGGACGGCGGAACGCCTTTTCCTCTGTGATGCGGATCAGCTCCGCCTTTTTCATGGCGGTCAGCGTAGCGTTGGACACGCCGGTGTAGTAGCGCAGCTCCTCCACCGGTATCCGGCCGGACAGAGTCAGTTGTTCGACCACTGCCCACTGCATAGGCGCCGTCTTCTCCTTGCCGGTCATCCTCCCTCGGATGACGTCGACAGGCGCGGCCAGATCGGCAAAGCGGACAAGCTTCTCCCCTACGCCCCGGGCGGCCCGGATCTCCTTGACCAGGATCCCGTCACGGAGCAGATCCCGGAGCACCGGCGCGGGGTCCGGGATCACCTTCTGCAGGGTATCCCGCTCCGCTCCGGCGCCCTCCAGGGCGGCCAGATACGCCAGGATCGCGGCGCAGTCCTCCGACTGTGCCCGGGCCTGTTCCAGCCGTTCCTCCGCAACGTCGTCGGCGATGCGGTAGCGATCCTTCAGGGAAAACCACAGCCCGGCGGGCAGCATGGTCTTCACCGCATCGTACAGGGTGCAGAAACAGCGCTCCCGCAGCCAAACGGCCAGCCGGATCCCGTCGGAATCCAAGACCGGTTCCGTGTCCAGCAGGGCGGTGATGAACTTCATGTTTTTTGCTCTGGGCCCTTCCTCCAGAGACAGGATCAGGCCCTCGCTGCTCCGATTGCCCCGTCCGAAGGGCACCAGGACCCGCATCCCTACCGCGGCCCGGTCCCGGAGGGCGTCCGGCACCAGATAGGTGTAGGGCTTGTCACTGGTATAGACGGCGGCGGAGACAGCCAGCCGGGCCAGCAGCGGCATCCCCGCTGGGTGCGTTTGGGACGAAGCGGCCATTTTTTCTGATTACTCTTCCTGCTGGACGAAGGTGTCCAGCTTGCCGTCCGCGATCTCCTGGATGGCGATGCTCACGGGCTTTCGCTCCATGGAGAGACCCTCCTGCTCGATATCAGCGGCGATCTCACGGGCACGATGGGCCACGACATTGACCAGAAGATATCGGTTGTTGACATGCTTGAGAAGATCCGACATGGCGGGATATAACATAGATAATCGTCCTTTCTGCTCGATTCAGATCTCAGAGAAAAAGTCGGCGCAGCGGGCGGTCCGGCAGCGCTCCCCTTCGAGGATGGCGCAGATCCTGTCTGCCGCGGCCGTTACTTCGTCGTTCACTACCAGATAGTCGTAGGTACGGGCTTCTTCCAACTCGCCCCGGGCGGTCTCAAGCCGCCGCAAGATCATTTCCTCGCTGTCCGTCCCGCGGCTGCGGAGCCGGTGCTCCAGCTCCTTCCAGGAGGGAGGCGCGAGGAATACGGATACAGCCTCCGGCATCCGGGACCGGACCTGCCGCGCCCCTTGTACTTCAATATCCAGCAGGACATCCGTGCCCCGGGCCATCTGCTCCTCCGCCGGTCTACGGGGCGTGCCGTAGAAGCGGCCGGCATATTCGGCGTATTCCAGGAGCGCGTCCTCAGCGATGAGCTGCTCAAAGCGCTCCCGGCTGATGAAGTGGTAGTCTACGCCATCCTGCTCGCCCTCCCGCATGGGCCGGGTGGTGCAGGAGACGGAGAAAAACAGCGGACGGCGGCGCATGACCTCCCGGATCACCGTGCTCTTTCCCGTGCCGGAGGGACCGGAGATAATCACCAGCAGTGCAGGCTGTTTCATGGCGCTCACTCCTCCGCGGGGATTTCCGGCTCCGCCGGACGGTCACCCAGGCGGTTGGCCACGGTCTCGGGCTGGATTGCCGAGAGGATGATATGATCGCTGTCCATGATGATGACGGCCCGGGTCCTTCTGCCGTAAGTGGCATCGATAAGGCGGCCGGACTCCTTTGCCTCTTGAATGATCCGCTTGATGGGGGCGGAATCCGGGCTGACGATAGCGATCAGCCGGGCCACTGAGATCATATTGCCAAAGCCGATATTGATCAGTTTCATAGTTGCATTCTACCCCCTATTCGATGTTCTGGACCTGTTCCCGGATCTTTTCGATCTCCGCCTTCAGGTCCACTACCCAGCCGGAGACCTCCAGATCATTGCACTTTGAGCCGATGGTGTTGGCCTCCCGGTTCATCTCCTGGACCAGAAAATCCAACTTCCGGCCCACAGAGCCGTTCTCTGCCAGCATCCCGTCCATCTGCAGCAGATGGCTGTGCAACCGGACGGTCTCCTCCGCCACGGCGGTCTTGTCGGCAAAGATGGCGGCCTCCGTCAAAAGCCGCTGTTCGTCCACGGAGGCGCTCTCCAGCAGCTCTCGCAGACGCTGTTCCAACCTGGCGCGGTACTCCGCCGTGGTCTGAGGCGAGCGCACCTCGATCTTCTCTGTGAGATCCCGTATGGTCGCCAGACGGCTCCGGATGTCCAGGGCCATCTGCTCTCCCTCCCGGGTCCGCATCTCCTGGAAGTCGTCCAGGGCGCCGTCCAGCACGGCGCAGAGGTCCTCGGTCACGGCGTCCAGATCCTCCTCCTGCCGCTCCACGGTGAACACGTCGGGAAACCGGGAGAGCAGGGATACGGAGATGTCGTCCTTCAACACGAAAGCGTCCGCCAGCTCCCGCAGGGCCCGGTAATAGCCCTGCGCCACCGTCTGATTCAGAGTGACGCAGACGGCGTCCTCGCCGATATGCTCCACGGTGATGAACATATCCACCTTGCCCCGTGATATCCTGCTCTGCACCCGCTTTTTCAGCGCGTCCTCGGCGCAGATATAGATGCGGGGCAGCTTGACATTGCAGTCCAGATAACGGTTGTTGACAGCGCGCAGCTCAACGGTGATGCGCCTGCCGTTCCGCTCCTCACACCGCCGACCGTAGCCGGTCATACTTTTGATCAAGAGAACCGCTCCTTTACCGTCTGATATAAGGGCCGATCCGCTGTCTGTAGTAGCGGATCAGCATGGAAAAAACCAAATCATAGATCACAAAGGCGATACTGCCGCCCAGATAGAGCAACGGGATATGCTGCAGGCGCTCCGGCAGCGAGCCGAGAAACAACGCGCTGAAGCCGCAGATGAGAACGGTGAACAGGGCGTTACAGACAATGAGCTTGCACACCCACATCAGGACCGTGTTTTTGATCTGCTCCAGCAGGCTCTTCACCACGGCATAGTGCCCGAACAGCACCGTATACAGCAGCACGGCGGCTTTTGTAGGCAGCAGCAGGAAGCCTAACAGCGCGGTGACGACATAGCAGATCAGCGCCGACTTTCGGCCGCCTGCGCTGATGACCGCGGCCGCAGGAAGCAGCCCGGCGATGGCGGCCATGCCCAGCTGCCCTGAGGGCAGAAAGGAGGCGATGAGCAGCAGCACCACAGACAGTGCCGCCAGCATGGCGCAGAAGGTTATGGAGAACGTGCGGTCGTTCCTCATCTGTCAGCAGCCTCCGTGACACAGACAGTTGGCGCACAGGAGCGTAGCGCAGCACTCCGTGGCCGTGAGGCCGCCAAAGCTCCGCATCGTGGGAAATCCTGTGGGGCGATAGGCCACGCCTGCTCGCTGCATGTAATCCAGCGCCCGGCGGTACTCCATATTGGCCGGTTCCATCTGGCAGGCCCTGTTATACTGCTGCAGGGCCTCGTCCATCCAGCCCCGCCGATAAGCGATGCTGCCGGCAAGGAAATGCCATTCGGCGTTTTGGGGCGCCTGCTGGAGCAGATGCTCCGCCAGATCCAGATGGCCGCTGTTGATAGCGCTGCGGATCTGTGCGTACAGGGCCATATTGCCGCCGGCATAGGAAGATCCGGCGCCGTAGCCGCCGCCGGAACTTCCGCCGGTATAGGAGGATGAGCCGCCGCTCCGGGCGCCGCCGGTATAACCGCCGCCGCCGCGCATGCGGGTGATGGCCTCATAGGCCTCGTTGATCTCCTTCATCTTCTCCTCCGCCAGATCGGAGAGAGGATTGTTTTGAAAATTGTCAGGATGATATTTTCGTGCCAGATCACGGTACACCCGTTTGATCTCCTCATCACTGGCGTTCGGACTGACGCCAAGGACGCTGTAAGGATCGTTCATGCAAGCACTCCTGTCTTTGGTAGGTGATTTGCGAAGGGTGTTTTTCTATTCCCGTACGCCGCGTCGCCGACCCGGGTGCCAGGCATCGCCCAGCACGGCGGTCTGCGCCGCGGGCAGGCCCAGGAAAATGATATTCTCAAGCACCGGGGACCAGGGACCCTCCGGCAGAAGAAAATATGCGGAGGCCGCGAGATTCAGTGAATGGGTCATGGTCAGCTCCAGACGCTCCATGGACTTCTGACTCAGCTCCGGTCCTTCGGAAAAGCAGAACAGCAGCGGATTGTAGCAGCCGCTCTCCGCATCCTTTTTCCGATCATGGAAGGCGTCGATCAGATAGGTCCAGCGGCCTACATGGTAGAGGATCTGTTCCAGCACCCGCATCCGGCTCTCATCCGGCACGAACTTTGCCGCCGCCGCCAGGAGCCGGGCCGAGGCGTCCGCCGTACGGTCCAGAGATGGCGACTTTGCCTGCTCCAGTTCCCGCAGATCGTCCAGACACCGCCGGGTCATGGCATCGAACTCCGGCCTGTTCCGGGCCGCCCGGCGGTAGGCCCCGCGCAGCAGCAGCGCCCCGCCCCGATCCGGCAGACTTTTGAAAAAGGTCTTGTCCTGCACGTTGTCCCGGAGCTTCCACCAGGCCAGGATCATGCTCTCATCCGCCGCCAGGTCCAAAGCCTGCGAGGGCTCGGCGCAGCTCCGGCAGCGGAGCGGATGCACCACACACCGGCGGCAGGCGCCGCTGCAGGGGATCTCACAGGCGGCCGAGAGCAGGATGGCCAGGAATGTAAAGTCATAGTTGAGCAGCAGCCGGGACATCGGACCGCAGCGCCGGCCCATAGTGCGGCACAGGCCGCAGTAGGCGGAGCGGAAGCGGTCGAAGTCCCGCATCTTCAGCTCGTCCCGAAAGGGTCTGATATAGCCGAACATCGCCTTAACGATACTGCGATACGGTGACCTTGTAGGTCCCGATGACGCCCACAGTATCACTGCCCTCCACATGGGCCAGGGCCGGCACGGTATAGGTGCCTGTGGCGCCGTCGATCTCCGACAGGTCCGCGTCCACCAGCACGTCGGCGCCGGTCACTGCCTGCAAATCCTCCTCAGGGCCACGGAGGGTCACCGTCAGGCTGCTCGTCACCACCGTCGCCTTATACCTCTCCGTTACGTTGATGCAGGAGATGTTGGAGGTCTCAACCTCCTTCGTGGCCAGGCCGCGGATGGTCAACTGCACCTCCACCTCTGTCACGCCGCTGAGATTACGCACATCCTCCGGCAGGGTGATGGGGAAGACATATGTTCCGCTCCCGTCCACCTCCGCCAGATCGATGATACCCAGCTCGATGGCGTCTATGGTATCCAGCAGATCCTCCTCTGCGGCGATAAGCACAGAGTCCTGGGACATGGTCCAGTTTACATTCGCCTCTGTAGCGCCGCCGCCCGCCTGCAGGTCAACGGTCAGCGGCACCTCCTTCTGCAGCAGGATGGGGAACTTGACCGTGACCTGTTCCCTGCTGAGGGTCATGTCGTCAAATTCCAGCGGATTGCCGTCGGCGTCCACCAGAACGAAGGGCACACTCTCCACCACGGACTCCTTGAGGCCGGTACCGGTCAGTGTGACCACGGCGTGGTCTACCTGCTCCACCGCCTCTTCCCTGCCGGTGATCAGAATGGTGTCGGGATAGACGGAGATGTTGTCGTCCGCCAGATAGCCCGGCGCCACGCTGCCGTTGAAAACAGCGGTGACGGGAATGGACTTCTCGCCAAAGCGGGAAACGGTGATGGTGATCTCCTGTATACTGTCATCCGAAACGGCGGCTGTGACGCCCAGGGGCAGAGACAGCCGATAGGGCAGCGAATACGTCCCCGGCTCGCTGATATCGGACACGTCCACGACCAGGTACAGGTCGGAGGAGTCCAGCCGCAGCAGTTCTCTCCGCTTGCCCTCAAGCCGCAGATCGACAGTATCGCTGTCCGAGGTGATACTCAGCTTCTCCGAGGCGAGTATGTCGTCCTCTCCTTCAAACTGGACCACGACGTCTCTGAAGATCAGATCCACGTCGTTCGGGTTCTCCTGATTGACCACGTAGAACCAGAGCAAAAGCGCCAGCAGAAGGGCGAACACGACTTGGACGATCTTATTGTTGATGATTCTCCTGATCATTCCCGTTCTTCCTCTTCTTGTTCTGCATCCAGAATAAACTGCGTCCCAGGCTGCTGCGGCGGAAGCGATCCTCCGGCTCCTCCGGTATCAGCTCCAGCTGCAGCAGTCTCTCCAGCGTTTCAGCCGCAAGGTGCCGCTTGAGCATGCCATGCATTGCCACGGAGATGGCGCCCGTCTCCTCGGAGACGATGGCGACCACTGCGTCGGAATTTTCCGACATGCCAATGCCGGCCCGATGGCGCATGCCCAGGTCCCGGCTCAAATTCTGATTTTGCGACATTGGGAGCATACAGCCTGCCGCGGCGATGCGCCCGTCCCGTATGATAATGGCGCCGTCATGGAGCGGCGCTTTTGTATAGAAGATGTTCTTGATCAGCTCACGGTTGACGGCGCAGTCCAGAGACACGCCGGTCTTCATCACATCGCTGAGATTGGAGGTCCGCTCAAAGACCACCAACGCACCGACGCGGTTCTTCGACATATCCACATAGGCCGCCACAAGCTCCGAGATCGTGAGCTCCAAATCCCTGGGTGTCTGCTGGGTGCGGAAGATCCGGTTCACGGTCTCGCCACTGCCCAGCCGCTCCAGGAACCGGCGGATCTCCGGCTGGAAGATGATGACCAGCGCCAGCAGGCCGACCTCAACGGCGCGGTTGAGCAGGAAGTTAACCACCGTGAGCTTACAGATCGACGAGATCCACAGAGCGATGAAGAAGAACAGAATTCCTCTTGCAAGCTGTCCGGAGCGCGCAGCACGCAGCATCCGGAGGAGCTTATAAATCACAAAGGTGATGATTGCGATATCGACGATATCCGCAAAACTCAGCGTCATCAGAAAACGCCAGATAATGTGAAAAAAGTTCGCCAGATGTGCCACGACTCGACCGCGCCTCCTTTCTCAAATCTGATTTGCAAATAATACGCCTTATTTTATTTATTATATAGTACATCCGCCCGAATGACAAGTCGGGCGGATGAAATATCTGTGAATATTTGGTTAAATTTCCGGGAATGCGGCCAAAAACGACGGTTTTTGACCTATCGGGCCAATCGGCGCAGCACCGTACAGAACTGACGCACCTGCCAGGGCGTATTGAACAGGGAAAAGCTGACCCGCACCGTCCCCGTCTCCAGAGTCCCGGCGCTTGCATGGGCAGCGGGGGCGCAGTGGAGTCCTGATCTGACGCAGATGCCCTCCTCTGCCAGCTGCTCCCCCAGGGTCTCGCAATCCATGTCCCGGATCCGGAAAGAAACCACGCCGCTGCAGGCTTCCTCCGGGCCGCCGCTGTAGACGGTGACACCGGGCATCCGGGACAGCGCGCGGGTGAGCTGTCCTGCCAGTTGACGCTCATGGGCCAGGATCCGCGCCGGGTCCCGTGCGCGAACGAACCGGATCCCCTCTCTCAGACCCGCGATCCCGGGAACGTTATGGGTCCCCGCCTCCAGCCGGTCCGGCAGGAAATCCGGCATCTCCGGAAGGGCGGAGAGACTGCCGGTGCCGCCCTCCAAAAGGGTCCGAACGGGTCGTTCTCCACATAGGAGAAGCCCGGTCCCCTGGGGCCCGTACAGGCCTTTATGGCCCGGCATGGCGATGAAATCCGCCCCCAGCCCGGGAAAGGACAGCGGCAGGATCCCGGCGGACTGGGCGGCGTCCACCACGAAGGGGATCTGCCGCTCACGGCAGAGGGCACCGATCTCCTCCACGGGCAGGATAAAGCCGAAGACGTTGGACACGTGGGTGCAGATGACGGCGGAAACACCGTCGATACGGCATCGGAAGCTGTCCAGCACCGCCGTCCGGTCAAAGAGGGGCGCCGCCGCCTGCTCCACCTGGACGTTCCCGATGGCCGCAAGGGGCCGCAGAACGGCATTGTGCTCATAGCCGGAGACCAGTACCCGGTCTCCCGGAGCCACTACCGACTTGACGGCGATGTTCAGCGCGTGGGTGGCGCTGGAGGTGAAGATCACCCGCTGGGGATCATCCATGCCGAACAGTCCGGCGGCATCCTGTCTGCATCGGTAGACCGTCTCAGCGGCCCGGATGGCCGGCGGATGGCCGCCCCGTCCGGGACTGGCGCAGGTCTCCGCTGCCCGGGCCATGGCCCGGGCCACGGACGGCGGCTTCTGCAGGGTCGTGGCGGCACTGTCAAAATAGATCACCGGCAACCTCCTGCCAGCCGCCCTCCGGCCGCGCCGTATAGATCCGCACAGGCGCGATACCGGCTCGGTCCAGCGCCGCCTTCGCCGCCGGAAGCTCACGTCGGTCGACTCTGACGGCACTGCCGCAGCCGCCCTGCCGCAGTGCGGCGGGAACGCGCACAAGCTGTGCGGAAATACCCGCTCGCCTGCACACGTCCGCCGTCTGGTGGGCCTGTGTCAGGGAGTGGCTGATGATAATGCTGTATTTCATACGAGGCATTTCTCCTCTCGCCCCATCCTATGCGCCGGGGTTTCGAGAGGCTACAAATACCCTGATGATCCGACGCGGTCCGCGTCTCAGTCTTTGCCCGCCGCGGCTGCCAACTCACACAGCTTTTCGTGGAAAGCCGGATCGATTCGCCTGATGGCCAGGGGCTTGCCCTGCCGGTCGGTGAAGCAGTTTTCGCTGTCGGCAACTGCCGCGACCTTGCCATCCGGACGGAGCATCTCATAGTGCAGCTTCAGCCGCACGCCCTTATACTCCCCCATGGTAACGCGGATCGTCACCGTCTCGTCAAAAAACGTCGACAGGATATAGTGACACTCCACCGACACAACCGGTGAAATCACGCCCTTCTGTTCCAAAACAGCGTAGTTGAATCCGATCTGATCGAGAAAGTCCATCTTGGCCTCCTCCATCCAGCGGATGTAGTTGGAGTGGTGGGCAATGCTCATCTGATCCGTCTCGTAGTACAAAACCTTGTGTGTGTATGGCCTCATGGTATCCTCCTGTTTTTAGCCGGAGCGCCCCGGCCGGCATCATTGGTTTTTCTCGATCAACGCCACGGCGTGGGCGGCGATTCCCTCTCCCCGGCCGGTAAAACCCAACTGTTCCTCCGTGGTGGCCTTGATATTGATTTGCTCCGGGTCCGCAGCAAGGGCCTCAGCCAGATTGCGCTCCATGGTCTCGAGATATCCCGCCAGCTTCGGTGCCTGAGCAACGACGGTGACGTCGAGATTGCCCAACTGCCAGCCCGCATCCCGCAGGAGCGCACAGACACGCTCCAGCAGCAGCAGACTGGAGATCCCCCGATAGGCGGGATCCGAGTCCGGGAAATGGCGGCCGATATCCCCCATACCTGCGGCACCCAGCAGGGCGTCCATGACCGCGTGGGTCAGCACGTCGGCGTCGGAGTGACCCAGCAGTCCCAGGGTCCAGGGGATCTCCACGCCCCCCAGGATCAGCGCGCGCCCCTCTGTCAGCCGGTGTACGTCGTAACCGTGTCCGATGCGAATCATACCGTCTTTTCCTCCCTGAGCAGCGCCTCGGCGATCATCAGATCCATCGGCGTGGTGATCTTCAGATTTCTCTCGTCCCCCTCCACCAGATACACAGACATGCCGATGCGCTCCACGGCTCCGCAGTCGTCGGTGGGGGCTATGTCGTCCTCAATGGCTTTCTGGAGAGCGCCCTTGAGCAGAGACGCCTCAAAGACCTGAGGGGTCTGAACGGCAAACAGAGTGCTGCGGTCCGGCGTCCGGACAACGCGTCCGTCCCGGGCCTCCTTGATCGTATCCTTCACCGGGACCGCCGGGGCCGCCGCGTTGGTCTCTTGCGCCTTTTTCACCACGGCGGAGATCAGCGCCGGCGTCGTCAGAGGGCGCGCACCGTCCTGCACCGCGATGAAATCCGCCTTTTCACTTGCCTCCAGAGCGCCGTTGAACACGGACTCCGTCCGGCTGGCGCCGCCGAGGATAATCTTTGTCGCCTTGCTGACACCGAACTCCTTACAGATGCGGCCCGCCTCCAGCAGCGTCTCCTCCCGGGTCACCACGATGATCTCGTGAACGTCAGGGCATCGCTCCAGGGCCAGCAGCGTATGGGACAGAACGGGACGGCCGTCCAGAAGCGCCAGCATTTTATCCTCGCCCATGCGGCTGGAGGACCCGGCCGCCGCTACCACGGCAGTGCAAAAACGTGAGCTTCTCCCGCCTGCGCGGGCTCTGCGTCGGATGGACATATCACCATCTCCTGTAAAATAATAGGAAGAGAAACACAGAATAAGGCGGAGCCCCGCTCCGCCTTACCACAACACTCTCGTCGATATTTTTATGCTCCGATCAAGTCGCTGATGCGCTTTTCCAGATCCTCATAGGTGCACCCGATGGCCATCACCAGCTCGGAGAGCAGGATCTGCTTGGCCGAGTGGAGCATCTTCCGCTCGCCGGTGGACAGCCCTCTGGACTGGTCCCGGAGCATCAGGCTCTTCACCACCCGGGCGACCTCCAGCAGGTTGCCGCTTTTGATGCGCATCATGTTCTCCCGGTAGCGATGGTTCCAGTTCTGGACCATCTCCGTCTCGATGGTGGCCATGTTTTTCAGGATCGTCTCCGCCTCGTCGCTGCTGACGATGGGCCGCACGCCGATCTCCTCCGTGGAGTCCGCCGGAATCATGACCATCATGCCGCCTACGGGGATCTTCAGAACGTAGTACAGCATCTCCTTGTCATTGACCTTTTTTTCCACAATACTGTCCACTACGCCGGCCCCGTGCATGGGATGGGCGATTTTATCCCCGACCTGAAACACACTGCTCACCTCCTCCGGAAAAACCTATTTTCACATATCATATTTTACACTAATTTTTTTACTTTTGCAAGGAAAACTTCTTTTTTCCCAAAAAACCTTTTCAATATGGCATGGTTTCAGATATTTTTTGTTTTTCTTTTCACATTCTTTCAAATCCACAGGATTTTGTCCGATCTCTCACAAAAGCAACCGTCCGGAAGCAAAAAAGCGGTGAACTGATTTTCTCAGTTCACCGCTTTTTGATTTTATCTCAGCGATATGCAGGGAACGATCATTCCTCGGTCTCCGCCGCTTCCGCCACGTCATCCGCCGCAGCTTCTGCCACGTCGTCCGCAACAACCTCTGCCGCTTCCGCAGCTTCTTCAGCAACTTCTTCAGCAGCGTCATCCGCAACGTCGTTCGCCGTGTCGCCCGCCACTTCCATGGCGGCGGCGGCCCGCCGCTTGTCCATCAGAAGGGCGCGGATCGACAGGGAAATCTTGTGGGTCTCCTCGTTGATATCGGTGATCTTCACATCCACCTTCTGGCCTTCCTCCAGGATGTCGCCGGGCTTGTCGATGCGGTGATCCGCGATCTGGGAGATGTGGATCAGGCCGTCCACGCCGGGGATCACTTCCGCAAAGGCGCCGAAGTCCATCAGCTTGACCACCGTCACGTTGGCAACGCTGCCCACGGAATAGGTCTCCATGAACTTGGTCCATGGATCCTGGCTGCGGTCCTTCATGCCCAGGGAGATCTTCTTCTTCTCCGGGTCATAGGAGATGACGTACACGTCCACAGTATCGCCCACATTGACGACCTCGGAGGGATGCTTGATGCGGCTCCAGGTCAGTTCGGAGATATGGACCATGCCATCCACGCCACCGATATCCACAAACGCGCCGTAGGAGGTCATGGACTTGACAACACCGTTGTAGTGCTTGCCGACCTCGATCTCTTTCCACACGGCCTCGGCCGCAGCGCGGCGCTCCTCGTACTGCACGGCACGAATGGAGCCGACCACACGGCGGCGGGCACGGTTGACTTCAGTAATGCGCAGACGGACCTTCTGCTTGAGCAGTTCGCTCATAGCGGCGCCCTTAGGCAGACCGGTGCGGGACGCGGGCACGAACACACGGATGCCGTTGACGGAAACGACCACACCGCCCTTGTTATCCTCAACAACGGTGCCCTCCACGGCAGTCTGGTTCTCCCTGGCCAGCTCCACATCGTCCCAGCTCTTGATCGTGTCAAGACGCTTCTTGGACAGGGTCACAACGCCCTCTGCGTCATTCACGCGCATAATGTAGGTTTCGATGGGGTCGCCTACTTTTACAATCTCGTTCACGTCCACGTCGGGATCATTGGACAGCTCCGTCACCGGTATGTAGCCCGCGTGCTTGGCACCCAGGTCCACATGGATCTCGGTAGAAGTGATAGCCGTCACGATGCCGGTGACCTTCTCGCCGCTGTTGAGGGTCTTAAAGGTCTTGTCCAGCATCTGGTCGAAGGTGTCGTCCTCGCTGACCGCCTCAATGCCGGGCACGTCCGGCTCCTCGGCCGGCGCTTCCGTCGTGGGTTCTTCAGTTGCGGGTTCCGCCGCTGCAGGCTCCGCCGCCGCAGGTGCTTCCGCTGCGGTTTCCTCTGTCACGGTTTCCTCCTCGGGTTCTGCTGTCTTGTCGACGATATCCTCACCCATCTTGATTTCCTCGTCCATCATATCAAAGACCTCCTTTATGATCCACTGGGGTGTTGAAGCACCCGCAGTGACGCCAACCCGATCCAGGTTCTTCAGTTGAGAAAGCTCCATCTCATCAGCGCTCTGGATGCGAAACAGATGCGGGCATGCCTGCCCGCAGATTTCCGCAAGCTTTCCCGTATTGGCGCTTTGGCTGTCTCCGATGACAACGACGGCGTCACACTGGGCGGCAATTCGGGCCGCTTCCTCCTGCCTCTGGAACGTAGCATTACATATTGTATCAAATTTTTCGAAGTTTGTACATACCTTTTTTGCGGTTTCAACGCAAGATTTCCATAATTTTTGCGTGGCCGTCGTCTGAGAGACGAATGTCAGCGGCGTATTTCGGCGTTCCGGGGCTTCCTCCAGCCAGGCAGCGACCTCTTCTGC
>JAEEGL012528304.1_pt1 | contig 25951 bp, 18 predicted proteins | sample 9134231 | NCBI WGS metagenome assembly JAEEGL01 (sample SAMN16246548, study PRJNA631951) | gut metagenome | biome: gut microbiome; feature: rumen; material: fiber-attached | host: Bos | place: Iran: Karaj | collected 2018-10 | reverse complement strand
TGTTTGCGGAGATTTTTCGTATTATGTATCGCTGGATATAAAAGATGATATAAAAGATGGAAGTGTGAAAGTAAGAGTGGGAAAATTTTGTAGTATTGGTCCCGGAGTCAGCTTTTTATTAGGGGTTGAACATAGAAGTGACTGGGGAACATCGTATCCATTTAATAGATTACTGGGAAGAGAGGCTAATGCTCAGTCAAGTGTAGCATCAAAGGGGGATATTGTCATAGGCAATGATGTATGGATTGGCGCAAATGCGACAGTTTTATCAGGAGTAAATATTGGTGATGGCTGTGTAGTTGGAAGTAACACAGTAGTGAGCAAATCAGTAGAGCCATATAGCATAATAGTAGGAAATCCCGGAAGAGTGGTAAAAGAACGTTTCTTACCAAATCATATTGATATGCTGATGGAAATGAAATGGTGGGATTGGGATTATCAAATGATTTTTGATGCATTGGATATTATCCAAAGTAACGATGTAGAAGCATTATACTTATACTGGAAAAGGAGCAAGAATGAAGGTTCTGTATCTTGACATAAGTGTTTTTTTTGCAAATCGGGATATGTTGGATGCTTTGGAAAGATATGTGGATCCAGATGGCAATCATCTCGATATCGTAAAGTTAAAATACGAATATGATGAATCAAGGGTTCGGCATGATGATGCGTTTGAAGAAAGTTTTATAAAAACAATAAGGAACACTTCTCCTGATTTTGTTTTTTCATTTAATTTTCTTCCTATTGTCTCAAAGGTCTGTGATATTGAAAGGGTAAAATATGTGTCCTGGATTTATGACAACCCTGAGATATTCCTATATTCTTTTCGTGTTATAAATCCATGTAACATTGTTCTTATGTTTGATTCCAAGCAATATGAAACCTTTAAAAATGGTGGAATAAAAACTGTTGAGTATCTTCCGCTGGCGGCATCCACGAGGCGCCTTGACGCAATGGTTCCTAACAGGCAGCAGACTGAAAGATTTATCACAGATATATCCTTTGTAGGATCTCTTTATACTGAGAGAAAGCAGTATTATGAGGAAATCGCTCCCAAACTGTCTCCATATACAAAAGGATATATAGATGGGTTGATCAGAGCTCAACTTCAGGTGGATGGTATGAATTTTATTGAGGAGTGCCTGACACCAGAAATAACAGAAGAAATTCAGAAAGTTAGCGGCATAAACACCTATCCTGACAGTGCGGAAACATTGGAATATCTTTTTGCTAATTTTATTATCAATAGACAGGCAACAATTATTGAAAGAAAGGAATTGTTGACTTTAATAGGGGAACATTTTCCTGTTAGACTCTATACATATAATCAGAATAAAGCATTTTCTCCTCCAGGGGTACAAAACATGGGGCCAGCAGACTATTTTGAAGAGATGCCATATGTTTTTAAACTCAGTAAAATAAATTTAAACATCACCCTGAGAAGTATTCAGCACGCTATTCCACTTAGAGTTTATGACATATTGGGTGCAGGAGGATTCTTGTTATCCAACTATCAGGTTGATCTGGCGCGACATTTTACTCCTGATGAGGATTTTGTTTATTACGAGGACAGAAAGGATCTTCTTAATAAAATTGATTACTATCTGAAACATGATGATGAACGAATGGCTATAGCCCAAAATGCTCATAATAAAATAAAAGAGGCACATACATTTGATGTAAGGGTGAAACAGATAATTGATATTGTTAAGGAACGAAAACTATGAGGTGCTTTTTATGGGAATTTGGACTCCGAATACGAAAGATTCCGATGAGTTTTATAAGAAATTTGAGGAACAGCAAGAACAGGATAATAAGATACATGGTGAGTTGATAAACAGAATTAATAGAAGATTACAAGGAAAGGACGCTCACGATGAAATTGGCTGGATTATCAAAAGTCATGAATATGTACGGCTGGCCGGGCTTTTTAATGATATCAAGGAATTTCAAACATCCTATTCAATATATATTACAGAAAAAGAGGCAGGTGTAGATAATAATATTTTCGAAATAGTCCAGACTTTAGATGACTTTTTGAATATAAAGCTTACTGCATTGTATTGTTTTCGAAGAATTGAATTATTATGTTCTGAAGAAGATGTTAGATGCTTATATGATGAGATAAGCGCTAGAGGTGTATCTGTATTTTTTATGATACAGATGCTGAACGAGGCGAAGGTACACAACAAAAGGTTTGTTGGTAAACGGTTAGAAGAGATTTACAAACAATATGGCAGAGAACAAGATGCACAAATAATTGGAAGTTACACAAGGAAACGATATCAGGATTTACCAGATCCATTGCCAATAGAATATACTAATGGATTTAGACATTATGATGGCAGAAAGCTATGCTTCATAACCTGCGTAAACAATCACAGGATGTATGAAGAATGTTTGTTTTATGTTAATCGTCTAATTATTCCGGATGGTGTGGAGGTAGAAATAAAATCAATAGAAGGAGCTGAGAGTATGACGTCCGGATATAATGCTGGGATGCATGCAAGCAGCGCGGAGATTAAAATATACCTGCATCAGGATGTGTGTATTATTAACCCATTTTTTATTTTTAATATTTTGGATCTCTTTAATGAAAATAATAATATAGCAGTAATTGGGATGGTGGGTTCCCCCAGATTACCCCAAGATGCTGTTATGTGGCATGGATTTAGAATTGGGAAACTATATGATGAGAACTCAAAGCTTGACTATAAATATGATGTAGATAATCCTGTGTCATACGAACAGGTAGAGGCTGTGGATGGACTAATGATAGTAACCAGCAAGGATATTCCATGGAGAGAAGATTTGTTTGATGGATGGGATTTTTATGATGCATCCATATGTGCTGAAGCTAGAAGACTAGGACTCGAAGTGGTTGTACCAGAGCAAACATGCCCATGGGTAATCCATGACGATGGAATGATGAATTTGTACTCTTATGGAAAATATAGAAATAGATTCATAAATGAGTATAAATGCGGAAGTATTCAGAAGAAATCGAAAGGGGAAATAGAGAGCATGAGCCAGATAAAGGAGAAGATATATGAACTCATTAATTCCGGAGAATTTGATGAAGCGCATAGGCTCATAACCGGGAATTTAAAAACAGAGATTCAAAATCTCAAGGGAGATGCGGAATATTGCGTTCTGGCAGCAACGGCATGTATGCAAAAGGAAGATTATCAGAGAGCATTTGATATTATTACGATAGGTCTTTTGGCTGATAATAAAAATTATGAACTGTATCTTACCTTGGGTGAGTACTATTCAAAGACTAATCTAAATCAAGCACTATTATGCTTTTATCAGGCACTTTTGTTCTGTGATATTGAAAAAGATCGTGCAGTAATAGAAAGTAACATAGAAAATGTTGTTTTACAGGGAGCGTCAATAAGGCAGGTTTCAGTGGTTATTGTGACAAAAAACCAGTCTGAATGTCTAAAAAAGTGTCTAAATAGTATAGTTACAACTATTCTTCCTGATTTATATGAAATAGTGGTTATAGATAATGCTTCTACTGACGGTACTACTGATTGGTTGTCTGATATAGAAGGTATTACTTACTGCAGGTTTGATGAAGATCAAGGATATACAAAAGCATGTAATAGCGGTATTAAGCTGTGCAATGCATATAATGATATATTTTTGTTAGATGCAGATACCATGTTAATAGATAACACGTTTTTTTATCTTATGTTGGGCTTATATTCTTCAGAAAGTGTAGGTGCTATTGGTGGAGTAACAAATGAGTATATAAATCATCAAAAGATGAAGATAGAAGCCGGTAATCTTGAAGATGCAATAAAAGAAGCGACTACTGTAAATTGCCCGATGCAGGATGCGTTGGAAAAAATGCTTTATGTATCGGATCATGCGATACTCATTAGTAGGAGTGCCATTGATAAAGTTGGCATTTTTGATGATAGATTTTCACCTAACCAATATGAGGACAAAGATTTTTGCGTCAGAGTAAATATGGCGGGAATGTCTGTGCTTCTGTGCATGAATAGTTATATTTTTAAGTTTATGGACAGGGGGCTGATTTATGGGGATAAAAAAGAAGTTACAGATAAAAATAAGGAAGTGTTTAGGTCTAAATGGGGATGTAATATAGATTACTCGACAAGAGCGAGAAATGAGCTAATTGAATTTATTAAAGCTGATCATAACAAACCTATAGAAGTTCTGGAACTGGGGTGCTCTATGGGGAGTACACTTAGCAGAATAAAAAGAATATGGCCAAATGCTGGTGTACATGGTGTAGAGTATGTAGACACGGTGGCACATATTGCAGCCAGTATGAATGACATAATTCAGGGCGATGTAGAAACTATGGAGATTCCGTACGCACCTGAGCAATTTGACTATATTATTTGCGCTGATGTACTTGAACATTTGAGAGATCCGGCGGGCACAATAAAGAGATTCTTGCCATATTTGAAGGAGAATGGCCATTTTATAATCAGTCTTCCTAATGTAAGGCATTTTTCAGTGTGCCTAGGACTTACATTATTGGGTGAATTTAATTATGCAGATGAAGGAATTCTAGATAGAACACATTTGAGATTCTTTACACTTCGAACTGCGAAAGAGATGATAGAGAGTACAGGGCTCAGAGTCCAAGAAGTGCATAGAAACTATAATGGGCATCCGGAGGATAATGAATTGATTACTCAATTAAAAAATGCTATGCGTGTTGATGATCCGGATGAACTTAAAGTCTATCAATATTATTTCGTTGCGAGCAAATGATCAACTTTTTCGTTAATATAAACAACGATTTTTTCTACGATGTCTGAGTAGATGCGTGTAACAAACTGATTTACAGAACCATTAAAGTCACTAAGACTATTTATATAGTCTGCGACATTAATGGTTCTTATATTTGGATGCTCTGATGCAAAATCTCGAATTAAAGGATTGATATCGTAGTGGAGTTCAGCGAGCTCCCCGTCCGGAAGATTGTCCAAAGATGATTCGGATTCATATCCAAGGAGAAGTATTATTGTGGGATTACCTGGGGTATGTGAAACGAGATTTTCGAAAGTCTTAAACATTTGAGATAGCATTTCTTCGCTGTCATTTTCCCATGCTGAATAGTCTTCCTGCATTAGGCTAAAGATAATGATGTGGAAGGGAGTACTATTTAGTTTTGTTGGAAATGGTGAAATATTGAAACGGAAAGGATTATCATATTCAGTTGTGACGCTTCCACCAATAAGATAATCTGCTATGGGATGTAAATTCTCGTTACCTTTAAGCAGTATTCTGATTGAATTTGGTTTTTTATCATTCACACTACTAATGTCGGAATCTGATATTTCTACATGTCGATTAAGATCTGCCTCATTCATAAACCATGAAGTGACATGGCAAATTCCTTTGTTTTCCCTTTGGTTAAAACAAGAAAATCCTACTACACCATAATTGGCATATTTATCCTTGGCTGTTATGTACACACAATCATTCCACTCGTTTGCCAGGAGTTTTACTAATTGTGTCTTATCGTAGCATTCTTCAATTTGTTCGAGCTTATATGCATTATTAAGAATCCTGAGTATTTCAGGAATCTGTTCATGGCATTTATGACTTGCATAAACAGTTAGCTCACTATCATTGAGGAAATCTTCATGACATTCATATTGTTTTTCGCTCTGATATTTCATTTCAAGTATTTCAAGCTCAGATGCGTTTCTATGAGCGACATCTGATTGAGGAAGCCTTCCAAAATGTGCCATTAAGTAAGGAACAATGGTAGCTTCCTCACAATTTAGTTCTGGAAACATTAAAAGCGAACTGGCTCTAAGCATAGAGTCGTTGCTAATAAGGAGAATGTTTTTCTGTGGTAATCCATAGCTGGCGATTCGCTTTCTAAGATTGTCAGTAGAATAGACACTACTCATTATTCCCCAATTTGCAAGATTGTCTGCTATTACTTGACTATATACATTTTTGTCCCATATTATCAGGGCAATCTTGTCAAATGAAAAATCATCATAATTATGAATACGAGAAATCTCTACAGCATTAGAAGAACAAAGGCTCGCTAGGATTTCTTTATCAAAGTCATTCAGATTATTTAAGTAGTTACTGTCTACTATGAGCAGATTAAAGAAACCGCGACTTGTTGACATCGCAACTTCCTGTATCGATGTAAAGACTTTTTCTGTGTTTTTTACTATAGAATATAGTATGGAATCTGATTCTACCCCATAAAGACATGCATTAGGGAAAAGACTTCTAATAGCCTTTAGCTCTGCGCCTAAGCCACATCCAATATGAAGTACATTAAAAGTAGCACTCCGAGCAAATGGAATCTGGGAAATTACTGCTCCGCATGGATATACATAATCCAAAATATCAAATCCATATTTTTGAATAAAGAGCTTGTGGTGTTCATAGGATAGCTTATTAGTACCTGTTTTTACAAAGCTAGCACTTCCTACATGGTAGATAAAGCTATTCCTGCAAAGAACGAGTCTGTAACCACGTTTCAGAATCTCTACAGATATGGCATCATCTTCGTAATATCCGGGAGCAAAGTCCTCATCAAATCCACCGATATCATCCCATAGAGTTCTTCGAATCAGAAGAGCAAAACCATTTAATCGGGTTTTTTCTACATAAGCATCACTATCAGGTGCATTTAAACTGTTTCCAAATTTGATATAGTCTTCTGTTGAAGAAAACTCAACAGGATATGATTGTCTGTTTCCAGCATAGTTTGACATGGCACCTACAGCGCCTACATCATCATTGTCAGTAAGATATTCTGCCATAATCGGTATGGCTTTGGCGGTAATTACTGTATCGTTGTTTAACAGGAATATATCATAGCTTTCAAACTCGGTGCCGATTGTGGCAGAAACAGCCTGATTGCATGCTGGACCAAAGCCTATATTTTGGGTGTTTTTGATAAATATAATATCCTTTTGCAGTTCTAGCCAATCAGATATACCGTCGGTGGAAGCATTGTCCACAACAGCTACTTTGTAGCTTCCTTGGGTAAGGTTTTTCCTTATACTCTCAAGGCATGCCTGCATGTGTCTTTTCGCATTATAAGAAACAATAACTATCAGTATTTTTCGCATATTTAACACCTAGTTTATTTAAATGACGTACATAACTGTTGTATAATATAGTATACCATTTTTAATGTTTGAAAGGAAAGCTATGAGCGCAGATAAGCATTTTGATGTATTGATTGTTGTTACACCTGCGGATTGTAAAAGGGTCCTTCCCTTATATCCGAGACTTGTAGATAATTTTGAATATGGAAAAATCTGTTTTATTGGCTCTCCTGAGGTGGGAGAGATAGCAAAATCAAGTGCTATATCAGATCATGCTGACTGGGTGGATGAAAACGATATTGTTTCATTCAGTGATGTTCATGCATGTATATCTAAAAAGCTTGAGCCTTTATTAAATGGTAAGCCTCTGGCGAGAGGTGTTACTGGATGGTATTATCAGCAGTTCCTTAAGATGCAGTATGCATATATCTGTAAAGATGAATTTTACATGGTATGGGATGGTGACACTGTGCCATGTAGAAAAATCAGTATGTTTAGTCCTGAGACAGGTCAACCTTATCTTGATCTTAAGCATGAATATCATCCTGAATATTTCGAAACTATGGGAAAAATTCTTCCTGGATTCAGGAAGGTTATTGAACGATCATTTATCTCGGAACATATGCTTATAAAGTGCGAGATTATGAAGGCACTAATCGCAGATATTGAAAAAAATGAAATGATTCCGGGAACACGATTCTGGGAGAAGATCATCAATTGCATAGAGCCGGAGAAAATATATGACTCGTCATTTAGTGAGTTTGAGACATATGGAACGTATGTAGCGTTGAGATATCCATCAGTATATAAGCTTAGAGAGTGGCATTCCTTCAGACTTGGGGCATCGTTCTTTGACATGAATACAATCTGTGACAGAGATTTTGCTTGGCTTGGAGTGGATTTTGATGCAATCTCATTCGAAAAGGGACAGAGTATTATACCTGGAAATGAAGGATACTTTGATAATCCAGATGTGCAAAAGAAAATTTCTGCAAAGAAACTTCTTCAAGCAGCACAAATGGAATACAAAGATGGATACAAAGAGGTTTGGGATGATGATATTACTTTACAGAATGGTGCAAATGTAAGAGTGGGAGGATATAATACCAGCCAAAGTAATGACAATAAGATAGCCATTGTGATTGTTTCTTATAATGCTGATAATCTGATGCGGAAGAATATTGAGAGCATTAGGGATGTTTTGACACCTGACACATACAAAATTATTGTTGTTGATAATGCATCTACAGATGGTGTGGACAGATATTTGAGTCAGCAGGAAGACATTATTTTCATACGCAATGAAGAAAACGTAGGATTTGGTCCTGCATGTAATCAGGCGGTTGCAGCTACTATCGGTACTGAATATGAGAATTGCGACGTGTTTCTGCTTAACAATGATACCAGGCTAGTGTTTGATGCACTGTATTTTCTTAAACAGGCGTTGTATTCATCTGATGATATTGGTGCTGTTGGCTCAGTTTCAAATTATGCAGGAAACAAGCAACAATTAGATGTATCTTTTGATACTGTTGAGGAATATATTGCATATGGTGAGAAAATCAATGTACCAATGGCAATGCCGTGTTTAGAGAGGGTAAGGCTCTCGGGCTTTGCTATGCTTATAAGACGAAGTGTTTGGAATGAGATAGGGGGATTTGATGAAGACTTTGCTCCGGGCTACTTTGAAGATGATGCATTATCAATAGAGATATTAAGGCGCGGATATAGACTTCAATTGGTGCGTAATAGTTTTATATATCATGCGGGAAGTCAGAGTTTCATTAAGACAGAATATAAGAAGCTCTTAGAAGATCATCATGAGCTTTTTAAACAAAAATATGGCTTTGATATTTTGAAGTACGCCTATGCCAGTGGAACAGTTATTTCTCAGATTCCATATGGCCAAAATGATCGATTCAGGTTGTTACATTATGGTTGTGGACTTGGTGCAGAACTAAAGGCGATAAGAAGCCTTTTTCCTAATAGTGAACTATACGGGGTTGAAACTGACGGGAAGTTGCACAGTATTGTTAAAAAAACTGAAAGTGTATGGGGGTCATTAGATGAACTGATGGAGTTCATTGATAGGCCATTTTTTGATGTCATTGTAATAGATTCAAAAGTGTTAGAATCATTGAGCCAGGAAGAAACTGACATTCTATCTGGGGTTCTTCTACCTGATGCAAGCGTGATAACCAAGAAAGAGGAATACGAGGAATTTCCATACGAGAATATTAAATTGATCATTTGGGATATGGATGAAACATTTTGGCAGGGAATTCTCAGCGAGGGCGAGGTTGTTTTGCCAATGTCTAATGCGGATCTGGTAAAAAATATTACTGACCATGGTGTTGTTAATAGCATATCTTCTAAGAATGATCAGGAAGCGGTTATTGATGAGCTTTCACGAGCTGGCGTGGCAGATATGTTTGTCTTCAACAACATCAATTGGGAGGAAAAGGGGCCTCAGATTGCTGCGAAGCTCAAGGCTATGGGACTTAGACCTGCCAATACACTTTTTATTGATGATAATCCTAGAAATTTAGAGGAAGCAAGATATCATGCTGAAGGACTCATGATTGCAACTCCGGATATCATTCCGTATCTTGAAACTTACTATGTTAAGACAAAGGCAACAGACTTAGAACATTCCAGACTAGAACAGTACAAAATTCTTGAAAAGAAAACAAAGGAGGAAGTCTTAAGCTCTTCTAAGGAAGAATTTCTTAAGGAGAGTGATATTAGAGTCTCTATTAATAGAGATTGTCTTCAAAACATCGATCGTATTCATGAGCTTGTTATGCGAAGTAATCAGCTGAATTTCACTAAGAATCGAGATGACAAGGGCTTGCTAACACGACTTATCACCAATGATTGGAATGATTGCGCATATATAAGGGCCAAGGATAAGTTTGGAGATTACGGAATAATAGGATTCTATTGTTATAACACAAGAGAAAAGCGAATGGAACACCTGGTTTTTTCATGTAGAGTATTAGGAATGGGTATTGAACAATATATCTACAACAAGCTTGGATGCCCTGCTTTTAACGTAAAAGAACCGGTGTCTGTGACACTCTCACCTGAAAAAAGTATTGATTGGATATCTGAGGATGATGGAAAGCAAGCATTCGAAGATAAATCTATGGAACGCAGAGTAAGAGTTCTGCTAAAAGGCCCATGTGATTTAAGTAGTGTTGAGCCATATCTGACGGGAGGAAATGTTACAACAGAATTCCATTATGTGGATGATAGTGGAGTTATAGTGGCTGGACAAAATCACACTATGCATATCTGGGAATGGGGACATATGGGGAAAGACGGTATAAAAGAATTGGTAAAAGATCTTCCATTCTTGCCGGCAAGCAACTTTGAGACAAAGCTCTTTGATGAAAAGTATCATGTTATATGCATAAGCCTTTTATCTGATTTGGCATCGGGATTATATAGGAATAAAAAAACCGGAGAGTATATTGCATTTTCAAATCGGAATTCTGATATGACTGATCCGGCAAATTTTGATGGTTTTATAAGCGGTAGAATTCCAGGACATGGTTTTTCGTTTACAAGAGAGATTCTAGAGAAGTTTTCGGAGGAATGGGAGTTTGTAGGACATACTCCGCTAGATATGCTTATGAGGAACCTTGACTATATCTATGATAATGTACCTGGGCATCCAATCATTATCCTTATTTTAGGAAGTGAGAAAGATTATGAGGGTGAAAATCCTGAGTTTGATGGACTTGGAGATATTTATAGAGATTATAATCCGGTTCTCACTGCATTTGCTGAAGATCACGACAGAATGAGGGTAATTAATGTGACAGATTTTATTAATTCTCAGGAAGACTTTGGGGACTGTATCAATCATTTTAGTAGAAATGTCTATTACAAGATTGCAGGTGAAATTTGCAGATATATAAATGAATCGTTGTGAGAATAAATGGGTGATTAGATGACAATGCTTCACTTTCCGGAGAATTATTTCAAAAATGAAGTTCGTTGCAACTTCCATATAACTGCGATGATGAAAAGGCTCTGGGCAGTCCAAATGGATATACTTGCTTGGGTTGATAAAGTCTGTAATAAATATGGCATAGGATACATAATCTGTTATGGCTCTTTGATAGGTGTTGTACGCCATAAGGGATTTATTCCCTGGGATGATGATATTGATATTGCAATGCTTCGCAGTGATTTTCAAAGGTTTATAGAAGTGGTACCCAAAGAGCTTCCACCTTACCTTCATACTGTGTCACTTTTGCCTGGAGCATATCAACCAAAGGAAATGACTTTCAATATCAATAATGGAAGAATGCTGGATACCTCGCCGGAATTCCTTGAGAGATTTCATGGATGTCCTTATTCGACAGGAGTTGATGTTTTTGTCTTTGACAAAGTGCCGGAAGATCCTCAAGAATTTGCGTTTCAGGATAAGCTGATACGAATGTTGGATAGGATGTTGATGCTTCAATGGAAGGTCGATGATGTTTCTATTGATGTCTTGGAACAGCAGGAATATAACGCTATAAAAAAGAGCGTAGAAATGGAATTGGACTATTCTTTTAGTAGCAACGAGTCAATGGCAACACAGATTCTGAAACTTTTAGACCTAGCGTGCAGCATTTGCGATGATTGTGACTCGAAACATGTGGAGAATAGAGAACAGGTGATTTATTACGGGGAAAAAGGTTTTCGTGAGGATTTTTTCACCGATAGAATTCTTGTTCCTTTTGAAAATTTGATGGATGTTCCCATTCCTAGGAATTATGACCTATTGCTTAATAGCGTGTTTGGAGATTATAAGACACCTAGGCAATTTACTTCGCAACATAATTATCCAATATACAGTAATCAGAGAGAGGCGTTATATAGAGCATACTTAGACAGAGGTTGGGCTATTCCGAATGAATTCTTGGAATTCGATGAAAATGGCAAATTAATCGTTGATCCTGATGAATTAGCAGTTCGCTAAGGTGGCTTATGAAAAAGATATTTTACTACACGGATGTTCTTCCGCTACTAAGCAGGGGAGAAGATGCTTTAAACAAAATTAATAGGAATCTTAAAGTGTTTAAAGATGCATCACAGGATATTAAGCTGGTATGGCATCCGTGGTCAAGGACTGAGCACTATCTTGAGCTTAATGGTTCAGAATTATTAAAACAGTATCAAGATGTTTTGGAAACCTACAAATATGAAGGCTGGGGAGATTTAGATGAAAGTGACACCTTTGCAGAGGCTAAAGCAGTGCTTCTAGGGTGCAATGGATACTATGGTGATGTATCAGACCTTGTGTATGAGGCTCAAAATGCTGGAATACCGGTAATGCTACAAAATATCGATGTTTAAATGAGCGAGGAACGCAGATGGAAAACAAGATTATACTTACCGCATCTATGATGTGCGCAGACTATGGACACTTGGAGGATGAAGTAAAAAAGCTCGAGGCAGCAGGGATAGACTCGTTTCACATCGACATAATGGATGGTAGGTATGTAAACAATTTTGCGATGTCTCTCTATGATATGGCATATATTGCTAAAGTCGCCAAGGTTCCATTAGACGTGCATCTTATGATTGAGCATCCGAGAAATAATATCAGTTTGTTTTTAGACAGTCTTCGTCCCGGAGACACAGTTTATATCCACACTGAAGCAGAGTATCATCCCTCTGCCACTATTCAAAAAATCAGAGAAAGAGGAATGCACCCAGGAATAGCAATTAATCCGGGGACTAGTGTCGAAAGTGTAAAGGAAATGCTTCGCATTGTTGACAGTGTTTTGGTCATGGCGGTTAATCCCGGGAATGCAAGCCAGGTATTTCTTCCCTTTGTAGGCGAGAAGATAGAGCAACTCATAGCCCTTCGCGAAAAGATGAATTTTAAGCTTATTTGGGACGGCGCGTGTGGAGCAGACAAGATACTCAAATACGCACCTCATGGTGTTGACGGATTTGTTTTAGGCACTACGCTCCTGTTTGGGAAAAAGGTTGGATACGATGAGATAATCAGATATGTAAGAGGAATGGATTTTGGGTATTTGAAACAATGATAAATGCGTTAAAGGAATAATAAGGGGATACATATGGAATATATAATTGTTCAGGCAGGGGGAAAAGGAACCAGATTAGGATATCTAACACAAAACAAACCTAAGGCACTTGTTCCGATTGATAACCTGCCTATGCTATTTCATTTATTTAGGAAATATCCAGATAAAAGATATGTGATAATCGCTGATTATAAAAAAGAGGTGATGAGAGAATATCTCGCTTCTTTTGCTGACGTTAAATATCAGGTTGTAGATGCTTCAGGCACCGGAACATGCTCGGGGGTGAAGCAAGCGCTGGATCTGATTCCGGAGCAGGAACCATTTATGCTTGTTTGGTCAGATTTGATATTGCCGAATAGCTTTATGCTTCCGAAGGAATATGAAACTGACATGATTCCTGAACATGATTATGTCGGCCTTTCTGAGACGTTTTCATGTAGATGGAAATTTGAAAATGGGGAGTTTGACGAGGAAAGATCAACTGAAAATGGTGTTGCAGGTTTTTTTCTTTTTACGGACAAAAGAAAGATAGCTGAAGTTCCGGAAAGTGGTGAACTTGTAAGATGGATCAGCGAACGAGGATTTAGCTTTAGAACTATTGGATTAGCGGGAACAAGGGAATTTGGACTTTTGGAAGAGTATGAAAAGCTTCCTCAGGTTAAATGCAGACCATTCAACAGGATTACAGTTGATGGAGACATACTGATCAAAGAGCCTATTGATTCTCAAGGGGAAAGATTGGCAAGAAGGGAAGCTGCGTGGTATGAGAAAGCGAGACTATTGAATATTCCTGAGCTACCACAAATATTAGAGACAAAACCGTTGAAAATGGAATATATCAATGGACGAAACATATACGATTGTGATTTCAACCATGAGACTAGGAAATCTATACTTGTTGCACTTGTAGGTGCTCTTAAGTCCCTTCACGAAAGTGAGAAGGTTGCGGCGGACTCTTTTAGCTTAGAAGAGGCCTATTTTAATAAAACAATGGATCGTTTGGCAAAAATACAAGATTTGATTCCTTTTGCCAGAGATAAAGAAATTATTGTCAACGGCAGGAAATGTAGAAATGTTTATTTTTACAAAAGAGAATTGCAAAAGAAAATTGATGGATTGAAAAGTGATTGTGAAGAATTTGCATTTATTCACGGGGATTGTACGTTCTCGAATCTAATGGTACGAGAAGATAGAAGTCCGGTTCTTATTGATCCCAGAGGATATTTTGGCTTTTCAGAGCTTTTTGGAGATGTTCGTTATGATTGGGCAAAACTCTATTATTCGATTGTTGGTAATTATGATCAATTCAACTTGAAGAGATTTAGATTGGAAATAGGTGATACACCCGAAGATGGAGTTAATTTGAAGATTACTTCCAATCATTGGGAAGACTTAGAGAATGACTTTTTTGACATTACAGGAGCCGATAAAGGAGAAATAAAACTGTTGCATGCTGTGATTTGGCTATCACTTACAACATATGCCTGGCAGGATTATGACTCTATATGTGGAGCGTTTTATAACGGTCTGTATTATTTGGAGGAAGTATTATGATTGCGTATTACGAGGATGTAATGCACACAATTGAGGATTCATTGAAATCCATTGATGAAAAAGTATATGAGCAAATAATAGAAGAATGTGTAACAACTTTGAAAAACGGTGGAAAGATTATTGCCAGTGGACTTGGAAAAAATGTTCCAATATGTGAGAAATTTGTAGGTACACTTAACTCGCTCGGCATAGATGCCAGATTTCTTCATACAAATACAGCGGTACACGGGGATCTGGGTATGGTTGGAAAGAAGGATATTGTTTTTCTTCTCACAAAAGGTGGGAACACAAGCGAAACTGTTGATCTTGGAATCCACTTGAATAAACGTGGAACAAACACTTGGCTATTGTCATTTTATGGTGATGGAAAAGCATCAAAGGTTGTAGAGAAGAAGTTTATAATGCACCTCATTAACGAGGGCGATGAATGGGATATAGTGCCTAATAATTCCACTACAGTATATTTAATAGTACTTCAGGGGATGGCAATTGAAATAGGAAAAAGACTTGGCGTGACGTTGGATGATTTTAGGGTCAATCATCCTGGAGGAGGAATAGGTGAGAGGCTATCAGGGAAGGATAAGCAATAATTATGGTAGGAGAATATTGTAAAACAGCTTTAGATATTGCTTTGGGAAGGGCTGAGAAGGGAAAAAGGAGTTGGAAATGTATTACAGAAAAACAGCCGTTAAATGCTGATATATGCTATGTTCTTATGCCAACAACTGTTGAGGCATTAAATAAGGCTTGTATCCATCAAATTAAAGAATACGTTGAGATAAAATACTATAGCGATTTTGTTTTAGTTTCTTGCGTAGAGAATAAGAGAATCATTAATGATTATGGACACTTTAATCAGAATGCAATCTTTATTAAACAAGAAGAAATGGAAGAATTGATTACATTTTTTAAACTAGTTGGAGTTGATAACAATGTGATTATTCTGTCTATGGATGAGCCGTTTGGTAGTGGTTCGATAATGCAGAAATTACATATTCCAATTAACGAGTATGTTTCAGGAACTTTTTTGTGGAGACCAAATGATACCGACCAAGGAAAATACTGAAATTATAAGAAAGACAATTAATGAGTTTTGGCTATTAAAGGGTTTTGAGAATAGAAGAATTGTAATTTTTGGATGCACATTATATGCATGTGACATCATTCAGTGCTTAAAAGAAATCAATATTGAAGTGTTTGCCTTTATTGATAATGATAATTCTAAAGTGGATAGCTTTTGTAGTGGAATTAAAGTTTACAACCCAGCTTGGGTTACAACTGTGGATCGAGCTATTGTCATTATAGCTTCTCACAATTACGGAAGAGAAATGAAAGGCCAGATGATAAATCTGGGATTAAAAACGAATCAAATACTTGAGATTCCGGTAAAGAATCCGCTATTACCTCAAGTGATTTCAGATGAAGAGAGGTTTAAGATCAAGCTGGAAGATGCACAAAGAGGATTGCAAAAATATAAAGAATTGATTGAAGAAGACACAGACCTATTGATTGTTTTTCCATATCCTGGGACAGGTGATATATATCTAGCATGTGGCTTTTTGAAGTTATACTTATCTCAAAAAACATATCAAAACCCTAAGTTGGTGGTTTCAAAAGAGTCTTGTAAAAAAGTGGCTCGACTATTTGATTATACGAATGTTTCTATTGTTTCACAGACTGATTTAGAGAATGTTTTACTGATTTGGCAACTTCTTGGCAGTGACGTGATAAAAGTAAAACCTGTATTATTCTGGGGGTGGAATACTAAGTATTATTTTCGAGACTATAGAAAGCAAGGCAAGATGTCGTTCATTGATTATTTCAAGTATGATGTTTTTGATTTGAATGAAGAAGATCAATTTGAGCCTCCGATTAAGAAAAATCATGATAATGAGATTGCTAGATTGTTCGAGAAATATGGTTTGATAAACAAAAAAACAGTCATCATTGCGCCTTATGCAGGGTCATTTGTTTCATCAATCCCAATGAATGTTTGGGAGCAAGTGGCTGCTATGTTAAGAACTAAAGGCTATAAAGTATGCACAAATTGCTATGGCGATGAAGTTCCAATAAAGGGGACGACGCCGTTTAGATTTGATTATGATATTGCGGTAAATGTTATTGAAGAAGCTGGTAATTTTATTGCGATAAGAAGTGGTTTGTGTGACATTGTGAGCTCAGCAAGCGCCAAAATGTTGATTATTTACGAGAGCAATTACCCTGCTTCAGATATAGAATGCTTTGGAATAAAAAAAATGGGATTAAATAATACAGTATCAGAAATAGACTATTGTGGTTCAGAAACCTTTCTAAATACTATTGAGATTATGTACTAAGGAGAGCACGCAGATGATATTTTATCTTAAAGTGAACAGATTAATTGACTATACAATAAGAAATCTTCAAACGTGGATAAGAGCTATCGGATTGTTTGAGAATTCATATGTATATGTCTTATGTGATAATGATGCATTATCAGAAAGGATTCTAAACGAAGTAGACTTTAATGGTTTAAGTTGGCAGTTCTTAAAAAGCTGTAGAGATGAGAGATATCTTAAACTTGTAGAAAATATATCAGTAGCTAAATGGCACAATGCTGCATATGCGCATCTGACACCATTTATTCATGCTAGTGAGAATGCTTATACAGAAGGATATTGGAACATCGATGCAGATGATACATTGATTTGTGCCTCGCCAGAGCATCAAAAGGAAATTCTTGAAACAGCAAGAGAATATGCTGAAACACATAATATAGATCTGTTCTCTCTTGATATGTGGAGAAGTAGATCTTATGGAATGCATTGGTCATTTGGAATAACATATACAAATGGTAATGTAAATTGGCTTGATGTAATGAAAAAGCATCAGTCATGCAAAGATGGGAGCAGATATTTCATGAATGGAAATCATCCCAAGAATATAGACGAATACTTCACATATATTAAAGCCATTGAATCTGATGTAAAAATAGAAACATTTTGTATTGATAATCTTTTGTTTGTACATTATTCTGATGACTTTATTATGAATCCAATAACTTCTGGAGTATATAGATGGTCTGAAGGTATGTTGGAGTTTCCCATTATTAAATATGTATATGGCATTAATTCATTGGGAGATATAGCTATAGCAGAGGATGTAGTAAGACTAGATATTGGATTAGAAAAGTCTGAAGGTGGTTGGTCATTAGCGAGACTAGCACCATATAGTATAGAGGCGACAAATATCATCGAGGCTAAAGAATATGAGGAATTAAGAAAAACAATAGCTCAAAGGCAACTAAAAAATAATGTTGAAGCTATTATTACAAAACTGAAAAAAGCATCAGTTGTTTCCATATTTGGCTTTGGAATTTATACGAATCTTTTGATTTATATTTTGCGATCGCATGAAATAGAACCATTAGGAATTATGGATAATGCTCAGTTCAAATGGGGAAAGTTGGTAGACGGTGTATGCGTGTGTGACCCGGAAATTCTTAACGAAAGAAAAGACAAAGATGACTTAGTTGTTCTAATTGATGTTAGGCACTATGAGGCAATAAAGAAGCAGCTCGCTGAATATCAGATACCTGAAGACAATGTTTTTGTAGTTATTGATTGGAGTGTGGGTAACAAGTAATGGATACACATAATACTTCTCCAGCTATTTGGCGCGGTGATCTTGAGGATAAATTAGGGTATGAACGTCCGGAATGGAGGAAGCGAATAGTTGCGCTTTCATCCTTTATTGATGGTGAGGATGAGAGTGTCATGGATCTTGGTGCGGGGAGCATGTATCTTCAACGTTTGCTAGGTCCTGAGACGAAGTATTATCCAGTTGATTATAAAAAGAATTGTGATAATACAATTGTTTGCGATTTCAATAAAGGAGAATTCCCGGATATTGATGTTGATGTAATATGTGCGGCAGGTATCTTGGACTATATTACGAAACCGGAGTGGTTTCTTAGTGAAATATGTAAACATTGCAGAAAAGTGTTGATCAGCTATAAAGGCCGAGAGAAATATGATAATGCACCACTTTTTTCTAAAGATATTATTGCCTTTTTTAATGATTTAGGATTTGGACTCACTGGAAGAATCGATGAATTGGAAGAATGGACGCTTTTAGCTTGCTTTGAGAGAATAACTCCATATAATATGTCCAAGCAATTATTATGCACAGGATGCGGATGTTGCAATAATATCTGCCCTAAGAGTGCATTATGTATAGATTATGATGATGAAGGATATCTGAAACCTATTCTAGATAGAAAAATGTGTATACAGTGTGGAAAATGTATATCTGCTTGTCCTGCATTACACCGACCGGTTAACAAGAGTGCTTTTACTACACCTGAATGTTATGCTGTATGGGCAAATGATGAAGTTCGTTTACAATCCTCAAGTGGCGGTTTTTTTACAATTTTGTCCCAATATGTTTTAGATAAGGGGGGAGTTGTATTTGGTGCAAAATGGGAAGATGGTTTTTTCTGCGGTATTCATAGAGCAAATTCTTACAATGATATTCTGCCTATGCGCTTTTCTAAATATACACAGTCAAATACACATTATTCCTTTTCAGAAGTATATGAATTACTAATATCTGGAGTTTGGGTTGCATATTTTGGCTGCCCATGTCAGATATCCGGTCTAAATAGTTATCTTAAAAATAAAAGTGATCGACACGATTATCTTAGTAGGCTAATTACTGTTGATCTTGTATGTTTTTGTGCTCCATCGAATGTATATTTCAGAAAATATCTAGATGAGAATTTTGGCATCAATAATGTTGCAAATGTACAATTCAGAGATAAAACCAAGCTGGGATGGAGCCCTGTGGGTTATAAAGTAGTACTTCGAACAGGCAAAGTTTTATATCCAGACATTTCTGATGATTGTTACCAAAAGGCGTTTCATGGAGTAATTGCAAGAAATGACACGTGTGAAAAATGCACATATTATGAGTTTCCGCGTCAAGGTAATTTCAGTATTGGGGATTTTTGGGGAATTGATAAACATGTTCCTAGGTGGAATGATGGCAAAGGGACAAGCCTTGTACTTATAAATGATGAAAAGGCAAAGAGAGTCCTAGAAGAAATAAGAGAGAGTATAGAAAGATTAGAAGAAGTACCGCTGTCTTTCTCTATGCAAAAGGGAAACCGGGTAGATAATAGTGTTCGGATAGGACATCCTAATAGGAAATATTTTTATGACATGCTTCGCGATGGGAAGTCTTTTAATGATGCAGTTAATGATGCACTCACAGGAAAGCATGATATAGGGCTGGTTTGTCTTACTAATTTTAATATAGGTAACAATCTCACAAATTATGCCTTGTATCAGGTTCTATCTGATATGGGTTATAGAACTCTACTTATTAGTAATCCCGAAAATGACTATGGTGAGAATAGTGATTATAGGTTTTCAAGATTTTTAAGATTGCCATATAAAAAATACGACATATATTCAATATCTAAAAATCGAATGGATTTATACCAATTTAACAATTTGTGTGATTTGTTTTTGGTCGGTTCAGATCAGTTATTTAGAGCAGAGTTTGTGGACATGCTCGATTATTTCAGTCTTCTTGACTGGGTGAAGGGATATAAATATAAGTTATCGTATGGTACAAGTTTTGGAGTATCTAAGTTTGAAGGTGACGGCTTTATGAAGAATAAAATGTCGCATCTCTTCAAACGATTCCAGAAGATTTCTGTTAGGGAAAATTGTAGTGTTGGCATTATGAAAGACATATTTGGCTGCGATGCTGAGCGGGTTTTGGATCCTGTATTTTTGTGTGACAAGAAATACTATAATGAGATGGCTTCAATTGGAAAACTAAGAACACCACAAAAAGGGTATGTAGGTGCATATATCTTGGATGTGACTGATAACAAAAAAAGTGTGTTGCGTAGAGTGGCAGATCAGATTACGGCTGGAGAATATCAGGCTATTACAGATTATCCGCAAAATTGTTGCGATGAAGATATTAGTATTCTTAATGAGCCGGCTATCGAGGAATGGCTTGCAATGATAGATGGGGCAGAATTTTTTGTTACTGATAGTTTTCATGGAATTTGCTTTGCACTTATCTTCAAAAAACAGTTTATTGTTGTTTTTGACAAGGACAATTGGAGAGGGTATGAACGTATAATTGATATTTTGAGTATGTTTGGGTTAGAGGATAGAATTATTACAGAGGACAAGGATACAGCTGAATTGAGCAAAATCATTGCCGATAGAATCGATTATTCAGTGATTGATAAAATCCTTGAATCTGAGATTAGAAGAAGTTATGAATGGCTTATGACAGCAATTGGTGAGAGTAAATCATATAGGGGGTCTTATGATAACAACGATATGCTCGCTGAATTTGATTATACTAGAATGAAACAGCTTGAAGACACAATATGTATTCTTGATAAAGAGTTGAAAAAACTTAAGAGTTGTCATTTTTTATCACTAGTTGGAATGAAGAAGACGGTAGAAGAGAAAATAGGTTTAAATGGAGGGAATATGATTGTAGTAGGCTTTGGAGCTGGAGAATGTCTTCGAAGAAATAAAAGTAAGATTAAAGAATTCTATGATCTGAAATATGTTTGTGACAATGATCCTGATAAATGGGGAAAAGATTTGGGAGACGGAATTACTTGTATATCGCCTGGACAACTAGCCCAAATGAGAGATGTTTTAGTAGTCATTATGGTTGATAATGTTAGAGTCAGCTTTGAAATAGTTGATGAGTTAAGAAATATGGGAATTTCTGAATTTACACATATTGAGAACTGGCTCACATCTGTTTATTGATGATTCATTTGAGGCTTGAATAATATCAGATGACACGTTGGGAAAAGCTATAAAAGAAAGGATTTAAATTCTGCAATGAAGTGGAATCTAACAACGTACAGTGGAGTAGTCTATGATGGTTATCTTTGGTTTTCGAATAATAATTGCAATGGATTGTTCAAAATGAGCATAAACAGCGGAGATATCAGTCTAGTTGGATTCTTTCCATATGAGAAGAGGCTTTTTGTAACATTTAAAAAATGCATTTTAGCTAAGGGAAAACTATATTTTATTCCAGGCCATGCTAATAATATTCATGTTTATGATTTGAATAGTGGAGAGTTTTTGTCTGTTGCTATAAAAAAGGGAAAATCAGAGTTTTGTGCTGATGCAGCACTAGTCGGAGAACAAATCTACATTTTCCCGGTAGATAGGTCGCAGGGGTTATTGAAGTTTGATATAGAAAAACTTAGACTATCTGAGGTGCCTGATTTTGTGAAGACTTGTGAGACTGCGACCTCGCTAGACGATGATATTTTATTGTGCAGGATATCGGAAGAAAGCAATAGAATATATTTTGCTTTATATAAAACTGATGTAGTCGGATATTTTGATAAGATTACAGAAAAAACGAAGATTTATCATACAGGGATAGATGATATATTTTCTTGCTTTGTGTCTGATGATATTTGTTGGATAATTACAAACCATGGTGGAGATGTTTATAGATTTGATTTTATGCATAAGCCAGAATTGGTGCATGAAGAAAGTAATAAATATCGTAGCACTCGAAGGTTTAATAGGATTTTTAGATATGCGGGGAAAATTTGGCTACTACCAGCCTATCCAGGGACTGTTTTATCGATAGATGTCGATAGTATAATTGATGAATATGACACATATTGTGGTTTGGAGGAAGACAAAATTTGCTTATTTGGATCGGCTAATGTGAATGGAGAAGAATGGCTACTTCCATTTGGAAAGTGCGATTTATACAAAATAGGTATTGATGGAAGTATTTTAAAGAAATTTCCTTTCATTTTGGTTGATGAAAAATCAAAAAAACAGATTATTAGCGGAATAATTCAGCAAAGAGATGGATTGGTATCCGAGGATAATAGTATTGGATTAAAGGATTTTTTAATTACCCTCTAAGGATATATTTAGATAGAGTATAGGATTGTGCGGAGTCTATGGATATCAAGAAATCTAGTGTTATATATGAACTTGAAAACAGAATAAAATCTGGGAAATCGATAATTATTTTCAATCTTAATAATTTAGTAGTATTACATTCCCTTTATGATTGTTTAGTATGTGGGATGTATTCCAATATTGAAATATGGCAGTCCATCGAAGAAATGCCAATGCAGTCTCAGTCATGCTATTTAGTGAAAGACCAGCTGGAAGAGATTATAGAAATATACTGCATGTATCAATTTTCAGATAAAGTATCAGTTGTTACTAATTCTGCGCAGTATGGGAATCTGATTAACTACATTCAAACTGGAATTATCACAGAGAAAGAATTTGTCGACGCTTTGCTATATAAGATTTAACGCTTCTCGGGGATTGAATAATGGAAAAGAAGCTCTACGATGAAATGGTGAATAATACAAATAGATTAGATGAAGAGATGCATCTGTCGGACATGTCAATTTTTCTTTTTGGCCATTGTAATGCTACGTTGGAACTTATTGATTTTCTGGAGTCAAAAGGTTTAAAGGCGGCAGCTATCCTCGATAACAGTGAGGATAAACAAGGACAGCAGTATAAGGGTGCGGTAGTTATTTGGCCAAAGCAGATAACTGAATTGGCGGGCGAAAATGCTAGTACAGGGTCTGTAGTATTAATTACATCTCGTTTCTATGCGTCTATGTTAAACCAACTTCGTGAGTTAGGATATGAAGGTCCTGTTTTTAAGATAATAGATTACAATTCATATGCTGACTATTCTCTTTCCGATGAGACAATTGAAAGGATGGCTTACAGAGAACGGCATGGGAATGCGCTTTTAATAGAGCTGTCAGAGAAGTATCCAGGATACTTCAAGGTCTTTTGCCCATTTAATGCCTTGGGCGATATCTATTTCATGATTTCATATTGGGAAGCTTTTGCTGCCCAGAGAAATATAGGTAAAGCTGTGTTTTGTGTACCTAATAAGACGCTGTCAGATGTAATTCACATGTTTGGCGATTATTCTGTTGAAGTCTATGAGCAAAATGAGTTGGATGCTATGATCCAGTCGGTAATATACACTCAGGATGAAAACAGTTTTATAGCCCATCAGGACAGACCGTATGTTATCAATCTTTCAAAAGCTCTTTATATCAAGAAGATTCCATTGGAACAGATATATTGTTGCGGCGTTTATGGACTGCCGAAAGATACTGTTCCGGCAAAACCCGAGTTCAATAGACAGATATATAAGGATATTGATTCAATACCTGAAGGCAAGGCAGTTGTCTTTTCACCATATGCTAAATCTGTAACTGCAATTGATCCTAATGTATGGAAAGATGCAGTGGAATACTATAACAGTGCAGGTTATAAGTGCTATACAAACGTGTTTGGCGATGAGAAGCCTCTTGATGTAACAGAACCTATATCGCCTTCTTTAATGGAAATGAGATCAGTAGTGGAAAGAGCCGGAACCTTTATTGGTATACGAAGTGGATTGTGCGATATTCTTAGAGAGGCTGATGCCAAGAAGATAGCTCTTTATCCTGATTACAATTATAGTGATACTAAATGGAAAGCTATTGACATGTATTATTTGGAACAGTTTCAGCACAATTTGCTGGCAACGGAGGAAATAGAATGGGCGAAGCTTTGATATTGTCGACATTGCCTAAAACATGGATTTTTGATTTGGATGGCACATTGTTGAAACATAACGGATATAAGATTGATGGAATAGATACATTACTGGATGGGGCTAAAGAGTATATTGATACAATTCCGGCAGAGGATAAAATCATAATTCTTACATCTCGAACAGAAGAGTATCGAAGTATTACGTTAGATTTCTTGACCCAAAATGGTATCAGGTATGATGAGATTCTATTCAATATTCCTATGGGTGAGAGAATAGTTGTCAATGATAGAAAGCCATCTGGAATAGATATGGCGGTTGCCATAAATATAAATAGGGATCAGCTTGAAATGCCTGAAGTCGTAAGAGAAAAATAGCTTATGCGGAGGTACGCCATGACAATCGCCATCATCCTCGCCGGAGGTACCGGCAGCAGAATTAAATCAGACATTCCCAAACAGTTCATCGAGCTTTCGAGCCAGATGATGATAATGCATGCCCTTGCGCCCTTTGGCGAGAGCGATATGATCGACAATATTCAGATTGTCGCTGATGAGAGCTGGCGGGAAAAGATTGAAGATGCAATCTTTGAGGATCCTGAGAGCGCAATTGCGGAGAAGTTTCTAGGATTTTCCAATCCGGGCGAGAATAGGCAGATGTCTATATTTAATGCCATGAAAGACTTAAAGCAGATCTTTGATGTGGCTCGTACTAACGATGACAGCGCAAACGTGAGCGCTGATGCAAAAGAGAATGCTGATTGCTCCAAATACATGGTTCACAGCAAATTCAAGGTTATTGATAACATCATCATTCACGACGCAGCGCGCCCATTCGTTACAGTAGAGAATATCGATGAATGTATCAAGGCGCTGGACGATCACGAAGGTGCAATGCCGGTTCTTCCTATGAAAGACACGGTTTATTTTAGTCGCACAGGTAAGCGTGTTGACGAGCTTTTGAATCGCAGCTGCATATACGCCGGGCAGGCGCCGGAAGCCTTCCGTTTTGATAAGTATATGGCGGCGAATGAAGCTCTTTTACCCGATAAGATCCTCATGATCAAGGGCTCTACAGAACCGGCAATTATGGCAGGTCTTGACGTGGCTATGATTCCCGGCGACCAGAGAAACTTTAAGGTTACGACTGATGAGGATCTAGCAAGAGCCAGGGAGATATTGAGATAAAACAAGGCAGTATTAATCGAAAAACAAACACTTGTTCGATTGGTTTGTATGTGCTATTATTCATCTACCAGATATAAAAACGGGGTGGTATTTGAATGGAGACGAATATTGCACAGGCAGTTGATATTACTTATGACAGAGCAAGGTATGACGAGAGTGTCAAAGAGTTATTGGCGGATAAGCAGATTCTTGCAAGAATTCTCAAATACACTCTTGTTGAGTTTAAAGATACAGATATTAAAACCATAATATCTAATATTGATGAACCAGAAGTGTCAAAGGTTCGGCTTGAACCAGGACATACTAACACTGATAAGATCAAGAAAAGCTCGGAAGAAGATAGTGTCCCGGGTGAAGGGAAGATATTTTTTGATATTAGATTCTCTGTATATTGTGGTGATGATCTTATAAAAGTGCTTATCAATATTGAGGCTCAGAAGAGTTCTGATGTATCGAAGTTGGGTTATCATCTGGACAATAGGATAATTTA
>JAEEGL017265641.1_pt1 | contig 25956 bp, 25 predicted proteins | sample 9134231 | NCBI WGS metagenome assembly JAEEGL01 (sample SAMN16246548, study PRJNA631951) | gut metagenome | biome: gut microbiome; feature: rumen; material: fiber-attached | host: Bos | place: Iran: Karaj | collected 2018-10 | reverse complement strand
TCTGTTCGTCATCGGCGGTATGACAAGCTCCCTTGTCAATGTCACAACGCCTCTGTCAATCACAACCGCTGATTCCGTCATCAGCCTGCAGGCTGACCTGTTGGATGCGCTGGTACCGAATCTGCTCACCTTCATCGCAACTATGATCGTGTATCGCATTTTGAAGAAAGGCAAGACTCCTGTCGTCTTCGTCACACTGGGCATGGTCGTTATCGGACTCGTCCTCGGCGCACTCGGCATCCTTGCATAATATCAGTCACGCACCTGTTCCTGTTGGATCAGACAGGCAAAAGGCCCGATCTTCTCGGGCCTTTTTGTCATAGAGTCCTCAGGTGACGGGAAGAACCGCCCGGTCCCGCTTTTCTTGCTTGCGGGGTCAACCGGAATAACCTATAATGAATCCGAAGCCTGATAAAGGAGTAAAAACATGGCCAAAATCGCACTCGTCCGTGTCGACAACCGTCTAATCCACGGTCAGGTCGCTACAGGTTTTCTTGGCAAGATTGGCGCTGACAAAATCGTCGTCATCGACGATAAGACCGCCACTAATGAATTCGCCAGAGATGTTCTGGCGCTTGCCGTTCCTTCTTCCGTTTCTCATGAAGTCTATACTTCTAAGGATGCGGCAGAGGTCTGGAAAGATAATCAGTTCGGTTCCGGAACGATTATGATCATCGCAAAAGACATTCCCGGTATTTATGCCTCCTTCAAAGAAGGACTCGTATTCGACAACCTGATGATTGGCGGAACTAAAAACGCCCCGAATCGTGTTAAAATTGAAGGTGCGATCTCGATGGATAAAACTGAAGCCGATATGCTGGATGAATTGTCCGAGGCAGGTATCGATGTAATATTCCAGCAAACCGCTCAAACCAGGATTACTCCTTGGGCAGACGTGCGGAAAAAGCACTCTTTTGTCTGATATAGATCTAAACGGATTTGCTTTCCTTCCGGCGGAGACACCGGGTATAACGAACTAGCGGAGGAATTGTAAATGGCTGCTTCCAAATCCGAAAGAATGAGGACGGCTTTGATAGAGGAACTGGGCAAGACTGAGATTGTCAGTACTGCACGGTGCGTTGAGTTGCTGGGGGTTTCTGAATCCACGGTTAGGCGCCTCTTCATCAAGATGGAGGAGAGCGGTGATGCTATTCGTGTCTTTGGTGGCATCCGCAAGAATTCCGCACATTCCATGTATCATTTTGACGCCATCTATTCGGTGTCTCAGGAAGCAAAGCGATCCATCGGCCGATTTGCTGGCGATCTCGTACGCTCCGGCGAAGCAATTTTCATCGACTGCGGAACGACAACCATTCATATGGCTCAGAGACTGGCAGAAAGGATTCAGAACGGCGAACTGGAAAATGTTTCTATCGTTACGAACTCTCTGACAAACCTTGAAACGCTCGCGCCACACTGCAAGGCCATTTTGGTAGGCGGAACATATAATGCAGAGCGTAAAAGTTTTGCGGGCTACTACAGCGAACAACTCGTGTCTCGCTTTCACTTTGATAGGTGCTTTACTGGCGTCGACAGTTTTACTTTCCAGGATGGATTTGCCACAGCGGATCCAGACTTCTCGCATCTCAGCGGTCTCGCCTCAGCAAAGGCTGCGGATGCATATGTACTGATGGACGCCTCCAAAATCGGCAAACAGTCTTTCTTCGTTTACGACCGTTTCGAACGGATCCATCAGGTCATTACTGACTCCAGCGTCACGGAAGATCAGTTGCGGGAGTTCCGCAGATGCGGGATTTCCGTCATGGTTGCTCCGGATGCCGAATAACCACACATACTGAGGAATCAACAGTGAAATATGCACAGCCCGGAATGAATGATATCTGTGTCAGGGCTTACGGAAAACTGCTTGGCGTCTTTACCTATCGGGAAGCATATGCAAGCATCCCATTCCCGCTTTCCCTGTTCAAAGGAAAAAGTGAGGAGATCGTTGCTTATACCGATCTTATCCGCATCTCACTCATGCAGAGCAATGAAGACTTCAGCATCTATATGGTTTTCCGTAAAGGAAACGGCAAGGAGGGCTACTGTACTGTTCAGGTTGGGAAAAACCTGCGATACGTCGTCCCGTTGTTCGACAGCATTGTGGAACGCGTGAAATCTGTCAACCCTGATGCTCAGGTCTTTCTTCCTCCCGCTATGGTTGGAAGAAAAGGTGTCTGACCGACAAGTTTTATAAGGACCTGCCGTTTGGCAGGTCCTATTCTTCTTTTCAGATTTTTTACACATTCATCACATCAGTTTATCTTCCTTTTCTTTCCGCCTGATTCTTCGTAAAATGAAAGAGGGTTTCATCGACCGGCAAGCAAACCGTTTCCGCGAAAAAGCGGGGAATCGATAAACATCAAGGAGTTACACAGTGGAGAATAAAAGATTTTTAGGCGGATACCAAGAAAGCTGGTTTGGCTCTGTAGAGCGTAACCGCCCTCTGGTGCGGGCATATAACACGATCGACCCGCTCGATATCAGAGGAAAATACGAGATCCTCAAAGAGTTGCTTGGCTCCGTTCATGAGAAAACAATTATCGAACCGCCATTTTATTGTGACAACGGACCGGGGATTTTTCTGGGCGACAACTTTTACGCCAATTATAATCTCACGATTCTGGACGGAGGAACCGTCACCATCGGCGACAATGTCGTGATTGGGCCCAACGTCACGATCAGCTCCGTCGCCCATCCGGTTCACTGGAAATCCCGTTCGACAGGAAACGGTTTCCCGATAACGACTGCTCCGGTCAGGATCGGTAACAATGTGTGGATCGGTGCAGGAGCCATCATCCTGATGGGCGTCACGATCGGCGACGGCTCTGTCATCGGAGCCGGCAGTGTCGTTACAAAAGACATCCCCGCCAACTGCATCGCGGTCGGAACGCCCTGTAAAGTCCTTCGGGAAATAACGGACGACGACCTTTATGAATGGGACGATGTTGAAGCTTCCTCATTCGGCTTCTGATATTCTACAATCCGGTTTATATCCTGATTCATCAATGTACCCCCATTGCCGGTTCAATCCGGCAATGGGGGTATTCTTTGTTTTCTGCCAGTCACCCGGCCGTATTTGCGCTTATTTGAATTCCTTCTTCGTTTCTGAAACGACGACGCCGGAGAGTGCAAGAAGCGCGATGATGTTCGGGATCGCCATGAGGCCGTTGAGCGTATCGGAAATCCGATAGGCAAGACCCAGCGGAACCATTGCGCCGTATGCCACCACCGCAATAAACAGCAGCCTGTAAATGAGAGAATACTTCTGTGTTCCGGCCAGATACTCAAAACACCGCACTCCGTAAAGCGACCAGGAAACCATGGTGGTGAATGCAAAGAGCACCAGGGAAACTGCTACAGAGATGCTTCCGATGCGTTCGTCATATACGCTGGAAAACGCCAGGATAGGCAGCACATTCTTGTCACCAGTCACATATTCGATGGGAACACCGCTCATCAGAACGGCAAGGCAGGTAATGGTGCAGATGACGATGGTATCGAAAAACACTTCAAACACGCCTGCCATCCCCTGCCTGGCAGGAATTTCTTCGTCAGTTCCGGCATGGGCGATCGGAGCGGAGCCCTGACCTGCCTCGTTGGAGAAAAGGCCTCTGCCGATACCGCCGCTCATCGCCTGTTTCATGGTGATTCCTACTGCGCCGCCCAATACAGCCTTAGGCTGAAACGCTCCGACGAAGATGGATTTCAGAACCGTACCCAAGGATCCCAGATTCATAAAAATGACAACCAGAGCAAAAACAAGATAAATGATACTCATAAAAGGCGAGACGCTTGCAGCGAATCTGCCGATCCGCTTCAGTCCGCCGATGATCACAAGGGCAAGCACTGCCGCAGTTGCGATGCCCACTGTCAGAGCAATGGTACGCTCCCCTGCTTCAGAGACCGGTCCAAAAGAACGGAATGACATCTGGATCGCGCTCACCATGGAACTGATCTGCGACAGGCAGCCGATTCCGAATGCCGCCAGCGCTCCTGCAACAGCAAAGAAGACGGCTAACGGTTTCCACTTCTTTCCAAGTCCGTCTTCGATATAGTACATAGGTCCGCCAACTCTGTCCCCGCCTTTATCTCTCCTGCGGTACTTTATCGCCAGAAGGACTTCGCTGTATTTCGTTGCCATACCGAAAAGGCCGGAGATCCAGAGCCAGAAAACCGCACCGGGTCCCCCGGTTATGATCGCGCCGCTGCACCCGACGATATTGCCGGTTCCGACGGTAGCTGAAAGAGCAGTGGCAAATGCCTGGAAAGGCGTTACTTCGCCATTCCCCGCCTGTTTGGTTTTTCTGGCGACAGTTGCACGGATGCACTCTCCCAGATGTCTGAACTGGAAAAAGCCCAGACGCACCGTGAGATATATCCCGGTCCCGACCAGAATAATCATGGTCGGCCATCCCCATACGACACTGTTGATCGCGTCATTGATCCGATCGATCCATTCCATTTTTTATTCCTCCTGATCATTACGCAGTGCGTTCAGTCTTGTTCTCAGGTCATTCAGCAGCTCTTCCTTCGTCCGCAGTTCCGCGTGTCCGGTAAGGCAACACCTGAATTCCAGTTCCTCCAGCTCGCGAATTTCCTGTGCCAGTTCCGTTTCATGATCAATCCAGTCCGTTCCGACCACTTCTTCGCTGTCGGCGTCGCCCAGAAACAGCACGCCTGCTTTCTCTGCCAGCAGATAATAACAGTCATCCGAATGGCCGGATGTGATCTTCCGCATTACCACCGTTTCTCCGCCGAGATCGAGCCTCAGTTCCCCTTCGAATTCCAGCTTCGCCGTATGGATCACAATCTTGCTCATATCCGGGTACTCCAGCAGGATATGCGGCCTGCAGAACAGCGGGATCCGATTGTCCGCACAGTATTCGTCCAGATGTTCCTCATCCCAGACGTACTTCTGCTGTTTTCTAAGTTCCCTGTTCGTGTTTTTTCCCGCGATGGATACCATCCGGTCATCCAGCGAAGGAAGTCCGAAAGTATGGTCCCAGTGGTGATGTGTCAGGAAAACATATGACGGTAAGGGCAGTCCTTCCCGCTCCAGCTCGCTCAGATATTCTGCCGTATGCGCGGGCGAATTACCGCTGTCCACCATGACTGCAGCATCATTTCCCCTCACATACCCCAGGTTCGGACGGTCCGTTTCTCTGAAATACGGCGTAAACCAGATATTCTCTGTGATCTTCTGAATCATATCCATTCACCTGTATGTTTCTTTACTTAATGATTAAGCATTTGAACCAGTATACCACCGGAAAAAAGATCCGGGAAAGAGAAGCCTTTCCAGTTCTTCTTCAATCTCCGATAAACCGCAGGATTTCCTCATATACGGCAGGATCCTGCGCTGTCATCCGTCCGATGGGCTTATCAGCGAAATAAGCCTTTTTTTCCTCTGTCGTTTTCAGTTCTTCTTGCAGAAGCATCCGGTTATATTCCCCGAGCCAGGCGTTCATCGTATCCAGCGCTTCGGCAGTATACTGAGGGTTATGTTTTTTGTGTTCAGACGTAATGACCCGGACATTCGGGTTGTTGAGAGCAACCACCTGTCCGGCATTGTATCTGTAATTCACCATAGGGTCATCTGTTGAATGGAACCATAGCAGTCTGTCTTTCGTCGACGCAAGATAGGAACGGTTGTCTCCGGATCCGTATTGGGGATCCAGCCGCTTTTCATACCGTTTTATGATATTGGCGAGGAAACGGAGCCTGAGATAACCCATCATCTCGTCAGCGATACTGACAAAGCCGGAAATGATCACGGCACGCGTCACAGAAGGCAGGATACGGGTAATATTGAGCGCCGTATAGCCTCCGAGAGAATGCCCGACAGGAATGATCTCCCCCTGTAGTTTCAGCAGATCCAGCAGTTCCATCACATCTCTTGTCGGCGCATTGACAGAGGTCATCCGTTCCCCTCCCGATTCACCGCAGCCGGAATAATCCAGTGTCAGCACACGGTATCCCGCTCTGCAAAGCGTCTCGATCTCTGCCAGATAGGCGGTATGTCCCGGACCGATACCGGGGCAGAACAGGATCGTCCTGCTTCTGTCGTATCCCTCATAAGAGTAGATATAATAACAGACCGGGATGTGATAGATGTTCCGGAATGACCCGCATTCACAGGAAAGCCCGGGAAAATCCGCTGCGGAATAATAAGGAATCGCTTCATCTTTATCGAAACGCTGCAGAAAATTCTTCTTGTACAGATTAACGATCAAGCCCATACTGAATCACCTCTTTATCTTCTGATCTGTGTCTGTCCGTCACTGAAAACTACTCAGATCTTTCTTCCTTTGCCAGATCCGTCTTCAACATCCTGATCACGGTGACGGGAGAACCAAGTTCAAGTGTTTCCTCATTTCCATCTGCCGCAAATCCGCAGCGCTCGTAGAATCGGATCGCTCTGCTGTTTTCCTTTAAGACACGCACAATGATCTTCGGATACTTCCTTATCCGTTCAAGACCTGCCTGCATCAACCTGTATCCGACACCCATCCCGTAATACTCTGCCAGAACATAGATCGCATAGATCTCACCGGAACACTCTCCCTCATCATCTACGGATCCGCCATAACCAACGAACCCTATGACGCGGTCTTCGTCCTTTGCGACAAGGATATTCTCCGTCCAGCGGAAGGCAATCTCCTCGCACTTTTCCAGTGTGAGTGCGTCCAGATACCGCTGATCCACGATACCCGGATATGCTTCCTGCCAGGACTTCCAGTGGACATACGCCTTACCGCGGATCTCTTCTGCGGATTCCATTTGTTTAATCATGATGCCCATGATCCATGCTCCTCATCCTCAGGTTAAAAACAACGGCTTCCGTCTATCTGAGAATCTTGCACCAGAAACTGACACTGGTTTCCGTAGAGAATCCTGCCGCTGTATAGAAATCTCTTCGCCATCCGAAGGAATCCACATAGCATTTTTCAATTCCAAAATCTCTGCATCGCCGGATTGCAGCAGACATCATTGCTTTTCCGAAACCCATCCGACGATACTTTTCCCTCGTGCTCACAGGTTCGATCAGCGCCGTTTTTGTTATCTTATCAACATATACAAAACAATAGGAGCAGACATCATTCTCTTCAGGGGCGTTTTCATCGACGACGATGCATTCGAAACAGTCAGGGTACATGGGTGAAAGTTTCCTCTCATTATATGTGCCCATGTGCGCTTTGTAACCGGAAGATTCCCAGTCAGGGTGGAAGCCCAGGCGGAGCGCGCTCCATTTCTTTTCCTCATCTGGGTATTCTTCCCCGTACATCAACCGGAACCCTTCAGGAAGTTCTGCAGAAAGATCCGCTTCCTGCGGGAAAATGCAGTTTGCGTTCTCCTCTTCTGCAAATCTGCTGTATCCCCTTCCTGAAAGCTCCTTTTCCATATAGGGAAAACTGCTGCTCACTGCGACCCAGAACTTGACAGATCCGTCTTCCTGCCTGGAAAACATCCGTAGACAGTTTTTTTCACTGAAATCAATCATGGACGGAAAGAGTTGTTCAAATCCGTTCCTGACTGCCACATAGATATTCTCACCGTCCGGAAGAATACATGCTTCGATCTCCCCGTTCTCTTCCCAGAAATAAATGTGATCCGAAGATTTCTCGCTGCCCTCCTCCATTTCCTGAGCACTGACTCTGAAAACGATATCGTGCAGCCGTTCCGGCAGCCATGCGGCTGCGGTACGGTTCTCCAGATAACGCTCCCTCAGAAAACTCTCCAAATGATCGAGGTCACTGTTCAGTTCAAATTTCAGGATCTGCATGCAAAGAGCCTCCAGCCGAAAGATTAGAAATGCGTCACGCTGTTTATTATTATACAATAGGAGTGTGATCATTTGGTGCTGAACAACGAAAATGGAGAATCCGGTGAAAAAGACAGATTATCGTTCCTTGGAGATCAAATGCGCTTTTCTGATGGCGTGCTATTATATGTCACTGTATCTGGTGATGATGTTTTCAACTTACCTCGTTTCATTCGGCTTTGATGAAGTCTATATCTCCACCTGCTCCACAGTATCTGCTGTCGTCACGCTGCTTCTGAAGCCTCTATGGGCCAGACTCGCAGACGCAGGGAAATGCAGACTGGAAGCTCTTATCATGGTGTGCCTTATGGAAGTTGGCTTTGTCGTTTTCTTTACCTTCAGAACGGAAAAGATCACCGCCATCCTCTATTCGGTTCTGGTCACCGTCTCTTCCATCGTACTTATGGACCTCATCGATTCCTGGGTCGTCAAACTCAGCAAAGAGACCGGAACCATCGATTACGGAAGGACGAGGGCTTTCGGTTCTATCTCGTTTGCCGTCACAGGACTCCTGTTCGGCCTCGCCACGACCAGATTCGGACTGAACATTGCTCCTTATGTCATGTCAGTGATCCTCCTCGCCATAGGTATCGTATCCCAGACCGTACCCGATCCTATTCTGGAAAAACGGACGAAGAGGTCCTTCAAAGAATCGCTGTCCTTGCTCGGAGACAGAAGATTCCTTTTGTTCACCATCGCCTATTCGCTTGCGAACACCGCGTTCAATTTCACGGACGCCTACATACCCGTCCTGATACTGAACCGCGGCGGGAATACGACGCATATCGGCGTCAATGATTTTGTCATGTCTTTCATCGAGTTCCTGATGCTGAAGCAGTTTACGCGGATCGCAGACCGTTTCGGGACGGACAAGGTCCTCACACTGGGCATGTTCGGTTTCTTCATAAAAGCAGGTCTTGCCGCACTGGCTCCCACACCTGCGCTCACTGTTGCCGCCTGTCTCAGTCAATGTGTCTCGTTCTGTATGTTCGTTCCCGGCAGGATGCGCTTCCTGCAGGAGGAGATCGACAAGGATAACGTATCCACTGCGATGTCCATCGTTAGCATAGCGGGTTCACTTGCGAATATCGGGATTTCGAACACGCTGTCCCAAAAACTCATTCCTACTGTCGGTCTTCCCCGTACCATGATGACCTTTGCGTTTATTGCGTTGGGAGCGTCGTTTATCTACTGCCTCGGAAACGGAAGAAAGAATGATAAACAAAGCGGCAGTTGACCTGCCGCCGCTATTTCCCGTCCACTATCGAGAACCAACCAGTGCTTTTTTGAGAAATCTCCTTTCCGCACAGTCCACGTCTGTACGGAAAGGAGATCTTTTTCCCTATATATTGTATCGTCGTTTCCGGATCATTTTGCCCTTTTCCTGAACGTCCAGGGCAGATACAGCAGCAGCCACATGACGAAGACCAGCAGCACCAGCCCAAACCGGTAATAGTTCCCGAAGACATTGGCGATCAGGTTCAGCATGGGATTATTGTCTGTTCTGGAAAGGAAGAGGAAGTTGGTCCCCCAGATCTTGTTGAGGAACAGTGCAAGAACAGCGACACACCCTGCAAACAGACCTACTCTCGGCAGATTTCGGATGTCCGGACGCAGTCCGTCCACCAGCAGCAGGAAGGGATACATAAACAGCAGAATGTGCACAGTGGCGGAGTGCAGATGCATGAAATTTGCCAGAGGAAGCGGCATCCACGCGGGCGTCAGCATAGCGATCGCCGCACCGGGAAGACTCATGGCGTAAAGGATCTCTTTCGCTGTGCGGTTCGGATGAAGCGTGTGCCACAGGCATACGAACAGGTTCACGCTGCAGAGATGGAAGGGCAGGAACTGCCATTCGAACTGTCCAGTAGCCAATGTGACGACATATTTGAGGATTTCATCCGCTAGCATCAGGACAGTCATCACGACATAGACTTTTCTCTTCTGCTTTTCATCCATCTTTTTGTAGACGGTCAGGGAAAGAACGATGCAGATCGCCAGAAGGGCGAGCCAGAAAAGATGGGTCGGCGAGAACAGCTCGAAGGATCGGTACGTCTCTCCTTTGAGGGCACGCATCGTTTGACTGGTATACCAGAACTCACTCATTTTTTCGTTAACTCCTATCTGTAACAAGAAAAGGATATATATATTTAGGCCGTTTCCGGCCGGGATCACACCAGTTTTTCAAACATTGGACAGCCAGCGATCAGCACGTTCAAACAACTTGTCCGCAGGTCTCATCAAGCGGGACAATGGTTTTTCCAGCACATACAGACGGATCAGATCCATCGCTGTCGCAGACAGAAACGTGAGGCAGACACACTTCAGCAGATACCCAGGATAGTAAGGAGAACCATCGAACCAGACGCCGATGCGGAAAAGATAATTCCACAGATACGGAAAAAGAATCTGATTCTCGTGGATCAGATAAACACCGAGCATACCCTTCGCGGGCAGGTTGATCCATGCATGAGACCCGATATCCAGATGAAGAAAACAGTAAAACATACTTACTGCAAGGATCACCTGGAAGATGGAAGCTCTCCCGATCAAAGTGAAAAAGCCGGCATAAGGTTTCCCTGTTCTGGTGAAATACAGAGCGAGTCCTGAAGCGGCGCCGATCATCAGCAGCAATGTGCCGATAAAGATCTTCCCGCAGTTGCGTTCGAACCGGTTTCCGGGGTGACGCTTCAGATAACCCCACAGCAGGTAATAGTAAACAGCGATACTCAGATCACAGAGAGTCTGTCGCGTATCTCCGAGCGTAGAGAAGAGCGGCGAGACCGCCGTAAAAAGGATCATCAGCTTCCGGTACGTCTTCTCATCCATTCCTTCAATCAGACGGTTGAGCACCGGACGCAGAAGTTCCAGAGCGATATAGGCGGTGACAAACCAATAATTTCCCCAGAATGGGGAAGCAAGCGCATGGATCGCTTCAGCGAAACCAAACGCCTTCTTTTTCAGTTGCGTAAGAGTGAACCACTCCGTGATAAACGCCCAGAATATGGATTGCAGAATCACCAGAAACAGTTTTTTGGTGCTGACGCGGTTATTCTGTGTGCCGAAATACGCTGTAAGCAGAAAGAAACAGCCAACGCCGGTCAGACCCCACATGCCTACCGCATAAGAGAAGACGAGATTTCCGCTGAACGGGGTGAAGATCAGAGGCGTTCCATCTCTCAGTTCCCCGTGGAGGACACAGTGATAAAGTACGACGAGAAACATCGCCGCAAGACGCATCAGTTCAAAATTGGACTGCCGCCGCTTCCTTTCCATTCCGCCTCCGCCTCTCCTGTTTTTATACATTGTACAACAGAATCCGTTCACCTGCTTAATTGTTTTTCCTGTTCTACAAAAAACTCCGGTGCGGCTCAAATCCGCACCGGAGTGATGACTTATAATCGTCCTTATTCTTTGCCGAACACTTTTTTGATCCTGTCCGCAAAGGATTTCTTTTTGTCGTAGTTTTTGTCCACATTGAGACTGCTGTCGAACTGGCGCAGAAGGTTCTTCTGCTCCTTGTTCAGTTTTTTCGGGATTTCGATCTTCACGTTGACGAACTGGTCTCCCCGTCCGCCACGTCTGGGATTCGGAATGCCTTTTTCACGCAGCCGGAACGTGGAATCGTTCTGGGTTCCTTCCGGAATGGAGAACTTGATCTTTCCATCGATGGTCGGGACAACCACTTCCGCACCGAGCACTGCGTCCGCGAAACTCACAGGGAGCTCCACCAGAACATTGTAACCCTGGCGGTCGAAGATCGGGTCGCTCTGGACCTGAATGGTCAGGTAAGCATCTCCGTTGGGTCCACCGTTGGTACCGGCGTTACCGTATCCCCTCAGCGGGATGGAATCTTCTGTAGCGATGCCGGCAGGGATATCCACCTTGATCTTCTTGGTGGATGTGACCTGTCCGGTCCCCGCACACTTCCGGCACGGTTTCTCGATGGTCTTGCCGGTTCCGCGGCATTCCGGACACACTGCCGTCTGCCGCATGACGCTGCCCATCATGCCCCTGCGCTCAATCGTGACGTGGCCGCTGCCGTGGCATCTGGTACAGGTCTTGGGGGAAGTACCCTCTGCCGCACCGGATCCGTGGCACTCGCTGCACGTCTCAGATGCCTTGATCGTAACCGTTTTGGAGCAGCCTTTCGCCGCTTCCATAAAGGTCAGCACCTGATTGATATAGACATCACTGCCTCTGCGCGGCGCATTGGGATTTCTGGATCTGCTGCTGCCGGTGAAGTCCGTGAATCCACTGAATGCGTTGGCGCCGAAGAACTGTTCAAAGATGCCGCCGAGATCCAGGTCCTGGAATCCTCCCGCATTAAACCCGCCATATCCGGCGCCTGCTCCGTAGTTAGGATCCACCCCCGCATGACCAAACTGGTCATAACGCTGTTTTTTATCCGGGTCGGAGAGCACCTGATAGGCCTCGTTGATTTCTTTGAACTTCTCTTCCGCCGTGGGATCGTCCGGATTCAGGTCCGGGTGATACTTTTTACTCAGTTTCCGGAACGCGGATTTTATCTCATCCGCGCTGGCGTTCCGGTTGATCCCCAGCACCTCGTAGTAATCGCGTTTTTCTGCCATATCGTCAGTCCGTTTGGGAATAAGCGGACGGTATGCCCGTCCGCTTCTCCCCTACCTTATCGTAGATTATCTGTTGTTGTCGTCGTCCGGCACTTCGGTGTAGGAAGCATCGGTGTAGTTGCCGCCGTTATTGTTGTTGCTGTAGTGCTCTTCCGGCGCGCCGTAATTCGGCTGCGCGTTCTGCGCATTGCCCTGCGCCTGCTGTGCAGCAGAATACATCTTGCTGCTGATCTCGTAGACCTTCTGCTCCAACGCTTCACGTCTCTGCTTCATCGCGTCCTGATCGTTGGATTCGATTGCCGCGCGCAGATCCTTTACCTTGGCTTCCACATCGGCTTTATCGGATTCATCCACCTTGTCACCGAGGTCCTTCAGCATCTTCTCTGCCTGATAGGCCACGGTATCGGCGGCGTTCTTGTTCTCAACTTCTTCTTTGCGCTTCTTGTCGCTTTCCGCGTACTGCTCAGCGTCTTTGACCGCCTTGTCGATCTCATCCTTGCTCATATTGGAGGAGGACTGGATCGTGATGTTGGTCTCCTTGCCGGTTCCAAGGTCTTTTGCGGAAACATGTACGATGCCGTTGGCGTCGATGTTGAAGCTGACCTCGATCTGCGGGATGCCTCTGGGGGCCGGTGCGATACCGTCGAGTCTGAAGAGTCCGAGGGTCTTGTTGTCACGTGCGAAATCACGCTCGCCCTGCAGGACATGGATCTCAACAGAAGTCTGGCCGTCCGCTGCGGTGGAGAAGATCTGGCTCTTCTGAGTCGGGATCGTCGTATTGCGCTCGATGATTCTGGTGTTGATGCCTCCTTCGGTCTCAATACCGAGGGACAGCGGGGTAACGTCCAGAAGCAGCAGGTCTTTGAATTCGCCGCCAAGCACACCGCCCTGAATAGCCGCGCCGATTGCGACACACTCATCGGGGTTGATGCCCTTGAAGGGTTCCTTGCCCATGATCTTCTTGACCGCTTCCTGAACTGCCGGCATTCGGCTGGAACCGCCTACCAGAAGGACCTTATCCAGGTCGCCGGGCTGCAGGTTCGCATCGCGCAGAGCCTGACGGACAGGACCTGTGCAAGCGTCTACCAGATCGGAAGTCATCTCTTCGAACTTGCCTCTCGTGAGAGTCATGTCAAGATGCTTCGGGCCATTTGCGTCTGCAGTGATGAAGGGGAGGTTGATCTGGGTCTGGGTCATGCCGGACAGTTCGATCTTCGCTTTTTCAGCTGCCTCTTTCAGTCTCTGAAGAGCCATCTTATCGTTGCGCAGATCCACGCCGTTCTCAGCCTTGAAGGCATCTGCCATCCAGTCGATGATTCTCTGGTCGAAGTCATCGCCGCCCAAGCGGTTATTGCCGGCAGTTGCCAGCACTTCCTGGATGCCGTCGCCCATATCGATGATGGAGACATCGAAAGTACCGCCGCCGAGGTCGAATACCATGACCTTCTGGCTCTGCTCTTTGTCCACGCCATAAGCAAGTGCCGCGGCTGTAGGCTCATTGATGATACGGCGGACATTCAGGCCTGCGATCTTTCCCGCGTCCTTCGTTGCCTGACGCTGTGCGTCATTGAAGTATGCCGGAACCGTGATGACAGCATCCGTCACCTTCTCGCCAAGATAAGCCTCCGCGTCCGCTTTCATCTTGGAAAGAATCATTGCGGAAATCTGCTGAGGTGTATAATCCTTGCCGTCAACGGACACCTTGTAGTTGGAGCCCATCTCACGTTTGATGGAACGCACTGTGCGGTCCGGGTTGGTGATAGCCTGACGCTTTGCAACCTGTCCGACGATACGCTCGCCTTCTTTGGAGAACGCCACCACTGAAGGGGTCGTTCTGCTGCCTTCCGCGTTCGGAATCACGACGGGTTCGCCGTTTTCAAGCACCGCTACGCAGGAGTTTGTTGTACCAAGGTCGATGCCTATAATCTTTGCCATTTTCTATATCTCCTTTAACTGGTTATTTTCTTCTTTATTCTGCTACGGCTACCATAGCGCAGCGGAGCACTTTATCTCCCTGCATATAGCCGTTCTGCAACACTTTCGTGATCGTGCCGGATTCCACGCCTTCCGCAGTTTCCGTCATCACCGCATTGTGGAAATTCGGATCAAACGGTTTGCCGAGGCAATCCATCTGGGTGACCCCCAGACGCTCCAGCGCGTTGCTGAACTGTTTCATGGTCAGTTCCACGCCTTTTTTGTATTTTTCATCGGAACACTCAGCGTTCAGTGCCAATGCCAGGGAATCGAACACAGGAAGGATTCCTTCCAGCGCCGCCGCCTTACCCAAAGACACGCTTTCCAGTTTTTCCTTCTCTGTACGCTTGCGGTAATTGTCGAATTCGGCAACCTTTCTCAAAAGGCGGTCGGAGAGTTCCTCTTTTTCCTTCTCCAGCGCAGCAACCTTTTCGTTGAGTTTCTTTTTCTTGTCTTTCTTATGGTCCTCGCCTGACGGTGTCTGTTCGTCGGTCACAGGAACGTTCTCTTCCGCGACTTCCTTTTCCTTTACTTCTTCAGACAATTTTCCATTCTCCCTTCTTACTTATCTGCTTGCGAGTTTCTCGCTCATGGCGCTGCAGTAAGCGCTCAGCCGGGGGATGATACGGTCATAATTCATCCGGACCGGTCCGACTACGGCGATTCCGCCGTGGCCGCCGCCCGCGACTCTGTAACGTCCCACGATCATGCTCAGGTTCTCGAAACCACGTCCCAGTTCTCCGCCGACATAACAATCGACACTGCCCTCTCTGGAGAGGAGTCTTGCCAGTCCGTCGGTATCCTCGAACAGCTGGACCAGTTCTTCCACATGATCCGAGATCTCAGGGAACCGCAGGAGGTCCCTCTGTCCCGCCCGGAACACCATCACTCTGCCGGAATCCTCCAGAATATCCACAGCGGCTTCCAGTACCGGATCGAACAGTTCCTTTCTGTCTCCTGCCGCGGTACGCACCTCATCGAGGAGAGCATCCGTCACATCGGAGACAGACACGAACCGCATGAACCGGTTCAGCAGGTCCTTCAGATTCTTCAGGTCGCTGTCTGTCAGTTCACCCGGCACTCTGCAGATCCTGGTCTTCAGCGCGCCGAGATTGGTGATTCCCAGCACCGCGACATTGTATCTGCCAACACGGACCAGTTCGAAATAGCTCATCTGCATCTCACCTGAGATCGGTGTCGTTGCGATGGCCGCGAGCCCTGAAAGTTTTGAAACGGAACCGGCAGCATACTGTGCCGCCTTATCCGGGTCGGAATCCATCTTCTCTACCTCATTCTGGATCTCTGCACGTTCAGACCTGTCGAGGGGACGAGCCTGCATAAGATTGTTGAGATAGTACCTGTATCCCTGTTCGGTTGGCACTCTCCCGGCGGAAGTGTGCGGCTGTTCCAGCAGCCCCATGGAAGTCAGCTGCGCCATCTCATTGCGCAACGTCGCCGTGGAAACGCTGAATCCGTGAAGAAATTCCTGAAGCAGTCTGGACCCGATCGGATCCCCGGAATCTGTGTGGAGGGCAACGATCTCAGCAAGGATCACTTGTTTTCTTCTACTGATATCCATCTGACGTTCCCTCCTACAATTTAGCACTCAACGCCCTCGAGTGCTAAATCAATAATACACTATTTTAAAAAGATGTCAACTACCTGCACAGAAAATTTCTTCGCTCTTTCCGTTGTGTTATAATCACTGCAGGAAAACACTGAAATGAACTGTCCGGAGGTATGGTTATGGATTATGTCAGGGAATATGCGGGGCACTCTGTCCGGATCCTTCAGGAGATCTGGTCTGAAGAAACGGAGCGTATCGCGAAGGCAGGAGCCTGGGTGGCAGATGCGCTGGCTGCAGGAGGACTGCTGTATGCATTCGGATGCGGGCACTCGCACATGATCGAAGAGGAACTGTTCTACCGCGCGGGTGGTCTCGGCGCCGTCTACCCCATGTTCGACACTTCCACCATGCTGCATGAAGGAGCCGCAAAAAGTTCCCAGATTGAGCGCATGAGCAGTTATGCCGACAAGATCGTCGCCCGGTATCCGCTCTCGGAGAAGGACGCAGTGATCCTCGCTTCCACAAGCGGCATCAACTCGTTCATCATCGAATTCGCCCAGTGCTGCCGTGCCAGAGGTGCGAAAGTGATCGGAATTACCTCCTTCGCCTATCGGGAAAAGCCCTCCCGCCACAAGGACGGATTGCACTTCCCGGACGTATGCGACCTTGCCATCAACAACCATGTTCCAGTGGGTGACGCCACTGTCACCGTCTGCGACGACGGCACCAAGGCAGGTCCGGTCTCCAGCATCGCGACGCTTGCCATCTGCGATGCCATCGAACTGGCAGCATGCCAGAGCCTGCGCGAACGCGGGATCGATCCGGAGGTGTTCCGCAGCGGCAACTGCGAGGGCTCGGATGAATACAATGCCCGGCTGATCAACAAATATCAGGGACGGATCCGCAGCCTATGATACGTGAATTGCTGCTGTTTTTCCTGTTCATGAGCATCGCCGCGTTCCTTGCCATGAAGCGCGATAAAGAGGCGGCAAAGATCGCCGGCGCGCAGCGGATCCCGGAGCGGACGCTGCTCCTGCTCTCTTTTTTCGGCGGAGCGGCGGGAGCTCTGATCGCCATGAAGCGGTATCGCCACAAAACGCTGCACAACCGCTTCCGTTACGGGATCCCCGTCATGCTGGCACTGCACGTCCTTCTGCTCGGTTGGCTGATCCTGAAAAATGTACTGCCGCTGTTTTCCTAATTATTTACTATAAAATACACGCTGCCCTGCGCGGACGCAGGACAGCGTGCTTTATTATTCAAGTACTATTCCGCCTTGTTCCAGATGCTCTCCATCTCCGTGACCGTCAGTTCCCGTACTTCCATCTCACCGTCCGAAGTCAGGGACAGTCCGTCCGCGGCATCATCCGGATAGATATTGAAGGTATACGAGACCAACCCGTCGAAAAGGAAGATCTCCGCAGCGCTGTCGTCCAGCAACAGCCGGATTTTCAGTTCATTCCCGTCATAAAGCGGCGCAGGATAGCATTTTCCGCGCATCAGTACCGGCTCCGGAGACATGAAATAACTGTTGTCCATGGAGATCATGAGATGCCGCCAGCGTGGTGAAGCAGACGCGGTGTAGTCCAGAAACACCTGTCTGTTCTCCAGATCGAAGACCAGATCCGTATGCTGATTTTCATCGCAGCGGAAGCGCAGACGGACTTTCGACGCGTTCTGGGGAGGAACGACAGACGCAGTAAGATCCAGATATTTCCCGTGGACATCCTTCAGCGGGTCTTCTCCCGCTGGAACAGTACCGGAACAGTTCAACAGTTCTCTGCCGTGTAAGCAGTCCAGTTCCCGCACGGGATGTTGGACCAGACGGTGCGTGCCGTCCGGCATTTTCCGAAGCGTGAACGTTCTGGCGACCGTCATATTGTTGCGCCAGGGGTCTGTCGGTGCGCGTGAGCCGTCCCGCATCCAGGCGATGGCGGCGGTGCGGTCATTCGGCATATTGTTGAACGTGAGCGTCGCCTGACATCCGTCGGACCAGTCCGATGTGTACGGTCCTTCCTCGCGGAGGAAGCGCTTTCCGTCAAAGGAACCGATGTAATATTTGAAACCTGCCAGATTCAGGACCCATTTCCGTTCCTGTGTTCCCTCCACCGGCACAGTGAAGAGATCCGGGAATTCCTCGTGGATGAGGGATTCGGATTCCAGTGTCCAGTGGATGAGATCCGCAGACGAATAAACACGGTAGAAACCGCCTCCCAGAAACATGACCCATCTGCCGGTTCCCTCGTGCCAGAACACCTTAGGATCCCGGAAATCATACGCGTCCGGAACATCAGGCGCAGTCAGCACCGGGTTTCCTCCGTATTTTGTCCAGGTTCTTCCGCAGTCCTTGCTGTAAGCGATGCACTGGTACTCGATCGGTGTATTTCTCTCGCGGCCAACGTGCCCGGTGTAGACAGCGACCATTCCTTCCCCACCGCCGAAGAGACCTGAGGTGTCGTCTTTGTCGATGACTACGGTTCCGGAGAAGATCATCCCATCCTCATCCGGATACAGCGCCGCAGGCAGATTCTCCCAGTGCACCAGATCCCGGCTGACTGCGTGTCCCCAATGCATGGGACCCCAGTTCAGGTTATGCGGGTAGAACTGATAGAAAAGATGGTATTCTCCCCGGTACCAGACTACACCGTTTGGGTCGTTGAGCCATCCCTTCGGCGCGCTGAAATGATACCTTGGCCGGTATGTTTCCTGATAGAGCATGTCCGTTCCTCCTCATTCCAGATTTGCGTGTGTATCCCAAAGGCTCTTCACATCCAGTCCTTTTTCCCGGATGATCATCGCCGCAACGATATCCCCGTACAGGAACAGGCACTGTTCAAACAGGGAAGTCATCGGCTGCCTGGACTGCATTTCATCCGGCAGTCCAAGCTTGGTCGCCGCAGGAATACGGACCTGCAGATCCGCCATCCGCGCGACGGTGCCTTCTGGATTCGATCCGATATGAACGATTTTCCCGCCCAGTTCTTTCGCCTTCCGGGCGATGGCCACCGGAACGATGGACTCTCCGCTTCCGGATCCGACTACCAGAAGGTCCTCCCTGCCCATGGCAGGTTCATTGATGTCCCCTACAACGTGGGTCTCGATGCCCAGGTGTGCAAACCGCTTCGCCATCGCCTGCAATGCAAGCATCACTCTGCCGACACCGATGAAGAACACGCGTCTGGCGCCGAGCAGCAGATCGATGAACGCGCCGGTCTGTTCCGGATCCACCCTGGAAAGCATCTCTCCGACTTCACTGAGGATCAGTTCCATCGCTTCCCTGTATTCTTTTTCTCTTGTCTCCATTCCTATTCCCCCAGATAAAGTGCCTTCGCTTTGCGGAAATTGCCTGCATAATCCCTGCCGGAGAAAAGGCTCCTGCTCCCGCCCACCATCACCGTCGCGCCCAGCGCCTTCAGCCTCGTTATATCCTCAAAGGTCACGCGGCCGTCGATGATGATGTCCCTGCCCGGTCTTCCCGCATCCAGCAGTTCCCTGGCGTGCCGGATCTTGCCGTCCAGATCTGCCCGGACCGCTTCGCCGGCGAATCCGGCGTAGCCCGGATTGATCCGCATCAGGAGGATGAAATCCGCCTCGTCCAGCAATGCGCCGGCTGATTCCACGGGCGTATCGGGGCTGAACGCCAGTCCCGGGGAGATCTCCGCTTTCCGGATCCGGGCAAGCATACCCGCGGGATCCGGTTCTCCTTCCACCTGGAAGCAGATCCGGGCGGCATTCATTCGGATGCACTGATCGATGAACCAGGCGTTGTTTCTGGACATGATGTGCACATCGAATGGGAGTGCCGTCCTTTCGGACAGCTGAAGAAACGTATCGATCCCCACCGGCAGGCTCGGCGCGAACGCGCCGTCCAGCACATCGATGTGCAGTGCGGTGACGCCGGCCTGTTCCCAGGCGCGAACCTCTTCACCGAGCGCGCACAGGTCGCAGCAGATCACGGACGGTTCCAATGAATAAACAGGCAGTTCCATTTCCGGTTTCCTTTCTTGTTTCTTTTTTCATTATATCGTAACGGTACGGGATTGCCACGCAATTCGGATCCGCATGCCCGAAGAGGATTTTCCGTTCCCTTTCGTCCGGAAAGATGATAGGATAAAGGCAGAAGCAGGAATGATGAGACCGTCGGAGGGATGACCTCCCGCTCATTTTTCTTTTCCCCGAACTGGTATTATTATATGATACCAATTGACGGAGGTGTTTATGAGTGAATTCACGCGGACACTGAAAGTATTCCAGCAGGGCTTCAACTACTCCCAGGACGGCAGAGGCAACCGCCTTGTCCTGCACCTGCAGGGCTGCAATATGCATTGTCCCTGGTGCTCCAATCCGGAGGGTATGCCCGCCCGCGGCACTTTGATGACCGAAAAGGAATGGCTCACCGAAAGCAGCTGTCCGAAAGGCGCGGTCCGGGACGACGGTCTGGACCGGTCCATGTGTGAAAACTGCTCGGACATGCCCTGCACCGGGCTGCGGCAGAAAGGGATCCGGCTCTCCTGCCGGGATTACCCGGTGGAAGAACTGGCAGACCGCTGCGCCAGATCCGCACCGATGTTTTTTGACGGCGGAGGTGTGACCCTGACGGGCGGCGAGGTCTCGCTGCAGTTCGAAGCCGCGAAGGAACTTCTGATCCTCCTGGGCGAACGCGGGATCCACCGCGCCATTGAGACCAACGGAAGCCATCCCCGCCTGGCGGAACTGATCCCGCTGGTGGATCAATGGATCATGGACATCAAACATTACGACGAAGAGACGCACCGGAAATGGACCGGCATTTCCAACAGACAGGTGCTGGAAAATCTGGCGCTTGTCGCCGCAAAGCACGGAGACGTGCTGCTGCGTATTCCGCTGATCCCCGGTTTCAACAGTGCGCCGGGGGACGCGGAGGGCTTTGCGAAAATACTGGAGCCGCATGTGAGGGAAAAGAAGATCCCTGTAGAACTGCTCACTTATCATGAATTCGGCAAGATCAAGTGGGCTCAGTGCGGAAAGCCGTATACGATGCCGCCGGATAAGATCTCTCCGGAGACGGTGGCGCATTTCGAACAAGTACTGAACGGACACGGGATCACGTGTATCCACACCTGATTAGGAAAGGAAGACGAATATGAAGATTGAGCAACTGTATACGCCCCAGGAGATCACCGACCTCGCAAAGGCGCGGTTCAAGGAGGAACGCGCCATGAACCATCTGGAAGGATGGTTCCTTGCCCGTGAGATCGCCATGGGCTGCGACGAGGCCTTCCGGAATGATCCGGATTGTATCCGCATCGGCAAGACCCTGATCGAAGTCATGAAGCACATTCCGCTGACTCTCGGAGACTACCATCTGTTCGCCGGAACACAGGACGACGCCTTCGCCAGATCCTATGCCCTGATCAACCCTTCTTTCGAGGTGAAATCATTTGAGGGCTACTGCGATCCCGTCGCGGTCTTTTCCGACATCGATCCCTACGGGGACATCACCGCGGAACGAATCGCACACGTGAAGGATTATTATTCACGCAATGATTTTGCCAAGGCCCTGATGAACGCGTATGACCCTGCAGAGCCCTTCACGGAGGAAGTCATCTTCTTCATGGAACAGGTCACCGGACACGTGGTGCCCAACGTAAAGGAATATCTGAAAAAAGGTGCTCTGGGCGTCCGTGCGGAGATCGAAGCCCGCAGAGACGCAGAGACGGATCCGGAGAAACGCACCTACTATGAAGCCATGATGCTTAGCATCGACGCGCTGCTCGTCCTTGCCGGACGGTACCGGGAAATGGCTCTGGAAAAGGCGGCAAACAGCATCGGCAAAATGAAGGAACGGTTTGAGCTGATGGCGGCGACGCTGGAGAAGGTGCCCGCGCACGGCGCGGACGACCTCTTCGAGGCGATACAGACCTTTATTCTGGTCTGGCAGAACATGACCGTGGAACAGACGCCAAACCCCTTCGCCATGTCCGTGGGCAACGCGGACAGGATCTTCGAGCCCTACCGCGCGAAAGAAGACACCGACCGCGCGATGGCCGCCGCCCTGCTCAAACATCTGCTGGTATTCTTCAATGTGGCGGACCGCAGCTGGGCGATCTCCCAGAACCTGATCATCGGCGGCAGGGATCTGGCGGGCAACGATCTGACCAATCCCACCTCTTTCGCGCTCTTCGACGCGTATTACGACATGAACCTGCCGCAGCCGATCCTTTCGGTGAAACTGCACCGGAACACACCGGATGAACTGTACCGCGAGATGGGCAGATTCTTCTTTACTCCCGGCGTCCTGACCCCCTCCCTGTTCAACGATGACGCCGTCTTCGAGGTCCTCCGCACGCACGGGATCGCAGAGGAAGACCTGCCTCAGTATTCCGTGGCAGGCTGTCAGGAACCGCTCATCATGGGCAAGGACAACGGCAATACCACCAACACCTGGCTCAACCTTCCCAAGGTCCTGGAACTGGTGCTTCAGGACGGCAGATCGGAGATCTCCGGCAAACAGCTTGGCCGTACCTGGAAAGAACTTGGTTATAACAGCAGTCTGGATGTGCTGAAAAACATCCGCGAAATATACTGGAAAGAACTGGACCGCTATGCGGATGAGATGGCCAAAGCGGGCAACGCTGCTTCTGTGGCACTGAGCCTGTATCAGGTCCCCTTCCTCTCCACCATGATGGGCGGTATCGAGAGCGGGACCGATATGCGCGACGCCCGCAGGCAGGGCACGCAATACAACGGAAGCGGATGTCTCATCCACGGCAGCAGCGTCCTTGCCGACTCCTTCATCGCCATAGACACGCTTCTCGAGGAACGCCCCGAGGACGCGGACCGGATGCTGGAAGCGCTGCGCACCGATTTTGAACAGGATGAAGAGATGCGTCAGTACCTGCTCTCCTGCGACAAATTCGGCAACAACATCGAGCGTGTCGACAGGGAAGCGGCGGAAGTCGTCCGCCGCGCTGCCGAGATCGTGCGTTCCAAAAAAAATTATCTTGGCAATCCCTTCCGTCCGGACTTTTCCACCCCTTCCACCCACCTGATGTACGGGTACTGGGTCGGAGCTACGCCGGACGGGCGGAAGGCACGCACCATGCTCAACTACGGCGTGGACCCGCTGTTTGGTGACGCGTCCGGCGGACTCGGCATGCGCATGCTCTCCAACAGGAATCTCCCGTTCTACGCCATGTGCGGTGGATGCGCATCCCACTTCGGCATCGATCCCAACTATTTCAGAGGGAAGACCATGGATGAAAAGGGACTGGAGTTCCGCACCAAGATCTTCGATCCGCTGTTCTTCAACGAAAGCGACCGTGATATGGTCTCCCCCTTCTATCTCTATGTCAATGTCACGACCCCGGAGATGCTGCGCAAAGTGCTGGCGGATCCGGAGAAATACGCGCCGAGCGGCGTCTATATCGTCCGCATCCACGGCACCTTCGTCAACTTCCTCGACCTCTCGCCCGAGATCCAGGAGGACATCATCACCCGCCTCGACCCCGCCTCGACTTCGCTGAGCTGAAACAAATGCTGGAACTGGAACATCCGAACAAGGCCCTTTATCTGTCTATCCGGGACAGGATCTGCCGTCAGATCTTTGACGGTATCTATCCCGACGGGACACCTATTCCCTCCGAGCGCACGCTTGCGGAGGAATTCGGCGTCAGCCGGGTCACGGTGAGAAAAGCACTGGATCTGCTGGAACAGGAGCGCATCGTCTCCAGAGTGCAGGGCAGCGGCACACGCGTCTCCCTGTACCTCGGGCCAAGACCCGGAGACCTGGAGATCGTCACCGTCGTTGCGCCGGCTCAGAACCAGTTCTTTGCCAGAGTGATCGACGCGGTCCAGACCTGCGCCGACGCCAGGGATTCCTTGCTGCTTTTCCAGCAAAAGCCGGACGGGATCCCGCTGGAAAAATGTCTCTTCCGCATCTACCGGAAAGGACTGCGCAACCTGATCCTTTGGAAGGAAGATCTGTCCATCGCGCCGGAAGCACTTCTGAGGCTGAAGGGCCTCGGCATGCGTATCGTGCTCTTTGACGAGGCATCCGCATACAGCGCGCTGGACACAGTCTGTCTGGACAATGCCGGCGCCGTTCAGATGCTGGCGGACCGGCTTGCTCCAGATCCGGCGTCCTGCGCTTTCGTGACATGGGACAAGCCGGAGATCGGCAGTCTTCAGTCAAGAGAAAGAAAGTTCCTGTCTCTTTTCCCGGATGGGAAGGTCATCCGGATCCCATATCGGTACCACAATCTGGAGCAGTCCATCCCGGAGGAGATCCTGCAGCAGGTCATCCGGGAACTGGATCACGTTTCCTGTGTCCTGTATGCCGTCGGCGAACTGGGCATCGTATGCGAAAGTGCCGCCCGAAGAGCGGGGATCTTCCATAAAGCAGGCATGATCGGTATGATGCAGGGTGCCAGAGAACTGGAGATCCAGACGGTGGAACAGGACTTCACAGCCATGGCGGAACAGATCTGCCGGTGTCTGGAGGAACAGAACCGGATCGACAGCGGCTGGCGCCCGAGACACTACTCAATTCCAGGGATCCTCCTCTGAACCGGAGCGAACACATTTCCATAACAAAAACCGGGATGATATCCATCCCGGTTTTTCTGTGCAAAAATGCTTGCGGCAAATGACCCGGCGTCCGCTCAGTTTCTGCCCGGAACAGTCCATGTGCTGTACGCAAGCCTGTACCGGCGCACAGCCTGACGGAATCTTTCATCCACAGGATCTCCGGCAGCGCAGGCCGAGATCAGCCGCTCCGTGACGTCGTTCATCCTTCCGGCAAGATCGGAATACCTGCAAAAGACATAAACTCCTCCGTCGGTCATGCGTTCGTTCCTTCCGGCCATATTCTCGATGATCAGCGTATTCTGAAACAGATCGAGATCCGTCATGCATTCCATCTCATCCAGCAGTCTGGAAAGGTTCTTCCCCGTATCACAGTAATTCCTGCCGATGATCTTCAGGATGTCTCCGTGCCCGATCCAGACCCGGTCTCTCCGAAGCCGGAGATCCGCAAAAAGACCGTCAAGCAGTTCTTCATCCCATGCGCTCAGAGTCTCCCTGTCAAGTCCGAGCATCCGGAAACTGCCATACTTTGCCGGTTCCTCTCTGTCCATATGGAACGAAAAACCACGGTACTGTAAATAGAATTCCTTCGCTTCATCCAGCGTCATCGCGAATGCCTCCCCGTACAGGGATCATTTCCATATGGAATCGAGATCCCGGATACTGCCTTCCGCCGTCTCTGCTCCCTCGAGATGAAGCACATCCTCATCCGGATAAGCGGAAAAACTCAGACTGATCTCCTCATTGACGAAGAATTCCACAGACCTGCGGTCCGTAAAGAAACGGATCTGCACCGGACCGTCTCCGGAGAGGTGATAGGTCTTTCCGAACTCCTTGTTGGAATCGGACAGCATCCAGACCGGAAGCTCCGCACCGGAACGCATACGGATCAGTCGTCCGTCCGCTTCGTATGAGAATCCGCTGTCACCCAGCAGGAGGCTGAAATCCTCCTTGCCGGTGAAGACCGTCTCATATTCCGCCGGCGCCTTCATCTCCATGCCTTCTTTCAGAAGGATCGGTTCCGCCTGTCCGCTGCGCAGCATGGACAGTTCCGGAATCGGTGCACGGAACAGACGGTATCCGCGGTCCGTGAGATGGAGTTTCAGTGTGCACATAAGCGACATGGACTGGGAGTATCCCTTTCCCCGTTCCGGACACACCGGTTCATAGAACCATTTCCGTTTCCTGTCAGAGAGCCATGCCAGATGGCGGCGCTCCGTCAGATCCGGCGGCTGATTAAACGTCTGACCGGCGTAGACAGCGAATCCGTAATCCAGATACAGGACTTCCTCCTCCGGGATCGCGGTGAACCTGAAATCCCGGAAATCCCCGATCCTGTACTTCCCGTTTCCTCCGTACAGGACCCATTTTGTCTCTCCGGTCTCCTCCACGATCAGCGGGAAAAGGTCCGGGCACTCGAACAGGTCACTCTC
>JAEEGL012589046.1_pt1 | contig 25956 bp, 23 predicted proteins | sample 9134231 | NCBI WGS metagenome assembly JAEEGL01 (sample SAMN16246548, study PRJNA631951) | gut metagenome | biome: gut microbiome; feature: rumen; material: fiber-attached | host: Bos | place: Iran: Karaj | collected 2018-10 | reverse complement strand
TATCAGGAGCAGGTGATGCTGCTGTCCCAGAAGCTGGCCGGCTTTACCAAGGGTGAGGCCGACAAGCTCCGCAAGGCGATGGGTAAGAAGCAGATAGACATCCTGAACTCCCTGAAGGACAAGTTTATGACGGGCGGGCAGGCCAACGGCCATCCGGAGAAGGTGCTGGACAAGATCTGGAAAGACTGGGAGAAGTTTGCCCAGTATGCTTTCAACAAGTCCCACGCCACCTGCTATGCCTGGGTGAGTTACCAGACCGGCTGGCTCAAAGCCCACTATCCTTCCGAATTCTTCGCCTCTTGCCTCAACTGCGCCAAGAGCATGGAGGAAATCATCAAGATTATGGACGACTGCCGTGCCCATGGCATCAAGGTCCTGAGCCCGGATGTAAACGAGAGCTCCGGCCACTTCACCGTCAACAAGGACGGAGACGTGCGCTTTGCCCTCAGCAGCATCAAGGGCTTTGGCTCCAACGTGGTGGAGGCCATTATGGCCGAAAGGGAAGAAAAGGGCTTGTTCTCAGACGTTTACGATTTTGTGGAACGGATGGCCGGCAGCGTGAACCGCAAGAGTTTTGAAAACCTGGTGCTCTCCGGCGCCCTGGACAGCCTGGGCCATAAACGCAGCATGTACTTCCAGCCCGGCCGGGGAGGAGACCTCTTCATAGACCAGCTGGTGCGCTATGGGGAACTGTTCAAGGAAGATACCCTCTCCGGCGGCGTATCCCTCTTCGGAGATATGGAGGAAATGAAGCCGGAACGCCCGGTTATGCCGGATTTCGAGGGCGAAATGGACATTATGGAAATGCTGCAGAAGGAAAAGGAGCTGGTGGGAATGTACCTGAGTTCCCATCCCCTGGACCGCTATCGTTTTGAAATTCAGAACTTCTGCAACTGCCAGATGGCCAATATGACCAATTTCATTTCCGAGTGCGAGAACAAGAAGCAGCCGGCGAAGGTCTATGTGGCCGGCATTGTGACGGATTTCAAGCAGCTTACCACCAAAACCGGCAAGCCCTATTCCCGCACTATGCTGGAGGACTACAGCGGCTCCTACGAACTCACACTCTTCGGCAAGGAGCACGAAAACTTTATGCAGTATATGACTCCCCGCGCAACGCTCTTTTTAGAGGGCCAGGTGGAAGAGAAATTCTTCCTGAAGCCCGAAGAACGCGCGCAGGGTAAAACGTCGCCATACGCCTTTAAATTGCGCAAAGTGACGCTGCTGGGAAATATTTCGGACGACATCCTGTCCGGATTCAGTATGGACATCACCACCCCGATGCTTACCCAGCAGTTCCGGAAAGACCTGGTGGCCGTAGTCAAGAAGCACAAGGGCAACATTCCTCTTACCCTCTTCCTCTACGACCCCGTCACCCATTATCGCATCCAATTCTATTCCAAGAAGTTCCAGGTGGCGGTTACCTCAGAATTCCTGCAGGATCTCCGCCGGATAGGAATAGACAAATACGAAGTGAACAGGAAATAAAAAGAAGCCGTGGTCCCCAAAAGACCACGGCTTCTTCTATCATTGAAGAAAGCTACTTGCTCATCTTGAAGCCCAGACGGTAGTTGTCATAGCCTTCTGCCAGCTTGGCCAGGGAGCCGACGCTGGAAGAGCTCTGGCCGATCACAGAGGCCAGTTTCTTGATGAAAGCGGTGGCTTTGTTCACCGGGAACACCATACGGGCGCCGCTGAGGCTGGACTCCAGCGAGCCGGTGAGGCACAGGTACTGCATCTTCTTGCCGAAGGTGAGGGTGACCGTCTTTTCGCCGTCTCCCACCTTGTAGGTTCCGGGAAGGGAAATGCCGGCCACGTTCAGGGTGAAGGTGTTGTCCGAAGAGTTGAAGTTGAACTGCATGGCACCCGGCTTGATGCCCACCTTGGACAGGTATTCATCGGCCTTGTTTTCCAGGGCCGAGGTGGCGGCAGAGCCCGCCAGGTTGGTGAGAAGACCGCCTTCGGAGCTGGTGGCCGATACGGCGATACCATTATAAGTATAAGAGCCATTGAGGCTTACAGGGGCGGAATACACTACGCCGGCGGCGTTGGAAAGGACATTGCCCAGGCTGCCCAGCTTGTCCAGCAGGCCGCCCTGTGCATTCACGGACAGGCTGAAAGCTGCCGTCAAGACGATAAGGGATACTAGTTTTTTCATACGTATTAAGGGTTTTATTGTTCTGTTTCTTCTTCCTGCCAGCCCTGTGCTTTCACAGGGAATTCGACGCCCTCCGGTGTTACCAAAACCGTGCCAGCCTCCGGCTGCGCCAGGTGACCGATGACGTCGAAGGTCTGGAACTCCCGGCGGAACTTCTCCAGATGCAGGATGGGAACCACAAAGAGAAGACGGTTGTCGTCTCCCCCATTCATTGCGGCCGATACCGGATCCATATCCAGTTCTTTGCCCAGCTGGAAACTGTTTCCTTCGAAGGGAATTTTGTCGGCATACACCTTGGCGCCCAAGCCGCTGTCACGTGACAGGCGTTTTAAGGCGTCAGAAAGGCCCCTGGTGACAAAGTAACCGTACGAAGGGTAGATTTCCACGTCTTCCAGTCTGGACACCACAGAAGCGTCCAATTCGGGCCTTAAATAAGAACCCACCAGCATCTTGTACTGGCTCATGTCCGGCTGTGTGCCCTTTTCCTGGAACTCCTTGGCGCCGCGCTCCAGCACCTGCAGGCCCAGATAGGCCGCGCCCAGACTGCCGGAAACGCAGATGAGGTCCTTGGATTTGGCCGCCATCCGGCGTTTGTCCGTAAGAAGGGACGTTTCACCCGTGGCCGATATACTCACATACAATCCGTTGTTGGAAGGCTGCAAATCCAGGTTAACCGCCTCAAAACCATGCTCTTTGGCCGCCACGGTTATTCCCATCCAGAGGTCTTTGACCTGCGGGAAATCCAGTTTGGCCGAAACTCCCAGCACCACATTCAGAAGTTTTGGGGCTGCCAGGGCGGCATATAACTCTCCTGTTACACCGACCACGCATTTGTAACCCAAATGTTTCAACGGGAAGTAAACCAGGTTGAAATCAATGCCTTCCAGATACATACGGGACGCGGTGGTGATGCGTCCGCCTTTGGAGCTGGTGTAACTGAGCCCGCTCACGGGATTGTATGCCGACAGGCGATAGAGCTGCTCTATGGCCTGGATTTTACCTATTTCAGAGAATGATTCTGCCATTTCAAATGCTGTTTGTGCAAAGATAGCAATTATTTGCCTTCTTTACTTCACCCACACCTCATCTATGAACATCCAGCAGGGGTTGCCCACGCCGTAATGCCATTCCGGGCAGTCTTTCACGCCCTCCACAAAGAGGCGGACGTAGCGCGCCTGCGCCTCGCCCTTCCCTACCACGGGCGTGAACTCAATGGCTCCGCTTCGGTTTTCTTCCAGCGTCTTGTAATCAAAGATCTGGAAATCTTTTCCATCGGCCGATACAGAAAAGCGCACGGCCCGGGGCTCCAGCACCCAGGCGCCAATCTGGCGGAGGAAATCGGCCCCAATCTCGCGAATGGACTGAACGGAGCCCAGGTCGATGGTGAAATCGGCATCCGTTCCTTCCCAACCCACCCAGCTCTCTACGTACCCGGCGCCGCCGTATAAGCCGTCCGTAAGGGCGGTTTTACCCAACTCTACGTATTTGGGACGGGGTGCTATGGCAAAGCTGACCGGGCAGCCGAAAGCCAGATTCCCTTCGGCCGATTTCAAATAACGCTCCCGGAATAACTTACAGTATTCCAGCGGGCTGTTGGCACGCTCGTTCAGGCTGGGGACGTTGAATTCCCGGATGCGGCTCTCAAACAGATCCAGCTGCTTTTTCACCGCAGCATTGTCCCGGTGAAGGTCTGTCCTGGCAATCTCCAGGGCCGAATACTGCAGCGGAAGGCGGGTCCTGCGCACGCGGGAAAGCTTGAGCGCGTCATCGGCCACGGCGGCTTCGGCCTCATCGAACATAGCGTTATATCTCTTGAACAGGGCCGGCTGTAGGATGTTCCCCTTGTAGGAAACGGGAGAATCGTAAATGAAAAGGTCTACATCCGTAGCTACGGCGGCGCCCTCCATCGTGTGGATATACCTTAAAATCTGAGGAGCAGCGGCGCCGTAATAGGCCTCGCAGAAATGCCGCTCCAGGGAATCCAGGCTGGCCCGGGGGTTCCACATCAGCTTGGAAACCAGATACGGCCTCAGCTCGGCCATATCCCCGCCCCGGGAACTGTTGATCTGCGAGAAATGCATCTTTACCCCATGGTCCTGGAAGATAACCATATTATCTTTAATGGTCTGCAGGTTGGGGAAGGGTGACAGGTAATTGTCGAAGTTGATGCCGTAATCCCAGAGGAAAATGTTGTCACAGATGGCGCTCCAGCCCTCCAGGGCCCGCATAAACACCTGCCCGGAAGGGTTTTCCGGCAAGGACGTCTGCCGGCGGCAATCTATGTCACAAAGCATGATGGACACGTTGGGGCGCGGTTTGGTAATTTTAGGAGGCTGCACGGAGAAAAGATATGCCAGCGTAGAGATCTCCTTGTCCGGAAAACGCTCTGCCACGGCATTCACAAAGCGGAGGATGGGCCCGGAAGGACTCCCCTCCTCGTCCATAATGGCCTGACAGACCGGGCAGCGGCAATAAGTGTCTGACCCATCATTCTGTGAGATGGAAATCATCCTCTGCTCCGGATGCGCCAGGAACAAACTGTCCAGCGTACCACACACGATTTCCAGCACCTCGGGATTGCTCATACACCACTGGCTGGCACTCCCGGGATGGCGCTTTCCGTTGTAATAGGCATAATATTCGGGATGCCGGGCCCCATAGCGCGAAGCCGGCAGCAAGCGGTTGCAGGTATGGACCCAGAGATTGTCTACAAAAAGGTCTTTGGGCTCTTCCAGCCGCATCCAGGTGCGAAGAAAAGCATCTTCCCTCATCAGATAGTGGCTGCACTGCCGGTAACGGAAGGCAGGAATCTCCGTCCTGGGACGCACCGTAACGGTGTTGACGCGGGGCAGATCATATTCTCCTCCTCCCCAGTAATTCATCCCCACTTCCTGCTCCAGGAAGTCGCAGGCGGCGTAGGAAAGGCTCTTCCCACTTCCCTCCAGTACAACGGCACCGTTTTCCAGGCCGATGCGGAAAGCATCTTCCGGAAGATTGGCTACCTCCCGCAGCAGGATATCGGCCTTTTGGGGGCTTCCTTTCACGATGGGAAAAGCGTACCCGGTAGCTTCTCCCAGGTAGCGCTGCAGGATAGCGGCGGCGGGAGAGTCTTCAGAAGTAATGATGCGGCTGTTTTTGTTGAACCGGACGTTCTGGGCCCCGGCGCCAAGGGTCAGCGCCAGCAGGGCAAAGGTTATCAGTAATTGCTTCATACGTCCACAAAGATACAAAAAACATCGGCCGATACGCTAAAGTACCGGCCGATGTCAAAGGCTTGGAGAAGAATTATTTCTTCAGGGAAGGGGTTGCGTTCGGGATGAAGTCGTTGGTGGAAACGTTGGTGTCGGCCAGTTTTCCACTGACCACCTTGCGGCGCACGCTCTTGCCGAAGCGGGCCGGATCTTTGTCATAATCTCCGGCGTGGGTCCAGCCGGCATCGAAGGCCGCGGGCCAGGGATTCTGGTACCAGGAATCCGCCAGGGAGCAGTTCACGGCATCCAGCACCCACTCGCCGGGGATGAGCCAGGCATCCTCATCGGCAATATCGAAATCGAAGTTCCACTCGTTGAAGTGCATATAATAGGTGCCGGTCCAGTGGTGCTCGGTCATAATGGATTCCGCATTCTCATTGTAAGGAGCCAGGAAGATGGCATAGCTCTCGAAACCACGGTTGTGAAGCGAGGTGATGGTGTAGGAAGACTTGAACCAGATATCCAGATTGGCTACATCCGGGTTGTCGGTGTCCGGATAAACGTCGTTCTCGTCATAGAACTCGAAATCTGCCTTGCTCAGGTCGATGGCGTTGGGGTTGCCCTCCACCGTTTCCTCGCCTTCCTGGTAGCCGGAAACATAGTCCAGGGCCGCCAGGGCCAGCACCAGGGACTCGCCGGGCTCCAGCGAAACGTCGTCACCGTCGCCGGGGATGGCATACATATCGGTCACTACAATTCCGCTGTCCTGGGCAGGATACTCATAATAAGCCCCCACGGAGGTGATGGTACCGTTGATGAAATTGAGTGCGAAGACCACGCGGTCGGCATAAATGGTATGATCGCTGTTGTTAGTGAGCTTGATGTACTGGTCGGTGGAAGGGTAAGAAGCGCCCTCGATAGGGCTGCCGGTAAAGTACACTTCCTCGATGAGCAGTTCGCCGGGTTCTACGTTACGGAAGCTCTGCTCAACGGTTACTTCCACCAGCACGTCGTCTCCAAAGACGGCGTCCACGGTGGCCGTACGGTTGGCCGTGCCATTCACGTAAGGGGCTACCGTAAGCGTCATTACGCCATTGGCCGTTTCTGCGGTAATCCAGTCAGCCTCGGTAACGGCCTCGTAGGAATAGCCCTTCGGCACATTCACGCTGAGGGTTCCGCCCAGGGCGATGACCTTCAGGTTGTTCTCGATGGTCTCGTCGGGAGCCACGGGAGCCACCTGCACGATGGCTACCACCTGCTGCAGCTCGCCGGCTTTCACAATCACCTGACCGCTGCGGGCCGATGTCTCCGTGAAAGCGGGAACCGTAACGGTGAAGGAAGCGTTTCCGCTGCCGGAAAGGGTACTGAGGCTAATCCAGTCCTCGCTGGCCGATGCGGTCCAGTCCAGGTTGGAAGTAACGGAAAAGACGGCATTGCCGCCATTCGGGCCATAATTCAGGGAAGAGGTGGAGACCGTGAGCATAGGAGCTTCGGCCTTCTGGCAGGCAACGGCGGCAATCACCGCGATGGCTGCAATAAGAAAAAAGTTACGCTTCATACTATCAATAAGGTTAAAAATTAATTCCGAGGGTTATGTTATGAAGCCACGAAGGGCCGTCTGGCAGGAAAAAAGCCTGCGCTGAACCCTGCAGATACAAAGACAGATGCCGGGTGAGCTGGCGCTCGGCGTGGAGGGAAGCGCCGGCTTTCCAGGCCGATACCGGGAACCGGTACCAGCCGGCCTGCAAGGCGGGTGAAACGAACCAGTAACCTTTCTGCAGGCGATAAGCGGCCTCAAGATGAACATTCAGGCCGGAGAAGGCCTGGGAACGGGCCGGATAGGCATACAGGGCACCGAAGGAGCCATATTGCACCCTCGCCTGCGCGGTCCACTGACGTTTCCACTCAAAAAGACCGTAAACCTCTGCCGACAAGTACTCCGAAGAGAACATCAGGAATCGGCCCAGCTCTTTCAGGTAGCCGGAAGAACCATTGTCCAGGACACTTTCCAGACCCTGCCGCCACTCATACTGCAGCCGGGCGCCGGCTTTCCAGACCAGGTCTCCGGCACGGGAAACATAGGCGCCCCGGGCCCGGACATTTCTTGTATATGCCTCTGTATAAGGAACTTGATTCAGATTGGGAAGGAAATGGACCAGATCCAGCAGCGAATACTCCACTCCGGCTTCCCAGCCCTTCTGCCGGACAGGACTCCAGGCCAAACCTATGGATACCCCGTTTCCGGCATAGCGGGTGTTCATATAGGTATCCGTGGTGCCGGAAAACCGCGCGAAATGGTTCCCCAGGCCGGTTAAATGGAAAACGGCGCTGTTTTTTCCGCGCTGGCTGATAAACGCCATAGACTGGTTCTGGCTGTATCTTCTGTACCCCGCCGTGGCTTCCAGCACATAGCCGGGCACCAGGCGCCAGCCGGCCGAAGCCTTTACCTGCAGATCCGATACGATATTCCGCGGACGGGGATCCACCATCCGGTACTCGTGCAAGGCGCGGTAAGCTCCTTCCGCTCCCCAGTGGAAACGGCCGTAACGGGCCGAATAACCGCCACTGAAATAATATTCTTCCTTGTTCACATTTCCGCCCAGCGTATCGGCTATTACATACGGATACACCACAAAATAGTCCGAAGAGCTGTTCCAGTTCACTTCCCGCTTGATGCCGTTGGTGTAGCGGACACTCCCCCGAACCGCCTTCAGGGAATCCAGACGCACCAGCGTACGGATGTTCACCTGCCCTTCCTGCAAACCTTTTCCTTCTTCCTGCAGCAGCGGAGTGGTCTCGCTTCGGCCGATCCAGGAAGCGCCGGCCTGGGTGAAACCGGCGTCCGGTCCCATCAGATACAGGGCTGCACTCCCCTCTTCCGTCACCCGCACGGGACGGGTACGGTCAGCGCTTTTTTGCACGGCCGGGAGCGAATCCGGGACGGCCGGCAGCAAAAGGAGAGAAAGGAGGAATTCGTGTATCATTTGAGGACCGTCAGTTTTAGAACAAGGGTTTGGCTATTCTCCATCAGGGTGATGGCCGATGAAGGGGTGCCCCATTCCGTAAAGCGCACCGTGGCGTGGCTGCCGTCGGAAAAAAGGGCGTCTCCGTCGAAGGCCACGATGTACACCCCTTTCTGCACCTCCATCAGGCCGGAATTGTTCACCAGCGTGGGGAAGGAATATTCGATGCCCGTGTTCAGGTTGCAGAACTGGTTGCCGGGGAGGGCGGGATCCACGGTAATGGACACCGGCACTCTTCCGTCGGAGAGTTCTGTCTGCAGGGTAAGCACACAGAAGTACTTCTGTTCAACGGCCTTGGTACAGCCGCACAAGAGGGCCAAGAGGCTTATTACAAGTGCTTTCTTCATAGATTCAACATCAGTTCCATCCCAAAATAGGGCGTACTCGAGCGGCGTTTCAGCACACCGTTCACTTCATAATCCGGAGCCACCGTAAACAGGCGGTTCACAAAGATGGACACCGTGGCTCTGTCCTTGAACAGCTTCTTGGTGGCCTTCAGGTTTACATTCATCAAAAAGGGAATGCGACGATACTCCAGCAGGGTGCTGGAAAAACTTCTTACCATCAGGTGCAGCACACCGTCGGCATCGGCCTCCTCCGTAAACGGATGACGCACCAGATCCTTGTCCAGATAGGCCACGGGGCGAGAATCGTCGGCCTGCGTCTGCGAGCCCGTGAACCAGGTGCACTGGAGGGACGTAGAGAACACCAGCCCCAGCCGGGGCACCTGCGTATCCAGAAGGAAATTGGTGTTGAACGACTCGTACAGATAACTGTCGTTCTTTTCGTAGATGCCGATATAGGGATAAGGTTTTCCCTCCAGCACGGCAGAAGGACGCTGATACTCCGGCTGGCTGTTCATATACCGGGTCAGGAACCAGGCTCCGTTCACCGTCAGGCGGGTGTTCACAACGGGAATACGGGCCGTTGTGAGCGTATACTCGATGCCCTTTTTCAAAGTACGGCTGCCATTGGTGGTAAGGCCGTAGGCCACCAGGGTGGTGTCCATCACATAGGGCGTGGTTTCCAGCGAAGGAGGGCCTGTTAGCGTGCTTTTGTCAATAGACTGCTCGTCGTAATCCTTGGCGATCAGCTGCAGATACTCGCTTCCGCCACGAAAGCCGGAGGTCATATCTTCCACGAAATAATCGGCCGATAAGGACCATCCGTTCCAGGAAAGGTCTGCTCCTACCTCCCATTTGAAATTTCGGGCCGGCATCAGTTGCCGGTTCACGGGGCTGGTGGTGAAAAGAAGCATATTGATGCGGCGGAGGTTCCGCTCCGTGGGCCAGTAGTTCATCTGGATCTTGTCGCTGTAAAGGGTGTCCGGATACAGCATTTCCATCGTAGGGAACTTGGTGTGAAGCCCGGCTCCCGCATACACGCCGCCGCTCAGGCGGTATCCTCCCAGCATCGCTTCCGGCATCTCCAGGCGAAGATTTCCGCGCGGATCCAGGAAAGGACGGGCCTGGATGGCATAGGAAGGATCGGCCCCCAGCAGCATGGACATCCTAACGCCGGCCATCCACTCTAGAGCAAAAGGCCCCAGCGGAAGGCGGGAATTCTCTTCCAGAAAGAGCGTCAGCTGGCTGTCGGCCGGGATGTCATAATAGGCCCTCGGGCGGGATCCCATCGTGGTGGAAAGCGGACGGGTGATGTCAAAGATGGACCCCCGGCCCAGGTTTTTGTCATAGTTCCACTCGGCCCCCACCTTGAATTTATGTACCTTTGCCTGGAACTTGGCCACGGCGCTGGCAAAGACATAAAGCGGCTGTCCTTCCACCTGAAGGGTGGCCTCGTAGCGCATCGGCAACATATAGGCGTCGTACTCCCCCGGCTCTTTCGCCGTAGAAAACGGCGTTTCAGAGGAAAGGATCACGTTTTTCCAGCGGTCTATCAGGTCTTTTTCATAGCTGAGCGAGGCATTCACCGTCAGCGAGCGGAAAAACGAATCGTTGTCCTTGGCCTGCAGAAGATAGTCTGCCCCCAGCTGGAAGCGGTTGTAGGTGGATTTATAGGTCTCTGTGGGTATTCCGTCCAGCTGGTCTATGTCCTGGTCGCTCTTCCGGTTGTCAAAAGAGCCGGTGTAGTCCAAGCTGGCGTTCACCACCTGCGTAAAACGCTCTCCCCCGGCCCAGGTACGGCCAAAACGCAAGCTTCCGGTGAGGCGCTTGTAATTCTGCCTCACGTTGCGGGGGTCCGAGCGGGAATCCAGGAAATTGACGCTCACATTGAGGGTGCGGCGGTCTTTTCCGCCCCATTCCCAGCCTTTGCCGGCATAGACCAGCTTGGAGGTCATGTCCGACTTGAAACGGGCCCGGAAATCGTTCCCGCCCTTGATGCGCTTCACCTGGATAAGGCCGCTGGTGAGGTCTCCGTGCTCCACGGAAGCAATGCCGCGGACCACGTTGATGCTTTCAATGTCTTCCGTGCCGATGGTGCGCATGTCTGTTCCCAGGTTCACGTAGTTGGAGCCCAACTCGCTCCAGGCGGGGGTGTACTGCAGGTTGGCGTTGTTGTTCAGGGGCTTTCCGTCAATGACGAACTGGGTTCCCAGGGCCGATGTGGCATAGTCCGAAGACAGGGAACCCGCCGCCCGCAGGTTTACAATCTGAGGGGCGCCCAGTACCGGATTGGAGGCCGTTCCGCCGGGAAGCAGCTCCAGAACATCCGCGATGCTGGAGGGTTGGATGTGCGCAATGGCGTCGGCCCCAATCTTGGAGGCCGATGTGAGGCCGTGGTTTTCCTGCGCGGTAACCACTACTTCCTGGAGGGAAAATACATCCGGCTGCAGCCGATAGACAGAGGAAGAAAGCGGCGGCGTCTTTAGCGTCTTGTACCCCAGACAGGTGATGGTAAGATTTCCATTTTGAGGAGCTTTCAGTCGGAAAGCGCCCAGGGAATCCGTCAACGCCCAGTACTTCCCCAGGGTGATGGCGGCGCCTGGAACCGGCTCTCCGGTGGAGGCGTCTTTCACCACCCCGCGAACCTCCTGCTGCGCCCAGCCCGTAAGGCCAACCAGCAGAAAGGCTGCAACCAGGGTAATATGCTTTCCGATAGTCATTTACATTTAGTTGAACCGAGGTTTGACCCATCCGTCACCCGCCGAGGTAAAATGGATGCCGGGAAGTGAAAAGTCGCTGGGGTAGCGGCGGCTCAGGGTATCTACCAGGGCGAAATCGCTGCTGCGAAGCGCCCAGAAGCGCTCTCCTTTGTCCGTAGAGGTCTTAACCGTATAGTAGAACATATCGCCTACGATAAGAAGGTCTTCCTCGCTTGCATCAAAGGGAACAGCCGTTTTCACGACCCTTCCGTCCGGAAGAAGCATCTGCAAAAAGCCATCTGCGCCGGTGAAATACCCCAGCGTGGCGTGGTTGTCAAATTCGGTAATCATCAGGAAATCAATTCCCTGACCATCTGCGTCCGGGAAATGGCGCACCGTCACGCTGTCGTTTATCTGCTTTAGCTGGAAAAGCTTCCCCTCGGCGTCCGTCACCAGATAGCCCTCATCGTAAGCCTTTCTGTGAGAGGGCTTTCCGACAAAGAGGCGGGCCGGGAAAGTGAAGCCCTGGGCCTTCAGGGCAGCGTTGAGGGCTTCAGTTTTATCGGCCCGGATTTCATTCGTGGCCATTTTGTAGATGTCTATCCTGTCTTTCCGGCTCACCAGCGCGTCTTCCGGATCCTGAAGCTCCAGGCGCACCGGAACACTTTCCATCAGGAGATAGACAGGGGAGAGCGTGCGGTTCACGTCCTTGGGGTCAGAAAAGGCAATAACCGAGTTATACTCAATCTCTTCCAGAGTTATTTTCCGGCCTTCGACGCTGTCCGGAAGGGCACCGCGGGAGGCCAGGATGGAGGCATAGAACATCGGCTGAGCCTCGTCGCCGTGCACCCCGCCCTGGCGGTCGATGAAACGGAATTCCCGTCCGTCACTCCGGTCCAGCGAAGTGAAATCGTGCAAGGTGCAGCTATACAGCGTAAAAGGAGTCTGATAAGGCTTGAGAGTGATGAGCCGGTAGAGCCAGGGAGCCACCCAAAGGAGCAGGACCACCAGCGAGGCATATAAGAAGAGTTTTCCGAATGTTTTCATAGCTAATCCTGATATCCTTCTTTAAAACGGGAGACACTGAGGAAGAGGAGGCTTCCGGAAGCGATGACGTAGGGGAGCAAGAGCCAGAAAAAGCCGTTATAGGCCTCTGGAACAGGGCTCAGATACAAAATGCGAAGCAATCCGGCCAGCGAGAGCAAAAGCAAAACGCGGAAACGCCAGGTGGGCTCCAGGCACAGGGCCGATGTAAACAGGTAGGCGGCCCAGCCGGCCAGGTACCAGACGGCCATCGTGCGGAGGATGCGGGCAATCAGTTCTGCAGGTATCCACTGGGAGAAAACCAGGGCACTGCAAATGGCCTGAAGGGCGTACAAAAGCGTAAGAAGCAAAAGGCCATACGCAGCTATCGTCAGGATCATCCGGCCCTGCGGATAGGGGAGATGCAGGGTGAGTTTCAGGCGCTTATGCTGCATCTCCGGAAGCCACTGGGCGAGGGCCAGAAGGGCCGCAGCCACCGCCGGAACAAAGCGAAAGAGCTCTGTCAGAACGGTTTCCTTGGAAACCAGCGTTTCCCAGAGGATTTCCGCTCCCCGTATCTGCACCACCTTCGTCAGGTTCAAAAAGCAGTAGAATGTGATGGCCGCCATAACCAGCACGATGCCCAGGAGCACCCAGCGAGTTTTCAGCCATTCTTTGTATAGGATCATTTTATTCATATTCTCAATACTTTCCGGTGAGCTCAATGAAAATATCTTCCAGGGTCATCCCGGGATATCGGCCCATCAGGGTTGCGGCCTCCTCCTGCACCAGGATGCTGCCGTAATCCATCACAATCACCTCATCCACAAGCTTTTCCAGATCCTGGATAATGTGGGAAGTCAGGAAAACCGTCTTTCCTTCGGCCTTGGCATAATCCCTCAGGTATTCGCAGAAGAGGCGACGGTATCCGGGGTCCAGACCCAGGGAGAAATCGTCCAGCACCAAAAGGTCTGCGTTTTGGGCTAAAATAAGGCCCAGAGCTACCTGGGAGCGCTGTCCATTGGACATCCGGGCAATCTTCTGCCCCGGGGCCACGTGGAGTTTTTCCATCAGCCCGTAATAGGCATCCCGGTTCCATTTGGGGTAAAAGGCGCTGTAAAACTTCTCAATCTGGGCTATGCTCATATACTCATATTGAACGTGCCCCTCCAGCAACAGGGCAATGCGCCGACGGGTTTCCGGACTGATTTGCTGGACATCTTCTCCATAGATGCGGCAAGTTCCGCTCTGGGGCTTCAGATAGCCCATCAGGATGTTGATGGTGGTTGTTTTTCCGGTTCCATTCTTGCCCAGAAGGCCAACGATCCGGCCGGGAGCCACCTCAAAATTCAAATCCTCGTAAATCTTCCGCTTTCCGTAGAAATGCGTCAGATGCTCGCAGGAAATAACGCTTTCAGACATATTAGAGTTAAGTTTGGGCTTGCAAAGGTAGGGACACTTTCCTTTTTCTGCCATCCCAATTTATGGGGATTCTTCCTGCCTGGAGGGCCGAAACAAAACAAAAAAACGGCCCCGCAGTTTTCTGCGGAGCCGTTAAATTGCTTAAATTCCTTTATCGGAGCTGGAAGATCACGGGGAAGGTGTAGGTAACCTTCACAGCGCGGTCACGCTGGCGACCGGGGGTCCACTTGGGAGAGCTGGACACCACGCGGACGGCTTCCTTATCCAGGGACTCATCCACGCCACGCAGCACGCGCACATTGGTAACGCGGCCGTCGGCCTCTACGGTGAACTGGAGGGTTACACGACCCTGCACACCGTTCTCCTTGGCGATTTCCGGATACACCAGACGGGAGTTAACCCACTTGGAGAATTCGTTGGCGTCTCCACCCTGGAAAGAGGGCTTCTTTTCTACCAGCTGGAAAGGAATGGCTTCCTCTTCCACTTCTTCCTCTTCCACAGCGGCTTCCTTGTAATCCTGGATTTCGAAGGCCTGGTTGTTGTCTTCCAGGTTGATGAACAGGTCATCGTCCAGTTTGATGTCATCGTCCACGATATCGATCTGGTCGCTCAGGACGGGGATGCTGGGAGCCTCGGGCGGGGGCGGGGGAAGCTCGTTCTGGATGGCCACCATCTCTTCTTCTACCAGAACCTGGGTGGTATCCTCGAGGACGGCCACCTTGGCGTCTTTGGAAGAGTAGTTGAAGGCCAGATACACGATGCAAAGAGCAACAAGAAGGCCGATCTCCGTGAAGAGGAGCCGCTTGTTCTCAAGGCTGGCTTTGGGGGATTTCTTTACTTCCATGGTTATTGATTTTTTGGGTTTAATTTCACTGATGCAAAGATGCAAAGCTTATTCCAAGAGTCCAAATTATCCCTGAAAAAGAATCTCGCAGAAAGCCTTCAAAAACTCACTGAAAATGAAGCGTTTACCAAGAGTGCTGGTAAAAAGAATCTCGCAATCACCCTTTTTCGTGTCGAAAACCCGTACTTTTTTGTCGTTAACCACCGTGGGAAACTAGCGATCCAGGCAGGCAAGGAAAAGCGCTTTATCCGCACTTTCAGAGGCTTTTATCCGCTCTTTCAGCCGGTAAATGCGATTATAGACATAGGGTTTGTCCTTCTCCAAAAGAGTGGAAATAGTGGTGGAAGAGAAGCCTGAGGCCGCGAAAAGGTACAATAAGTAATCTTCCTGTTTCCACTTCGGAAAAGTGTTCCTCAGTTTGGACATTACATTGTCCGAGCCCTCATTCAGGGCTTGTTCCAGCTGTTTCTGGACTCCTTCATCGGCCCGGAGGCCTTCCACGATGGCGCGAACCTCCTTCAAAATGCGCGGCTGAAGGTTATCTGTGCCCTCATATATGTAGTATTGTTCGCACAGACGGTCCAACGTGTCCAGTTTATGACCCGGAGAGCGGCGCTGGAAGGCGCCCAGCCGGGCCTGGAGGTCTTCTGCGATGGACATGATGCGTTCGTTTTCCTCACGCTCCTCCAGCAGTTGTTTCTCCAGCTGGGCTTTTCGGGCCCAGAAGTACAGGACCAGGGTGGCCAGAATGGCCGTAATCAAGAGCAAAAGCGGCCCATAATCCTGACTATCCTCCCGGACACAGGAGCCCAGAAGGATAGTCAAATTTATGATTATAAGCGCATTTCGCATAAATGTTACAGGTTGCGGAGCAGATTGGTGAGAGAAACCTTCTTATCGATCATGGCACGAAGGTCTTCAATCTTCACACGCTCCTGCGTCATACTGTCTCTGTCGCGGACGGTAACGCAGCCGTCGCTGAGGGAATCGTGGTCTACGGTTACGCAGAAAGGCGTTCCAATGGCATCCTGGCGACGATAGCGCTTGCCGATGGAGTCTTTCTCATCGTACTGGTAGGAGAAGTCGTATTTGAGCTCGTCCACTACCTTCTGGGCCAGTTCCGGCAGGCCGTCCTTCTTCACCAGGGGCATCACAGCCACCTTGATGGGGGCCAGCGGGGCAGGAATCTTCATCACAACGCGCTCTTCACCGTTTTCCAGCTTCTCCACCGTGTAGGAGTGGGAAAGAACGGCCAGCACCATACGGTCTACGCCGATGGATGTTTCAATCACATAGGGAGTGTAAGAGGTATTCTCCTCAGGATCAAAGTATTCAATCTTCTTGCCGGAGAACTTCTGGTGGTTACCCAGGTCGAAGTTGGTTCGGCTGTGAATGCCTTCCAGCTCTTTGAAGCCGAAGGGGAAGTTGAATTCGATGTCCGTGGCGGCATTGGCGTAGTGGGCCAGCTTCTCGTGATCGTGGAAACGGTAATTCTCGGCGCCCATACCCAGGTTCACATGCCATTTCATACGGGTTTCCTTCCATTTCTTGAACCAGTCCAGTTCTGTACCGGGCTTGATGAAGAACTGCATCTCCATCTGCTCGAACTCCCTCATACGGAAGATAAACTGGCGGGCCACAATTTCGTTACGGAAGGCCTTGCCAATCTGGGCGATACCGAAAGGAATCTTCATCCGGCCGGTCTTCTGGACGTTCAGATAGTTCACAAATATGCCCTGGGCGGTCTCCGGACGCAGATAAATGAGGTTGGCGCCGTCGGCCGTGGAACCCATCGAGGTGGAGAACATCAGGTTGAACTGGCGTACTTCCGTCCAGTTGCAGGTGCCGGAAATGGGGCACACGATGTTGCAGTCGATGATGATCTGGCGATATTCCGCGAAGTCGTTGGCCTTTTCGGCGGCTACATAGCGGTTGTGAATCTCGTCCCATTTGGCTTTTTCTCTGAGGACATTGGGGTTGGTGGCACGGAACTGGGCCTCGTCAAAGGCCTCTCCGAACTTCTTTTTGCCCTTGGCAACCTCTTTTTCAATCTTTTCCTCAATCTTGCCCAGGTAGTCTTCAATGAGGACATCGGCCCTGTAGCGTTTCTTGGAGTCTTTGTTGTCGATGAGAGGATCGTTGAAGGCTCCTACATGGCCGGACGCCTCCCAGATGCGGGGGTGCATGAAGATGGCGGAGTCTATGCCCACGATGTTCTCATTCAGGCGGGTCATAGCTTCCCACCAGTAATTCTTGATGTTGTTTTTGAGCTGAACACCCATCTGGCCATAGTCGTAAACCGCGGCCAGACCGTCGTAAATCTCACTGGAGGGGAAGATAAAGCCATACTCCTTGCAGTGGGCTACGAGCACCTTGAATAATTCGTCTTGCGTCATATTATATAATACTTTATACTTTCAAAAATCCTGCAAATTTACTCAAATATTTCGGGAAACGCCTCGCGGACGGCCGGTTTTGAAATCTCCAGAAGGGGCTTTTTCACAAAATCCCGCTGGCCGATCAGAGGGTGGGGGACTGTAAGGTCTTCTGTATGAATAACATGTGTGCCGTACAAAAGGATGTCAATATCGATGATACGATTGTGGTAGACACGCTTACCATCGGCATCAAACAGGGCTTCTTCCGTTCTTCCCAGGGCTTTTTCTATCTCCTTGACCTGCCGGAGAATCCGGGTTGCCTGCTCCTCGGGCGTTCCCGTCCGCGGAAGGCGGTACAGAACGCACAGATTCAGAAAATCCGGCCCTTCAAAGCCCCAGGCGGGGGTTTCCACAATACGGGAAATGCGCTCCGGATGCATCCCGAAGGCCTCATCCAGCAGGTTCATCGCCTTCAGGAGATTCAAATCCCGGTCTCCCAAATTGGAGCCCAGCCCCAGAAACACATCGACCCTTTCCATTTATTCGTTCAGTTTGCCGTAATCGTCTTCCTCGTAGTCCAGACCCAGTTCTACACGCGCTTCCTCGGAGAGCATACTGCGGTCCCATTCCGGCTCAAAAGTGAGCTCGATGGTGCATTTGGTAACGCCCGGAACGCCTTCCACGCCCTGTTGAACCTCCATCATTACCTGGTCTGCCATCGGGCAATTGGGAGCGGTGAAAGTCATCAGGATAGAGACTTCCCGCTCTTTGCTGATGGTAAGTTCGTAAATGAGGCCCAGGTCGTATATGTTTACGGGGATTTCAGGGTCGTAGACCTCTTTCAGGGCCGATATGACCGCTACATAAAGCGGCTGCAGCTCCTTTACATCCTCCGCCGTCAAAACTTCTTTATCTGCCATTTTCTGCCAAGTTCTTAATTGTATTAATCATAGAGACCAGCCCGTTGGCGCGCGTAGGGGAGAGGTTCTCCTTGAGGCCGATCTCTGCCACAAAGCCAAAATCATCGGCCGCAATCTCTTCGCGTGTGCGTCCGGAATAGACGCTGATGAGCAGCGAAATGATGCCCTTGGTGATGATGGCATCGCTGTCTGCCGTGAAATACAGTTTGCCGTCTTTCTCCTCGGCATCCAGCCAAACACGTGACTGACAGCCTTTTATCAGGCGATCCTCTGTTTTCTTTTCTTCCGGGAAGGCTTCCAGGGACTTACCCAGTTCAATCAAATACTCATATTTGTCCAGCCACTCGTCGTATAGGGAAAAATCCTCTATGATCTCCTGCTTTTTCTCTTCCAGTGTCATCTCTAAACCAACATTTCTATGGCCCTGTTCAGGCTCTTGATAAAATATTTTGCTTCTTCCAGGGTATTGTAGGGGGCAAACGAAACCCTCAGAAGGCCTGTTACACCCAGATAATCCATCAGCGGCTCTGCGCACATCTGACCGGAACGAACGGCTATGCCCATCTTGTCCAGAATGAGGGCCAGATCCTCGTGGTGGACCCCTTTCACGGCAAAGGAGAACAGGGGAATGCGGGCCTGCCGGTTGCTGCCATATAGAACAATCTGATCGTTTTCCGTCAGAGCTGTGTAAACATAATCCAGAATGGCCTTCTGCTCTTGCTGCACCTCCTTACTTTCGCGGGCCGATTCTGCAAAATCCAGGGCGGGAACGAGGGTGGGAACAGCGTTAAAGTTCTGAGTTCCAGCCTCAAACTTCATCGGAAGGGGAGCGTAGGTGGTTCCGCTGAACTTCACCGTCTCTATCATTTCTCCACCTCCCATATACGGCGGCATCTCCTCCAGCCACTTCTTTTTTCCGTACAGCACACCGGTACCCGTAGCTGCATAGATCTTGTGTCCGGAGAACGCATAAAAGTCACAGTCCAGATCCTGGACATCTATCTTTTCGTGCACCACGCCCTGAGCCCCATCCACCAGTACCGGAATGCCGGCACTATGACAAACGGCAACCAGCTCCTTGACGGGATTCACAAGGCCTAACACATTGGAAATGTGCGCGATAGCTACTATTTTGGTGCGGGGAGTCAAGAGGTTTTGCAACTTCTGTACACTGAGCAGTCCGTCCTCCTCCGGCTCCAGCACCTTGACGATGGCACCCTTACGTTCACAAAGCAGCTGCCAAGGGACAATGTTAGAATGGTGCTCGCAAACGCTGACAATCACATCATCTCCCTGATTTACAAACACTTGACCAAAAGAGGAGGCCACCAGATTAATTGATGCCGTAGCACCGGAGGTAAAAATAATCTCCTCCCGGGCCGATGCATTCAGGAAGCACCTGACCCGGTCCCGGGCGCCCTCGTAAGCATCCGTAGCCTGGGCAGCCAGGTGATGTACCGCCCTGTGAATGTTTGCGTTTGACCCTTCTACCAGCTGCTTCCAACAGTCCACGACCGCCTTCGGACGCTGCGCCGTGGCGGCATTGTCCAGATACACCAGCGGCTTTCCGTACACCTGCGTGTTCAGAATAGGGAATTGAGCGCGTATTTCAGTAATAGTCATTTGCTTTTGATAATTCTGCAAATTTACATAAATTTGCGTTATGATAGACTATATTAAAGGACAAATCGTGGAGCTGACGCCCACGGAACTGGTTCTGGACAACCAGGGGATAGGGTATAGCATCCTCATTTCTCTCCAAACCTACGAGGCTTTTCAGGGAAAAACATCCGCCACGGCATACATCCATCACTACATCCGCGAAGACGAGGAACTCTATTTCGGTTTTGCCACAAAAGACGAGCGGGAGTTGTTCCGCCTGCTTATCAGCGTTTCCGGTATCGGCGTAGCCTCTGCCCGGATGATGCTTTCTACGCTCACCTCGGAAGAGATTCGCCAGGCCATCCTGGCCGAAGACGTCAACAAGATCAAATCGGTGAAAGGAATAGGACTCAAGAGCGCCCAGAGGATGGTTTTAGAGCTTAAAGACAAGGTGGTCAAAGGCGAAGGAAGTGCAGACACGGCCCTCTTCAAGGTGGATTCCAACGCCCTGGTAGAAGAAGCCACCACAGCCCTGGTAATGCTGGGGTTCAGCAAGGCAAACATCGCAAAAGTAATGCCCGCCATCCTCAAAGAAAACCCTTCTGCAAAGGTGGAGGACATAATAAAAGCCGCCCTAAAGCGGCTATAATAAAAATCGGCGTTTGTTCCATGTGGAACATTTATCGGCCGAAATATACCAGAAGAACAGAAATATCCGCAGGAGAAACACCTGAAATCCTGGAAGCCTGAGCGATTGTCTCGGGCTTATATTTTTTCAATTTCTGACGGCACTCTATCGTGAGGCCCTGCAAATGATCGAAATCAAAGCCGGCGGGAATCTTAATATACTCCAAACGATTGTTCTTCTCTGCCTGAAGCTTTTCACGTTCTATGTATCCGGCATACTTGATGGTCACCTCCACAGAAGTGATGACATCTTCAGAATAAACGGATTTTGTTCCACGTGGAACAAAAAGGAGAAGATCCTTCAAATCCAGCTCGGGACGAGAAACCAGCTCTGAGAGATGTTTAGACTCTGTAAGAGGCGTAGAGCCCATAGAACAGAGAAAGTCATTAACTCTGTCAGCTCTCATCTTGGTGGCATAACAGGATTCAGAAAGTTCAGCAACCTCCTGCTGCTTCTTTAACATGGCTGAATAGCGTTCCTCAGAAGCCAAACCAAGGGAATGAGAAAGCTCGGTAAGGCGAAAATCCGCATTATCCTGGCGAAGGAGAATCCGGTATTCAGCACGGGAGGTAAACATCCGATAAGGTTCATCGACACCTTTATTAATAAGGTCATCAATGAGAACCCCGATGTATGCCTGATCACGTCGCAAAATCAAAGGGTCTTGTTCCACGAGGAACAAATGAGCATTGATTCCGGCAATGATTCCTTGTGCTGCGGCCTCTTCATACCCGGTGGTTCCATTCACTTGGCCAGCCAGGAAAAGATTAGGCACCACTTTAGAACGCAGAGAATAATGAAGAGACTGAGGATCGAAGTAATCATATTCCACAGCATAAGCCGGCTTGAAGAAAACAGCGTTCTCCAAACCTTCGATTGCGTGCACAGCCTCTAACTGAACTTCCAGCGGAAGAGAGGACGAAAAACCCTGAAGATAAAACTCGGGAGAGTCTTTCCCCTCGGGCTCCAGGAAAAGCTGATGAGAATCCTTATCGGCGAAAGTACGGAGCTTGTCTTCGATGCTGGGACAGTAACGAGGACCTCGCCCCTGGATCATACCAGTAAACAAAGGAGAACGATCGAATCCAGTTTTCAAAATCTCGTGAACCTTCTCGTTGGTATGAAGAAGGAAGCAATCCATCTGCTCTCCGCTCATCTGAACGGAAGAGGGAACATCGAGATATGAAAAGCGAGCGGGATTCTCATCGCCGGCCTGACGGACCAGCTTGGAAGTGTCGATGGAACGAACATCAATTCTCGGAGGCGTTCCCGTTTTCATCCGAGCAGTCGGAATACCCAGCGAAGCCAGTTGATCCGAAATCCCATAAGAGGCTTTCTCTCCAATTCGGCCACCTTCAAAAGAATGCTGGCCGATATACATCTTGCCGTTCAGGAAGGTGCCGGCAGTCAAAATAACGGCCTTAGAATGAAAGATTGCCCCGGTAGTTGTACGAACCCCGGTAATTACGTCATTCTCAAAGAGAAAATCGGCCGCAAAGTCTGCATAAATCCTTAATTTAGAATTACTTAGGAGAAATTTAAGCCAAGTGGCAGAAAAGCGATGTTTATCGCATTGAGCACGTGGACTCCACATCGCCGGGCCCTTGGAACGGTTAAGCATCCGGAACTGAAGGGTGGCCGCATCCGTAACCAAAGCGGAATAGCCACCCAGGGCATCAATCTCCCGAACAATCTGCCCTTTGGCGATTCCGCCCACGGCAGGGTTGCAACTCATCTTGGCCAATCCGTTTAAATCCGGAGTAAGGAGAAGAACGGAAGAACCCATATTGGCGGCAGCCATCGCCGCTTCACAGCCAGCATGACCACCGCCGATAACTATTACATCAAAATCACTGCTCATATATTACTCCTCTGGGAGAGATAATAATTCTCTTTGGCACGCATAGTAGCAATATCCTCCTCGGTATGGTCATCATAGCCAATAAGATGCAAAAGGCCATGGACAATGACTCTATTCAGCTCATCGGGAAACTCTGTACCATAGAAGGAAGCATTTTCACGGACAGAATCCACACTGATAAAAAGATCTCCGGAAAGGCGGTTGCCCTCACAATAGTCGAAAGTAATGATGTCTGTATAATAATCGTGTTGCAGATATTTTATATTGACATCTAGAATATAATTATCGGAGCAGAATATAACCGCAATATCGCCGAGACGTTTGGATTCACTCTCTGCCACAAACTTGAGCCAGCGAGAAGTAATACGCTTTTCCTTAAAAGCAAAAGCGGTATCTTCGGCAAAATAGGAAACCATATTACTCTATGTCGAAGATAGAGATAAAGCCGGAAATGTCCAGGACATCGCGAATGACATCATTCACATTCCTCAGGACCACGCGAGAACCCACAGACTGGGCGTGCTTTAAAATACTCAAAAGCACACGAAGACCGCTCGAGGAAATATACTCCAGTCCTTTGCAATCCAGCACAACTTCCTTGCCTTCACAGCTAAGAAGGGGTTCCAAGTCTTTCTCGGTCTTTGCAGCAGCCGCCGTATCAAGTTCTCCGGAAAGATAGGCAATAATTTTGCTGTCAGTAACTTCAATAGTAGTTGTCATAGTATGATTTTGGTTAAAGATAACACATTTTTACCGTCTTTTCGAACATAGGATATGGAATCCATCAACTTACGGGAAAGAAGGATTCCAAGGCCTCCTATAGGCCTGTTCTGGGCATCCAAAGTAGTGTCCGGCTCCAGTACCGTAGTAGGGTCGAAAGGATAACCCGAATCCGTGATGGTGAAACGGACTTCGTGTCCGTCAGTATCGGCATTGATCAGGATATCACCCTTTTCACCCACCGGATAGGCATAATTGATAACGTTAACAACGGCTTCTTCAAGGGCCAGACGAACGCCGGCAGCCGTTTTCTTATCCATCTCCAGCGAGCCCAGGAAACCCTTGACAAAAACGCCGAGGCGGGATACTTCCGACTCATCGTTGACGATGGCAAGCTGCTCTCTGCGTTTGTTGGAAGAGTCAAAGCAGACGGCAAGAAGAGTAAGATCATCACTCTGGGGAGCCTCGCCGGCAAAACGATGAGCCGCATCACTGAGAGAAGAAACCAGTGAATCAAGAGATTTGTCTTCTCGAGACTGGAACTCTTCCAGCACATTTTGGATGCGCGGCCGGCCAAACTCCTTATGCTCCACGTTTTTGGCCTCCGTGAGACCATCCGTGTACAAAACGAGAACAGTTCCCGGCGAAAGCAGACACGACTGCTCCTCAAAATGAGTAGTGGGGAACACCGCCAGGGGAAGATTGGCCTTGGAGGGAAGCAAAGATATGTCCTTAGCTATAACAAAGGGCTTATCGTGACCGGCATTGCTGAAGAGCAGCTCTCCGGAATACAAGTCCAGACATCCCACAAAGAAAGTAATAAACATATTACTGTCGTTTCCCAAACAAAGCTGCTTGTTCATGGAGTCCAGGATTTGGGAAGGACTGTCTATCTTTTGGGAAAGAATCCGGAAAAGGGAGTGCGCAACGGACATAAGCATAGCAGCCGGCACGCCTTTACCAGTGACATCCCCAATGCAGAAGAAAAGCTTGCCGTCGCGGGAATAATAGTCAAAGAGGTCACCTCCCACTTCCAGGACCGGTTCCAGGGATCCATAAACACAAGGAGAGAACGTCTTGGGCAGCATTTCCTGCTGAATCTGCTGGGCAACGGCCAGTTCGGCCCCCATCCGAGCCTGCTTCTCAGAGGCCAGACGGAGGTTCCTCTCATTACGGGCATACCGGTTGATCACAAACGCCAGAATAGCCAGACCCAGAAGAACAAATAACATCTGCTGGGTGCGCTGGCGACGGACGCGGGCATACACCTCATCCGTCTTGTAAACCGAAACCACCTTCCAGTAAGGATCCTTGAAAAGCGTCGTGCTGTTGTAGGAAATACCGGGAAGGGCCGAAGGAGGGATTACTCCGTTCAGGAGATCTACCACCTGCTGGACTTCTGCCGCCGACGTCCGGCTTTCTGAAGGTCCGGCAACCAGCTCTCCGTCGGGGGTAAGCAGAAGGCCGAAAGAAGAAGGGAAAGGCTGGTGGGCATTCAACGTGTCTCCCAGCCAGGAAAGGTCCAAATCCAGTCCGCAGACAGCTTCAATCATACCCTCATCGTTATAAATGGGAACCAGATAAGAGGTAAAAGACAAGGAATCCGGACCATATTTGTAAGGGTCTGTCCAGCTGGTAGAACGGTTATCCAGAACCCAGGTATACTCCTCGTTCAGGGTGTAGTCGTGGTCAGGACCGGCAATCTGCTCGGCCTTGATACTGCCGTCCGGCTGGACGCTGGCATAAGGTTCATAAAGACGGCCCTTGGAAGGATAATAGTAAGGCCGAAAAGCCAGGCAGCCTCCCTTCACGTTGGGATCATCATCAATGAGCCGGACCATCGCCGGAAAAACAGAATCCGGATGGGCCATGGACCGCTTGACATCCCAGATGTTTTCTCTCATCGTAATCTCCGTGATCTCCAGCGTGTGCTGGATTTCTTCGGCCATGGAGTTCATTACCACAAGGCTCCGGAGCTTCGTTTCCTCCAGCAGCGCCTTTGTTACGTGCTGATACTGCACGATGGAGAGAATTTCCACCATGGCGGCCGCCAGGACCACGATGCCCACTCGGGACAACCAGCTATTCTTGAGCGAATTCATCCGTTTTCAATATCAAACGGTAAAGATATGATTTGTTTTTGACAACTCAAAACTATAAAAATTGAAAATTATTTCTAATTTTGTAATAATCAAACGCTAAAACAATGAGCCAGACTATCTTCAACACCGTTCTGGACGCCTTTCGCCAGCAGGTGAAAGACCACCCCAATCAGCCCGCTGTGGTTTATGAAAAGATTCAATTAACCTACAAAGAGGTAGATGAACTGACGGACAACCTCGCCGCTTATATCGAGTCCCAGGTGCCTGCCAAAAGTGTCGTGGGCATTATGCTGGGCAGAAACGAGTATATGATGCTGGCGCCGCTGGGCGCTCTCAAAGCCGGGTGTGCATACCTCCCGCTGGACCCTTCCTACCCGCCGGAGCGCCTGGAATTCATGATGAAAGACGCCGGAGCGAAGATGCTGGTGGCCGATGAAGAGCTCCTTTCCATTCTGAAGGAGTACAAGGGTCCCGTGGTAAAAACCACCGACATCCGCAAAATGCATCCCGGAACGCCCAAGGCAAAGCAGCCCCAGCCGGAAGACCTCTTTATCCTGCTGTACACCAGCGGTACCACCGGCACTCCCAAGGGCTGTATGCTCTGTCACAGAAACATTTACGCCTACTGCAGCCATCACAGCGAGCTGATGGGCCTGGATCACACCTCCCACATATCGGCCTATGCCAGCTTCGGCTTTGACGCCTTCGTTTCAGACCTGTACAGTTCCCTCATCAGCGGCGGCACTCTTTATATCATCCCGGAGCGCATCCGGCTCAACCTGCCCGCCCTGCACGATTACTTTGAGGAAAACGGCATCTCGTGCTGCTTTATGACCACCCAGGTGGCCACCCAGTTTGCTATCAACTACCCGGACTGCAAGGGCCTCAAAACCATGTACACCGGCGGTGAAAAGATGTCCAGTTTCCCGCTGCCCCACTACCGCCTGTTCAACTGCTACGGCCCCACGGAAACCATCTGCT
>JAEEGL011947502.1_pt1 | contig 25956 bp, 22 predicted proteins | sample 9134231 | NCBI WGS metagenome assembly JAEEGL01 (sample SAMN16246548, study PRJNA631951) | gut metagenome | biome: gut microbiome; feature: rumen; material: fiber-attached | host: Bos | place: Iran: Karaj | collected 2018-10 | reverse complement strand
CTATGAGCATTTTCAGGTATTCTGAAGCCTGCTTGCCTTCGGGAGTGTTTTCTTTTCCCGAATACGACGGAGCAACAGATTCCGGAGCGTCGATCCCGATCATGCGGACCTTGGTCTCCTTTCCGTCCATCTTTATGATGAAGGTATCGCCGTCCACGACACGCTGCACGCGGTAAGGGCCGTTGATATAAATATCGCCTTTCTGGTAGCTGCCCGGTTTTTCCATGAGATGCTTCATAAATAAAACCAGCGCCAATACTACTATCAGCGCCAGAACGGGCAGAACTATCCTGCTCAGCCGCTGTATTCTTTTTTTGTCCCGGGCTTTGCTGGAAGTCTTATTATTCAATAGTTTTCCCCTGCGGTATCGTTGTCAGCGCGGGCGTTTTGAGTCCATGTAGCTCTGGAGTATCAGCACTGCCGCCTGCCTGTCTATGATCTCTTTTCGCTTTTCCCTGCGCATGCCGGCGTCTATCATGGCGTTTTCGGCTATCTTGGTGGTGAAGCGCTCGTCCTGAAAGACGAAATTAAGCTTGAATCCCATGCTGCGGGCCTTGTTTTCGAGACGCGTTACGAATTCCCTGACTTTTTCGGTCTGGGGGCTGTCCGTGCCGTTCAGCATGAGCGGAAGACCGCTTACAATGGTATCTGCTTCGTAATCCTTAACATATTCCAGGACTTTTGAAGTATCTTTTTTAATTCCGACGCGTTCTATGGTGGTAACGCCCTGAGCGGATATAAACAAGGGGTCGCTGACTGCTACCCCTATTGTTTTATCCCCTATATCCAGTCCTATCCAGCGCATTACTTGCGGAGATACTTCTTGAGCAGCTCTTCCACAAGCTCGTCTCTTTCGACCTTGCGGATGAGGTTGCGGGCGTTGTTGTGGCCGGTTATGTACGAAGGATCTCCGGACAGGATGTAACCTACCATCTGGTCTATGGCGTTGTATCCTTTTTCGTCGAGAGCTGCGTAGACCTGAGTCAGGATCTCCTGAATGGTCTGTTCCTTTTTCTTATCGGGATTTGTGAAGAGTATTGTGTTTCTATCCATTTCGATACCTCCCTCGTATATATTTTAACGCGTCATGAGCTTTTCGGCAACAGCAAATGCGTCGGAAAGTTTAGAAATATCCTTGGCGCCTGCCTGAGCCATGTCTGCTTTTCCGCCTCCGCCGCCTCCAGCAGCCTTTGCGATCTCTTTTATCATATTGCCTGCGTGGTAGCCCTTGCCGACAAGATCGTCTGTAACGGATACCATAAGAGTAGCCTTGGGACCGTTAACACTGGCAAACACCATTACAACGCCCTTATAAGCCTGTTTGATGCTGTCAGAAAGGCCGCGGAGATCGTCTATGGAAGCGCCTTCGAATGTCTTTGTAACGAGTTTTGCCTCACCGAACATCTTTGCGGAAGCGATAAGATCGTCTATTTCGGAGTTCATTCCGGCCTTTTTGAGCTCTTCGAGCTCTTTTTTGAGAGCCCTGTTCTCCTCTGCGAGGTTCTCCGCCCTTCTGAGGAGGTTGCCCGGTGTGGTCTTGAGCGCTTCGGCAACGTCGGATACAAGAGCCTGCTCTTCGGCGAGCTTCATGCCTACCGCGGAACCGGTTATTGCTTCTATGCGCCTTACGCCTGCCGCTACGCCGGACTCGGATATGATGCGCATAGCGCCTATCTGGCCGATGTTTGCGACGTGGGTGCCGCCGCAGAACTCAAGCGAGAAGTCAGGAACGTTAACGACTCTTACCTCCGAACCGTACTTTTCTCCGAACAGCATCATGGCGCCAAGCTTTTTTGCTTCTTCTATAGGCATAACGTTGGTGTCGACTGCTGTGAACTTGAGTATCTCGCTGTTTACGATGTCTTCAACGGCCTGGAGATCTTCCTTTGAGATAGCTTCGAAGTGCGTGAAGTCGAAGCGAAGGCCCTCTTCTGTCACAAGCGAGCCTGCCTGTTCCACGTGATCGCCCAGGACCATGCGCAGAGCCTTCTGGAGAAGATGCGTTGCGGTGTGGTTCCTTGCTATGGCGTGGCGCCTCTTTTCGTCGACGCATACTGTTATCGTATCGCCTATCTTTACAGTGCCTGCGGTTATCGCGGCGTGGTGCACGTAGACATTGTTGATCTTTGTGGTATTGGAAATAGCAGCGGCAAATCCGTCCGCGCCTTCAAAGACTCCTGTATCACCGGTCTGGCCGCCGCCTTCGCCGTAGAACGGAGTGCTGTCGAGGATGATGCGGACTTCTTCTCCTGCTGACGCGTTGTCAAGGCTGCTCATTCCCTTGACGATGCCGATCACTCTTGCTTCGCCCGCGAGGCTTTCGTATCCTGTGAAGTCCGTCGGCGGGAAATCCTTGTACATTGCGGTCTCATCGAGCCAACCGGCGTTGTCCTCGGCTTTTCTTGCGGACCTAGCCATGTCTTTCTGGGCCTGCATGCAGGCTGCGAAACCATCCTCGTCTACAGAGAGTCCGGCGTCTTCTGCTATCTCTTTGGTGAGCTCTATGGGGAAACCGTAGGTATCGTAGAGCCTGAAGGAATGCTCGCCGGAGATGACAGTGCTTCCCTGCGACCTGGCTTCCGCGATATACTGATCCAGTATAGCCTGGCCCTGGTCTATAGTGGAAGCGAACTTGTCTTCTTCTATGCCAATGATCTTCTTTATGTAATCTGCTCTTTCGATGAGGTCCGGATATGCTTCGCCGGAGGTCTCGAACACTTTGTTTGCAAGGTCCTTAAGGAAGGTTCCCCTGATGCCGAGGAGCCTTCCGTGGCGCGCGGCCCTTCGAAGGAGCCTGCGGAGAATGTATCCCCTGCCCTCGTTTGAAGGAAGGATACCGTCGCAGATCATGAACGATACCGCGCGGATGTGGTCGGTTATGATCCTGATAGAGATGTCGTCCCTGCTGGCGCCGCCGCTGTAGGTCTTTCCGGACATGCGGCAGACTTCCTGTAAGATCGCCTGCATGGTGTCGACACTGTAGATGGAGTCCACGCCCTGCATGATGCAAGCCATGCGCTCGAGGCCCATGCCTGTATCTATGTTCTTGTGCTCCAGCTCCAGGTCGCTTCCGTCTTCCTGGCGGCCGAACTGGGTGACCACGTGGTCCCAAAACTCCATGTAGCGGTCGCAGTCGCAGCCGGGCTTGCAGTCAGGCTTTCCACAGCCGTACTCGGGGCCTCTGTCGTAGTATATCTCGGAGCAGGGTCCGGACGGGCCTGTTCCTATCTCCCAGAAGTTGTCGTCTTTTCCGAGACGGACTATCTTTTCTTCCGGCATGCCTATTTCGTCCCTCCAGATGGCGTATGCCTCGTCGTCGTCCTCGTAGACGGTGGCCCAGATCTTTTCCTTGGGGATGCCGAGCCACTTTTCGGAAGTTACGAACTCCCAGCCCCAGGTAAGGGATTCCCTCTTGAAGTAATCGCCGAACGAGAAGTTTCCGAGCATCTCAAAGAACGTGGCATGCCTTGCCGTGTGCCCTACGTTGTCTATGTCGTTGGTGCGTATGCACTTCTGACATGTTGTCATCCTGTGGCGAGGAGGCTCCTCGGTGCCCGCGAAATACGGCTTTAAAGGAGCCATGCCTGCAGCGATCAGCAGGAGGCTCTTATCGTTGTGCGGTACCAGAGAATAGCTCTCGTGCGCCAGGCAGCCCTTGGATTCCCAGAACTCAAGGAACATCTTTCTGATCTCGTTTACTCCAAGATATTTCATGTATAAATGACCTCTTTTCGATAGAATTTGCTAACTATTTATTTTATCCCATTTTACTTAGATTGTAAAGAAAAAGGATACTTATATGCGCCGGAAATGCCAGCCGTCAGTGCTCGGAGGCTGAAAGCTTCCAGTACGATACCTCTTCAGGTGCCGGTGCTATTCCTATGTAGTATGCGTCCAGCGGAGAAACATAGTTCGTTATCTCGTCCGAACTTGTGACTGTGAACATGATATCCTGGGATCCGGTCCGGTTGAGGTTGTCCACATAGCTCTGCGGTATCTGGCTGCTTGCGTAGTACAGGTCGTGTGCTCCGAAAGCATGCAGCATCTCGTGGGCGTACACGGATGGCATGGTGACGTAGTTCTCGAACCTGCAGAAGAGGTTTATGAGCTCTATGTAATAGGTATCCTTAGAACCTTCGGGGAAGCTCGAGGCGCCGAGGCTCCAGCAGTGTACGGGATTGGAGAGCGCCGTGTCGAAGAAGTTTATGAAAAGCACATGATCGGCACTGAATTTATCTTTAAGGCCCTGTATGTCTATGTTTCTTTTGATCCATGTCGACTGTGTATTGTAGTAAGTTCCTTCCGCTGTCACCATATCGACTGACTTGAACTGCGCGCTGTATCTCAGCTCCGGGTAAGCGGACCAGTCGTAGATGAACTGCACTCTGCTGCCGTAAGACGCCGCCTGTTCCCTAAGATACTCCGTGGCGGAGCGCACATCACGCAGAGTTTTGTTTATCATTTCCTGGTCGGCTTTATCCGAGGCGTCCCAGGATGTGTTTTTGTCGCTTATGAATATGGAAACGATCAGGACGTTGCCTTTAAGATCGCCGCACGTACCGAGGCTTCCGTCGTAATAAGACTTGTAGTGCTGCGCGGCGCTGTTGTCCGCGGTATTGTGTATACCGGCCGGGGAAGTGTTATTTGCATTGTAAGCAGGATCCTGTTTTTTTATGATACCGCCGTTGGATATAAAGTAGTAAGCCAGATAAATAAGGACGATAATAAAAAACACCGTTCCGCATCCGGAGCGTTTCGGTCTTCCGCTGTAGTCGTTGTGGTCGTCGTAATCAAATCTACCCATCGGTCGGACCTGCAGCTTATTGTTTCAGCTGGTTTCTGAGCCTCGGGTCGTCCGGCTCAACTATCTCGATGCACTCGAGCTGGGCTTTAAAACGCACGCGGAACTCGGTGAGAAACTCCTTGTAGAGCACCTTCTGTTCCGCTAGCTCCTCTTCGGAGAGGCCGACGCTCTTCTTTTTATGAGCAAGCTCGTTTATCCTGTCGATCTTTTTCTGTTCCATCAGTTTACCGTTATCCTGTCTTTGATCTTATCGTATGTGGCCTGCCCTATCCCGCGGACTTCCATTATCTCTTCGGCTGAGACAAAGCCTCCGTACTGCCTTCTGTATTCAAGTATGGCGCGGGCCTTTGCAAGGCCTATACCGGGGAGCGTCTCCAGTTCTTCCTGAGTTGCGCTGTTGAGGTCTATAAGCCAGTCCTTTCCGGAGCGGTCCGGGCCCGAAAGTGCCGGAATATCCGGAATTTCATTGGTTTTCGGTACCGCGGGAGATCCTTCCGTATCATAGAATACGATATTTGCCGATCTGTCTTCCGGCACACGCGCGTACTGATATATGTTTCCTGCGGCAAGCGCTGCGCACACTGCCCCTATTATGATGTTCTTTACTGTCTGAAGCTTCATGGCTCTACCTAAAGCTTCCCCCGCCAGCAAAGTCTATCACATACAATATATGGAAGTCAAGCCAGTTTTCTGTCGGTATACCTTACACAGCAGACAAGTGTCGTAAGTGGTATCGTCAGCAGTATTCCAAGGCTTCCTACAAGTGCCTGAAGTACCTCTACCGTAATGCTTTCGGTATTGAGCAGCATGGTAAGCGAACTGGCGTAGGAGACCCTCAGGAGTATGGCGCAGAGGTTGCTTCCTATATACGCAAGTACCAGAGTGTTGGCCATCGTTCCCATCACGTCGCGGCCGATATTCATGCCGCTTTTGAAAAGCTCAGAAAAGCTGATGTCCGGCGCATGTCTGTGGACTTCGTAAAGAGACGAGGCTATGTCCATCGCAACGTCCATCACAGCGCCCATTGCGCCTATGGTTATCATGGCGAAGATCAGGCCGTTCAGATCTATGGAGCTGCCCTGGTCGTTCATGACCTGAAGATATATAGAGTGCTCGTCTATTACACCTGTCAGATGCATCAGTTTATCGAACAGGACCGTAAGAAGCGCAGCCATCATGACACCGCTGCCGCAGCCCAGCATGGTGTTGAATGACTTTGCTGTAGCTCCGTTGGTGAGAAGCAGCGTCATCACTATGGTAAATACGCAGATCAGCACAGTCATCAGATAGACGTTGGCGCCGGAAAGTATGGACGGAAGGAACACGCAGAACACCGCAAGGCAGGTAAGCGCCAGCGACACGACAGTACTGAGGCCTTTCCCCCTGCCGAATACTATCAGCAGCAGAATAAATACAATGCCCAGGACAATCATGTAGTCGAAGCGCGTATAGCTTCCGAAGGTCCAACTGGCCTCTTCGTTTATGTTGTCTTCGGATATAAGTATAGTATCCCCGACTTTGACGAAGCGCTCGCCTGTATCCATATAGTTGTCCTGCTGCTGGTAGACCAGGACTGTTTCGCCTTTATGAGCTCCGCGCAATATCTTCGCGTTGAAATAAAGAGTCTCCGAAGAGTAGCCTGCGTCTTCGTGGACTTCGTTTACCAGGCGCACAAGCTTCGTGACCTTTGCCCTTACATCGCTTTCTGACTGACTAAAGATGTTAAGTCCCTTTGACGCAGCGGCGTGCCCTGCAATTATCAGCAGTACTGACACGATGACAGTACCGATCCAGAGCGCAAGTTTTTTGTCTGAACTGCTCTTCTTGCTTCTATCTTGCCTCATAAGCGCTCACCAGCTGCCCTTCCCTGTTCAGTGCCAGAATGTCTTTTCTTGTGATCCTGCAGTCTTCTGTTTTTGTGGAAATGCCGCAGAATCCGAAGTAGCTTTCGAGCAGCTTGCCCGGGTTTGCCGTCTCGTTGCTCGCGCAGCGAAGCGACATCTCAGCCCTGCACTGCCCTTCCGATATATCTTTTATTGTGAACGAATAGATCCAGTCTTTGATATCTTTTTCGACAGGTCTCTTTGTCTTCTTGTCGCGTTTGAATATTATAACGTGATCCTGGCTCAGGAATCCTGTTACGTCTGCCTTTTTTGCGTCTTCCTCTGTAAGCGGGAAAACCGCCTCATACAGCGCTCTTTGCGTGTGGAACGAAAGATTCTTCGATGTGCGCTCTTCCTCGCGGCAGGCGGTGAATCTGATGCCTTCCGGAAGTGCCTGGCACAGGTTTTGGGCAAGAGCATCGGGGTCGTAAGGTATGAGAGTATCTATCTCAAGATATTCGCTGTCGCTCTCGTACCCCAGGGACAGAGGCTGTACTATGTTCATGAGTTCGTGCGGGTTGTATCCGTTGGAGAATGCGATCCTTACGTCTGCCCTGCGCACGGCGCGCTTAAAAAGCCTTCCCAGGTCAAGGTGGGACAGGAAGCGCATGTTTCCGTACTTGCAGAATCTTAGCACATATCTGTTCATAGTATGCCTCCGCACGGGCAGTCCGTGTGAGCATTTATGCCGCAGCCGTTGCAGCCGAGCCTGCAGTCGGGCGTGGTAGCTGCTTTCTGCGATCTTTCGTATTCTGACACCAGGTAAGTTTCGTCTATTCCGCTGTCTATGATGTTCCAGGGCAGCGCAGCGCCGGGAGCAAGGCCTTTCAGCGCGTGGTAGTTCTCATCTATACCGGTCTCGGAAAGAGCTTGTTTCCAGGCCTTTTCGTTGAAATGCTCTGTCCAGGAGTCGAAGCGGCAGCCCAGTTCAAAGGCTCTTTTTATCGCAGCGCAAAGCCTTCTGTCGCCGCGCGCAAGTATGGCCTCAAGCGTGCTTACGAAGCTCTCATGGTAGTGAAGAGTTACGCCTTTGACCGGCCTTATGCGGTTCATGAGGTACATGTGTTTGCGTTCGAACTCTCTGGGGCTGTCCTGGGGCACCCACTGGAAAGGTGTAAACGGCTTGGGCACGAAATTAGCTACAGAGACTGATACCGAGAAGCGTCCCCTGTTTCCGCCGTTCTTTTCGCGGGCCAGATCCATGATCTTCCTTGCAAGGTCGGCTATGCCGTCCAGGTCCTCGTCAGTTTCCGTGGGGTGGCCTATCATGAAGTAGAGTTTGACAGAGTTCCAGCCCAGGTCTATCGCTTTGTCCAGAGCTCCGAGGATGTCTTTTTCTGTTATGTTCTTGTTTATCACGTCGCGAAGGCGCTGCGTGCCGGCCTCAGGCGCAAATGTGAGCCCGGTCTTTCTTATGCCCTGTATCTCGTCCAGCACCTTGAAGCTGAAGTTGTCGAGCCGAAGAGATGGCAGAGAGATCGCTACGCTCCTGGACTTGCAGTAAGGCAGAAGCTTCTCGACGAGCGGTTCGAACTGAGTATAATCCGAGGTGGAAAGCGAAAGCAGCGACAGCTCGCTGTGCCCGCTGTTCTCTATCTGTTCCCTGGCTATGCGCAGGTTCTCCTCCATGCTGCGTTCGCGAACGGGTCTGTAGAGCATGCCTGCCTGGCAGAATCTGCAGCCCCTCGTGCAGCCGCGGAAAAGCTCGCAGACCGCCCTGTCGTGTACCACTTCTATGAGCGGAACGATGTTGTTCGTGGGATAATCCACGCTGTTCATATCTTTAAGAAAAGCGCGGAGAACACGGTCCGGAGCGTTTGGATCCAGCTTTTCGTATTTGATGAAGCTTCCTTCCTCGTCGTAAACAGGACAGTAGCTCGAGGGTATATAGACGCCCTGGAGTTTCTGAAGCTCAGCAAGAGTCTGTTTTTTAGATAAGCCTGCCTTTTTGCATTCCGAAAAGATCCTGCAGAATTCCGGAAGAAGCTCCTCGCCGTCGCCTACCAGGACCGCGTCAAAGAAGTCCGCCAGAGGTTCCACGTTGAAAGCGCAGGGTCCGCCTGCTATCACAAGAGGCCATTCCTCACCTCTGTCTTTGGAAAGAAGCGGTATTCCCGCAAGATCCATCATGCTTAGCACGTTCGTGTAGCACATCTCGTACTGCAGCGTAAAACCGACTATGTCTGCCTGCGAAACGGGAGTCTTGCTCTCAAGAGTATAAAGAGGAAGGCCTGCGGCTCTCATCTGCTCCTGCATGTCGACTCTGGGGGCGAAGACCCGTTCCATAAAAGTGTGGTCTGTGTTGTTCACGAGATGATAAAGAATAGGCATGCCGTTCCATGACATGCCTATCTCGTAAGTATCCGGGAAACAAAAAGCCAGGCGGACGGAAAAGCTTCCATCCTCCTTGCATATCTGATTGGGCTCGCCGCCTATATATGCCGCCGGCTTTTCTACTTTGTTCAGAAGGCTGTCAAGTATCTCCTGAACTTTATATCTGTCAATCCTCATAGAATTCGAATTCGTAGTCGAAGACTTTTATTGTATCTCCGTCTTCAAGGCCCATTTCCATCAGTTCGTCCATGATGCCCTTGTTTTCTATGTATTTATACAGGTAGCGCAAGGATCCGGTATCGTTGAAGTTAGTAGAATCGAAGATCTTGCGCAGCTGTTTTCCTGTAAGGACGAAGGTGCCATTCTCGTCCTGGGAGATGTTGATGTCGCGGAAATCGGGTTCGTCCTCCGGGTCGGGCGCGTTATAGAACACTATCTCCTCTTCTTCCTCTTCGGGCAGCGAATTGAGCGTATTCAGAGCGGCGCGCAGCAGCTCGTCTACGCCTTCGTGTATGGGCGCTGACATCGGGAAAACCTGGTACCCTTTGCCCTCTACGTAAGACCTGAATCTTTCGTAGGTCTCCTCTTCGGCCATGTCCATCTTGTTCGCCGCTACGAGCATGGGTTTTTGAGCGAGTTTTTCGCTGTAATTTTTAAGCTCTGCGTTGATCTTCTCGAAGTCCTCTACGGGATCCCTTCCTTCGGAACCGGACACGTCAACTATGTGGATCAGAACTCTTGTTCTTTCGATGTGCTTGAGGAAATCAAGGCCAAGCCCCATGCCTTCGGACGCGCCTTCTATGAGGCCTGGGATATCTGCCATTATAAAGCTCTGGTCGTAGAGCGTTACGACTCCCAGGTTAGGCGTAAGAGTGGTGAAATGGTAGTTTGCGATCTTGGGGTTAGCGGAAGTGCTTACCGAAAGCAGGGTGGATTTACCGACGTTCGGGTATCCGACGAGGCCCACGTCCGCTATCAGTTTAAGCTCAAGTTCTATTGTTCTTTCAACTGAAAAACCTCCGGCTTCCGCGAAGTTGGGTGCCTGGCGCACGGAGTTCTTGAACCAGACATTGCCTTTTCCGCCTTTTCCGCCTTTTGCCGCAACAAAACGCTGGCCGTCCTCCTTGAGGTCTGCCATTATGTTGCCGCTTGCCACGTCGCGGACTACGGTGCCTACCGGGACCTTGATTATAAGGTCTTCGGCGTCCTTGCCGTACTGCTGTTTTCCGCGGCCGTTCTCACCTGGCTGTGCTTCGTATTTGCGCTTATAGCGAAAGTCCATAAGAGTGCGCAGGTTTCTGTCTGCGAGCAGTACTACGCTGCCGCCCTTTCCTCCGTTACCTCCGTCAGGACCGCCCTGCGGGACGTAAGGCTCGCGGCGGAACGATACGGCGCCGTCGCCGCCTTTGCCGGACTTGATCAAAATTTGTGCTTTATCAACGAACATAGTTTAATTGACCATGAAAAGACCCCCGTTTTATGCGGGGGCCGTGTGTTTTAAGCTTCTTCGGGGTAGACGCTGACCTGCTTGCGGGTCTTGTCTTTTCTCTCGAACTTTACGGTGCCGTCGACCTTGGCGAACAGTGTGTCGTCTCCACCAATGCCTACGTTATTGCCGGGATGATACTTGGTTCCTCTCTGACGAACGAGTATGGAACCTGCGCTTACAAACTGACCGTCAGCCCTCTTGACTCCCAGTCGTTTAGATTCACTTTCGCGGCCGTTCTTGGAACTGCCGACACCCTTTTTACTTGCCATATCTATACCTCCTGAGAACTATTCCGCTGCTTCTGCAGGCTCTTCGGCCTTCTTGCGGGAAGCCCTTACGCCTATGGACTTGATCTTGAGCTGTGTGTAAGGCTGTCTGTGGCCCTGCTTCTTCTTGCTGTCCTTCTTAGCCTTGTACTTGTAGATGACGACTTTCTTTGCTTTGCCGGTCTCTACAACTTCTGCCTTTACGCTGGCACCGGTAACGTAGGGAGCGCCTACGACAGTCTCGTCGTCCTTCTCGAGGATGAGGACTTCTTTAATGGTGATAGTCTTTCCGACTTCTGCTTCCAGCTTTTCGACGTTGATGACGTCGCCCTCGGTAACGCGATACTGCTTACCACCGGTCTCGATTACTGCGTACATGTTTTTTTTTTACCTCCATCTTTCCGTCTCGCCTGTGCAGGCAGCCTGTGAAAGGCATTTAAAAACAAGCCTGATTAGAGCGGCAACGCATGTACTTTACCACAGGAACGCAGGCTTGTCAAACACTTTTTTTGATAAATTATACTATATTTAATAGAAGCCGTTATTTATTCGATGATAACGCCGTCTTCGTCCACTTTGATGTCTTCGGAATCGTCTACGAGGGTATCGTCCTTTTTAGGGATGAACTTGTCCTTGATGAGGACTTCCAGTTCGTCCATGAGCTGCGGGCGTTCTTCCAGGTAGTTTTTGACGTTTTCCCTGCCCTGGCCTATTCGCTCGCCCTTGTAGGAATACCACGCTCCGGACTTCTCTATGAGTTTGGCTTCCACTGCGCAGTCCAGTATATCTCCGGCGCGGGAGATGCCCTTGCCGTACATGATGTCGAATTCCGTCATCTTAAACGGAGGCGCCACCTTGTTCTTGACTACTTTGACCCTGGTGCGGTTGCCTATGACTGCATCGCCCTGCTTTATTGATTCCACGCGGCGCACATCCAGGCGCACGGACGAGTAGAACTTCAGTGCCCTGCCGCCTGTGGTGGTTTCCGGGTTGCCGAACATGACGCCTATCTTTTCGCGGAGCTGGTTGATGAATACGACCATGGTGCCGGTCTTGTTAGCGACGCCTGTGATCTTTCTTAATGCCTGGGACATGAGCCTTGCCTGGGCTCCTACGTGAGAATCTCCCATGTCGCCTTCTATTTCTGTCTTCGGGACGAGAGCAGCTACCGAGTCTATTACAACGATGGAAAGCGCGCCGCTCCTGATCAGCATCTCGCAGATCTCCAGAGCGTCCTCTCCGGTGTCGGGCTGTGAGACGAGCAGCTCATCAATATCTACCCCGAGAGCTTTTGCGTAGACAGGATCCAGTGCGTGCTCTGCATCTATGAAGGCTGCCCTTCCGCCGGCTTTCTGTGCTTCTGCTATTACATGGAGCGCAAGCGTAGTTTTACCTGAAGATTCCGGGCCGTAGATCTCTATGATCCTGCCCCTCGGAAGGCCGCCTATGCCGCAGGCTATATCCAGACTAACTGATCCGGTGGAAACAGCTTCTATATCCAACCTTGCGTTGTCGTCTCCGAGCATCATGATGGAGCCTTTGCCGAATTTCTTGTCTATCTGCAGCAATGCCGCTTCCAGAGCTTTGTCCTTGTCCGATTTAGGAATGTTTGTGTTAGTTGCCATGTAGACCTCCGTAAAAGAACATATGTTCTGTATATATGATACCCTGTCGGCAGCTAAAGGTCAAGTGTTATTTTGAAAAAAGTCCCGTAAAAATATTAACATTTTCTGTAATCAATGTCAATCATTATTTAACGCTTTGTATATCATCCGGGCCATCTGTATGCAGGCGAAATTCCTGATATCTGTGCGGGTCCTCTGGTGCGAACGGAACTCTCTGACAGTCACCTTACCGCGGTACATAAGACCCACGTAAAACAGCCCTACTGGCTTTCCTTCGTCCGGGTCCGGTCCGGCGAGCCCTGTCACCGAGATGCAGCAGCTGCAGCCGGTGTAGAGGTACAGTCCTCTTACCATCTCTTCGGCTGTCTGGGCACTTACGGCGCCGTATTTATCCAGTGTATCCGGCTTCACGCAAAGCTCCGCTGTCTTTGCGGGGTTGCAGTATGTGACTTTTCCGCCGTAGAACACAGCGGATGCACCGGGGATGTCCGTGACGCTCTTTGCGAACTGGCCGCCTGTCATAGATTCCGCGCAGGCCAGCTTTTCGCCACGCTCCTTAAGCATCCTGAGGTCCACCTGAAGAAGCTCTTCGTCCTCTTCGCTGTATATGTACTTTCCAACTATGGGGCGTATCTTCTGCATCATCTCTTCAACGGCGGCTTTGGACTCTTCCAGCGTGGCTCGTTTCGATGTTACGCGGAAGGCGCAGGAGAACTGCTTGGCATAGGTGGCAATGGTCGGATCTGTCTGACCGTCTATAAGGTCTATCAGAGCCATCTCAAGATCGGACTCCCCTATTCCTATGGTGCGGATCATCTTATAATACAGATATCCGTCGCGGCTCTGCGCAAGCTTTGGCGCAACATAGTCCCTGAACATGGGGATGTTTTCCCGAGGCGGGCCCGGCATCACGTAGATGTGCCTTTTTCCGTCGGTATAATAAAACCCCGGCGCTGTGCCGTTGGGGTTTGGCAGGACTTCGCTTCCTTCAGGCAGCCATGCCTGTTTGATGTTGTTTCTGGCCATCACGCGGTTCTGCTTTGCGTACCAGCCTTTTAGTATGGAAAGCTGCTCCGGGTCTTCTTTTAGCGTCGTCCCGAAGTATTTTGTAATAGTTTCTTTTGTGAGATCGTCTTCCGTGGGGCCCAGTCCGCCTGTGGTAAGCACAAGGTCGCTGTCCTCGTAGGCGTATTCAAGAGCTTTCAGGAGCCTTCCTTCGTTGTCGCCTACGGTTATGTGCCTTAAGACGTCGACGCCCAGGTTCTGCAGCTGCTGGGAAAGATATACGGAATTGGTGTTTGTGATGCTGCCGAAAAGTATCTCGGTGCCGATGGTAAGAATAGTTGCTTTCATGATAAGTCTGGGCCACTGCCCTGCGGATCACATTGAAAATACGTCTTTATTTTTGATTATATACTCCGCGCCGGACACTACTGTCATGACAAGGGAAGCCCAGAGCAGTATCTTTCCGGCGATCTCCAGGTATTGGTGGTACGGAGAAATGATGAGGAACAGAGTCGCGAACATCTGCAGGACCGTCTTTATCTTTCCGGTCATTCCGGCGGCTACGACTTTGCCTTCTGACGCTGCAACTGTGCGCATACCGGAGACCGCGAACTCTCTGGCGAGTATTACTATGAGCATCCAGCCCGGCATAATGCCTTTTTGTACGAACAGGCAGAAAGCTGCGTATACCAGAACTTTATCGGCCCGCGGATCCATGATCTTTCCGAAGTTGGTGACCACATTGCGGGCACGGGCTATCCTGCCGTCGAACATGTCGGTAAGCGAAGCGATAACAAACACAATAAACGCCCAGATGTAAAGCTTAAACAGGAACAGCACTACGAAAATGGGCACGCATATGACTCTTGCTATAGTTAGTTTGTTGGGTAGATTCATTTAGAATACCGCCTCTCCGCTGATATCGTAATCGAAAGCGTCTGTTATCCGGACCTGCGCAAAGCTGCCTGGCTGCAGAGCTTTTTTGCTTGTGAATATGACGCTGTTGTCTATTTCAGGGGCGTCCATGAAGGTGCGCCCGGTGTATGTGTTCTCATCGTCCTGCGCTTCTACGAGCACTCTGAACGTTCTCCCTACAAGCGCCTGGTTGTGCCTTAAGGATATTTCGCGCTGAAGCTCCATTATGCGGTCCCTTCTGCGTTCTTTTACATCCTTGCGTACCTGGCCCGGCATTTCTGCGGCTTTAGTGCCTTCTTCCTTAGAATACGCAAAGGCGCCGAGCCTGTCGAATCCGGCTTCTTCCACGAGATCGTAAAGCTCCTTAAAGTCTTCCTTCGTTTCGCCCGGGAATCCTGTGATAAGAGTAGTCCTTATCGCGATATCAGGAATTTGTTTACGTAAATTAGTTATTGTAGACCAAATGCTTTCAGGCGTCGATCTCCTGTTCATGGCCTTTAGTATGCGGTCGCTGCAGTGCTGGATAGGTATGTCCAGGTAGTGGCATATTTTCGGCTCGTCTTTTATAGTCTGAATGAGGCTTTCGGTGATCTCGTCCTCGTAGCAGTACATGAGCCTTATCCATTCGATGCCTTCTATGCGGCAAAGATCTTTTAAAAGCTTTGGCAGCGCGTCCTTAAGGCCTAGATCCCTTCCGTAGAAAGTTACGTCCTGAGCTATTATCACAAGCTCTTTGCACCCTTCTTCAGCAAGTTTTTGAGCTTCATTAATTATCGCTTCGGGCTGCCTGCTGCGATATTTGCCTCTTATGAAAGGTATAGCGCAGTAGCTGCATATGTTGCTGCAACCTTCGGCGATCTTTATGGACCTGCTCCATGGAACTGTAGAGAGCACCCTTCCTCCGAGCTCTTCGTAGGGCTTTCCTGCCATGCTGCAGAGCGTGCGTTCTGTGCTGTTCCCAAGTACTATTTCGGGAAGCTTGAGGTAGTCGTTTACGCCGAGAAACGCGTCCACTTCCGGCATTTCAGATGACAGTTCTTCTGCGTAACGCTGCGAAAGGCAGCCTGTGACTATCAGCCTTTTACCTTCCGTCTTGATCCTGGAAAGATCAAAAATTGCTTCGATGGACTGCTGCTTTGCGTCGTGGATAAAACCGCAGGTGTTTACTATGAAACAGTCCGCATCCTGAGGATCTTCGCATATGGTGCATCCGGCGTCTGTAAGAAGCTTTGCTGCGTTCTCAGAATCTACTGTATTCTTTTCGCATCCGAGGGTCTGTATAAATACTTTCATCAGAAGATCTCGTCCTCTACTGCGTCGGATATGCCTGCTGCCTGCTGCGTAAGCTGGTTGAACTGGTCGAGGGTCATGAGGACCTTCCTGGGCCTTGCACCGTCCGGAGGACCTACTATTCCCCTCTCCTCCATCAGATCTACGAGCCTTGCCGCGCGGTTGTAACCTATGCGGAAGCGCCTTTGCAGCATGGAGACGGAGCACTGCTCTGCCCTTACGACTGTTTCTATTGCGTCTGTGAGGAGCTCGTCCTCGTCTGAACTTTCTTCATTCTGGGTCGAGCCTCCGGAGCCTGCCTTGTTCATGGCCTGGAGTATGTCGTCGTTGTAATTTGCCATCTGCACCTGATCCTTGACGAAGGTTATGACATCCCGGACTTCGTTGTCGGATACGAAGCAGCCCTGTACGCGAAGAGGTTTGCTGATGCTCTGCGGTCCGTAGAGCATGTCGCCCTTGCCAAGGAGATGCTCGGCACCGCCCACATCCAGTATTACTCTGGAGTCCGTGAGCGATGATACTGCGAACGCGATCCTTGAAGGTATATTTGCCTTGATGACGCCGGTGATGACGTCAGTTGACGGCCTCTGCGTAGCGACTATGAGGTGCATTCCTGCGGCGCGGGCTTTCTGCGCTATGCGGCAGATGGAGTCTTCTACGGTGTTCTTGGCTGTCATGATAAGCTCGGCAAGCTCGTCTATTATGATGACTACCTGCGGCATGACCTTTTCTTCCTCGCCGTTTGCCTTGACGGTCTCGTTGTAGGACTGAAGATCCCTTACGCCTTCCGCCGCGAACTTGTTGTAGCGCTCGTTCATCTCGGAAACAGCCCAGCCCAGAGCGGCGGCGGCCTTGCCGGAATCCGTTACGACAGGTATCAGAAGATGCGGCAGACCGTTGTAGATGCTTAGTTCCACGACCTTTGGGTCTATGAGTATGAGCTTTACTTCTTCCGGCGTAGCCTTGTAGAGAAGGCTTATTATCATGCTGTTGATGCAGACCGATTTACCGGAACCGGTGGAGCCTGCGACAAGCAGATGCGGCATGGATTTGAGGTCCGCAACTATGGCCTCTCCGCCTATGCTGCGGCCTATCGCGACGGAGATCTTCGATTTGCTCTTCCTGAAAGCTTCGGATTCTATTATCTCGCGTAAAGTTACTGTGGATATGGTATCGTTGGATACTTCTATGCCTACGGCAGCCTTGCCGGGTATAGGAGCCTCTATCCTGAGGCTCTTTGCCCTGAGGTTGAGCGCCAGGTCGTTGTGCAGAGCAGCGATCTTTGATACCTTTACGCCGGCTGCCGGCTGCACTTCAAAGCGAGTTACTGCAGGTCCTTTAATAACGTCCACGACAGAAGCCTGAACGCCGAAGCTGGCCAGAGTATCCTCTAAAAGCTCGGCCTGATCCTGCATGTTGGGGCCAGCCTGCGAACCTCGTAGTGTGGCGGAAGGCTTTGCAAGAAGATCTACAGGCGGGAACTTGTAATCAGATTCGGGCTTTGTGGCTTCCTTCTTGTCCGCTATTTCGCTTGTAAGAGCGGCAGTAGCTGCGGCAACTGCAGCCTTTCCTATCTTTTCAGGAACGGCGGGTTGTTCCGGTCTTTCTGTCTGTTCAGCAGCTTTATTGATAACAGAAGCATCTGTGGAAGCTGCGACAGCTGCCGCTGCAACGCCCAGAGGACTTAATCCCTTAGTGCCGGAAGGATTCTGCGGAAGCGCGGATATGTCCTCCGTGTTCTTTGCACCGCCTTTGAACAGATCCTGATCCATGACAAGATCCAGCACTTTCTGCTGGTTCTCGGTTATGCCTTCTGTCTGTATGGAAGGCTTTTCGGGGCTCTTAAGGCCTATGTCTTCGGGGGTGAATGCAGGTTTGTTTTCCGGAACATCCACAGCGAACTGCGGCAGGGTCTTTTCGGCGACATCAGCAGATGAGACCGGCTTTTCCGGATCCATATTGTCAACTGCGGACATATTGAGCTTGGGCAAAGCGGCTGCGTCTATCTCCTGCTGCTTTTCCACAGCAGCAAGGTTGGTGCGAGTCTTTGAGCGTTCCAGAGCACGCTCCTTTGCCGCGGCGTCGGACTCCTTCTTTGCGGCTTCCTCTGCCAGGCGCTTTTCCTCAGCTTTGCGTTCCATTTCAAGAGCTTCAAGCTCGAGCTGCTCCTCGCGGTCGTGCTCGCGCTGTGCTTTGCGGGCTTTGTGCTTCATTCGCGCGTTGTCTATAAGTGTCGAAAGAGGCGTGTTGAGTATGAGCAGCAGAGCTATTATGACGCCTGCTGCGCTTACTATATACAGCCCCACATTGCCTATAAGATTTTTAATGAAGCCTCCGACGTAGACGCCTATGATGCCGCCTCCGTCCGTACCCATGCCGTAGATCTCTTTGAGGCTCATCGAAAAGTCGTACGAGGGGCCTCTGTTGAGCGGCACCTTGAAGTTTGCGATAAGACACGTAAGAAGGACAAAGAGCGCAACGCATGAGATGACTGATTTGAAAGTGACCAGAGAGGTCTTCTGGGCGAATACAAGCGCGCCGTAGACTATAAGGAAGAACGGCAGGACGAAAGATACCCAGCCAAGAAGACCGCCCAGGAATGATCTTATCGCGGCTCCTACAGCTCCCGTAGTGCCGGTAAACATGCTGATTATAAGGAAAAGCCCTATAGCTATGAATATCACAGCAAGGATCTCGTCTTTGACTCTTTTCCTTTTCCTGAGAGCTTCCTCCTTTTTCAGGGCGGCAAGCTTTTGTTTTTCTTTCTGTTCTTTTGTAAGCCTTGGCATTTCAGCCTCCTTTTATAACAATTAATTTTACCACATTTCCAGGAAAATTACAGTACATTTTATTCAGAAAGAAACATTTGTTTTTCTGAAAAAATTGTATTTTACCTATTAACATTTTCATTGTTTTTGTGTATAATTACACAAATAATTCAAAGGAGACACTTATCATGACAAGAAAACCGGATATCGCCGTCGTAGGCGCAACAGGACTGGTAGGTTCCACCTTCCTGAAAGTCCTCGAAGAGAGGAACTTCCCATTTGAGAACCTTTACATGATGGCCAGCGCGAAGTCCGCAGGAAAGGCCGTAGATTTCAAAGGAAAAGTTTATATCGTAGAAGAACTCAACGAGCACTCTTTCGACAAGCACATCGATATAGCGCTGTTCTCCGCAGGCGGCGGCACATCCGAGAAGTTCTCCCCCATCGCCGCTGCGCATGGCTGCACAGTAGTAGACAACAGCAGCGCATGGAGAATGGATCCCGAAGTTCCCCTCGTAGTTCCCGAAGTAAACCCGGACGATATCTGGAAGAACAAGGGCATCATCGCTAACCCGAACTGCTCCACCATACAGGCCATGCTTCCCATAAAGGCTCTGCACGACGTTTATAAAGTAAAGCGCATAGTCTACAGCACTTATCAGGCTGTATCTGGCGCAGGAATGAAGGGTCTTTCCGATCTTGCGGAAGGTCTTAAGGGCAACGATCAGTGCAAAGCTTTCGCCCACCCGATCGTAGGCAACGCACTCCCGCACATAGACGTCTTCCTCGATAACGGATATACCAAGGAAGAGATGAAGATGATCAACGAGACCCACAAGATCCTCGGAGACGACAGCATCAGAGTTACGGCAACCACCGTACGCGTTCCTGTGCGCTGCAGCCACAGCGAATCTATCAACCTCGAGTTCGAAAAGCCCTGCGACGTCGACGAAGCGCGCGAGATACTAAGAAAGTTCCCCGGAATAATCGTGCAGGACGATCCGAAAAACGCGGTATATCCCCTCGCCCGCGAAGCTGAAGGCAAGGACGAGGTATTCGTTGGCCGCATCAGGAGGGACTTCTCCGTGGACAGCGGACTCAACCTCTGGGTAGTTGCAGACAATATCCGCAAAGGCGCAGCCACCAACGCAGTCCAGATCGCGGAAAAACTCCTCGAAAGACTGTAAAAAGAAATCGGGGACGGTCCCAAATTTCACAGCAAACTACAGAATGATACAAATAACTCAAAAACCTGCAGTTATCTTCCTGCAGGTTTTGTTTTGATCAAGATGAGATCCGGGATCGTCCCCGTACTCACGTTTTCTATTTTTCGAGGGCGCTGAGGACTTTTTGTCTCAGGTCTTCGAGGGTGCCGTCGTTGTAGATGACAAGGTCCGCGCGGGCTATCTTAACGTCGTCAGGAAGCTGGCTCAGCATGCGTTTTTCAACTTCTTCCCTGCTGATGCCGTCGCGCTTCATTATCCTTGCGATGCGCGTCTCTCTGTCCGCCGCGACCACCCAGATCTTATCGACAAAATCTTCTCTTTTGCTTTCAAAAAGCGTGGGCGCGTCGAAGAAGACCTTTCCGTACAGCCTTTCTTCAGAAGCTTTGCCAAGCGCCGCAAGCATCTTCTCATCGAGTGCCTGGCGCATTATAACATTCAGCTGTTCCAGCTTTTCTGGATCTCCGAATACTATGCTTCCGAGCTTTTTGCGTATCAGCTCGCCGTTCTCATCGATTATGTCATTTCCGAATGCTTTGCTAAGATCGTCCAGCACCGGCGAACCTTTTGCGGTAACGCTTCTTGCGATGATATCGGCGTCCACGACGATGTATCCGAGCTCTTTAAGATAATCAGCAACCGTGGATTTTCCGGAACCTGTTCCTCCTGTAAGACCGTAGATCATAGTGTCCTCCTTTATTTCAGATCGTACCAGTTGTCTGCGATATTCTCTTCGGCTATGAGCTTCACCTTAAGCTCAGCCGCGTTTTCCATGCAGTCTTTAAGAAGCTTTGCAACGCCTTCTGCGTCTTCCTTCGGCGCCTGGATTATCAGTTCGTCGTGGATCTGCAGTATGAGGCGCGAGGCCGGGAACTTTTCCGCGAGCGCGTCATAGACCTTTACCATAGCGATCTTGATTATGTCCGCGGCCGTTCCCTGTATGGGGCTGTTCATCGCGAGCCTTTCACCGAGCTGGCGCACCATGTACTGCGACGCATTGATCTCGGGGATGTCGCGCTTCCTGCCGTAAAGCGTGCGTACACTTCCTGTGGCTTTGCATTCGGCGACCTGCCTGTCCATGAAGGCCTTTACGCCTTTGAAACGCTCGAAATAATCCTTAATGTACTTTTCAGCCTGCTTTCTTGTTATGGTCAGCTCTTCGGCCAGGCCGAAGCCGCTCATACCGTATATTACACCGAAATTGACAGCCTTGGCATTGGACCGCAGCTGCGGTGTGACTTCCTCAAGGGGCACGCCGAAAACTTTGGAAGCTGTCTCTTTATGTATGTCGTGGCCGCCCGCGAAAGCGTCGATAAGTTCCTCATCGCCGGACATGTGCGCCATTACGCGAAGTTCTATCTGCGAATAATCAGCACCTACCAGAACATGTTCCGGTGATTCCGCAACAAAAGCTTTGCGGAGCTGCCTTCCGAGCTCGGTCCGCACCGGGATATTCTGAAGGTTCGGCTCTGTGCAGCTTATCCTTCCGGTAGCTGTAACTGTCTGCTGGAAGTGAGCGTGTATCTTGCCGTCTTCTGCAATTAGCGGCAGCATTCCGTCCACATAGGTGCCGTTGAGCTTGGTGAGCGTGCGGTATTCCAGGATCTTTTCTATGATCGGATGCACTCCTGCGAGCTTTTCGAGGACTTCCGCGCTTGTGGAATAGCCGCGGCTCGTCTTTTTGCCCGCGGGCAGGCGCAGTTTTTCAAAAAGTATAGTTCCGAGCTGCTGTGTGGAGTTTATATTGAACTTTTCGCCGGCAAGTCCGCAGATCTGCTCCTCCAGGAGAGCAATGCCTTCCTTAAGCTTTTCGCCGAAACTTATGAGCCAGTCCTTGTCAGCGGCAAAGCCTTCTTTCTCCATGGATGCCAGGACCTTGCACAGAGGAAGCTCGATATCATAAAGCACAGTACTGAGCGCTTCTTTCTCTATTCTTTCCTTTTGAAGTTTTGCAAGGGCTCCGATATAAGCAAGTTTTCTCGCTGATGCGCTTAAGTCTTCGTCGGCAGTAAACATCGAGATCTGCTCCGCACCGGATGAGAGGTTCACATTGAATTCCCTGAAAACGAGCTCTTCAAGGGACGGAGCTTTGGTGCTCGGGGAAAGCACGTACTGAGCCAGGCCGCAGTCGAACTCCGTCTTAAGACCGCTGATGTCCGCGCCCTTACAGGCGAGATAATAGTACAGCCTACCAAGGCCGAAGCCGGTCAGCGCAGTCTTGTTGCCGTCCGCTGCTTTTACGAATTCATCCTCAAGTTCAGGCCCCACGTAAAAACAGCCGTTTTCAGCAAGCATTTCCGCATTTCCGAACTTCGGGACGGAGATGTGGTTATCGTCGCTTATAATGTCTATTATGAGCCTTCCGGAGGCAAATGCACTGTGTATATCGTCCGCGGAGGCCTGCCTGATCTGGGGTATCTCTACAGTAAGGCTGTTCTTTTCCTCAGCAGTGTTTTCCACCTCGCCGGTGGGCAGTTCTTTTCTGAGCGCTGCCAGGAATTTGTTGAATTCGAGCTTTGTATAAAGTTCTATCAGCGCTTTTGTGTCCTGCGGTCTGATGCGAAGATCTTCCACGGTGTAATCTACCGGGACGTTCTTGACTATCGTAGCAAGCCTTCTGGACATAAGAGCGCTCTGGGCGCCCTCCTCTATCTTTTGCCGGAGCTTTTCGCTGTCGACCTTGTCCAGATTTGCCAGAAGCCCGTCAAGAGATCCGAACTGCTGTACGAGTTTGATTGCGGTCTTTTCCCCTACTCCTGGGATCCCGGGAATGTTGTCAGAGGTATCTCCGCGAAGGGCTTTGTAATCGATGAACTGCTCGTGGTCGAAACCGTATTCTTCCTTCATAGCGGCGTCGTCGTAGAGCTTGAACTCGGATATGCCTCTCTTTGTGATAATTACAGAAGTGCTGTCTGTAGCCAGTTGCAGCGCGTCGCGGTCGCCGGTAATAACTATAGCCTTAAGACCCGCGTCTTCAGCCATCTTTGCTGTGGTGCCTATGATGTCGTCCGCCTCGAAACCGTCCTTTTCGTACTGGTATATGCCCATAGCAGAAAGGACTTCCTTAAGTATAGGCATCTGCATGGCCAGCTCGTCAGGCATCTTCTTCCTTCCGGCTTTGTAATCCGTGTACTCAATATGCCTGAAGGTAGGCGCTTTTCTGTCGTAGGCGACAAGCATGTGTGTAGGACTGTGATCCGCCCTTATCTTTGACAGCATGCTGAGAAAGCCGAAAACGCCCTGAGTATATATGCCTTCTTTGGTTATCATTGGGCGCTGTATGGCGAAAAAAGCTCTGTTCACAAGGCTGTTGCCGTCGATGATTACAAGTCTGTCCATTTCTGTAACTGATTCTTCCTTTGTACTAAAAAAGACCCCAAAGTGCCGTTGGGCTATAATTCACGCCCTATCATGTGATAGGTGGGCTGCCTGCTCTTATGCCTCTGTCTTCCACTGATATGATGAGGCCTGACATAACGCATAAATAGACGTCCGGCGTCCCGATGTTGAACTGTAGGTTGAATTAAAAGCCCTGACGCACACCCCAGGATCTTAAGTTTTACTCCTCGCCGTAAAGATCTATGCCGCAGTTGGTGTAGACCTTCTGGACATCGTCGTCCTCCTCTAGGATCTCTATCATCTTGCGGAGAGAACCGATCTGAGATGCATCCGGTGTAGATGTCATGGAGGGCACCTGCTCTATATCTGCCTCAAGTGTCTCAAGACCTGCTTCTTTAATTGCAGCCATTACGTCGTTGAAAGCGTCCGGTGCGCAGAGTACTTCGAAACTGTCCTCGTACTCTACTATATCGTCTGCGCCCGCTTCGAGCGCGACTTCCATCAGCTGGTCCTCGGTTACTCCTGTTTCCTTGTCGAATTCTATTACGCCCTTGGTATCGAACATGTATGATACGCATCCGGGCGTTCCGAGGTTGCCGCCGAACTTGTCGAAGGCGTGCTTGACTGAGGATGTGGTCCTGTTCTTGTTGTCGGTGAGCGCCTCTACTATGACTGCTACACCGCCTGCACCGTAACCTTCGAATTTGAGCTCTTCGTAGGTCTCGCCCGCGAGCTCGCCTGTGCCCTTCTTGATGGCTCTTGTGATGTTGTCGTTCGGAAGGCCTGCTGCCTTTGCTTTATCTATAGCCGTACGGAGCGACGGATTGTAATCCGGATCTCCGCCTGCCTTGGCTGCTACTGTTATGAGTCTTGCGTATTTGGTGAAACTTGCGGCCCTCTTGGAATCCTGAGCGGCCTTTCTTCCGGCGATAGTGCCGTGTCTGCCCATTGGAATCACTTCCCTTCTAAATAGTTTGTTTATCTTTGTGGCTTAATTCTACCATTAAATTCCACTGTATTCAAGAGAAATTTAAAGGCTTCATTTCCTGTCTTCTTCCTCTTCTCCGGGGTATTTAAGCCCCCATTCGCGCCTCAGATCAGTCATCACTTTCATGACGCTTTGCGTTAGTCCGAGCTTCATTACGGACGCGTCGCCGTTTAGAACTGCCTCTTCCATATCCTCTACTTCATACATGAGGGCAAGTTTGCTGTTTCCTGCGCTGATCTGAGTGGTCTCGCCGCTTAGGGCGTCGGTAAAGAAAGCCTTTTCAGCCCTTGGGTAGTTCTGTATCTCGAGGTAGCCTTTTTCGCAGCTTATCATTATGCGCTTGGGCTGTCTGGAATGCATGGACAGCGCGATCGTTGCTACCTGGCCGCTTTCTGTTGCAAGGGCAATGGCAGACATCTCATCGCTTCCGGCTGGCGAAGGAGTGTTTACGCTAAGCACCTTGCAGGGCTCGCCGTCGAGAAAGCTCAGCACTGCAGAAAATGCGTATGAGCCGATATCAAGAAGTGCTCCGCCGCCTTTTGCCAGATCAAAGAAGCGGTTCTCCATGTCGTAAGTCTTGAAGCTTCCGAAGTTAGCGGTTATGACCTGGACTTTTCCGAATTCACCGGCGTCCTTCATAGCCCACAGCTTCTTGTATATGGGCATGTGGTATATGGTCTGAGCCTCTGCAAGCACAAGATTGTTTTCTTCGGCTAGCGCAATGCACTCCTCAAGCTCTCCGGAGTTAAGTGTTATTGCCTTTTCAGACAGGACGTGCTTTCCGGATTTGAGGGCGCCTTTTATAAATTCACAGTGAGTGTTGTGGGGCGTAGCTACGTAAACAATGTCTACATCAGGGTCGGCGCAGAGCTCCTCGTAAAAGCGGTAGAGCCTGTCTATACCGTATTTCATCGCAAACTTTTCGCCCTTGCTGTAGGTCCTGTTGACGGCGCCGAAAAGCCTGCGCCCTGAAGCTGCAAAGCTCTGAGCCATCTCGTTCGCTATCCATCCGGTCCCTACAACTGCCCAGTTAAGCTGCCTGCTCATCTGAAATTCACCTCGTAGATGTGTTTTGCGATATCGCTGGTAGAGAAATCCGTGATCACCCAGTGTGTGCGTCCGTACGGCATGTGACCTTTCAGATCTGTATCAAAAATCTTTTTGTTCAGCGCCTTCGCGTGGCTGTAGGGGTGGCCGTACGCAGCGGATCCGTTGGTGCTGAGGAAATCCAGTCCTATCTCGCGCTGCATTTCATAGCTGCCGTACTGCCTGCTCGTCTGGTCGAGCCCTGCTGTAAATGCTGTCCATTTGTCAGCGTCATCGTACTTATAACGGTCCTGTACGGTGAGGTAATATGTTTCCTGTTTTACTGTAACAGCGTTCTGTGGGGCGCCGCCTGCCCTTTCGCCCTGATCGGCCCAATCTATCGCTATGCCGGAGTTTTTTCCAAGACTGAGCGCATCATTGTAACGTCTCATAAGCACTATCTTTCCCCTGCACTGCCCTAAAGTTGGAAGCGTATCGGAAAGATACCAGTGATCCGGATCTTTGTCTATGCATTCATGCAGAAGCTTCTGGAATTCTGCTGTATCGCTGCCCTGCTCCATCTTGACCGTAAAAATGACGGTCTCAGAAGGGTAGTTTTTCAAAAATCCGTACACTTCTTTGATCACGTCATTCAGCTTCAGCGTTCCGGACCAGACCCACGGACCTGTCTGGCAGGCGCAGAAACCGTGATAAAATACCAGCTCACCATCTTTTGCACCGAGCCTTATATCGAGATACCTGAAGCCGTCCGCAAGCTGCCTTGCAATAGAAAAGTACTGGCACCTGGAGAAGAACGGCAGCATAGCGTAATCCGAAGCGCTGTCGTGTGTTCCTGGGATGTTGATGTCGCAGATAAGCGTGTCGTCCGGGATATCCTTCATCCACGCGGGCTGCGCTTCCTCGCTCCTTTTTGCGGTCTCAAACATCGGCACTACGTAAAGCACCGCGAACGCTGCAATGATGATAATGATTATAAATGT
>JAEEGL017364353.1_pt1 | contig 25957 bp, 14 predicted proteins | sample 9134231 | NCBI WGS metagenome assembly JAEEGL01 (sample SAMN16246548, study PRJNA631951) | gut metagenome | biome: gut microbiome; feature: rumen; material: fiber-attached | host: Bos | place: Iran: Karaj | collected 2018-10 | reverse complement strand
TCCGGACGGAAAACACGGCGGCGGCGGTTCCCCGACAGAAAAGCACAATTTTACTGACAGACCTGCATCCTATATAAGTGTGGAGAGGACAGATGATCCGGTAAAAGCCATAAAGGGAATACTTTTGTATAAAACGGATGTCGATTCAGCACCCGAAAAGATCCAGGTCGACGGCGTGGATTATCACTGTTCGAGCATACATACGCCCATAGAAATGCAGCAGTGGAACTGTGATGAGGACGAAGTGGAGGATGCCCTTGGTTACAGATGGAAGAAACAAAAATACTATTTATACTATACGTATAACAGGGGAGTGACGCCGGGGCAGCCGATCACGGAGATCACGATCGATGAGAATGTATTTAACACCAAACAGGCGACGGCATTGTGTGTGGACAAGACGGATAAAGTGACCCGGTCTTCTGATGGCAGGAAGTCTGTCGGAGAAAGGGCGATCACTTACGGGGAGGCAGCTTTGCCCACATTTATCCATATGATCTATGAAAAAGGAGCAAACACCTACTTCAACAGGATATATACCGCAGGAGGCTCCACTAAAAAAGAAGCACTGGCAGGTCTTTTGGGACAGGGCTGTACGGAGTTCATCGATATGAACTTAAATGAAGGAGTGTCTTTGACAAAGGAGGATAAGGAGCAGGACAAGAACAAGCAGGGCGGTGAGTATATCTACTTCGGTTACAGAGGTTATACCGTAAACGAGAAGGCAAGCGCATCCGAGCGCGAGGAGCAGAGATCAGAGGCTGTCTATGATATCATATGCACCAAGGGAGAGCCTTATCATCCCGACGGGATACAGACAGACAGATGGCAGATGTACTATGCTCCCGTAACAAGGACGGACAAAGACGGTACGACCAAAGGGACAAACCTGAATGCCGGGACCAACGGGCCTGCGATCTATATGTACTATACGACACCGTGGCTCGTGGAACAGTACAACAAGAGTGTAGGTACGGATGTAAGGAAGGATGTGTCGCCTGATCCGAAGACATACCTGAAATCGCCTTTGGTAAGGCTGTGTCTTACCAGATACGGCAGAGTTCCGTACAACAAGGAGTCCGGAGCCGACGCATCCTTCGGCGACGACATAAGACCGTGGGAGTACATCCTTTACGATGACAGCAAAACACCGGTCGATATGAATGACGGTACGGTAAAGCTTGACGCCAACCTTTATACCGAGAACAATCAGATAATGATGTTTGCGCAGAGAGAGGATGGCAGTGAGAAAAAATCAGCCGAGATCACGGGCGGATTTGTATCCGGAGAACTCGAAGTCGGACAGATGTGGTTGAATAAATGACAAAGTTGAAAAAGTTAAAAGTACCCCGATGTACAATTTGCTTGATATTCGGGTACATAATATGGTACAATATATCCTGTATCTGTTAACATGCAATTACTATTGTGAATTAGGGAGGTAAGAACGATGAGGAAGATGAAAAAGCTTTTGGCAGCGGCACTTGTTCTCGCGATGAGCGTGTCATTGACACCAGCCGCGTCAAACGAAGCGTCCGCCAAGCTGGTTAAGACTGAGCAGACGGGAGATCCGGTTCTGCAGAAGATACAGAGCATTCTCACGGAGGCGGTAGATAAGAGTCGCAACTGCGAGGGCAGCGAGAATATTTACGCGAGAGGTTTTTCCATGAAAGGTCCGGAGGAGCTGGCTAAGACCTATGTAGGGGAGCTTGCTTCTAAGTACAAAGGCCTCAAGTATGCAGAGCCGGTTTATGCCGGGGAGAACAGTGCGGCCATGGTAACACTGGCGAGTGGAACGATGCGTATCTACTGTATCAGTGAACAGATTATGAAAGAGAAACTCCCGGCAGATAAGACCTTGAAAAATGTCAAGGAGATTCGTAAAAGCGGGGATACCAAGATTCTTGTGAAGCAGGTAAAGGGTAAGAAAACCACATATTCAACCATTACTCTGAACACCAAGATGAAGCAGTCAAATATCTATATCAAAAACGGCAAGAAGTACACGAAGAATAAGAAAAAGATCAAGAAAAAGACATTTAACAAGTTTGTTAATACATACAAGAAGAAGAAAAAACTTTCTATGGGTAAGGGAGTTGCTGAGGATATCGCCAATGATCCGCTTGCATTTTACTCCAATATAGACAATGTTTATTATTCGAAGGATCTGTATTGGATACAGACTTTGCTTATGGAAAGCCGATTCACCAATGTTTTCCAAAAAGAAAACACGGATGCTGAGAATCCGTATCAGGCTTACATGGATGTTGATTTTGGCAGATCCCTGACTCGAAAAATTCTGGCTCCGAATGTTACCAATCCGGCAACGGGAAAGAGTTACCAGGAGGAAGAGTGGAACATGCTTGTTAACAATGAATTAAACCTGGCTGACTTGACCTATGTTATTCGGGATATTCTGGAAAAGCCGGAGAAATTTCAGGCAGAGCCTGCGGGAGAATCGGTTACGGTTCAGAAGGATGATGGAGGATCCGTGGAAGTAACAAGATACTTCCTGATCGAAGGGGATTATGAAGCCGAAATCTTTGTTGATACGTACAACGGCGGAGTGAATGATGGAAAATTGGCAGCGATCGGCCATGGTACTGTGGAGAATTCGCCTACGGTATTCTATCGATTCGCCTACAATGCCAGTGTTGAAACTCCGATTGATCCGGCATCTTCGAGTTACTGCTATCCGGACAAAGATTTTCCCGGAAGCGTGCGTACGTTGGACATCAATTACGAAGGAACAGATGCGTCCATCCCGAAGACTTGGACAGTCAAGGCGGCGGATAAGGTTAAGTTTGATTTCCCGGGCATTTACCGTGATCGGGAATCGAATGAAAAGCTGGGAGGATATTATCTGAAAACATCCAGCCAACGTGATGTTCCGCTTCCTATCTCGTCGGAAGAAACGGAAGTGAAATGGGAAGACTTCGATGACGATCTGAACCAACTGGATGGCGGCAAGTATACAACAACGGAAAAAATCGCCAAGAGTATTTACTGGAAAGAGTATTAATGCCGGAAAATGAATAATCGGGAGCCTCCGCGAAAACGGGGGCTCCTGACACTTTACGCGGGGAAGGAAGTAACAGCTCATGGGTAAGAACGGAGAGAACAGATATAGGGCGTCTCGGCATGCCGGACGGAGGTGTCGGCTCATCGCATGCGGAATGGTCACGGTCCTGGTGCTGGAATGGTTCGGAGGGTGAGAAGCATTGAACTCATAGCGATTGATACAATGTATGAAAAGATGTAAAAAACGTAAAGGAGAGGATTACGTATGAGCGATTGGGGTATAGTGGCATTTTATTATGACTATGAGAGAATAGATAATAGAGGAAATTCGGAGCCGGTTAAAGGCGTTATATCCAAGGCGTATAAAAATCCCGGTATCGTCGGAATGGCTCTCCATGCGATAAATGGTTTGGAGTATTTCAAAGCAAGATGTGATGATGATTGGTTTGATTTTGGCTACACGCTGAATCCTCCTATCGTATACGACTGGCCGGAGCTAAATGCGGCATTTGATGTTTTTTTTGATCATAAATGTGTGAAGCTTGGGCGTGACAATGTCTCACGGATTGCAGATTACGCGAAAGAGCATGAAGGGGAATACTTGTCAGGAGGCCAGATCCGTCATGAATTATTTGATTGCGAGGGCACCTGGGGGTGGTTCTATATCCGTTATACCGGAAACGCGAAAGAGGGATATAAGACCGAATATGTATATTGTTTTCCTGAAGAACCGACGGATTTAAAAAGTGCGGCAGACAAGTATTATTCAAAAAAAAGGGAGAGCAGCCGTAGCCGGGAAGAGTTTGAAGAGAATTACAAAGGCGAGATGGATCTGGTATATGAAGTTGCGGATTACTTTAAAGAAAATGCCACCTTACTTCCGTCGATGACGGACTTTGAAAGATCGTGTGAATCTCTTATCAGAAAGCGGATTAAAGAATATGGAGAATAACGTGACCTTTTGAGTGTGGTTACCATTTACGCGAACGTAACCTTTCGGTAAAAAAACTCTTGACAACCGGTTGACATTATGATATAGTGCTTTTGATGAGGCAAGGGCGTCTCAGAGGAAACTCTGGGATGACCTTGTCTTTTTTTGCTTATGGAGGTATGGAATATGTGCGCGATATTGACCTATGCACGTACGGATGTGACGGAAGCATTTTTCGAAAAAATGCTCCAAAAGACACAATCGCGTGGACCGGACATGACCGATCATATCAAAACCAAGGGAGGCTGGATCGGATTCAATCGATTGTCCATCATGGGACCGTCGCCGACAGGTATGCAGCCCTTTACACATCGCGGAAACGCGGTCGTGTGTAACGGTGAGGTCTACGGGTTCGGACCGTTGAAGGAATACCTGGCATCGCTCGGGTATCCGTTCGAAAGCGGAAGCGACTGTGAGTTGTTGATGCCCCTGTATGAGAAGCTGGGAACCGCGATGTTCAATATCCTGGACGCCGAGTTCGCCTGTGTGATCTACGACGGTGAGAAAAATGAACTGATCGCCGCCCGCGATCCGATCGGAATTCGCCCGCTCTACTACGGATATGATGAAGACGGATACATCGCATTTGCTTCGGAGCCAAAGAATATACAGGGAGTTGTTAAGGAAATCAAACCGTTCCCACCGGGACATTTTTATAGGAACGGAGAGTTCACCTGCTACCGCGATATGACGACCGGCGGTGTGTATGCCAAGGCCGGTTGGAATCCGGGTAAGGCGGGACACGGAAGACACTTAAGCGGTGTCGGAAACGCGCAGAGCCGAAAGACTTCCGGCAGCATGACACTCTCAAACAGTGTCGGGATCGAGCCGGACGGACTGGATGCGATCTGCGAGGGAATCCACGACCGATTGATGAAGGGAATCGAGAAGAGACTTACGGCGGATCAGCCGATCGGATTTCTTCTCTCCGGCGGACTGGATTCGTCACTGGTCTGCGGGGCAGCGGCCAAGTTGTGGGACGGCCCGATCGAAACCTTCGCCATCGGAATGGATATCGACGCGATCGATCTGAAGTATGCGAGACAGGTTGCGGATTATATCCACAGCAATCACCACGAGGTGATCATCTCAAAAGACGATGTGCTGGACGCATTGGAGCCGGTGATCGAAGCGCTTGCGACCTACGACATCACGACGATCCGTGCTTCGATCGGAATGTATCTGCTGTGTAAGTGGATCCGGGAGAACACCGACATCCGCGTGCTGCTGACCGGAGAGATTTCCGATGAGCTGTTCGGATATAAGTATACGGACTTCGCGCCGGACAAGGAAGCTTTTCAGGAGGAGTCGAGAAAGCGTATCCGCGAACTTCACATGTACGATGTGCTCCGTGCGGATCGATGTATCAGTGTCAACTCACTGGAAGCGCGCGTGCCGTTCGGAGACCTCGACTTCGTGGACTACGTCATGGCGATCGATCCGGCGAAGAAGATGAACACCTACGGCATCGGAAAGTACCTTCTGCGACATGCCTTCGAAGAGGACAAGCTGATCCCGCACGAGATCCTGATGCGAGAGAAAGCAGCGTTCTCCGACGCAGTCGGGCACTCGCTCCGCGATGACCTGATCGAACGCGCCGAGGAAACCTACACGGACGAACAGTACGAAGCAGGTATCGCCAAGTACACCCACGCTCGCCCGTTCACCAAGGAGTCGCTCCTTTACCGAGACATCTTCGAAAAATACTACCCCGGCCAATCCCATATGGTCGACGACTTCTGGATGCCAAATAAGTCCTGGGAGGGCTGTAACGTAAACGATCCATCCGCTCGCGTCCTTTCAAACTATGGCGCATCTGGAGAGTAGGGCGCTACGCGGAAACATATAGGAAACTAATTTTTTTCAAATCAAACGATAGGAGGAATCAATTATGATGGAAGCAAAGAAATTACCCGAGGAGTACGGAAGCTTAGTTTTCGGTGACAAGGTGATGCGCGAGCGTCTCCCGAAGGACGTTTATAAAGCCGTCCACAAGACGATTACCAGCGGAACCCACCTGGAGCTCGATGTAGCGAACTCCGTAGCCGCCGCAATGAAAGAATGGGCGATTGAGAACGGTGCGACACATTACACGCATTGGTTCCAGCCGATGACCGGTCTGACCGCTGAGAAGCACGACAGCTTCATCTCACCGGAAGGTGACGGAACCGTCATCATGGAGTTCTCAGGTAAGGAACTCGTTAAGGGTGAGCCGGATGCCTCCAGTTTCCCGTCAGGCGGACTCAGAGCCACGTTTGAGGCAAGAGGATATACCGCATGGGATCCTTCTTCACCGGCTTTCATCAAGGATGGTTCCCTTTACATTCCTACCGCCTTCTGTTCTTACGGCGGTGAGGCACTGGATAAAAAGACACCGCTCCTTCGTTCGATGGAAGCACTCTCCAACGAGGCGGTCAAGTTGATGAAGATCCTCGGTTATGAGGATGTCTCCCGTGTCAACACGACCATCGGATCGGAGCAGGAATACTTCCTGATCGACAAGGAAGACTATATGCAGAGAAAGGATCTCCTTTTTACCGGACGTACCCTGATCGGTGCGCCGGCAACCAAGGGACAGGAGATGGAGGATCACTACTTCGGCGTTATCAAACCGAAAGTATCCGCCTTCATGCATGATCTGGATGAAGAGTTGTGGAAGCTCGGCATCCCGGCAAAGACCAAGCATAACGAGGTAGCGCCGGCACAGCACGAGATGGCACCGGTATTTGAAACCGCCAACGTTGCTGTTGACCACAACCAGTTAACCATGGAGGTTATGAAAAAAGTAGCCGACAAGCACAACTTCGCCTGCCTCCTTCACGAGAAACCGTTTGAGGGAATCAACGGCTCCGGTAAGCATAACAACTGGTCGATCTGTACCGACACCGGGATCAACCTCCTCGATCCGGGCAAGCACCCGGACGAAAACATCCCGTTCCTGGTTACATTGATCGCCGTGATCGCCGCTGTTGATGAATACGCACCGCAGCTTCGTTTGTCGGTAGCGTCAGCAGGAAACGATCATCGTCTCGGCGCCAACGAGGCACCGCCGGCCGTGATCTCCATCTTCGTCGGAGACGAGCTGAGCCGCGTGCTTGACAGTATCGAGCAGGGAACCGTATTCAAGGGTGGTGCCAAGATCAAGATGGAGATGGGCGCGCAGGTATTGCCACACATCACCAAGGATAACACCGATCGTAACCGTACATCACCGTTTGCCTTCACCGGTAACAAGTTTGAGTTCCGTATGCCGGGCTCATCCGTATCGGTAGCAAACGCGAACATCGTCCTGAACACAGCCGTAGCGGAAGAGATGGCTATCATGACCGCACAGCTCGAGGGCCTGAGCGGTGACGCGCTTCATGACAAGCTGACCGAGCTTCTGAAGTCCACACTGACTGCTCACAAGAGAGTCCTGTTTGACGGAAACGGTTACACCGATGAGTGGATCGCCGAAGCGGAGAAGCGTGGTCTTCCGAACCTGAAATCCCTTCCGGATGCTATGCCGGAGTGGATCTCGGATAAGTCGATCGATCTTTTCACCAGACATCAGATCTTCACCAAAGAGGAGATCGAGTCCAGATACGAGATTCTGCTTGAGAACTATGCGAAGTCAATTCATATCGAGGCATTGACGATGCAGGAGATGGTTCGCAAGGATCTGACCTCCGGACTGATCGCTTATGAGATGGATCTGACGAAGGAGATCATCCAGAAGGAGAAAGCGCTTCCGGGTGCCAAGGCAACACTGGAAGGAAAACTTCTGAAGACGCTGGATGAGGCATCGACGCAGATCTCCGAGAAGCTTGACAGTCTGAAAGCGAAGACGGAAGAAGCCGAGAATATCGATGATGTTCAGAAACAGGCTTCCTTCTACGAGCAGACCGTACTGAAAGAAATGGAAGAACTCAGAAAGTACGCCGATGAGGCAGAGGCTCTGATCCCGGATGAATATCTCTCCTATCCGACCTATGGACAGCTCCTGTTCTCGTTGAGATAATAAACAATAATACTTTTGGGGCAAAAAAGTCCTTCGTCGTTGACCACGCCGAAGGACTGCCCTATGCAAGGGATGTGAAAAAATGGATAATAATATGGATAATAATAGTGACAATTTTTGGCTCCGTGAGCATGACGCCTGCGGAATCGGAGCAGTAATAAATATCAACGGAAAACCCGACTATCAGGTGCTTGACGACGCTCTTTCCATCGTTGAAAAACTCGAGCATCGCGCCGGAAAAGATGCGTCCGGTAAGGTCGGTGACGGTGTCGGAATCCTGACACAGATATCCCATAAGTTTTTCAAAAAAATAGCAAAAAAAGAAGGTATAAAAATAGCGTCTGCCGGAGACTACGGTGTGGGCATGTTTTTCCTGCCGGACGATCCGATGAAGCGGATGTTTGCCGAGCGTATGCTCGAGGTGATCACGGAGAAATCCGGGATGGAATTCCTCGGCTGGCGCAAGGTTGAGACGCATCCGGAGATTCTCGGTGAGGCGGCCTTAAACTGCATGCCTTATATCAGTCAGTGCTTCATCGGAAGACCGGAAGGTGTGGAGCGCGGCATCGAGTTTGAGAGACGTCTTTACTGCCTTCGCCGTGAGTTCGAGCAGAGTTCGGAGGATACCTACATCTGCTCGCTTTCTTCACGTACGATTGTCTACAAGGGTATGTTTTTGGTAGGTCAGCTCCGTCGTTTCTACGAGGATCTGATGTCGAAGGAGTATGAGACCGCGATCGCGCTCGTTCACTCCCGTTTCTCAACCAATACGACGCCTTCCTGGCAGCGCGCGCATCCGTACCGCATGATTGCTCACAATGGTGAGATCAATACCATCCGCGGTAACTCGGATCGTATGCTGGCCCGCGAGGAGACGATGTCTTCAGAGATTCTGAAGGAAGACCTGAGCAAAGTCTATCCGGTGATCTCGGCATCGGGTTCTGACTCGGCAATGCTTGATAATTCACTGGAATTCTTGTATATGAACGGTATGGACCTGCCGCTCGCGATGATGATCGCTGTTCCGGAGCCGTGGAAACACGACGATGCGATGAGTCAGGAGCGCAAGGATTTTTATCATTATTATGCGACGATGATGGAGCCGTGGGACGGCCCGGCGGCTATTCTTTTTACTGACGGCGAGCTCTTCGGGGCAACGCTTGATCGTAACGGACTTCGCCCGTCCCGTTATTATGTAACGAAGGACGGTCGCCTGATCCTCGCATCCGAGGTCGGTGTCCTGGATATCCCGGAAGAAAATATCGTAAGGAAGTCCCGTCTTTCACCGGGACGCATGCTGGTTGTTGACACGAAAGAAGGCCGGATCTTAAGCGATGCGGAGTGCAAGGAAAGATACACCCATTCGCAGCCTTACGGTGAGTGGCTGGATCGTCACCTGCTTCTTTTGGAGAATCTGTCGATCCCGAATAAAAAGATTCCGACACATGATCAGGAGATGCGTGACAAGCTCTACAAGGTGTTCGGTTACTCCTATGAGGATGTGAGAAGTCAGATCCTGCCGATGGCAAGTGACGGCGTGGAGCCTACCGTTTCGATGGGGGCCGACGTGCCGCTCGCGATGATGTCCAAGCATCATCAGCCATTGTTCTGCTACTTCAAGCAGCTTTTCGCACAGGTGACAAACCCGCCGATCGACTCACTTCGTGAGAAGATCGTGACGGATACGACCGTATATATCGGTTCCGACGGAGACCTCCTGATCGAAAAGGGAGAGAACTGCCGCGTTCTGGAAGTGGATTCGCCGATCCTGACAGGCGTCGATCTGATGAAGATCGAGGCGCTGGATCAGCCGGGCTTCCACACGGCGCGTGTGTCCTTATTATTCTATAAAAATACCTCCGTCGAGAAAGCGCTGGATCAGTTAAATATCGCGGTGGATCGCGCGATCTCGGAAGGCGCCAATATCATCACCCTGACCGACAGAGGAGTTGATGAGAACCACATGCCGATCCCGTCACTTTTGGCGGTGTCATCGGTGGAGCAGCATCTGGTACGTACGAAAAAGAGAACAGCAGTTTCTCTGATCCTTGAGAGTGGGGAGCCTCGGGATGTTCACCAGATCGCCTGCCTTCTTGGATATGGTGTGCGTGCGATTCATCCGTATCTCGCACATGAGTGTATCGCTGAGATGATCGATATCGGTATGCTTGATAAGGATTATCACACGGCGATCGAAGACTACAACAAGGCGCTCTTAAACGGTGTTGTAAAAATAGCCGCAAAGATGGGTATTTCCACCTTGCAGTCTTATCAGAGTGCGCGAATTTTTGAAGCCATCGGTCTTTCAAAGGAACTGATCGATACCTACTTTACCGGTACGGTGAGCCGCGCCGGCGGTATCGGCATCCGTGAGATCGGTGAGGATATCGAGCTGCGACATAACAATGCGTTTGATCCGCTGGGACTTCCGACGGATACGACGCTGGATTCCGTCGGGTTCCACAGCCTGCGTAGCGGCGAGGACAAGGAAGATCATATGTACACGCCGAAGACGATCGTAACGTTGCAGAGAGCTGTACGGGAAGGAAATTATGAGCTGTTTAAGGAGTATACGCAGATGGTGGATGCGGAGGATCGTCCGCATACGCTTCGTGCGCTCTTGAGTTTCATTCCGGCGGACAAGCCGGTGCCGCTTGATGAGGTGGAGAGCGAGGACGAGATCGTGAAACGTTTCCAGACGGGCGCGATGTCCTACGGATCCCTCTCACGTGAGGCACATGAGACTTTGGCCGAGGCGATGAATCGTCTGGGCGGACGCTCCAATACCGGTGAGGGTGGAGAGGATCCGGCTCGCTTCGGAACAGACAAAAACTCAGCGGTTAAGCAGGTGGCTTCGGGACGTTTCGGTGTGACGAGTCAGTATCTGCGCAGCGCGAAAGAAATCCAGATCAAGATGGCGCAGGGAGCCAAGCCCGGAGAGGGTGGCCACCTGCCCGGCAAAAAGGTATATCCGTGGGTGGCTTCCACGAGATTTTCGACACCGGGTGTGTCGCTGATCTCGCCGCCGCCGCATCATGATATCTATTCCATCGAGGATCTGGCGCAGTTGATCTACGATCTGAAAAATGCCAACGACGATGCACGCATCTCCGTGAAGCTGGTATCGGAGGCCGGTGTCGGAACGATCGCTTCGGGCGTGGCTAAGGCCGGCGCTCAGGTAATCCTGATCTCCGGTTACGACGGCGGTACCGGTGCGGCACCGTCTTCATCGGTACACCATGCCGGACTTCCGTGGGAGCTCGGTGTCAGTGAGGCGCATCGCAGCCTCATTGAGAGTGGCCTTCGTTCACATGTGGTACTTGAGACAGATGGTAAGCTGATGACCGGTCGTGATGTGGCGATCGCGTGTCTGCTCGGAGCGGAGGAGTTTGGCTTTGCGACGGCACCGTTAGTCACGATGGGGTGTATGATGATGCGTGTCTGCTCCAAGGATACCTGCCCGATGGGTATCGCGACGCAGAATGAGGAGCTGAGAAAGCGCTTCGCCGGCAAGCCGGAGCACGTGATGAACTTTATGAAGTTTGTAGCGAGACACCTGCGTGAGATCATGAGTGAGATGGGCTTCCGCACGGTGGATGAGATGGTCGGACGTACGGATCGTTTGAAGACACGTCTGGAGGGACGCAGGGACCGTGCGGCTCTCGCGGATCTGTCGCGGATTCTGTACACGGATGGTGAGATTGATACAAAGGTTCACTTCAATCCGTCGGATGCCTATGACTTCCAGCTTGAGAAAACGCTGGATTCGAAGGTGCTGATCCCGGCCTATAAAGAACTTGGCAAGAAAAAGAGTATCTCGGTCGATGTGAATGTGTCCAGTACGGACCGAAGCTTCGGTACACTTCTGGGAAGCCGGATTACGGCGGACCACGGAACGGAGCTTCCGGAGGATACGGTTATCGTCAATGCGCACGGCGGCGGCGGTCAGTCCTTCGGTGCGTATATCCCGTATGGTCTGACACTCCATCTGCATGGAGATGCAAATGATGGCTTCGGTAAGGGGCTGTCCGGTGGTAAGGTTATCGTGACACCGCCGGAGGAGGCAACCTACGAGGCACATGAGAATATTATTATCGGTAATGTGGCACTCTATGGCGCGACTGCCGGAAAGGCCTATGTATGCGGTGTGGCCGGCGAGCGTTTCTGCGTGAGAAATTCCGGAGCCATTGCGGTGACAGAGGGCTGCGGTGACCATGGTCTTGAGTATATGACCGGCGGACGCGCGGTGATCCTCGGATCGACCGGCAAGAACTTTGCGGCCGGTATGAGCGGCGGTATCGCGTATGTACTCGATAGGGATCATACGTTGTATCTGCGCATGAACAAGGATATGGTTTCCTTTACGGAAGTGACGGAAAAATACGACGTTGCTGAGCTGCAGGGAATCCTTGAGGATTATGTGGCAGAGACCGGTTCGGTATTTGGTAAAGAGGTGCTCGAGCACTTTGATGAGTATCTTCCGGATTTCAAGAAGGTCGTGCCGAATGATTATCAGCGGATGCTTACAGCGATATCTCATTATGAGGAGCAGGGAGTTGATCCGGAGAATGCGGTTTATGAGGCGTTCAAGGAAGTTGCTGGGTGATTCCGTATACCCTGCAATAGTGCAACAGTGTTGTTTTAGTAGCAATGGATATATAAGGAGTGTGGATAAGTATGGGTAAAATTGGAGGGTTTCTTGAGTATAATAGAAATGAGAATCCTGAGATTCCGCCTTTAGAGAGAATCAAGAACTTTGCTGAGTTTCACGCATATAACGATGTGAGTGAGAGAAGATGTCAGGCGGCGAGATGTATGGATTGCGGCGTGCCGTTCTGCCAGTCAGCGATGAGCCTGAGCGGAATGGTTGTCGGTTGTCCGCTTCACAACCTGATTCCGGAGTGGAATGACGCTATTTTTAGAGAGCAGGATGATCATGCATTGGCAAGATTGTTGAAGACAAACCCGTTTCCGGAGTTTACGGGAAGAGTTTGTCCGGCACTCTGTGAGAAGGCATGTATCAACGGTTGTGATGGTGAGTCAGTAACGGTTCATGACAACGAATTATTTATCATTGAAACAGCGTATAAAAAGGGAACGATGGTGGCACGTCCACCCAAGCACAGGAGTGGAAAGAAGGTTGCCGTGATCGGAAGTGGGCCGAGCGGACTCGCGGTAGCGGATACACTCAACCGGCGTGGTCATCTCGTAACGGTATACGAGAGAGAGGATCACATCGGTGGTCTTTTGATGTACGGAATCCCGAATATGAAGTTGGATAAAAAGGTGATCGACCGTCGTCAGAAGATCATGGAGGAAGAGGGCATCACGTTCAAGCTGAATGCCGATGTAGGGCGTGACGTGGATGCGCAGGCGCTTCGAAAGGAGTACGACGCGGTTGTGATGTGCTGCGGTGCCAAGGAGGCAAGAGCGCTCGATACGGATGTAAAACTGGATGGCAAGAAGCAGAAGGTAAAGACGGACGAGGTAAAGGGTGTCCGTTACGCGGTGGACTTCCTCAGTGAAGTGACGAGTGAACTCGTGAAGGCAGGAGCAAAGGCGGAAGCGGATGTTCTCGTTCCGGAACTCCTCAGTAAAAAGCTTATGAGCCAGGTGAAGGGCAAGCATGTCGTTGTCGTCGGTGGTGGTGATACGGGTAACGATTGTATCGGTACGGCGATCCGCCTGGGAGCAAAGAGCGTGACAGCACTCGAGATGATGCCGAAGCCACCGGTAGACCGAGCCCCTTCGAATCCGTGGCCGGAGTGGCCGAAGACATTGCGGACGGATTACGGTCACAGTGAGTCGATCGCCGTCTTCGGAGACGATCCGCGTGTCTACAGCACGACAGTTTGCGAGGTGATTACCGACAAAAATGGGAAAATCAAAAAGATCAAGACCGTGAAAGTGAAGTTCAAGGACCGCAAGATGAGTTTTGTCTCCGGTTCGGAGCGTGAGCTTCCTTGTGATCTTTTGTTGATCGCCGCCGGATTCATCGGTGCGGAGGAATACCTCCCGAAAGCGATGAAGACGCCGCTCGGCGCGCGCCATACGGTTGCTACCGATGAGGCTCATATCTATCAGACAGAGGTGGACGGTGTCTTTGCTGCCGGTGATATGCGCCGTGGCCAGTCACTCGTCGTTTGGGCAATCTCAGAGGGCAAGAACTGCGCTGCCGCCGTCGACGAATATCTCATGGGATACACAACACTGTAATTATGTAATTTTATATTGCAATTCTTTCTCAATATGATATAATCGTTAAGACGTGAAACTTATTGCAAATAATGCAGGAGAAATTAACGATGAAGAAACGTAAGTTGATATTGGAAGACGGCAGCGAATACATCGGCGAAAGCTTCGGCGCTGAAACCGACGCAATCTGCGAAATCGTCTTCAACACATCGATGGCGGGGTATCAGGAGATCGTCTCCGATCCTTCCTACACCGATCAGGCCGTGGTCATGAGTTACCCGCTGATCGGCAACTACGGTATCACGGATGAAGACTATGAAAGCAAGCTGGTAGCACCGGCTGCTTTTATTGTACGGGACTACAACGACCAGCCTTCGAACTTCCGTTATACCAAGACGTTATCTGAACTGCTGGAGGATAATCATGTACCCGGCATCAGCGGTATTGACACGAGAAAGCTGGTGCGGAGCATCCGGGATCTGGGCTCCAGACGTGCGATCATCACCGACATCAACGTGACGACCTGGGAGGGGGTGCAGCAGATCCACGACACGCCGGTACCGCATGATCAGGTATCCCGAGTCAGCTGTCGGAAAAAGTGGTACGCGAGAACGGCCAACCCCCGGTTCAATGTAGTCGCGATCGACTGCGGTATGAAGTTGAATATTGTTCGTGAATTGAACGCGTTTGGCTGCAATGTAACAGTCGTACCTTTCGATACCCGTGCGGAGGATATCCTTTCGATCCATCCGGACGGCGTTTTTGTGTCAAACGGTCCCGGCGATCCGGAAGATGTCAAGCCGGTAATCGGTGTTCTGAAGCAGATCATCGGCAAAAAGCCGGTCTTTGGAATCTGCCTCGGACATCAGTTGATCGCCCTTGCGAGTGGCGCTTCGACCTACAAGTTGAAGTTCGGACATCGCGGCGGTAACCATCCTGTGAAAAATTTGCTGACCGGGAAGATCGAGATCACATCGCAGAACCACAGCTATGCGGTCGATGAAAAATCTCTGGCGGGAACCGGTCTGAAGGTGTCCCATATCAATCTGCTTGACAACACGGTTGAGGGTTTGGTGGATGATGAGAAAAAACTCTGTTCCGTGCAGTATCATCCGGAGAGTGCGCCCGGTCCGCAGGACAGTTATTATCTGTTTGAAAACTTCCTGAAAAATATGGAAGCAGCGATAAAGTAACGAGTCGAGATGCGATTATTTTTATACATAGAAATCAGATAAAAGGAAGCGAAAATAATGAGTAAAAGAACCGACATTCATAAAGTCCTGGTGATCGGCTCCGGCCCGATCGTTATCGGTCAGGCGGCGGAGTTTGACTACGCGGGGACGCAGGCCTGTCTGGCGCTGAAGGAAGAAGGCTACGAGGTAGTGCTGGCGAACTCTAACCCGGCTACCATCATGACGGACACGTCCATCGCGGACAAGGTCTATATGGAGCCTCTGACCTTGGAATTCATGGCGAGGATCTGCCGTTACGAAAGACCCGACGCGATCGTCCCGGGTATCGGCGGACAGACCGGTCTGAATCTGGCGTTGCAGCTGAGTGACAAAGGTGTTCTTGACGAGTGCGAGATCGAGCTTCTGGGAACGGATAAAGAGAGTATCCGTCTGGCAGAGGACCGCGAACTGTTCAAGGAATTATGTGAAAAAATCGGCGAGCCTGTCATCCCTTCAAAGATTACCTACTCGGTGGAAGAGGGGTTGAAAGCAGCGGAAGAGATCGGGTATCCGGTTATCCTACGCCCGGCCTGTACGCTCGGTGGGACCGGCGGTGGATTCGCTTACGATGAAAAAGAGATGAAGGTCAAGATCGAGCATGCGCTGGAGTGTTCACCGGTTCATCAGGTACTTGTGGAGAAGAGTATTCGCGGTTACAAAGAGATTGAGTACGAGGTCATGCGTGACGCGAACGATACGGCGCTCGTTGTCTGTAACATGGAGAACCTTGATCCGGTCGGTATCCATACCGGTGACTCCATCGTCGTAGCACCGAGCCAGACTCTCACGAACCGTGAGTATCAGATGCTTCGCGACAGCGCGTTGAAGATCATCCGCGCGCTCGGTGTGGAGGGCGGATGTAATGTGCAGTTCGCGCTCGACCCGATGTCGTTTAAGTATTATGTGATCGAGGTTAACCCTCGCGTATCCCGTTCATCGGCACTGGCATCGAAGGCCAGCGGTTATCCAATTGCGAGAGTGTCTGCGAAGATTGCGGTCGGCATGACATTGGATGAGATTCAGCTTGCCAATACGCCGGCATGTTTTGAGCCGACACTTGACTATATCGTAACCAAGATGCCACGCTTCCCGTTTGATAAGTTTACGACCGCGTCCAATACGCTTTCCACGCAGATGAAGGCGACCGGTGAGGTCATGAGTGTCGGACGTACGGCAGAGGAGAGTTTGCTGAAAGCGATCCGCTCTCTCGAGGACGGCAAGAATCATATCCATCTGGAAAAATTCGATCGTGAAAATATGACGGTGGATGAACTGCTCGAATACATCAAAGAAGGAACCGATGATCGCCTCTACGCGATCGCTCAGTTGATGTGGATCGGTGTGGATCAGTCGGTTATTTTCAGAGAAACCATGATCGATATGTTCTTCCTGGATAAGATCAAAAATATCGTCGATTTTGAGAAGGAACTGGAAGGAAAACACCTGACAAAAGATCTGTTATATAAAGCCAAGCGCATGGGGTTCTCGGATTCTTACATCGCCGAACTTACAGGGCTTTCCGAGGATGATGTCTGGAAAAAGAGAAAGGAACTTGACATCTATCCGGTCTATAAAATGATCGATACCTGCGCGAGCGAGTTTGACAGTTATGTACCGTATTTTTATTCGACTTACGAAGAGGAAAACGAGTCTGTCGTTTCGGATAAAGAGAAGATTATTGTACTCGGTTCCGGACCGATCCGAATTGGGCAGGGAGTCGAGTTCGACTACTCAACCGTTCACGCGATCCATACGATCCATGAGATGGGTTATGAGGCGATTGTTATTAACAATAATCCCGAGACGGTGTCTACGGATTATACGACCGCGGACAAGCTGTATTTTGAGCCGCTGACCGTTGAGGACATCATGAATATCATCGATCTGGAGCATCCGGTAGGTGTGATCGCTTCGCTCGGCGGACAGACGGCCGTGAATCTGGCGGAGCCGCTCACCAAGCGTGGCGTAAAGATCATCGGAACGGACAGTGAAGCGATCGATAAAGCGGAAGACAGAGATAAGTTTGAGGAAGTGATCCGCTCTTTGAAGATCCCGCATCCGGTGGGAGAAGCCGTGACCGATATTGAAAGCGGTGTAGCGGCAGCGGCGAAGATCGGATATCCGGTGCTCGTACGACCGAGTTTCGTGCTGGGCGGACGCGCGATGGAGATTGTCGCCAACGAGGAGATGCTTCGTCATTATCTGAAAAATGCCGTCGAGGTCGACGTGGACAAGCCGGTATTGGTTGACAAGTACGTGGTTGGTAAAGAGGTCGAGATCGACGCGATCTGTGACGGCAAGGAGGTATTTTTACCGGGTATCATGGAACTGGTTGAGAGAACCGGTGTGCATTCGGGCGACTCGACAAGTGTGTATCCGCCGTTCAGTATTTCTCAAAAAGTCAAGGATACCATCGTGGATTATACGACCAGGATCGGTTTGGGAGTCGGCATCTGCGGACTCTTCAATATCCAGTTTATCGTTGATAAGGACGACAGTGTCTATATCATCGAGGTGAACCCGAGAGCGTCAAGAAGTGTTCCGTTCCTGTCGAAGTCTTCGGGATTCCCGCTTGTCGATATCGCCACGAAGGTGATGCTCGGTCAGAGCCTGAAGGATCAGGGAATCACGGAACTGGCACCGAAAGAAAAGGATATGTTCTACGTCAAGGCACCGGCCTTTTCGTTTGAAAAATTAAACGGTATGGATGCTTATCTTTCGCCGGAGATGAAGTCGACCGGTGAGGCGATCGGCTATGATAAAAAGTTAAACCGCGCGTTTTATAAAGCGCTCCAGGCATCCGGAATCAAGATGAAGGAATATGGTACCGTTATCGTGACGCTGGCGGATGAAGACAAAGAGGAGGCACTGCCTCTGGTACGTCGCTTCTATCAGCTGGGATTCAATATCGAGGCGACACCGGGTACCGCGACATTTTTGAAGGAACACGGCGTGAGAACGCGTATGCGTGGTAAGCTCTCGGAGGGATCGGATGAGATTCTGCAGTCGATCCGCGCCGGTTATGTCAGCTATATCCTGAACACACGCGCGATCCTGTCGGGCATTCACTACGAGGACGGTGTGGCGATACGGCAGTGTGCGGTATCGAATGGCGTGACGATGTTTACGTCCTTGGATACGGTAAGGATTCTGTTGGATGTGTTGGAGGAGATATCACCGTCGATCGGAACGATATAGCGCGAGGATGCTGCAGGGATCCGAGTCGAGTCAGGCCTCGCGCGTTAAAGCGAGAAGAAAGGAGCAACAGATGGATTACACTTCGGAAGAAATATTGCAATACATCGAGGAGGAGGACGTCAAGTTCATCCGCCTGATGTTTCGTGACGCCTACGGTGTCCAGAAAAACATCTCGGTAATGCCGGGCGAGCTAAAAAAGGCTTTCACCGACGGCGTGACGATCAATGCCCGCCGCATCGACGGGTTCGGCGATGACAGTCAGCATCTGTACCTAAAGCCGGATGCTTCGACGTTAGCTATCCTGCCGTGGCGGCCGGAGAGCGGACGCGTCATCCGTATGTTTTGCGATGTCTGCACGTCGGATGGCAAGCCCTGCGAATCGGATACCCGCGTTATGCTTGAGAACGCTGTGGCTCACGCAAAGCAGGAAGGTGTCGAGTTCAAGTTCGGTTCGAAGTCCGAGTTCTATCTTTTTAAGCTGGACGATGAGGGGAATCGAACGGAGACGCCGTATGATGAGGCCGGATATATGGATATCGCGCCGGCGGATAAGGGAGAGAACATCCGTCGTGAGATCTGTCTGACGATCGAGGAGATGGGACTCAGGCCGGAACGCTCACATCATGAGCAGGGACCGGGGCAGAATGAGATCGACTTCCATCACGGACTTCCGCTTGAGGCGGCCGATCAGATGTCTACCTTTATGATGGTTGTATGTACAGTTGCGGGACGCAACGGACTTTACGCCGACTTTTCACCGATGCCGGTTAAGGACAACCCCGGCAACGGTTATCATATCAATATCTACGCAACGGATAAGGACGGCAATGATGTATGTCGTTATGTGGCAGCGGGAATCCTTGACAAGATCCGCGAGATCACGCTGTTTTTGAATCCTTCAGAAGGGTCCTATCGTCGTTTCGGAACCGGTACGGCACCGGATCGCGTGAACTGGTCGGAAGGCAGCGAGAGCGCGCTTTTGCACATCGCGGAGAGGGAGATCGGTGTACGTACGGAGCTTCGTTCCCCGGACGCCCTCAGCAACCCGTACCTCGCCTACTCGCTTCTCATTGAAGCTGGTTTGTATGGCATCAAGAATAAGCTTGAACTTCCAAATCTTGCTGCTGATGACGAACTATTATTGCCCCAGTCTTACAAAGAAGCATGTGAAACTGCATTGAAAAGCGAGTTTGTTAAAAACATCGTCCCTAGCGCTGTTTTACAATCATATACCGGAAGATAAAAGCTACGACCGCGCTCACACGCGGAAACACTCTTGAAACACCCTTGAAACTTTTTCTGGAAAAGGATAACTAGATGGCAGACAACAAACGAAGCCAACACGATGTGCTGGTCATTTCTTCATATGAGAAATTCTCAGCCTCGGTGGAGCGGGTTCTTTCCGATGGAAGGTACCGTGATATCGTGGTTCGTAAAAGTGCGTCCTTAGCCAGGCGTGAGCTTCTGGAGCGCAGCTTCGATATTGCCATCATTAACGTTCCTCTTTCCGATGAACCGGGTGTCGATCTGGCGGTGGATATCGCCACGCGTTTCACCACCGGCGTCATCATCACCGCCTCCTCGGAGATCAGTGAGGACGTGGCAGAGAAGGTGACGGATTACGGAATCATCGTGATCGCGAAGCCGGCGACGGTGAAAGCGGTCAGCCGCAGCGTACGGTTGATGTGCGCGATTCAGGATCGTCTGAAAAAACAGGAAAAGAAAGTTCTGACGCTCGAAGAAAAAATGGATGAGATCCGCGTCGTCAATCGCGCCAAGTGGAAGCTCATCGAAGAAAAAGGGATGAGCGAAGACGATGCCCACAAGCACATCGGAAAGATGGCTATGGATCAGTGTATCACAAGGCGCGAAGCGGCGGAAAGTATACTGGGCGCATAGATGCACTCGGGCATCCTGCGCATAGGTTCGGTTATTTCGTAATTACAGTTCTATAACCAAAGATACTTTGAAGTAGATTATTCTACTTAATTTCTATTACTTCACCAATGTACATATCGTGCGGCGCGTCGGTCGCATACGCTACTTCAGCGATACCTGCCGGTATGTTCTCAACGGCTAATTCCTGACGGAACAGTTTTTTGCAGACGAGAGTTACCTCGGCTTCTTCGAAAGTAACTGATCCTGCGATTTCTTTCGCGGTAAGTCCGGAATCGTTCATCTTATCAATATCTCTGCCGGATTTCGATCCCATCACACCGAGAATCTGTTTATACTCTTCCGGGAAAAAACTGATCGTGAAGAGGTCATTATCATCCATAAAGTCGTGGGTATACCGTGAAGTTCTTACATATACGGTGGCTACCGGCTTGTTCCACAGCGTACCTAAGCCTCCCCAACTGATGGTCATCATGTTGAAAGCGCCCGGCTTTCCGGCTGTAAGAAGCGCCCATTTTTTATCAAACTGAGTAAAAATATCGGTTTCGAAGTTCATAGAATCCTCCTTTTGGGTTGAATAGATCGTAGATTGACGGTTCGAGTCCTATTATAGCACATGGCGGGCACGTCGACAATTGCTTTTTTGTGCGAATAGCGCCGTTAACGTTACCGTTTTTTGAATTTTCACTTGACACCACCCACATATGGTGCTATTATACTTAGAGAGGCAAAGGGGTCTCGGATTATTCCGAGGCCTCTTTTTACGTTTTTGGAGGAAAAAATGAATCACATACATGAAGAATGCGGCGTTTTCGGTGTGTTCGCCGACAAGACCTATCCGGTTGCCAAGGATGTGTATTACGGGCTCTATTCGCTTCAGCACCGCGGTCAGGAGAGTTGTGGGATCGTCGTGGGAGACGACGGACTGTTTTTCTCACACAAGGATCTCGGTGAGGTGCCGACGGTTTTTGACCGGGAGACACTGGAGAAACTCCCCGGCGGTACGATGGCTATCGGGCATGTTCGCTACTCGACGACGGGTGGCGATGACCGGAACAACTGTCAGCCGATGCAGGTCAACCATCAAAAAGGAAAGATGGCCCTGGCACACAACGGCAATATCAGTAACGCGTTTGAACTGAGGCAGAAGCTGGAGCTGGACGGTGCGATCTTTCATTCCACCTCGGATACGGAGATCATCGCGTATCTGGTTACCAGGGAGAGACTGGTACATCCTTCGATCGAGAAGGCAGTGCTGGCGACCATTCCGCATCTGGAGGGAGCGTTCTCGCTGGTACTGATGTCTGCGACCAAGCTCATCGCCGTTCGCGATCCGCACGGATTCCGTCCTCTCTGCTACGGAAAGACCGCCGATGGTCGTTATATCGTCGCTTCCGAGAGCTGTGCGCTCGAGGCGGTAGGCGCCGAATTTATCCGGGATATCCGTCCGGGTGAAGTGATCGTTTTTTCAAAAGAGGGAGTCAACAGCTACTCCGCTCATATCGAAAAGAAAGAAAAGAAAACCTGTATTTTTGAGTATATCTACTTCGCAAGACCGGATTCCGTCATCGACGGCATCTCTGTGCATGAGGCAAGAATGCGCGCCGGACGGATCCTGGCGAGAGAAGATGAGAAGGATATCGCCGATGTCGTGATCGGTGTCCCGGACTCCGGATTGGATGCCGCGCTTGGGTATGCTTCCGCTTCGGGAGTTCCCTACGGGATCGGACTGATCAAAAATAAATACATCGGGCGAACCTTTATCTCGCCGACGCAGGAGGAAAGAGTCAATCAGGTGCGCATCAAGTTGAATCCGATTCGCTCAACCGTGGAGAACAAAAGGATTATTCTGATCGATGATTCCATCGTGAGAGGAACGACAAGCGCGCACATTGTTAAGCTTCTTCGTGACGCCGGTGCCAGAGAGATTCACATGCGGATATCCGCGCCGCCGTTTTTACATCCGTGTTATTACGGAACGGACATCGATTCGGAGGATAATCTTATCGCCTGCCACCACACGCCGGCGGAGATCGCACAGATTATAGGGGCGGATTCTCTACGTTATTTACCGGTTGAATCCTTGTCGGAATTAGTCGGAAATAAGAACTATTGTAATGCATGCTTCACGGGGGAGTATCCAACGGCAACGCCCGTGAATTCGTCAAAGGCAAGGTTTGAGCAACCGCTTTCTATGCGTAATAGTAATGACAAATAATCTTGACTATTTTTAATCACTTGTAAAAAAATATAAAAATACTATTGACAAACAATTCGACATATGTTATAGTGTATCACGAAATGAGGCAAGGGCGTCTCGGATTGATTCCGAGGCGCCCTTTTTTCATTATAAAGCACGAGCGTGTCGTCATGGAAGATGTTCATAACCGTGCGAAAAAAGGAGGTTAAAAGTATGGAAGATGTGATTGCGTTGTTTGATGGGAAACTCTTCGGAGTATGGTTCCTGATTGGAGCCGCGCTGGTGTTCTGGATGCAGGCCGGCTTCGCGATGGTGGAGTCGGGATTTGCCAGAGCCAAGAACGCCGGTAACATCCTGATGAAGAACCTGATGGATTTCTGTATCGGATGCGTGGTATTCATCCTGATTGGTTTCGGTCTTCTCTTGGGAGAAGATATGGTAGGTCTGATCGGTAAGCCCGGTCTTGACATTTTTACCAACTATGCGAACTTTGACTGGTCGAACTTCGTGTTCAACCTCGTGTTCTGCGCGACGACCGCGACGATCGTATCCGGCGCGATGGCAGAGCGTACCAAGTTCTTAAGTTACTGTGTGTATTCCGCTGTGATCTCAGCTTTGATCTATCCGATCGAGGCACACTGGATCTGGGGTGGCGGCTGGCTTGCTCAGATGGGATTCCATGATTTTGCAGGGTCATGCGCAATCCACATGGTGGGTGGTATCGCCGCACTCGTCGGTGCCATCATGGTCGGCCCGCGTATCGGTAAGTTCGAACGCGACAAAAACGGTAAGGTTATCAAGGTTAATGCCTTCCCCGGTCACAACCTGGTCATCGGTGCCCTGGGTGTATTCATCCTGTGGCTCGGCTGGTACGGTTTCAACGGTGCTGCTTGTACAACAACGGAGCAGTTGGCTTCCGTATTTGTAACGACCACGATCGCTCCTTCGGTAGCGACTGTCATCTGTATGATATTTACCTGGCTGCGTTACGGCAAGCCGGATGTGTCGATGTGTCTGAATGCCTCCTTAGCGGGTCTCGTAGCCATCACCGCGCCGTGTGATGTTACCGATGCCACCGGCTCGATCGTGATCGGTGCCGTGGCAGGACTGTTGGTAATCTTTGGAGTATGGCTCCTTGACCACAAACTTCACATCGACGATCCGGTCGGCGCGGTTGCCGTTCATATGATGAATGGTATCTGGGGTACGATCGCAACCGGTCTTTTCGCAACAGCGAGTGCACCGGGATTTGAACTGGCCGGTATCAAGGAAGGTCTCTTCTACGGAGGCGGCTTTGACCAGCTGGGAATTCAGATCGTTGGTTTCGGCGCTGTCGCTGCCTGGGCAGCGATCGGCATGTTGATCGTCTTCGGTATCATCAAACTGATCTTCGGACTTCGTGTCAGTGAAGAGGAAGAACTGGAAGGTCTGGATCTTACCGAGCATGGTTTGGCAAGTGCTTACTCCGGGTTCTCGATCATGGATGTATCGAACTCCGCTATGCTTGCTAACGAGAACACCAACCTCGGTGTCGCGGCTTATGAGGACGCGAGTGAGGCGATGCGAAATGCCTCCGTGCCCGTGGAAAATGTCGCGGAGAAGATGGAAGGTGTTATCCCGAATACGGGAATCTATAAGATTGTTATTATTACGAAGTTGTCGCGGTATGATAAGATGAAGAGAGCGCTGAATACTCTCGGTGTCACCGGTATTACGGTTACACAGGTCAGCGGTTGCGGTATCCAGAAGGGCGCCGGCGAGATGTATCGTGGAGTCGAGATGGATATGACCTTGCTTCCGAAGATCAAGTTGGAAGTCGTCGTCAGCGGTATCCCGGTTGACTCTGTCATCGAAGCCGCGAAGAAGACGCTCTACACCGGTAAGATCGGTGACGGAAAAATATTCGTCTATCCGGTCAGCCGCGTAGTCAAGATCCGTACCGGCGAGGAAGACTTCGACGCTTTGCAGGACGTTGAGTAACCCGCTCATTACATAGAGTTTATCAAAAAACCCGCGAAGAAAACGCGGGTTTTTTGATTATGGTTTTTTGATTATGCTTATTCGTTACGTATTAATCAGATCCATCCGGTGATGATCACGCGCTGGGTTGATCCCCATCAGAAAAATGATAAACGTTGATGGAAGTCGGATCAACCTGCAAAGTGGCCATATCAACTGTGAGTGTGATCAGGCTGTAGGAAGGAGCGTCGCCCGGATCGGAATTCAAACTGATGGTATCGCAGATAATCTTGAAACTGGTTGTCGATCCCTGAGCCTCAACAACTGCCATCGGATAGAATTTGAAGTTTTCGAGTTTTCCAAGCGCCTCCTGAAGGGCATTGAGATAGATATCAGGAATCTTTACACTCTCAGGCTTGCTCCATCCACCCGGGATGGCCTCTTCCGGACATGCCTCGATCGTCGTGTCAAAAGTTCCGTTCGTCCAGTTCTCTTCAAGCGTTCCGCAGCCATCGTTGAAGTCTCTCCATACCTCTACAACGGAGTATGTCGACTTGGTATCGCCCGGTTTTGTCTTGCGGCAGAGGAAACGGAAAGCCTCTCCTGCTATCACCTGTGTTTCCAGAAGCGCGATCGGTTTGTATGTGGCACCATCATTCGGTTTCGTGTACGCATGGCTGAAGAGAGTATCCAGCTCCTCGTTCACGGTCGGATCATCCGCGACCTGCCAATCGCCGTCCATCTCGCCCGAATCCGGAACGTAGTTTACGGTCACCTTGCACTTAAGCGTGGTAGTCTTTGCTTTCTTCCACTTCTTTTTGGTGTACTTCACTTTGGCGGAGATCGTAGCGGTTCCCTCTCCGGTACCGGTAACGGTACCCTTCTTTACGGTCGCGATAAGCTTATCGCTGGTCTTCCAGGTTGTGCTCTTGATCTTGAATCCGTTTTTTACCACCTTGAGTTTGACAGTCTTATCGATGTCAATGGTAGCCTTTGTTTTGTTGAGCTTTGGCTTCTTGGCGCTCTTTGCCGACACCATCGGGCTTACGGCCAGTGCCATCGAGCAGGCCAGAGTTACGGCTACGACTCTCTTCGCGAGAGCGGTTACTTTTTTTTGCATTGTTTTTCCTCCTTTTTGGTATGAAATAAAAACTATGTCTCGAGTATACTACAACGTACACCAAAAATCAAGTTACTTGCCAACGGGAAATTTTTGCATTATAATACTTTCATACGTAACCGAAGGAGGAGATTCCGTATGGAAG
>JAEEGL011842908.1_pt1 | contig 25959 bp, 12 predicted proteins | sample 9134231 | NCBI WGS metagenome assembly JAEEGL01 (sample SAMN16246548, study PRJNA631951) | gut metagenome | biome: gut microbiome; feature: rumen; material: fiber-attached | host: Bos | place: Iran: Karaj | collected 2018-10 | reverse complement strand
GTACTCGCCGTACTCGCTGCAAATGTTGCGGGTGAGCATCTTGAGGCCACCCTTGGCGGCAGCATAGGCCGATACGGTCTCACGGCCCAGTTCGCTCATCATGGAGCAGATATTGATAATCTTGCCCTCCCGGCGCTCCATCATTTCTGGCACCACGGCGGCGGCGCAGATGTACGGGCCCACCAGGTCTACATCAATGACCCGCTGGAACTCCGCGCGGGACATCTCGTGCATGGGGATGCGCTTGATAATACCGGCATTGTTCACCAGAATATCAATCTGGCCCACCTCGGCATGGATTTTAGCCACCAGTTCCTTGACGGCCACCTCATCGGTGACGTCGCACACGTAGCCGTGCACGTTGGTGATGCCGGCCTCTTTGTAGGCTTCCAGGCCCTTGAGCATGGAGGCTTCATTGGAGGTGTTGAAGATGATGTTCTTTACGCCGGCTTCCACAAAAGCCTTGGCAATGGCGAATCCGATGCCGTATGCGGCGCCGGTCACCCATGCGTTCTTGCCTTCGAGAGAGAAAATGTTGGTCATATGCTGGTGTTAAATTATTGTCGTCACGCAAAGATACAAACGTTTGCATTAAAATCAAACGATATTCATAAAAGATTTCTCAGGATATCAGTCCAGGCCGCAAGGCCGTCAATCCCTGCCTTGGACCAGCCACTTCCAAACCAATAGGTAAAAGGCTGCCCGGGATGATAGGTAGCATGCCCAAGGACATGGCCGATGGCTGCGCCCTCCGGCTTTACCAAAGGCTCGTAGCCCGAACGAATGAAGCCGTCGGGGAACACCACTCCGCAGTAAATCTCCCCATTCTGCCCCACATTGCGGTCTCCCAAGTCGGCTACGGAGAGCACCTTGTCATCGGCATACCAGGCAGAAGGATTCTCCTGATGCACCACGATACCCATCACGATAGGCGTGGGGCCGTCAAGGCCATCATAAGAGATATCCACGCGGTTGAGACGGCTGCCCGCCTCCAAAGTAATGAGGCGGTGCTCCACCACCTCCCGGCCGTTCACCACAATGGGAGAATAGGTAAGATGAACCTGGAAACGGCGGGGACTGTTTTCCACCACTTCGGCCTCTTGCCAGCACCAGGGATAGACAATATGGCCATTGGCATCTACCAGAGCCGCCGTGCCGCCGCCCAGCGTAGGGCCGACGCCGTAGGAGTCCATTCCGTCCCCATGGTCCAGATGAAAAGAGATCTTTTCCGGTCCCAGCGCTTTGTCAAAGCGCTCCTTCATGACCGGATACGGAACGCTCTTAGTGAAAAGATCATAGCCGTACACCTGCTCCCCCGCCGCCTGCAGTGCCGGGCCAAAAGCACGATAACCGGCAAAACCGTTTTCCCAGATAAGATCGTCCAGACGGTCGGAGCGGATTTCACCAAAGCAGGGGCCCTGCAAATACGCATTGAAGAAGGCCTCCCGCCTGCTTTCCACCTCAGTTTTCCACTGATCCTTCAAGCGGGGGTCGATGGCACCTGAAGTATGGGGGCGCCAGGGGAAGAATACCAACTCTTTGGAGCGCGTAAGACGGGCATTATTGTAGCCAGCGCACACGGCTGCCGGATCACAGGTAAGATCTATGTTTCCGACTTCCATATAAAGGTCTCCCCGGAACAGAGACACTAAAGTGGCTCCGTCGTGATAGGCAAGAACGGACGGGCCCAGCGATGTATGGGCAATCTCCTTGTTAGCCCACTGCGGCCAGCCGCATTTACGGCCGTACAGGATACCGCCCATATCGGTAAGGGCGGGGACGATGGCTACGCAGTGGGTAACGCGCCTGTCAATCCCGGCCAGGGCAAGCGCCTGTCCTCCGCCCTGGCTCTCGCCATGGACCAGGATGCGCTTCCCGTCCCATACTGGAAGGGTGGTAGCATAATCCAGTCCCCGCAAATCCCGCAGGAACATATTGTGGAAATAATAGTCGGAATAGCAGGTGAACTCCCGTCCGGAGTAACCTTTGAGTTCCTCAGCGTCCAAGTCGTCATAGTATTCCTGGGGCTGGTCGGACAACATGCCATGAGCGTTGATATCCACGGCCAGGTAGCCTTTCCGGGCAAGATCCGCCACCCTGGAAGCCAAATCTTTGTGCCAGGACTTGGCCACCCCTGCCGAATGCACGTACAGGTAGATGGGAAGAGTCCCAGGAGCGGCATCGCGCGGATAAGCCAGGTAGCCCCGGCAGGGGTTCCCTTCCGGCATGTTGATTTCAAACTTGTAGCATTCGATGCCCTCCAACTCCTCCGCTTTGATTCCCTGTGCAGGGAAGGTACTCACCTCCGGAGCCAAGGCACGCAGGCGCGAGAGTTCGCCGTCCCAGAAAGTTTGAAGGTCCGGGGGGGTGACAAAGCCGGGCATGAACTCCTCCGGGGCCACCAGATAGCCCACGGAAATAGAAGTGTCGGCATCCCCCGCCGGGCTCAACCGGACGATCCTAGACACCGGCTCCTCACACACCTCGGAGAAAACTACCGTTTCGCCGCAGGTAAGGGTAATTTCCTTTTCCAGAAGGACTTTCCCATAACTAGATACCTGCAGGAATACAGGCTCTGCAACGCCGCATTCTTCCAGCAGGGCCGTCACGGTTACAGTCTCCCCTTTCTGATACACTCCGTCGGAACGGTTCAGAAGAAGCTGAACTTTCCCGTATAATTCCTCTGCCTGCAGGGAGAAAGAACTCGCAAGCAGGCAAAGGGAGAAGAAAAAACTGAAGACCCTGTTCATATCACTATCTCTGAGGGCCATAAGCAGCATAGGTTTCCTTCAGCGTGTAGACACCGGAGACAGTATCAAAGCTCTCGAACGGATCCTCGTCCAGCTTTTCAATCCGGTTAGTTCCCGGTCTTACCGTGGAACTGGGCGCGCCCAACTGCCAGTTCCTGTTGTTGGCCAGACCGTAGACAATGTTATCGGAAATTTCAAGGGCCTCCGCACTCTGATCCGGGCTGTAGAGCAAGAACATATAGGACTGCGAAGTATTCTCTGGATCGGCCCAGAAGACGTTGCCCTGTAGTTTAAAGGAGGCCAGCTGCCAGAACTTGAAGTAGCTGTTGGTAGACGGGCAATTGTAGAAGATGTTGTTCTTTACGGAAAGCGTACCGTCCCAGGGACTGCCGGTCTGGTCTGTCGAATAGTTGTAGTTAAGGAGCTGCACGGGAACTGTGGAAGCATTGTAGATGACGTTGTTTTCGAAGACCATCTCCTTGTAGAGGTGCAGAACCGTGGAATTGTTCAAGTTGAACAACTGGGCATTCGTAGTGGTAATGAGCTGGAAATCGCAGTTTTTCACAACGATGCTGTCATAGCCCTGGTTGCCGGAGTTCGAATAGAGGATACCCCTGGAAACGTTCAGGAAACGGCAATCCTCCATGTGCCACTTGTCAAAGGACGAATCTGAGGAATTATTGAACAGATACTTGGCATTATTGTTTCCATTGATATTGATCAGATCACATACCAGGTTCTTAAGGACGATGCGACCGCTGGTCTGCTTGATGAAGAGCTTGGGTTTGAAGGTGACCGGACTGTCGGCATAGCGGCTCATGATTACCACCGTACCGGTAATCTCGGCGATGGCGCCCGTGATGAAGTATGCGCCTTCGGACTGCTCCAGGAACAGGATGGCCGATTCCTTTCGGTGAATCTTGGAGCGGAGGTCTGTCTCCCCTTCCACGGCACTCACCAGTTGGGCTTCGCCGTAGGTGGCCTTGTTGTAAGTGACACCGGCAATCACAATGTCTTTTCCATCTTCCCAGGCCTGGTACAGGTCGTTCGTAACAGGTGCCGGAGACAGTGTGGTCATGTTCACCTTGGTCAGGGTACCCATAACCTCCCCGTTGATGGGAAGGACATAGACAGAATAGGCTGTCTCAGAGGCAAGCCCGGTAACTGTGGCACCGGTTCCGTCGCCTTCGATTCCCGTAGAGAATACAACGCTGGCCGACGGGGCTACCGCCGATGCGGGTTGCACCAGATACTTCCAGGAAGAGGCATCTGTCAGTTCCACCGTAAAGGAAAATGTACTTTCCGTAACATCTCCGGGAGTAACGACAGCAACGGGCTGAATAGGATCGGGGGCTTCTCCCAGCACAACCTTCACCTTAGTCACAGCGGCGACTCCGGAGTTAGAGATGGCCAGTACGCTCACATCGGTGCGAGTATCGGCAAGGGTCACCTTGGTTTCGGCAGGGGCCGTTATAGAGAGGGTTGTCTCAGTAAGCGAGGCCGTCCAATCCATGGGAGCGGTAACAACGGTCTGGGCCACGCCTTCCATGATAACACTGTAATTCTTGGTTTCCCCGGGGAGGAATCCCTGAACGTTCTGGGCGTCGCTAATCACAATGCGGAAACCGGAAACCATAGGAAGTGTAATGGTGGTCCCGTTTTTCAACGTCACGGTGAAAACGCCGTCCTGCAGGGTGACATCATCGAAGAACTGATCCGTATAAGTACCCTCTCCCGACAAGGCACTCACGGGATTTCCGTCAGCCCCCATCACCTTCTCGAAGGTAGTTCTGCCATCGTAACTCACAATCCAGTAGCCATCGGCATCCACGCCGAAAACAGGAGTAATGCCGTTGTCGCCGGTAGCTTTCACCTTTTGGTTATCATACAGCAGATATTCGGGACCCTGGCCATAGTCTACCATCCAGTAGCCATCGGCATCTAGGCTCACAAGGGGAACGGTTCCCCTACCCACAGTACCCTGCTGCAAAGTAAGTTCACTGCCATCGCTTAGCATGACAATCCACACGCCGTCTTTTTGTTCGGCGGAATAAACGGTGGAACCCTTCACCAGGGTAGAAATGGTTTCCACATAGGTATTCAGGGCTTTTTCCTGGGTCTCCAGGGCCGTAAGGCGGCTCTCGAGACTGTCAATGCGGGATTGGATTTCTCCCAGGTCCGAACACGCCACAGCAAGGGCCGCTGCTGCGAACAAACCGATGATTGTATTCTTTTTCATATCTGTGTTTTTATTTAATTGCATCCAGCCAGGCCGGCACCATTCCGAGCCTTTTCTTCAATTGTGCTTCATACAGGGATTCAGGATTAACCGCCGTGCCGTGGGACTCATCCACCAGCACCTGCGAACTATTGAACTGGCAATCCTGTCCGTGGAAGCCCACGATAATGGGCGGAAGGTATTTACAGCGGTTAGGTTCCGGAGCCCACCAGCTCCAGACGCCGGAAGAAGGCGTTGTCGCATTGAAATTCCAGATTACCAGGTCCTGAAGGTGATTGGGGAGATCGGTCTCAGCTCCACCACCGTGGTGGGGAACCCAACCGCCTTCGCAGCAGTCCAACAGCGTTGCGCGCGGCTGCTTGCAGTGAGACTCGAAGCAGCTGTCCTTGCCCCAGGCATTCCTCCAGAGCACGGTTCCCATGCTGGGCTTGGAAACGCCAACGGCATGGAACTGCCCGGCATTCTCGATTACCACACTATGCGACGAATGCAGAGGACCGTCTGTGTGGTCATAAACCTTGCCGATGAACACCCGCGAGGATGCCTGGCTGCGTATAGCCGAGTGACCGCGGTTTCCGTTGATTTCCACGCCATAGACAGATACGTTGGCGCTGCTGTAAACAGAGCAGGCTTCGCTTACGGATGTAAAGCGGACCCGACGGACCCACCCGTTGGCAATTCTTCCCATAGCGAGAGGTTTGTAGGCACCGTCATCCTGCCAGGATCCGTGATGGATAAAATCGTCCTTGGCATATCCCTTAAAACTGAGATCTTCCACTCCTACCATTTCATAGTGAGGATAGCGCATGACTTTCCATCCCCACATAGCATCAACTGCGTGCAGGAGCGGTTCCTTGAAGGTAATCACATTCCCCTTCACGGAGGCCACCTGGTGATAGTCCATTACCTGCACTCCCACCGTAAGGATGTCGGTCATATTGGATGCGGCTTCATAAGGAGCCACTTCCTGGGCCACAAAGGCCGGGTCGTTATTCTCTACGGAAAGGCACACCCAGTCTCCCTGCTTTATGCCGGAAGATGAGGCCACCGTTACACTGAACGCGCCCTTGGGGGAATCGCCCGTCACTGACGTCAATTCTGAGAGGGAGGAATTATGCTTGAATTCCACCATCACCGGGGAGCTGTAGAGCAAGTCGGCGGAAACGGGAAGGTTGGGATCCTGCATCACCAACGTAGTCTTATCTTTTCCCGCACCCTTGAGAGCGATGTACCCTGCCCGGATGCGAATCGGAACACTTTGTCCAGCCTCGTCATCACCGGAAGTATGAAGAATGAACTCTCCTTCCGGGAAATAGAGGATGGCGCGGGCTTCCGGGTTTTGTTCCCGGCCCTGGCCGATGGCGGCCTGGTAGGCCCTAAGGAAAGCTTCGCGGTCCGACAGCCCGTCATTAGGTACGGCGCCATAGTCGGTTACGTCGTAAACCGTCCAGCCCAAGGACATAAGATTCTCCGGCGGAGCGCTTTCTCCATGGTCGAAGCCGGCATAGGAGAAGTCGGGCAGGATGTTGTCCTCATTACCTTCCACAAAATCATCCCAGGTCTTGATGCCGGTCTTGACTGCAGCTGGTTCTACGGAAAGGGTGAAAGACAGACCGACATTGCGAAGATAGTGCTCGGCCGAAACAATCACAATATTCACATCATAGACTCTTCTGTCCACGCCCTTGAAGGGAGCCGTCACAGAGAGCTCCTCGTCGGTGAGAACAGCCGTCCAGCCATCCGGAGCCTGGATGACGGCGTCGGCCACATTGGAGACCTGCACCGGATACACCAGGGTTTCCAGTTGCCTGATGACAGCACCCGGGGTGTATCCCGTCACTGTCAGATAAAAGTCTTCTTTTACATTTACTTTCACCACCCGTCCATCCAGCAAGGTGAATACCATCTGGGAGTGTTCGGGGTCAAAGGTGACTGCACTGAAGAAAGAATCGGACCAGCCGACCGAGCCCTGGGAATAAGCCCTAGCGGGATTGCCGGATGCATTCAGGATAGAGCTCCAGGAGTCTCCGCCATCGCCCGATACTTCCCAGTAGCCCTCTGCGTTCACCCGCACCTGCGGTGTAACGCCATCTTTGATTTGGACGGCAGAGGCCCCGGTTACCGCTTGGAAGGTGTCGCCTCCATCCAGGGAGACAATCCACTGTCCCTGCGCATCAATTCCCAGAATGGGAACCACGACAGGGGCGTCAGCCCCGAAGGTTACGGTTACACTGGAGCCGTCACTGAGATCCAGCACATATCCGTGTTCCAGTTCCTGGTATCCCACGATGAGGATCTCGTCATCGTGGAGAATCCGCCCCACGACAATGCTATTGCCGTTAGAAGCAGCCACTGCTTGTTCAATGGCAGCAATTCTTCCTTCAAGAGCATCCAGGGCAGCCTCCTGCTCAGCCTGTTTCCCACAGGAGAGAGCCATCCCCAGCGCCAGGATCCAGAAGAATAATAGTTTAACAATTGGTTTCATAGTAAATGTGGCTAGAATTTGTCAATGATAGAAATGGGCACCTCAACCACCTTTCGGCTGCTCCCCAGCATGGAAGCGTTGATGCAAACGAACGAAGCCTTGTAATTCCCGGGGCTCTCGTAGGTATAATCGTAGGATTCCAGTCCATTCTGGAGGTTTTTCACTACGACGCCTTTGTCATTGGACACATGATTCAGTGTCGACGGAGTAGTGAAAACCCAGGAATCCAGGGCATAGTCCAGCGCCCCCTTGGCCACGCCGTCACAGACAATCTGCGCAGAGGAACTGTTAAAGCGCACGGAGGCATCCGTATTCATGTTATACGGAGGGACTTCCGGATTCATGGCCACCACCACAGGATTGAGATCGGGCATCGTGAAGGAGGAGACCCCCACGCCTTCGATTTCCACCTGAAAGGTACCGTTGAGCCAATAGGCGCGCTGAGCGCTCACCCCATTGTTGACGGGATGCCAATGAAAGGCCACGGTGAGGTTGTCCTTGTAAGGGGTGATGTCATAATTCTGATAGGTCCACACCGTAGATGCGCCCTCCTTGTACTCCAGTTTCTGCCAGCCCTGCATTCCGCCTTCATACATGGCAGCCACGGTAGCACGGTCGGCTTCCCCGTCATCTCCTTTCAGACCCTGGAAGTCGTGTGAGACATAGACGTCCAGGCCTCCGGAAACGCCATAGCGAGCTTGATAATCCATCGCCAGCGTTACGGATTTCACCTGTTCCAGGGGTACGGAAAAACGATTCCGGAATTGATACTGGCTCCCATCCTCACCGCTATAGAAGAGGATATTATCGGCATTCCCGTCTATCAGGAAACGGACGGGGTCTCCCGCCAGGTAAGTATTGGCCGGATCCAGTTTAACCCGGCACGACACCTCCTGCATCAGAGTGCGGTCCTGGCAGGAAGCCAGGATGAGCAGCATCGGAATTAAGCACAATGTCTTTTTCATGATTCTTACCATAGCGGATTCTGTTTAAGCAATGTATTAACACCCAGTTCAATGCTGGGGATGGGAAGAAGGACATGACGCTCGTTCACGGCAGACCCGATAGATGCCGCATACGTGGCTTTTGCGTTCTTGACCCACCTTTCATCGGCCGTCCACTGACCGTACTCGTGCATGGACTGCACGAAGATGCCCCAGCGGATGAGGTCCCACTTGCGCAGGGATTCGAAGCATAACTCCCGGCCGCGTTCGTTGCGCACCAACTGGCGGAAGGAGGCCTGGTCATAAGCCTCAAAGGGCAAAGTAGCGATTCCGGCCCGGTCCCGCACCGCCTTCACGCAGTCGTAGGCCTCCCGCGAAGGAGCCTCGGCACACTCATTAGCAGCCTCAGCATACATCAGCAGAACGTCAGCATAGCGAAGGAGCGGATAGTTGATCGTAGTAAAGAGCATCTTAGCCGTTTTCACGCCTTCGTAAACTACCTCCCGGCGATACTTGCCGCAATTACGGATGCCCTGGGCCGTCATGGGATCTACGGTTGTGGTCTTTCCACTATAGGTGTAAGGCGTCTTGTCAATGGAAGGACGGCTGGAACCGCTTCCCGTAACACCGTAGGGCGGCTGACTGGAACTGCCCGCGTAGTTATACGGAGGCATGTTCCACGCCTGGCGGGCGTCGGTGACCGCAGGAAGGTTCTTTTCCTCGTCCGTCCGGTCAATGGCCCAGTACAAATCCCATAACTTGAGGGTACCGTCGTACTGGCCATAAGCGTAGTTGCACTGGAACTGGTCGTAACCTGTGCTGCCCGTAGACTGCAGGCCGATGGATTCCCCGATACGGCCGTTACTCCAATAGGAAGCACTGGAACGGTCTCCCAGGAATTCGACTTCCCACATAGACTCGTGGTATTCGGTGTCATAGCTATCCGTAATATAGTTAATGAACACCTGACTGTAATCCGGATTCAAGGCAGCCCGTCCCCCCTCTATCACGGCATAGGCGTGGTCCCGAGCCTTGGTGAAGAAGGATGTCTTATCCCCGCCCTTTACGCTCTCTCCGGCCAGGAAGAGATACAACCGGGCCAGGACGCCGTGGGCGACGTCTTTTGTAACGCGGGAAGGTTGGATGTTCACGTCCTCTTCCAGATACTGGACGCAGTCCTCCATCTCGGAAGCAGCCCAGGTGAGGACATCCAATTGGGGTGTAACTGCGCACATCACGCCGTCGTGGTTGGTCACATCTTTATCCCGGAGCGGGATGTCTCCCCATGCCTGCGCCAGCAGGAAGTGGTAGAAAGCCCGGAGGAAACGGGCCTCGGAGTACATGACACCGTCAGGGTCGAACTCCGATCCTGCTACCGCTTCCATGAAGGCGTTCGCATTGCGGATACCCGCATATAGGCGTGTCCAGGCCTGATAAATATTGTTGTTGCCTGCATCATAGTGGTATTGCTGCAAGTCATAGCTGGGAGAGGCAGGACGGTTGAAATAGCACAGATCGTCCGTATTGGCAATCGCAAGGGAGTATATACTACCGTAAGTGGCGTCGTTGCTCAGGGTTCCGTACACACCGGCAAGGCCGTATTTCACCTCCTCTGCGCTCTTATAGAAGGTTTCCTTGCTGATAATGCCCGGTTCGAGATCTAGGAAATGGCAGGAAGTCAGGCAAGCGGCAAGAGCTGCCGAAACAATGATGATGCTTTTTTTCATGACTCCTCCGTGTTTAGAATGTAACATTGATACCCGCGGTGACACCGATGGCCCGAGGATAGGGGGACCAGTCAAATCCCGGCGTAAGGACGGAATTGCGCGTGGACACCTCCGGATCCGGACCACTATAACGTGTCAGGACAAAGAGGTTGTCTCCGGACAGGTAGAGTCGAAGGTTATCGGCACGCAGGCGCCGCAAAGCACGAGGAGAGAAGGTGTATCCCAGCGTGATGTTGCGGAGCCGCAGGAAAGACCCGTCCTCAACCACACGTGAAGAGTACACGGTTGTGCCGTTGGCCCGTACCCTGGGAATGTCGGACTGGGGGTTAGTGGTTGCCTCGAAGCGATCCGTGTAGGAGGCGAACTGGTTCAGGTTGGAACGGGAGCCGTCCTCGAACACCAGACGGTTTGCGTTAAGGACATTATTGCCGTAGCTCCAGGAAAAAAGGATGCAGACATCAAATCCTTTCCAGTTGAGACTGGAGCCAAAGCCGCCGGTGTGCAAGGGCTGGCCACAGCCGATGACCGTGCGGTCGTTATCATCCACCTCACCGTCCTCATTGATATCCCAGTATTTCGGGTCTCCGGGCTTCACGTTGGCCCGGCCTACCACAGACATGTAAGGAATACCTTCTTTGAGGATGCCTGCGCTATTGAACTCATCGGCCTTATAGGTCCCATCGTAGATGAAGCCATACATCAGGCCGGAAGGCTTGCCTACCTGGGTAATATAGGGATTCTGGCTATTATAGTTGGTATCCCATGAGATGGAACGCAGAAGGGATTGCTGTCCGTCGGTTAGAGCCGTCACTTTGTTGCGATTCATGCCTATGTTAAAGTTGATACTCCACTCCAGGTTCCGCGTACGCACAGGGACGAAATCGAAGGTGAGTTCCAGACCCTTGTTCTGCATGGATCCGATGTTGAGCATCTCCGTGGTGTAACCGGATGAGGCCGGGATGGTAGCAGCCAGCAGAAGGTCATAGGTATTCTTCAGATACACATCCCCGATGAATTTGATACGGTTTTCGAAAAAGCCCAGATCCAGACCAGCGTCCCACTGGGCCGTGGTTTCCCATTTGAGCTTATCGTTAGCCATGTTGGAGGGATAATAACCTGCCACAGTCTTGCCGTCAAACACATAATCGAAGGAGTTGGAACTGCCGGGCAAAGTGGTAATCTGAGAATAGAAATCGTACGGCGTAGTCGTGCGATTATTACCGGTGAGGCCCCAGGAAAGGCGCAGCTTGCCGTTGCACAGCCACTTCTGTCCCTTAAGGAAGTCTTCCCGGTTAAAATTCCAGGCCAGAGAGGCCGAGGGGAAGTAACCCACGCGATTGCTCCGGGGGAACTTGGAGGAAGCGTCGGCGCGGAAAGAGGCGGTAAGGTAGTATTTATACTTGTAATTATAATTGAGCCGAAGGGCTCCGGACATAAGACGCCAGTCGTACTTGAACGGAGTTACCGTCTGATACTGGCCGGTATGCAGGCCTCGCAAGCCCAGAGCCTCGGTGGTCATCTGGGTAGCACTCACGCCATAGTAGTCATAGTTCTGTCCTTGCATGGACCAGATGCCGTTGACCTGGAGATGGTGCTGGCGTTTGATATGCTTGGTCCAAGTGAGCACATAATCGTTGAGCCAGGTACGCTGGTCGAACCAGTAGATGGAGCCGTTGATGCCCTTGCCGGAAGGAGAACCTTCGTAGCCGGAGAACGTCTGCGAATTATTAAAGGACTCGTTGCGGCGCGCACTCAGCGTGTAGCCTCCACTAACTTTGAAGGTGAGGTTTTCTGCGATGGACCATACCAAAGAGGCGTTGGCGTTCAAATAATCCTGAACGTTGCAGCGGTACTCGTTCCGTACAGTTTTGGCGGGATTGAAACGGTAGTCGTTGGAAGAGGCGGCATCGGCGTCCACCAGGCCGTCGTACCACTCATCGTCATCGTCAATCTGCCATAATGGACGGATAGGCCGGTAGCCCCATACCGAGTACATGAGCCATCCGGAAGCCAAAGAAGAAGACTGGGCAACCTTGGAAGGGTCTGTACCGCTAACGGCGCTGTGAGAATATTGGGCCAGCAGTGTAAGCTTGAGTTTGCTGCCAATTTGCTGCGTAAGGTTAATTTTCCCCTGGTAGCGCTGGAAATTGGAATTCACGATGATCCCGTCCTGATCCAGGGCCGAAAGTGACACAGAATAGGTTGTCCCCGTCTTTTCATTGCCACCGGAAAGAGACACGGAATAGTTTCCCACCAGGGCGTTCCGGTAAATGCGATCCTGCCAGGAAATGCTCTGGGCCGTGCGGTAATCCTCCAGGGTGTAGCCTTTCTGCAGATAAGGATTATAGCTGTTGCTGGTAGCTGCCATCTCCGTCTGGAGGAGGACAAACTCGTAGGCATCCATCAGTTCCACTTTGTTGGCCACGCGATTGCCGCTCAAACTAAGGGAGAAGTGCACCTTGGGCTTCCCAGCGACACCTTTCTTGGTCGTAATTACCACCACGCCGTTGGCGCCGCGCGCACCGTAGATGGCCGTTGCCGACGCATCCTTGAGAATATCGATGGTCTCGATATCAGCCGCGTTGATGGCAGTAGCCATGGAACTCTCCGACGGGAAGCCGTCGATGATAAACAAGGGGGAGCTATCCTGCGTGAGGGAGTTGTTACCACGGATGACAATGTCTGCGGGAGAACCCACAGCGCCGTCCGAAGTAGTAACCACCACACCTGCCACGCGGCCGGTGAGCGCTTGATCAAACGTAGTCACCGGAGCTTTGAGCGCCTCATCCATGGATACGGAAGAGACGGAGCCCGTGAGGTCCCGCTTGGCAACGGAGGAATAACCGTCGCTAACCACTTTGGATGCATCCAGGGCAACGTTGTCCTCCTGCATCACCACATTGATTTCGGTGCGTCCGGCCACGCTCTCCGTGATATCCTGGTATCCCAGGCAGGAGAACACCACTGCGCTCTTGGCCCCCACTGTCAGGCTCCAGTAACCGTCCATATCGGACACGGTTCCATTGGAGGTATTGCCCGACTCGTAGATGGTGGCGGCGATGATCCCTTCGCCGCTGCCGTCGGTAATCCGTCCCTTTACCGTGACACGCTGTCCCCAGGACAACGGCGCCAGCAGCAGGGTCGAAACGACCAGGGCAATAAGAAACTTGACGTTAAGTTTCATGGCATTATCGTTTTTTCAAAGTAAACTCTACAGGATGGCCGTGACGGCAGGTCACCGAAATGCGGGTACGTCCTTCTTCGGCACGCACCGTCACGTCCGTTTCAAACACAGGGTCGGCGTATGCCCCGAAGAGCACCCACTCCCCTTCCAGGACCACTTCACGATAAAGCGGTTGGCTTTCCTGCGAAGTGGAATAGGATTTATCATTAAGACCCAGATCCGGGGTGCACACGCTCATGATGCGGCTGTCCCCTTCCTTACGTTCCATCACGATCGTTTCGGAAGGAATCTCGATAGCACGGGTCTGATATCCCTTGTAAGAGATATAGCCCGTAATTCCCGTCGCATGGTCCGTCACCACATGGGCGGCGTTGGTGGCACACACCACAGTATAAGGTCTTTTCTTCGTAGCGGCTCTGCGCTGGGCCGAGGTAGGCTCCACCAGAAGCAAATACTCATATCTCGCCTCAACGGGACTGCAGCCGTGATCTATCACCGCCGACACGAAATCTCCTTCCAGGGTTTTCACGTTGGTATTGTCCGGCGAGCTCTGATGCTGACGGTAAATGGTAAGGCCCGCCGCGTCATACAGGATGAAGATGTTGCCTTTGAGATCCTCCACCACGGCCTTACCTATTTCTTTCATCTTCCACACTTGAGGAAAGCCTTTCAATACGGAATCGTCCACCAGCACCGGCTCCTCCGAGGACAGGAGTTTCTGCTGGAAGAGGGTGGTCTCGGTGGGATAAATCGAACTGTTGGTAATGCCGGTCCCCACGAAGACCAGACGGTTATCGAAGCAGAAGACGCTCTTGGTAGCTGTAGCCCCGGCGCAGAAGTTGGGCCTGTCTTTTTCAACATAGGTAAAGGCCAGTACGCCGTTTTTCCCTTCCAGGGAGGAGACCCCCGGGAAGCGGGCATCGTTGCGCTCCATAAGCGTTCCCTCATTGGGACTATTGAGCAGAGCCCACGGAAGATGAATGGTAGTAGTACCTGGCAGGCGATTCCAGTCCCAGCCTTCTTCTACATGGCGGGAATTCTCTGCGCTGGGCGGATTCCCGGAATTAATCACCTGTACGGATCCATAGCTTTGGTAGCGGCCGAAGCGATTGTATTTCGCATAAATCTCGGAGCCCCACACGTCTGAATTGAAGGCTTTCAGGGTTACGGCCCAATTCTTCCTGCGATGCACGCCGAAAGCGCCGTAATTGTAGACAAAGAACCCTTCCGGGGACGGGCTTTCTTTGATGTGATTCTCACGCAGGATGGCCACCACATCGCTCTTATCTCCTTTCAGGGCCAGGAATGCGCCTCCCAGTTCAGGGTCGGCGCCCAGTCCGCTGCCGGTAAGATCCCCCACTACGGCCAGGTAGCCCATCGCGTCCCGAGTCTTGGCAGGGATACGCCCGCCAAAAGGATACCGGCCGCCGATAGCCGTAGCCCAGTCATACAGGTTGCACCAGTTACGCATACCCAACAGGCCTGTCTTGAACACCCGACGAGCGTCCTCCGACGGCACGAAGGGCGTACCGCGTACGATACGGAAATAAGACCCCAGCTGACTAAAGGCGCCATGCGTATAGGTAGGATAATTACCGCCGTGGTGGAAAGAGGTTCCGTCCAGTTTAAAGCCGCCAAAGGTTCCGTTGGAGAAGGTAAGCGAGCCCTCCATCCAGCGGGTGAAGGCTTCCATATAGGCTTGGCGCATCTCCGGGGTTTCCTGCAACATACAGGCCACCACCTTGGGGATCGTAAGGGTATTCCATGCATCCAGCAACTCATTGCGGTCTTTCTCGATGGGAAGCCTGCATTCGGCAATGCCGCTCCACCACTCCAGAGAAGCGCGCCAACGCTCCATGCGGCCCGTGGAACGGATTTCCTCGCGAAGCAGCCAAAGGGCGTCGGCCCATTCCCTTATCTCATATCCGTAATGGTGGTTGGTGCCCAGGCCGCTACCCCAATCCAGTCCCTGGAAGTGGAGATGGTCTCCCAGCAGAAAGAACCTCTCCAGTGCTTTTTTATCACCGGTCACATAATAATCCAGCGCCAGACGATAGAATATGTCCAATGCCATTTTGATTTTGACATCCGACGCGGTGCTCTCGTCGTTGTAAACGATGGGCTTTCCCTTGGGCGTTCCGTCCTCGAGGCGAACTAGGTTAAGAGCCGCATAGCTCTTTTCCAACGTAGGACGGTACGGGACGGGATTGTAGTTACCGTGAGACGGCATTTCTTCGCGGAAGAACGTATTCAGGTTTTCTTCCATACGTTCGACGCCCGCTTTGTCCAAAACCGGGACAGGATTCAGCCGGGGATAGCCTTCCCATTCCAATAATTTGCCCCACTGCCAAATCTCCCGCCTTGTGGCCATTAAGTGGTTGTTGTCCGGGATCTGCTTATCCGGCGTATTCTGGATATGGACCGCCGCCTTTGAAAACGTAAGGCGGTCTATGCAGAAGCTTCCCTCCACCACCCGGGCCGAGGGTCGTATGGCCATCATTACGCCGTCCTTTCTGCGCTCTGAGGCAGTTTTCTCATACACATAGCCGGTAGCGGTATGCATATCCTCATAACGCACCCAGGCAGCCCGCCATCCCTGGAAGTCCATGAAAAAATCAAACCAGCAGATGTCCCGGCCGTCGCTTCCCCGGAAAACCACCCTGATAGGCTCTGGAGAGGGTGTCTCGTTGCAAATCCAGAACATCACACCTCCTCTCCAGGCCGACATGGATGCGGAAATAGCCTCCTGGTCCATTATCATCAACTCGGCCTGGCCTGTCCAGGAGAAACGTAACGAAGATTTCCCGTCTTTGAAACGGTTCTCATCCAGCGCCAGCGCTCCCCGTCCCCGCACTTTTACATTGGAGGGGACACTCTCGAAGTCGTAGGCATACAGGAAGCCTCCCGGGAGCGATGCTGCCAAGCAGATCGCAAGCAGGAATATGAGCAGGCGTCTCATTGTAAGTTCTTTCTACGGATGAGGGCTTCCAGGAAGTAGTAATCGGCGTAGATGAGCGGAACGTCAATTCCGCCACCGTGAGGCACACTGCCCACGCTATGCATGAGGATGAAACCGCCGTTAGTCCCGGCCGTCGCGCGGTAAGCGGGAGTAGAGAGGGCTTCCAGCGTTTTGTCTGCGGCTAAACGGTACTCTTTCTTCCCTGTAATAGTGTACAGATGATAGAAAGCCGAGGCCATGATGGCAGCGGACGAAGCATCATGATAAGTGTTGGGGATGTCCGGGCAGTCATAGTCCCAGTAAGGGACCATGTCTTCCGGGAGCCGGGAAAGGACGTAGGCTGCCGTCTTTTCGGACTGTTCCAGATACCGTTCATAACCGGTATACTGATAAGCCATGGCATATCCATAGATGGCCCACGCTTGTCCGCGGGCCCACGCGCTTTCATCAGCAAAGCCCTGCGCGGTGCAACGGCGGCGGATTTCCCCGGTCTCGGGATCATAGTCCACTACGTGGTAACAACTGCCGTCGGGGCGGAAGTGGTTTTCAATGGTTTTATCGGCGTGGCTCACTGCCACTTTGAAATAGGTGGAGTCGCCACTGATGCGAGTAGCGTTGAACAGTAATTCCAGGTTCATCATGTTGTCGATGATCACGGGGCACTTCCATCCACGCAGGGCCTGCCAGTCGCGGTCTACGTTCCAGGACTGGAGCACACCGGCCGCAGGGCGGAAACGGGTAGACAGAGACCGGGCGGTGTTCATGATGACATCTTCGTACTCTTTGATATGCTTCAAGCGCAGGCCGTTGCCATAACTGTCGTACACCATAAAGCCTACGTCGTGATGCCACTGAAGATACTGGATGCTGTCCAGTTTTTCCGTGTGCCGGCGAGCATGACGGGCCCACATCTCGTCCCCAGTGAGTTCGAACATATACCATAATGTTCCGGCGAAGAAGCCGCTCACCCAGTCATCCTCGGGGACAAATTGAACTTCCCCGTTTTTGAAGGAGGACGGAATGCGAAGCGCATCTCCCGACTCACTTGCCTCCAGCAATACACTCAGTTGCACTTTGGCATTGGAAACATTCTCCTTCAGCAGCTTGTCGGGCCCGCAGGCGCAAGTGGAGAAGAGGGTGACCAGGAGCAGCACCCACATGCACAATGTATTATTTCTCATTATATTAGGTTAGATGATTCCATTAGCGATTCTGGGGGCCGTAACCTTCGTATCCGGCGGCCAGGGTGTAAGCTCCAGTGGATGTGTTGAAAGAGACGATGGGATTTACGGCCTCATTGTCGAGCTTGTTGGTGATACCGGCAGGCCTGCCGTAACTATTTCCGGCGTAAGACCACTTAGCGTCACCAGTCAGTCCGTAAACGACATCCCCAGCATTCGTCACAACATCATTGGACTGGTTCTCGGAAAAAAGATAATACGTTTTGCTGGACGCAGTCGAAGAAGGAGAGTAATATATGTTCCCACCCACTTCCAGCGAAGCAAGCTGATACTGGCGGAACAATGCATTCGTACTGGTCACGTTGTAGAAAATGTTATTCTTGACCATCATCGAACAGTTCCAGGCCGAAGCATCTCCCGCACGGGTCTGCACGGCCGTATTATTGTAATTGAAGATGTGGGCATTGCACAGCAACACTGCGTAGAAAACATTGTCCTGAAATACGATATCCTTATATACATCCAGACAGGTGGATTCAGAAGGGCTGATAATGTTAATGGCCGTAGATGACGGAATCTTAATGGTACAGCCGACAAATCGCACACTGGCAATACCATTATCCAGCCGGCTCCTGTAATAGAGGGATTTATTCGTGGTTATGGTGCACCCGTCGAAATGCAAGTTATCGAAATCTACGTCCGGATCGGCGTTCGTTCCCGTCGAAATGGCATTATTGAAAACATAATTCTCCGTAAGCGCAGTGCAATCAAGATTAATGTTCTTCATAACGAGCGAACCTCCTCTGAGATTGGAATACTTGGTCCCGCAGGAGACCGTAACCGGATTGGCCGGATTCCGGCTGATCAACACGGTTTCCTGCTTGATTGCCCATCTGTTACTTCCGTGGAAGGTAAATGCAGCATCTCCGGAAAGGAACGCGATGCGGCGTTTATTCCAGCCGCCTATTCCCTCGTAAATATCCGTATTGGTCGCCGAATCAAGGGTCACAATCTCACCTGCGCCGAAATCCTTCTTATTATACGCCTTACCGGCGATCTCAATGGTCGCACCACTGTTAAAGGCCGCATAGAGATCCGTACCGTAGTCGGTAGTCTTGTCCTTAAGCGTACCAAGATTAATGACCTTATTGCGCGCGAAGGCAACGGCAGCGCTCGTGCATTTGGTTGCGAAAGTACCATCAGACTTGATGAGCGTTAATGTGATACCATTTGCAAAAGACACTGGCGCAATCACGAAATAGTATGTATTCCCTTTTACGAACGAGCCATGCATGGTAACGGAAATATGGGAAGCCGTCACGGAAGGAGATCCGCCATTGTAGTCAATACTGGATTCACCGGCGATCTTCTCGTTGTTGTTACCTGTGAGGATAACCTTCTCCACATTATCATCATCTACCGTGAAACTGACCAGCGTTCCCACATTCTTAAAGAGGAAGCCACCATTTTCCCTGGTAGAATAAGCGACTGAAACATTTGCAGCAGGGTCAAAGGAATCTACGGTAGCAAGCTGATATTGAGGAATGGCTGTCTTGATTACACTGCCGGAGATGGTTGCATGCACATCATAAGGATAGAGGGCATAGAATGCGGTCGAGCCCTCGGTGACCAGGGCTTTCACGGCGTTATTTACGATCGTATAAGGTCCCAGTACAGCATTCTGGACATTATCGAAAACAGAAACCTTGTCATTATCCTGCCAGTTAACAACTCTACCGGTCAAGACGGTCTTGGTAGCTTCATTATCATTGACGGCGAAAGTCATTTCCTCCATTTTGAAGACAGGCTTCTCGTCAAAGGATTCCTTGGCACAGGAGAAAAGGCAAACGGCTAAAGCAGCCAGCACAATAGAATACTCTTTCATCATTATCTACATTAAAATGACCAACTGCTCTCTTACCAAACGAAAAACTCGGGATCGTCAAACAATTCGTTGCTGGCGCTGGCATTGAAATCGGAGGCGCAGACAATCTGTTCTATTTGTATTTGAAATACCTGAGAAGAGGGTGAAGAATACGCTTTGCGCTTTTCTTCATTAAAAAGAGTTTTTTCTTGCTTCATTGCGCTATAGGTTATCAGTTTTTACGTTAGCGGTTTTTGCAAAGTTCGCAAGAAAATACAGAGGCCTTAAACTCTTCTATTCATATTTTTTATACTTTTGTACAATGAAAACATTTTTACACTTTTATACAGTCCTCCTTTCCTCGGTCATCGCCTTAATAACAGGCTCTGAACTGCAGGCAATGCCGTATTTTCGCCATTTTACAGCAGAAAATGGGTTAGCAAATCCAGCCGTCATGTCCATGTGCCAGGACTCCCTGGGACGCATCTGGCTGGGAACGGAAGACGGCCTAAGCATCTACGACGGGAACGGCATCACCACCTGCCGCACAGGCTTCAAAGACGGACTCATCCGCAAACTGGTATGCGATTCCCGCGGAGACGTTTACTTCCTCACAGCAACAGAACTCGTACGCCACAACACACGGACCGGGCACATGGACGTTCTTCGCGAAGCCCCCTTCAGCGCCCTATACATACATGACGGATTTGCCCACATCATCCAGGGCCAAACCATTTTCCGTTGTGAAGGATCTACCTTGCAACCCGCCGGAGAACTTCCCTTCGACAGCGTAACCGACCTTCTCCGCACACGGGACGGAAGACTCTTTCTGATTTGTCCTAAAGGCCTGTACGTATATAGAAATGCCTGGAAGCAAATCATCCCCACCGGAGACCTGTATTCCCTATTTGAATCCCACCAGGGAGAGATCTGGAGCGGCAGCAACACAGAAGGCCTCTTCCGGGTATACCCGGACGGGCGCGTGGAGCACTACTGCGTACGCACCCATGGCCAGCAAGGCTTTTTAAATGACAACATCCGCGCAGTAACCCAAGATGCTGCCGGGCGCATTTGGTTTGGCAGCTTCAAGGGGCTGTACTGCTATGACCCCGCGACAGACAGGTTCCGTAACTGGCAGCGGGAAGACCGTGAAGGCGGTATGTCGGGTTCTTCCATCCATTCGCTGATGAAAGACCGCGATGGCATTCTGTGGGCGGGAACGTACTATGGCGGCGTGAATTATTTGAACACCCGTGACGGGGAGTTTTCCTTCTATCCCGCCACTAGTGCCACGCTGGGCGGGCTCTCCTACCCGGTAGTGGGTCACATGGTAGAAGACAGCCATGGAAAAGTATGGATCTGCACCGAAGGAGGCGGCCTCAACTGCCTGGATCCGGATAGCGGACGCATACGCTGGTTCGGGACTGGGTCCTTCACAAATGCAAAATGGCTGGCCTTCTACCCGGAGCATTCCCGCATCTACATCGCCACCAACCGGCAGGGACTCTTTGCCCTAAACACTGACAACGGGAATATTACGCGCATCATCGCCCCAGGCGGCAGTGAATCGCCCTTCTACGTGATCAATGCGGTGGAAAGATATTTCGGGAAACTGATTCTTTCCACCGATGACGGCGTATGGCTGCATGACATCGCTTCCGGAGAGAACACCCTCCTCTATCCCAAGACAGGAGACGTACGATATGTCCATCCCGTCCTTTCCGGAGACCGGCTGCTGCTGGCATCGGCCACGGTAGTGGAATTCGATTTGCGTAGTTTAAGGAAAGTACGGGAGTACTCCATTGATACTGCGGATGGACCAGCACGCCCCATGCGTGTTTTCATTTCTGAAGACGGAGCTGTATACTGCAGCACTTTCGGGCAGGGGGTGTTCCGCCTGGAGAACGGCGTATTCTGTCATCTGGAAGAATCACCCCGTAACGGATACCGTATTTGCGCTGCGGGGCAGGGACGACTCCTGATTTCATCCGGAGAGGGGATTCTATTAACAGACCTGGACTGCCGACCGCTACAGCACTATATTCCCGGCAAGAACCTGCCGCTGGACGGCCTGGTGCGAGACAACGGGCTTGTCTATTCCAGAGATGGAATCGTATATGCCGGAGGGACGAACGGCCTGGCGTCCTTCCACCCAGATCACAAGAGCATTAAGATACGGGACTCACTCTACTTCGCCGACTATCCTAATTCGACACAACTTTCATTATTGGGAGCACAGAAGCGCCTGGACTTTACATTATCGACCCGTCACAACTTGAACACCAAGAACTGGCGGGACCACGAATATCAGCTCAAAGGTCGTAGCAACGAGTGGATTCCCATGACAGGTCCCACCGTTTCTCTTTCGGAAATAAAAGTAGGCAAGTACACCCTGCAAGTACGATCAAAAGGGGATCAGCAGCCGGAATGCAGTTTAGACATTATGATTCGGCCGCATTGGTACGCCTCAATCTGGGCCCAGATGCTTTACTTCGCGCTATTTTCGAGTCTGGTCTGGTACGTCGCCATTACGGTGTTCCGAAGAAGAAAGAGCGCGCGCGAGGCGCAACTGTACGAGACTAAAATGAAGCTCTTCACAACGGTGAGCCATGAACTGCGCACGCCATTAACAATTATTATCGCGCAGATAGACAGTATCTTCCAGACCTTCCGTCTGGGGCCGCAATTACAATCCCGAATGGGAAAGGTTCGTAGTCAGGCCCGACAGATGAACCAGTTAGTAAGCGAGCTCATTGACTTCCGAAGAATTGAGCAGGGCATGATAGAACTCCATGTCTCGTCCACGCCGGTGAACCCGTTTGTGGAGGATATCGTAGAAAGGTTCCGGGAACTCGCCGCCTCCAAAGAAATCTCCATCAGCTTTATTCCCTCCCCCGAGGCGCCACGGGCTTGCATGGACGCCTACCATATGCAGAAAGTACTGATGAACCTGGTATTCAATGCAGTAAAATTCACTCCCAGGGGCGGAAGCATCGAGCTGGAAGTGTGCGACGGAGAGAAGGTTTCCATCCACGTGAAAGACACGGGAATCGGGATCAAAAAAGAGGATAAGCAAAAGGTATTCGACCGGTTTTTCCAGGCAGAAGGATCCGGGGACGTTTCCGAGGGCATGCCGGGGTCCGGGATTGGCCTGGCGCTAGCCCGGGAGATTGTGCAACTGCACCACGGGAGTCTTTCAGTAAGCGACCGGGAGGGCGGCGGTTCGGTTTTCACCATTGTACTTTCCAAAGAGAGCGACATCTTTTCCGAAGATACCCTTGCGGTGGTAGACGCAGCGCCGGAACCGTCCTCCGAGGAAATGCTTCCTCAACTGAAGATGGTGATTGCCGAGGACAATCCAGAGATGCTTTCCCTGTTGAAAGAACTGTTCAGCGTTCAGTACCAGGTGTTTACAGCATCGGACGGGGCTAAGGCGCTGGAGTTGGTAAGTACCGAAAAGCCGGATCTGGTGCTAAGCGACTTGATGATGCCCGGAATGGGAGGTGACCAGTTATGCGCCGCCATCAAGGGGGATGCCCGGCTTGCCACCATCCCCGTAGTGCTTCTTACTGCCCTTGACGACCCCCGCAACAAGATGGAGGGTCTGCTGAAGGGAGCGGACGACTATATTACCAAACCGTTCGACTCCCGCATGCTGCTCACACGCTGCAACAATCTGGTGCGAACCAGAGGACTGGGGCGTACCTCACCGGCCGCCGACGCCCTGGCTTTAAGGGCTGCCGATCCGATGGAAAAGGAGTTTCTGGAGAAGGTGGGGCGTATCATCGAAGAGAACATCGGCAATCCCGAACTGGACATGGACAGCCTGGCTTCCATGATGAACATGAGTCGCACCGGTTTTTACGTGCGCTTCCGCAACTTTACTTCCGAGTCTCCCGCCAAATACATTCTCTCCATGCGACTCCAGCGCGCCTGCGAACTACTGGACCACCACGGGGAGATGAGCATCGCGGAGATTTCCGATGCCCTGGGCTTCAGCACCCAGAACTACTTCTGCCGGCGATTCAAGGAAAGATACGGAATACCTCCGCTACAGTACCGCCATAGGAACTCAGCGGGAAAATAGCCGATACTGACCGAAGGGGGCGGAGTCATCGGCCAGCCGGAAAGGCTTGCCGCTTTGAACCGTGATGCCCTGCAGGGAAATAGTTCCCTTGGCCGGATAAGGATATACGGGGCTGGGTGAACGCTGGAAATCGTCAAAGAGCACCGGTCCCTGGTAGGTGGGGGATGTAACGGCGGTGTCGTCTATGTAAAGATTTTCAATGACAATCTTACTGGGCAGTTGGCAGCGGTAGCCAAAGTCGTGCAGGCCGCTGTTGGTGCCGGTAATGACCGGAGCTTTGCTCGTCTCATCCTTTACGATGAAGCGGCAGTTGCGGATGATTATATTCCCTTCCCAGGAACTTCCGTAGTCGTTCCTCAGATGGAAGAATTCCTTGGTCCTCACCTCACAGTCCTCGATGAGCATGGTTCCGAAGCCTACCACCCTCACGCCCATATAACCAAAGGTGCAGCCCTTCAGCGTCACGTCCCGCACTCCCAGATGAGCGTCGAAACGGGAAATCACACAGTTTTCCATGCTGAGGGACTTGCAGAAGTTGGAGGCAAAAAGACCCCAGTAGGCCCCGTCCTCAATATCTGTGGTCTGCGTGATATTCTTAAACCGGACGTTCACGGATTTGTTAGCCTGGAGGTCATAGGACCCCATGCGCACGGGCTTTCCTGCCGATCCAATGGTGGAATAAGTCTTGCGGGCGGTGAACAGACAGTCCCGGATGATGACATCGGCCGCATAGCGGGTACCCACGAAGAATGCATACGGAGCACCATGATCCGTTTCTCCGGTGACAAAGTGGCTGATTCCTTCAACCACCACATTGGCGCGGCGAATTTCAATGCCGCGGTTGTGATAGTTGTACTTGGATTCGGCCTGGTTAGCAATGGTAGTGAAAAAGCCACCCCGGATGGTAATGGTATCACGATCCATCGGATAGGCTGTCATCTTTGTAATGTTGCCAAACTCCCACACAATGCCGCTGTCTTCCCTTACGGTCCCGTCCTTCAAGGCCACAAACAACTCCGACTTGTCTTTGCCGGAGTCCTGGTTCAGCCCTTCCCTGATGTATACCTTATGGCTGCTGTCTTCTACTTCAATCAGGCAATCCTGGGGCAACTTCCGTCCCAGTTTTTTCTGCCCTTTATGAAGGGTTTTCACATCAATGATGGAGAACGGAGCCGCACTGGATTTCACCACAAAGATGTGCTGCTTGATATTCTCCAGCTGACGATCATCGATGATAAAACGGGCATCTCCCCAGTCTGTGCTTGTCTGGATAACGGCTGTTAAATCCCGGCCGCCTATGTAGTAGGTTTTTCCCGGGAGCGCCTTGACAGGAATTCCTTTTGCGTTGGCGGCCTCATGCGCCGCCACAATGGCCGGCAGGTCGTCCGTTACGCCATCTCCCTTGGCACCAAACTGTTCATAGCAGATGGATTGTTGATTCATGGCTTCCTCCCTGGCCCCTTGGAGTTGGAGAAGAAAGTCCGAATCACTATGCAGGACGTCAACGGCGTAACCGGCCACCCGTCGGCCCAATTCGCAGTCCGACTTGAAGTGGAAGCCCAGGATCCACCGGGCGTCGATGAACTCGTCTCCGCGCTGGATGATTTCGGCAGCCCGTTGGGGATACAGTTCCACCAGGAGATGGACGATGGTCGCGGCCAGTGCAGAGTGACCGGAAGGAGTGGAAGACGTGGTTGAAAGCTTCTTTCGACCATCTACGCCATCATCGGGTTCCTGCCAACGGACATAGGGTCTCTGGCGGAAGTTTCTTTCTTTTATGGCGACGATGAGGTGATCGGTATCCTGAGTTGCCCTGGCTACAAGTTGCCATAATTCCGGCGTATTCCGGGCCGTAAGCGGAATACCCACGGCTTCAGAAAAAGACGTAAGGATGCTCATGGACCATACGGCATCCTGAGCCGCCCTGGCAACTCGCTGCGGATTGGTTTGACGAATGTGAAGCCCCTTCACATAATATAGGCTATCTTCCAGTGAAGGTGATGCCGGCGGCGTAACGATGGCCGGGATCATATAATCCAACGCATCTTTTGCCAAAAAACCGTGGCCGAAGCCGTTTTGTGCTACGACAGCGAGGCCTAGAAATAATGCAATGAGGGTGGTTAAGGTCTTTTTCATCACAGACTGTGGAATAGTTTTTATACAAATGTAACACATTTCTTGCTTTATGCCGCAAAAAAAATCAAGGCATGAGAAATATCACTCGGCATGGGCCGCCATACTGGCACAGATATGGCCCCGGACTTCGTCAACGGGGCCATATAACATAAACGAATAAGGGTTTTACCAGCCCAGCACGGCAGCTTTGGAACTGTAGACCTCGGCTTCGGAGGCGGTGAGCAGCTTACCGTAGGTGCTGCGGGAGGCCGTGGAAACGCCTGTGGTGCCGTACTCCTTCCAGCCGGCCGTAGCGGTAGGAATGGAAGGATTGGGAACGGGATTCCCCAGCCAGCCCACCGGTGCAATCACCGGAGACATGGCGCAGTTCACGTAGGTAACGTTGTCGTATTCCGCACCACCG